>Ga0315296_10002174_pt1 | contig 16815 bp, 19 predicted proteins | sample YL17G14_18_MG_FD_203921 | JGI IMG/M metagenome (GOLD analysis project Ga0315296, IMG submission 203921) | Sediment microbial communities from Yellowstone Lake, YNP, Wyoming, USA - YL17G14_18 | ecosystem: Environmental > Aquatic > Freshwater > Lake > Sediment | place: USA: Wyoming | collected... | reverse complement strand
CGTCTACAACACCATCCGGCCTCACCAAGCCCTCGGCCAACGAACACCGCTGGAATTCTACCAGGAATGGCTCGCTACGCGAACGACGGAAAGGGGGTAGGTGTACGGCATGTACTGAACGAGTACACCAGATTGCCCGCCCCAGGGCCCTGTGCTATACTGGGTCGGCGCCAGGGGAATCACCTCTGGCGCAAGCCTGATCTGCGGCGGTCGCCGCGGCCATGTAGGAGCAGCCCCCTCCCGGGGCTCTCTTTCGGCAGACACGCGAAGGGAACAGAATTGGCAGCACCTGTATCCATGAAGATGCTCCTGGAAGCGGGGGTCCACTTCGGGCATCAGACCCGGCGCTGGGACCCCCGTATGCGCAGCTTTATCTTTACGGAGCGCAACGGCATTCACATCATCGACCTTCAGCAGACCGTGCAGCGTCTAGTCGAAGCCTGTGACTACGTCCGGGACGTGGTGGCCAGGGGAGAGAGCATCCTCTTTGTAGGTACCAAGAAACAAGCTCAGGAGGCCATCGAGCTGGAGGCCAAGCGCTGCTCGATGCCCTACGTCAATAACCGCTGGCTAGGTGGCACTCTCACCAACTTCGCCACCATCCAGGGTCGCATCGACTACCTGGTGCGCCTGGAGGACTCCCGCGCCCGCGGCGAGTTTCAGCGCTTCCCCAAGAAGGAAGCCCTGAAGATCGACGAAGAGATCGAGCGCCTCAACCGTCACTTCGGCGGCGTCAAGGAGATGACGCGACTACCGGGTGCCCTCTTTGTCGTTGACCCCAGCATGTCGCGCATCGCCGTCGCCGAAGCTGTCCGCGTCGCCATCCCCATCGTGGCTATGGTCGACACCAACTGCAACCCGGAGGAGATCGACTACCCCATCCCCTCTAACGACGACGCTATCCGCGCCGTCAAGCTGATGACCAACCGCATCGCCGATGCCGCCCTGGAGGGCCTGACCGTCCGGGAGTACGGTGGCGAGGCAGGATACCCCGCCGGAACGGAAGCGGAGTTGGTGGCGGCCGGCCAGACCTTCTCTGCCTCGCCAGACGAGCCGGAGCCTGTCTACGAGGAAAAAGAAGCCCCGGCTGTGCCCAGCCCGGTGCCCGAAGAATAGCGCCAGGAAGCGAGAGCCTGTGACCGTCTCGACGGAAGCTGTCAAGGAACTGCGCCAGCGCACCGGCGCGGGCGTCATGGAGTGCAAGCGGGCGCTGGAGGAGGCCGACGGCGACATGGAACGGGCGGCCGAGATCCTGCGCCAGCGAGGCCTGGCTCTGGCCGAGGCCAGGGCCCACCGCAGCACCACTCAGGGACTGGTGGAGTGCTACATCCACGCCGGCGGTCGCATTGGCGCCATGGTAGAGCTGAACTGCGAGACCGACTTCGTGGCCCGCACTGACACTTTCAAGGCTCTGGCCCACGACCTGGCCATGCAGGTCGCAGCCACCGGCCCCCTCTTCATCTCCCCTGACGACCTGCCGCCCGGCACTGAGGGCGACCCCGGCGAGACGTGCCTCCTTCTTCAGCCCTACATCCGTGACCCCTCGCGCACCATTCAGGAGCTGATCAGCGAGGCCATCGCCCAGACGAAGGAGAACATCCAGGTACGCCGGTTCGCCCGCTTCGAGCTGGGCCAGTAACCGGGAGATTGCCATGGCCCGGGCCGCCTACAAGCGCATTCTCCTCAAGCTGAGTGGCGAGGCGCTCATGGGCGAGCGCCAATATGGCATAGACCCGGCTATGCTGGACCTCATCGCTCGCCAGATCATGGATGTCCTGAACCTGCGGGTACAGGCGGCCGTGGTGGTAGGAGGCGGTAACATCTTCCGGGGCACCGAGGCCAGCCAGCACGGCATGGAGCGGGCCACCGCTGACTATGCCGGTATGCTGGCCACTATCATCAACGCCCTGGCCCTTCAGAACGCCCTGGAGAAGGCCGGTGTCACTGTACGCACCCAGTCGGCCATCAACGTGCAGGCGGTCGCGGAGCCCTATATCCGCCGCCGCGCCATCCGGCACCTGGAGAAGGGCCGAGTAGTCCTCTTCGCGGCCGGAACCGGCAACCCTTACATGACGACCGATACGGCGGCCGCCCTGCGGGCCATCGAGATCGGGGCCGAGGTGCTCCTCATGGCTAAGAACAAGGTGGACGGTGTCTACGAGGCTGATCCGCGGCAGGTGCCGGGGGCGCGCCGCTTCCAGACCCTGGGCTACATCGAGGCCATCAACCGCCGCCTGGAGGTGATGGACAGCACTGCCCTATCCCTCTGCATGGAGAATGCCCTGCCCATTATCGTCTTCGACCTCTCTGCTCCAGGCAGCATCGTGCGCGCCGTGCAGGGGGAGAAGATCGGTACTCTGGTGGGAAGTCAGGAGTCGATTCTGGCCGCCGTCTAACCCTGCACCGGCGGCTGATCTGCTCTTGGTGCGGCCCAGGAGGTGTTTCCCGTTCGCTGGCTTAGGTAGGACGAAGGCTTACCATGATCGAGGATGCATTGGCCGGTGCCGAGAAACGGATGCAGAAGGCTGTTGAAGCCCTGCGACGCGAGCTGGCCGCCATCCGCGGCGGCCGCGCCCGACCCAGCCTGGTGGACCACGTAAAGGTCGAGTACTACGGCTCTACCCTGCCCCTGAACCAGCTCGCCACCGTGAGCGCCCCCGAGGCGCGCCTGCTCACTATCCAGCCCTGGGACCGCCAGGCCCTGGGCGCCATCGAGAAGGCGATCCAGAAGTCGGACCTGGGCCTGAACCCCAGCAACGACGGCCACATCATCCGCCTGGTTATCCCGCCTCTCACCGAGGAGCGGCGCAAGGACCTGGTGCGCATGGTACACAAGAAGGCGGAGGAGAGCCGGGTCGAGGTGCGCAACGTGCGCCGGGACTGCCTCGAGGAGCTGCGCCGCCTGCAACGCGACGAGCACGTCTCTGAGGACGACGAGCGACGCGCACAGGACCGGCTCCAGAAGCTCACCGACCGCTACATCGGCGACGTAGACCACCTGGGCCAGGAAAAAGAAACGGAACTGCTGGAGGTATAGAGCGGCAGCGCCGCTCCCGCATGGTAGCTCATTCCATGCCCCGCGTCACCGAGAAGAAGCTCTCCCGCCTTCCGACGCACGTGGCCATCATCATGGATGGCAACGGACGCTGGGCGGCGCAACGAGGCCTCTCGCGCCAGGCGGGACACCGGGCCGGCACCGAGAACATCCGCCGCGTCATCGAGGCCTTCGCCGAGCGCGGGGTGAAGTACCTGACCCTATTCGCCTTTTCCACCGAGAACTGGGGCCGTCCCAGGAAGGAGGTAGACACTCTCCTGCGCCTTCTGGGCCGCGTCATCAACCGCGAGATCAACGCCCTGCACGAAAACGGCGTCCGCCTGCGCCACATCGGCCGACTCGATCCCCTCTCCCCCAGGCTCCAGAAGAAGGTGCAGGAGGCCATCGAGCTCACCAAGAACAACCGGCGAATGACGGTAAGCGTGGCCTTCAACTACGGCGGCCGGGCCGAGATCCTGGACGCCGTGCGGCGCATCGTGGCCGACGGCCTCACACCGGAGCGCATCGACGAGGAGGTCTTTCGCTCCTATCTGTACACCGCTGACCTGCCGGACCCCGACCTCATCATCCGCACGGCGGGGGAGCTGAGGATCTCCAACTTCCTCCTCTGGCAATCGGCCTACGCCGAGTACTATGCTACGCTCGTCTACTGGCCGGACTTCGACGCCGCCGAGATCGACCGGGCGCTGGAGGCCTACAGCCAGCGGCAACGCCGGTTCGGGCTAGTCCGGGCAGGCGCCCAACCGTCTGGCCGCCCGCCGGGGAGGAACAGCCGGGACCGGGCGGCCCTCTCCTAGCCGCCGAAGGCCCAGAACACCACATGCTAGTCCAGAGGGTCGCAAGTAGCGTGGTGGGGCTCCCCATCATCGTTGGCCTCGTGCTGGCTGGCGGGGGGGTATACACGGCGGCCGCGGCTCTGATCCTGCTGGTGGCTACCCTGGAGTTCGAGGCGCCCCTCCTGGGCTGGCGGCATCCTTTGGCCCTGCTCGCCGCCTCCCTCTCGGCGGCCCTGGCGGCGGGCGCCTTGGTGGGGGCGGACTGGCTCCTCTGGTTCGGGACAGGCCTGGTGCTCCTGCCCCTGGTCTTCGTCACCCTGACCGGCGACCCCGGCACCGGGCTGCAGCGCTGGCTCTGGGCGGTCGGAGGCGTGCTCTACGTGGGCTGGCTGGGGAGCCACCTGGTGCTGCTCCGCGAAGCCCCCGACGGGCGCGACTGGGTGCTGCTGGTTCTGTTTACCACCTTCGCCACCGACACCTCATCCTACTTCGTGGGCCGCGCCCTGGGGCGCCGACCGCTGGCCGCCCGCATCAGCCCCGGCAAGACCGTCGAGGGCGCGATAGGCGGCGTCCTTTTCGGGCTGGCCGCTGCCCTGCTCCTCAACTACTTCCTGGGACTGCGCAAGGAGGCCGCGCTCATCGTGCCGCTGGCGGTGCTCCTGCCCCTGGCCGCCGAAATGGGCGACCTGGCGGAGTCGCTCCTCAAGCGGGGGATGCAGGTCAAGGACGCCAGCCCCCTCATCCCGGGGCACGGCGGGCTCATGGACCGCCTGGACAGCGTCCTCTTCACAGGCGTCGTGCTATACTACTATCTACTGTGGATTCTGCCTTAAAAGGTCTTGTCGTCCTCGGTTCTACGGGTTCCATCGGGCGGCAGACGCTGGACGTGGTGCGCGGCCTGCGCGACCGCTTCCGTGTTGTTGGCCTGGCTGCCGGGCGAAACGTGGTTGCCCTGGAGCAGCAGGTGCGCGAGTTCGCGCCCCGACTGGTTGGTAGCGAGAGCGCGGACGACTACGCTCGCCTGAAGTCCGTGCTGCCCGCTCCAGCGCCGGCCTGGGCCACCATGGAGGAGATGGTCTCCCTCCCGGATGTAGACCTGGTGGTGGTGGCCACGGCCGGCAAGGCCGGCCTTCACCCCACGCTGGCTGCCCTGCGCGCCGGTAAGGTCGTCGCCCTGGCCAACAAAGAGGTCCTGGTTATGGCCGGCCACCTCATCACCGAGGCGGCCGGGCGGGGCAGCGACCAGATCCGTCCCATCGACAGCGAGCATAGCGCCGTCTGGCAGTGCCTCTGGGGCGAGGAGCGCTCCTCTATCGCCCGCGTCATCCTCACCGCTTCCGGCGGCGCCTTCCGCGACCGCTCCCTGGAGGAGCTGCGCCGTGTGACGCCCGACGAGGCGCTGCGCCATCCTACCTGGCAGATGGGTCGCAAGGTGACGGTGGACTCGGCCACCCTTTTGAACAAGGGCTTCGAAGCCATCGAGGCCCGCTGGCTCTTCGCTGTCCCTTTCCAGAACATCGAGATCGTCCTCCACCGCCAGAGCATCGTCCACTCGCTGGTCGAGTTCAGGGACGGCTCCATTAAGGCGCAGATGGGGATGCCGGACATGAGGCTGCCCATCCAGTGCGCCCTCTGCTACCCCGATAGGCTTCCCTGCCCTTCGGTGGCGCGCCTGGACCTGACCCAGGTGGGGAGCCTGGAGTTTAGTCTGCCGGACCTGCGTCGCTTCCCCTGCCTGCGCCTGGGCCTGGAAGCGGGCGCCAGAGGCGGCACCTACCCGGCTGTCCTGGCCGCCGCCGACGAAGTGGCGGTAGAGCACTTCCTGACCGGACACCTGGGCTTCATGGAGATCGGCACGGTCTTGGAGGGAGCCCTGGAGGCCTACCGGCCCGGCGGAGACCTGTCGCTGGCGGCAGTGCTGGAGGCCGACGCCTGGGCCCGCACCTGGGCTGAGGACTGGGTGAGGGCGAAGACGTGACCATCATCAACTCCGTAGTCCCCTTCGTGGGCATCATCATTGTGCTCGTTATCGTGCACGAGCTGGGGCACTTCATTACCGCCAAGCTGGCTGGTGTCGGGGTGCCGGAGTTCGGCATTGGCTACCCGCCGCGGCTGTGGGCCAAGAAGATCGGCGAAACGGAGTATTCCATCAATGCCCTGCCGCTGGGCGGCTTCGTGCGCATGGTGGGTGAGGAAGACCCATCCGACCCCCGGGCCCTGGCCAGCAGGCCGCGGCCCCAGCGACTGGCCGTTCTCAGCGCCGGTTCCTTCATGAACTTCCTCTTCGCCATCGTTCTCTTTACGGCGGGCCTCATGATCCCGCGCGAAGTCGCTGCCGGCAGGGCCGTTGTCCAGGAGGTCATGCCAAACTCCCCGGCGAAGGAGGCCGGGCTTCAACAGGGAGACATCATCTGGAAGATCAACAACCGGGAGGTCCGGAACGTCTCGCAGACAGGGAACGCCATCCGCCTCCACCTCGGCGAAACCGTGACAATGCTGGTCAAGCGTCAGAACGAATTCCTAGACGTGCGAGTGAGGGCGCGCTGGGTAGCGCCCGACGTAGTACACGTCGTTGAGCCCGGCGAGGATGTGGAGAGCGTCGCGAAGCAGTTGGGCTTGAGCACCGAGAGCGTGAGGGAGGCAGCCGGCATCAAATCGACGCTGGAGCCCGGGCAGGAGCTCACGATCAGGGATGGTGCCGATGTCATTACCTACACGCCGGAGGAGGGGGACACCGTCGCCTCGGTGGCTCAACGGCTAGGCGTGAGTTCCGAGGCGGTTAGGGTTGCCGCTGGTCTGCCTCACCCGGACAAGCTGGAGCCTGGGCAGGAACTGCACTTTGCTCAGGGTCCCACCGGCATCGTCATTGCACCCCAGTATCCGTACACAGAGACGCAGTCCTACTCGCTGTTCAAGGCCGTGCCCCTGGGCGTAAGAAGCACCCTCGACTCCCTGACCCTGGCCCGGAACGAGATCATCTCCTGGGTCAAGGGAGGCGGCAACCCGGAGGTCTCGGGCCCCATCGGCATCGCCCAGGCGACGGGAGAAGTGGTGGAGGAGGCCGGTTGGAAGATCCTCGTGGACTTCGCCGCTCTACTCAGCGTCAACCTGGCCGTCATCAACATCCTGCCCCTGCCGTTCCTGGACGGCGGTCGCATCGTCTTCGTCCTGCTGGAGGTGTTGCGCGGCGGCCGGCGAGTCGCCCCTCGGAAGGAGGCCCTGGTCCACCTGGTGGGCCTGGCTGCCCTCCTCACCTTCGTGGTGATCATCAGCTACTTTGATATCGCGCGTATAATCCAGGGGGGCAGCCTCTTCCGATGATCCAGCGAAGGAAGTCGAAGCCTCTCCAGATCGGGGACGTCACAGTGGGAGGCGACGCCCCCATCGTCGTCCAGTCCATGACTAGCACCGACACGGCCGACGCGGCCTTCACCCTACGCCAGGTCCGGGAGCTGGCCGAGCTGGGATGCGAGCTGGTACGGGTGGCCGTGCCCAACAGGGAAGCGGCGGCCGCCCTGCCCGAGATCCTGCGCGCCACCCCCGTTCCCATCATCGCCGACATCCACTTCGATCACCGCCTGGCCCTGGCCGCCCTCCGGGCCGGGGTGCACGGCCTGCGCCTCAACCCCGGCAACATCCGCGACCCGGAGAAGGTACGGACCGTAGTGCGGGAAGCCCGCCAGCGTCGAGTGCCCATTCGGGTGGGAGTGAACGCGGGCAGCCTGCCTCCTCTGGCGCCCCTGGCCGAGCATGAGATACCACCTCCCATACACCAGCGCATGGTGGAGGCCGCCCTCTGGGAGATCCGCATCCTGGAAGAGATGGACTTCGACCTCATCAAGGTCTCCCTCAAGGCCTTTGACGTGCCGAGCATGGTGGCGGCCTATCGAGACATCGCCGGCCGCATCCCCTACTCTCTGCACCTGGGCGTCACTGAGGCCGGGACGCCCCGCGCCGGCTCCGTCCGCAGCGCCGTCGGCATCGGCATCCTGCTGGCCGAGGGCATCGGCGACACCATCCGCGTCTCGCTGGCCGCTGACCCCAAAGAAGAGATGCCCGTCTGCTGGGATATCCTCAACTCCCTGAACCTGCGGCAGCGCGGTCCCACCATCATCGCCTGCCCCACCTGCGGTCGCATCGAGATCGACCTTATTCCCCTGGTCAACAAGGTGGAGGAGCACTTCCAGCGCTTGGGGAAACCTCTCACCGTCGCTGTCATGGGCTGCGTGGTCAACGGGCCTGGCGAGGCCAGCATGGCCGACCTAGGCATCGCAGGCGGCAAGGGTCGGGGCGTCATTTTTCGCAAGGGGCAGGTCGTGCGCACCGTGGACGAAAAGGACTTCCTGTCTGCCCTCATCGAGGAGGGGGACAAGGTTATCGCGGAGATGAACGGCGCGCCGCCGGCTTGTGAGAATGAGGCCCTTGTCCCCCTTTAGAAGATGGCAAGGGGGCACTGATCTTCCAGCCAATCCGGGCGGCCCGGCGGCCGTCCGCGCTGCCGCTGTCTACCATATGAACTTCGAAGCCCTGGCGCTGGCCCTCATGCTCGTCCTGTGGGCGGCGCTGGGGACCGCGTGCTGGCTGGCGGGCGCCCGTGGCCCGCCGGGGGCGCGGCGCCCGCCCGGCGCTGCCCCTGGCTGCCCTGGGCGGGCTGGCCGGGGGATTGTTGCTGCCGTCCCTGGGCCGTCGCGACGGCGTCGGCCTGCTCGTGAGCTTGGGGGCTGCCCTCCTGGGCGGCCTCTTGTTTGCCGCCGCCGGCTTTCGCCTCAGCCGTTAGCGCCTGCCTGGCGACTTTCAGGCTTCACCACCGCTAAGACGAGAGGCCCACTGGGGTCCGGTGTGCCGTCGCCATCGCGTCGACGGGAGCGGGACAGGACGGGCCGAAAAGGGCTCGGCGCGGGGGCGGGGCGTGCCAGCGAAGGGCTGTATTGAGTGTTTGCTGAAGGCGCGGAGATACGACGTCTTGCCAGCGGGAGCTTGGGAGGAAGACTGTCCGACGTGGTGGTGGCAGGGGGGGAAGTGGGAGTCTCTTGTCGGGAAGTCGGGCCGATAGCTACCATAGAAGTGAGGATGTTTGGCGCGGCTGGTGGAGGACGGAGGGGGCTGGTATACTCTAGGCGCTAGTGTGGTAGTGTGACACGTGCGACCTAAAGCTGGATGGAAACATGGCTATACGTCTTGAGAGCGGGCTGAGCCCGGATCTGGCGAGTGAGCGAGCGACCAGTGTGCAGGTGACCGCTGGTCTGCCTCACCCTGCGGTCGAGGCGCTGCTGAAGCAGTTGAACCTGAGTCCCGCGAACGCCGCCGAGGCCATATTCGTGAGCGACTATACGAGGGCTCGCAGGAAGCATCAAGGATTCGCTACTTTCCAGGGCACCCGAGGTAGAGGGTCTTCGCTGAGCGTGTTAGTCCTGTACGACCTGGTGCCAGTTTCATTCGGGAAGGAGGCGCGTCCGATCACAGAGCTGTTTGACGCTCTCAGCGAACTTGCTGTGCAAAGCGACGCGGAGTGTGTGGGGAACTTCGAGTATCCGGCAGCCGCCTGGGAATCGATCCTGACGTTGCCGTGGCGCCCACTGCGGATGCCTACTCTGCCATTTGACGAATTGAGGGGCTTCCGGGCGGTAAAGAGGGGAAACGGCGACCTTCTGTACTCCTTGATAATCGACCGTCCGACGAATCGGGACATCAGTCACTCAATCACGTTCTCTTTCTCAATGAGGCTAGACAAGAATCTGCCGCTGACCGTGTTGGAGAGAGCGAGAGACATCTCTAGGCTATTTGTGCTGCCGAAGGCGACCGTTCCGGGGCAGGGGAGGGATTCGGAATGACTGCGAACGAGGTCCGCTCGCTTGTGGTGAGGCGCCCAGGGCATCCGTCCATTCGGCTCCACTCGGTGTTGGCGAAGTCGCTGCAAGGGTTGAGAGCGATAGACATGAAAGTGGGGCCGGTGGAGTGGACAGGGCAGTGGGAGGCTATAGACATCAAGGCTGTTCCGGAGTCCACGCTCACAGGGGTACTTTTTCTGAGCGGATTGGTGGCCAACCTGTGCGCGAGCTTCGAGGTGCTGAACGTACGAGTGTTGGGATTGGGGGCGGAGTTGCGTGCGGCGCGGCGGGATATCCGTCGGATTTCTGAGGAGATGAGAGAGAGACCCGTGGTTCGACAGATAAGTGTCAGCGATCTCGGGAGGCCTGGGTTGTCGCTTGCCGCGCCGTTGTCGATCGTGATCGAGGAGTATCCGGATCAGGTCTTGGCCAGATGGCCAGAAGTTGAGGCAACGGGTTGGGGAAGCAGTGAGCCTGAGGCGATATGGAGCCTGAAGCAGGCATTAGTCGAGTTGATGGACGAGCTGTCCTCGTCGAATAAGGACGAACTGGGGCCGGAGCCGAGACAGGCGCTCCAAGTGCTCTCGCACTTCGTAAGGCGAAATGGGTGAGCTGAACTACAGGCCTCGGCGAGTTACGCGTGCACTCGAGGACAAGCTGGGGGTGGCGTTCGACGACGGTAGGGAGCGTGTGGGGTGGTACGAGGTAGACGGCATCAAGCGAGTGCAATTCAGGATCCCCAAGATACACAGCTCGTGGGGCATTGGGGTCGTTGCCGACGTCGTGCGGAAGTCTCGGCTGACGAAGCCGGAGTTCCGTAGACTGGTCGCGTGTCCGATGAGCCGCGCGATGTACGACGACATCCTCCGGCAAAGACTCCACCAATAACGCTGCGCTGACGAAAACGGAACGAGTTCTTTGGGGCCGTCGTGGGTGAGGCGCCCGGCGGAGCCGCGTCCCTGAGGGCAGGGGTGGCAGAGAGTCTGGAGTTGTAGAGGACTTCGGCGCGGGTTCCACGTGATGCGGCGGACGTGGTCAATTATGGTCTATTCGCAGGGGAAACGAAGAGGGGATAACTGGGCCCGTTTCGGCCGTGGTTGCAGACGTCAGGCACGGCGCTGAGGCCGGGATGCTTGGAAGGCAGGGGTCTACAGCCTGTCGGCTGGACTGAGCGTCCGGTGAGCGGCGAGCGCTCAGTGCGTCAAGCTTTCTTCAGTTATACTTGAAGCCGTGAGTCTCCTGGCTCTCTCCACCATGTGGTCGCAGCAGGCGCGCTTCTCCGCAGACCTGCGCGAGTTCGCCCGCGCCGTACGCTCTCTGGGCTACGATGCCCTTGAGGTGAACTACGTCGTCCCTCGCGAGGGCGTCGAGCAGCTTCTGGACGGCGCCGCGCTCCCCGTCGCCAGCTTCCACGGCCCCTCGCCCCGCGTCAAGCACGCCGATGGCCGCTGGAGCGAGGCCTTCAACCTGGCCTCCACTGACGAAGCCGAGCGACGGCAGGCCGTCGCCTACAACGCCGCCACCCTCGAGTGGGCGGCGCGGGCGGGGGCATGCTGCGTCGTGCTGCACCTGGGCGGCGTCGGCAACGGGATGATGGAGCCCGAGAGGCGGCTGCGGCGCCTGTTCGACGCCCGCGTGCGCGAAGGGGAGGACGTGGAGCGTCTGCGGGAGGAGCTACGACAGCTCCGGCGAGACCAGGAAGGCCCGTGCCTGGAGGCAGCCCGCCGCTCCCTGGCCGAGCTGGCCGAGGAGGCCTCGCGGTGGGGCGTCACCTTGGGCCTGGAGAACCGCTACCACTACCACGAGATCCCCCAGGTGGAGGAGGCCCTGGCCTTGCTAGCGCCCTACCCACCGGAGCTGGTCGGCTACTGGCACGACGTGGGCCACGCCGAGGTCCTCCATCGTCTAGGCCTCGTCGACCGCGAACGCTGGCTGCGCGAGCTGGGGCCGCGCACCATCGGCAGCCATCTCCACGACGTGGAGGGCATCGGCGACCATCGGGCGCCCGGCCGGGGCGACGTGCACTGGGACTACATAGCCCGCGACCTGCCGCCGGCCGCCCTGCGCGTCTTCGAGATCGACCAGCGCCAGCCCGACGACGCGGTGGCCGCCGCCATCGCCTATCTGCGCGAGAGGGGCGTGGTCTAGCCAGGGCACCCGCCTCCTGCCACCGGGCGCGCAGGCCCCTGCAGGGGATGTACTGCACGGGTACACCACCTTGCCTGACGTTCAGTCAAGGGAGTAACATTTAGTGATCCCTAAGCACACTCTGAGGGGGAGAGCCATGCATGATCCGGAGATCCTGGACAAGGCGATGGACCTCTACCTGCGCGCCGGTAGCATCATCGACCCCATCCGAGTGAGGACGTGGAAGGAGCTGGAGCTGACGGTGACGCAACTCCGTGTCCTCTTCCTCCTCCGCGAAGCCCCCGGAATGCCGGCCGGCATCCTGGCGGAGGACTTGCGTGTCACGCCTCCCACCGTGACCGGGCTGGTGGACCGGCTGGTCCGCATGGGGCTGGTGAGACGGGAGGAGGACCCCAAGGATCGCCGGCTGGTGCGCAACGTCCTCACGGAACGGGGCAAGGAGGCACTCGGAGAGGTAGAACGTGAGGGGCGTGCCCTCCTCACCCAGCTATTCGAACGGCTCAGCGCCGCCCAGCTTTCACGTCTGGTAGACTCCCTCGAAGCTCTGGTGGCCGCCGCCGACGAGGTGTCCTTCCCTGAGGAGGGGGGCCCGCTGACGCCCTAGACGGCCGGCAGCGGCATCCCCTTATCCGCAATCCCCGGACACAGCCCGCAGCAGCCGCAGCCCCTGCGTCCACCGATCCGCTGTCGGAGGCCATGGCGCAGCCTGCGCTTCCCGCCGCCGGTGATCCTCAGAAGGCCCCGCTCTCTGTAGGCACTGCCCTGGCAGGGTGCTGAAAACGTCGCCGCTCGTCCTTCGACAGGCTCAGGATGAGCGGCTCCTAGATCTCGCTCGTGGTGAGCCTGGCTCCCGGCAGGCAGGCCTGTCGAACCACGAATGACCCACTTGGGTTTTTCCGCACGCTGCCAGGTGGCCTGGCGGGTCAGTGATCGGGCCGTTTGGCAGTTGACGATCCGCGAGCGCCGGACGACAATTACCTAGTGCAGCAGGCCGTCGGCGAAGTCACCCCCGGGGGACAGCGATGGTACTGATCTTCTTCGGGATGCTCATCTTGGCCATCGTGCTGCTGCTCATGCTGCTCGTCTTTGGGTTCACTCTCCGCGCCCTGGGCAGCCTCCTCCTTATCCCCGGCGAGTTTGCTGATATCGTCGGTAGAGAGTCGGTTCGCCGCAACCACGCCCTCAAGAACGCCACCATGAACGTCATCGAGGAGCGGCTGGGCCGACGGCCCCTGGGCGGCCAGGCCTCGAAGGACGGCTTCACCCTGGAGGGGGCGGCGGCGCCGGACCTGGTGCTCTCGGCGGCGCGTGAGGGGCTGAGCCGCCTCAAAGCGGGCGAGCAACACTTGGCCGTGTACCGCCGCTGCGGCCCTACTCTGGCCACAGGCGCCTTCCTCTGCGCTGTACTCTTCCTGGGCGTCCTGCTGGGCCTCGGACGGCTCTCGCTGCTCAACGTGGGGCTGGCGGTGGTGGTGGCGAACCTGCTGGGCCCCCAGGTCAGCACCATCCTTCAGCGCGTCCTCTCTTCTTTCGCCGATGTGTCCGGCCTGCGCGTCGTAGGGCTGGCTGGTCGGCTCCTGCCAGCGACCAGCGGCGGAGTTCCGTCGGTGCGTTTCGAGGTACGCACAGCGCCGGACGCAGGAGTGCTCCGCGAACAGCGCCCCTCTTAGGCTCACCACAGCCGAAGGACATTGACCGAGAAACGTGGCCGTCCGAGAATGGTGCCAGGCGCGGTGACGGCTGCCGGCACTATCCCGGCTCGAGGCGGTGACACTGCAGTGGAACCGAAGGTCAAGCTCTGGATAGAGAAGGCGGGCCTCCTGGCGCTCAGCGACTACCGGGTGCGGTTGCTCCAGCACGTGGCCGATACCGGCTCGCTGGCGCAGGCGGCGGAGCGCATGGAACTCTCCTACCGGCGGGCCTGGGGCAAGATCAAGGAGATGGAGCGGAACCTTGGGGAGCGCCTCGTGCAGAGCGAGGTGGGCGGCGTCGGCGGCGGGCGGACGCGCCTCACGGCCAGGGGAGAGCGGCTGCTGGCCCAGTACCGCCGGTTCCGGGCCGCGGTGGAGGCGGACGTGGGCCGGGAGTTTGTGGAGGCGTTCGGCGAAGAGACGTAGTTTTTTTGTGCCAGCGTTATGCCAGTGTGAGCATAACACAGGCAGGACAAGGAGGATGGACTCATGACCTGGCGACGGATCGCGATCGTGGTGGCGCTGGCGGGGCTGCTGGCGCTGGCGGCGGCGGCCTGCGGGGGCGGAAAGGAGATCATCCTGGCTACCACCACGAGCACCCAGGACACCGGCCTCCTGGATGAGCTGCTGCCCAGGTTCAAGGAGGAGAGCGGCTACAAGGTGAAGGTCATCGCTGTGGGCTCGGGCGAGGCTCTGGCCATGGCCGATCGCGGCGACGCTGACGCCGTCCTGGCGCACGCTCCCAGCTCTGAGCAGGAGCTCGTCGATAAGGGGTCGGTTGTTAACCGCCAGCTCGTCATGCACAATGACTTCGTCATCGTGGGCCCGGCGAACGACCCGGCGGGCATCAAGGGTATGGAGTCGGCCACGGAGGCGCTGACGACAATTGCTGATCAAAAAGCGCCCTTCATCAGTCGCGGCGACGACTCCGGCACCAACAAGCTGGAGCTGAAGCTGTGGGACAAGGCCGGCCTGAAGCCGGAGGGCCAAAGCTGGTACGAGCAGAGCGGCCAGGGCATGGGCGCCACCCTCCAGATCGCCAGCCAGCGTGGGGCCTACACCATCTCCGACCGCGGCACTTACCTGGCCCAGAGTTCCAACCTGCAACTGGAGGTCCTGGTGGAGGGCGACCCGGCGCTGCTCAACGTCTACCACGTGATGCAGGTGAACCCGGAGCGGTTCGACGGCGTCAACGGTGACGGCGGCAAGGCCTTCGTCGAGTTCATGGTCTCAGCCGATACCCAAAAGATCATCGGCGACTTCGGCGTCGACAAGTTTGGCCGGCCCCTCTTCATCGCCGACGCGGGTAAGGCAGAGTCTGAGCTGGGCCTGGAGTAGCGCGAAGGAGGCCGATCGTGGACCTGATCTGGGATGGTATCCGGGAGGCCTTTCGCATCCTGGGGACGGGTGACTACTCCATCTGGGAGATCACCCTGAGGTCGCTGTTCATCTCGGGCTCGGCGGTGGCCATCAGCCTCGTCATCGGCATCGCCGTGGGCTCGCTGCTGGCCTTCAACGAGTTCCCGGGCCGGAACCTGGCCTTTACGCTGGTCAACACCGGCATGGGGCTGCCGCCGGTGGTGGTGGGGCTCCTGGTCGCCATCATGCTCTGGCGCAGCGGGCCCCTGGGCCAGCTCGACCTCATCTACACGCCGCTGGCCATGATCATCGCCCAGACCATCATCGCCGCGCCCATCGTTACGGGGTTCACGGCGGCGGCGCTGCGTAGCCTCAGTCCCAGGCTGCGCTCGCAGCTCTACGCTCTGGGCGCATCCCGGCTCCAGATGCTCTGGCTCGTCCTCTGGGAGGCGAAGCTCCCCCTGCTGGCGGCAGTGATGGCGGGCTTCGGAGGCGCCGTGTCCGAGATCGGCGCCTCCATCATGGTTGGTGGCAACCTGGCTGGCGAGACCAGGGTGCTGACGACGGCAGTGGTCCTGGAGGTGTCACGGGGCGAGTTCGCACCCGCCATCGCCCTCTCGATGGTCCTGCTCGCCCTCATCTTCGCCGTCAACCTGATCCTGACTACGGTGCAGCAGCAGGAGCAGCGCTCGTGAGCCAGGCCAAGCTTTCCCTCCACGACGTGTGGCTGAGGCGCCGCGGCAGCGATATCCTCCAGGTTCCGCACCTGGACGTGTTCCCCGGCGAGGTGCTGGCCGTCATCGGGCCCAACGGTGCCGGCAAGACCACGCTCCTCATGGTGCTGGCCCTGCTGGAGCGCCCCTCAGAGGGAGAGGTGCTGTTCGAGGGCGAGAGTGTGCGGGGGCGCGAGCTCTCGCTTCGGCGGCGGATGGCGGTGGTCTTTCAGGAGGCGCTCCTGCTGCGTCGCTCGGTGCTGGAGAACGTGGCTATGGGGCTGGAGCTGCGCGGCGTGCCCAGACGCCAGCGGCGGGAGCGCGCCTTGCGCTGGATGGAGCGGTTCGGCATCGCCCACCTGGCCCGCCGGGGGCCGCGCAACCTCTCCGGCGGCGAGGCGCAGAGAGCCAGCCTGGCGCGCGCCTTCGCCCTGGAGCCGGAGGTGCTTCTCCTGGATGAGCCCTTCGGTGGACTGGACCAGCCCACCCGAGAGGCGCTGCTGGAGGAGCTGGCGGGGGTGCTGGCGGAGACCGGCGTGACGACGGTATTCGTCACCCACGACCGGGATGAGGCAGCCCGGCTGGGTCACCGCGTGGCGGTGTTGCTGGGCGGCCGCCTGCGGCAGGTGGGCCCGGTGGCGGATGTCTTCGCGGCGCCGGTGAACGAGGAGGTGGCGGCCTTCGTAGGGGTAGAGACGATGGTGCCGGCCCGTGCCGTCGGCGATGCGGGCGGCCTGGCGCGCCTGGAGGTGGCCGGCCATATCATCGAGGCCGTGGTCAGGGGGCCGCTCGCGTCGGATGTGCTGGTCTGCCTGCGGCCGGAGGATGTCGTGCTGGCGCCGCCCGACGGCGTTATGACGTCCAGCGCCCGCAACCGTCTGGCGGGCGTCGTGACGCGTATCGTGCAGGCGGGGGCTCAGGCCCGCGTGACTGTGGACTGCGGCTTTCCGCTGGTGGCGGTGATCACCCGGCAGTCGCTGGAGGAGCTAGGGCTGGACGTGGGCGACCGGGTGGTGGCCTCCTTCAAGGCCAGCGCTGTCCACCTTATCCCCCGCCCGGCTGGCGGCTAGCACCAATCCCGTTCAAAGGAGCGGCTTCCCTGAGCCTGCCTGCTGGTAGGCAGGCTCACGATAACGCAACCGACATTGCTCGCAAAATGCAGCTTCGCAGGTCGGGGTCTTGAGACCCCGACAGGCGCGAGGGTCTGAAGGTCATGACCAGAAGAATCCGACACAAGGCAGGGCT
>Ga0315296_10002173_pt1 | contig 16827 bp, 11 predicted proteins | sample YL17G14_18_MG_FD_203921 | JGI IMG/M metagenome (GOLD analysis project Ga0315296, IMG submission 203921) | Sediment microbial communities from Yellowstone Lake, YNP, Wyoming, USA - YL17G14_18 | ecosystem: Environmental > Aquatic > Freshwater > Lake > Sediment | place: USA: Wyoming | collected... | reverse complement strand
GGAAACGCCCTGCCGGCAAGGGAGGACCGCGCTGACCCGATCTACCGGGCCTGGGTTACCTGGCGCTACCGGCGCCTCGCGGAAGTATGGGAGTTCTGGTCAACGACCGTGAAGCGGGTCAAGCCGGGAACGATCTTCGTCCCCAACCAAACCAGCATCGCGGGTATGCGCAGCCTGGTCGAGCGCGGCCAGGAAATGCTGCAAATCGAGAATCAGGGACGCGGTCCCGCCACGCCGCTGTGGCAGATCGGCATGACAGGAAAACTGCTGCGAGAAGTGAGTAAGGGGCAGCGTCCCTACTGGCTGCTCGTGGGTTATTACCTGCCGGGCTGGCGCCACATCTCCAAGCCCGAAGCGGAGCAGAGAATTTGGATGGCGGAAGCTCTGGCCAGCGGAGCCCGTCCGTGGTTTCACGTGGTAGGCGCAGCGCAGGAAGACCGCCGGGGATTCAAGGCGTTTGAGAACTTCTTCTCCTTTCACTGGAAGAATGAACGTTGCTTTCAGGGTCTCAGGTCGCTGGCTGATGTGGCGCTGGTTTACTCGCAGCCCACCCTGGATTTCTACCGCCTCCCCTCAGACGGTGGCCCACTGGGTGCCCCGCCGACGGTGACGGAAAGCCTTCGCGGCGCTTACCAGGCCCTCCTCGAAGCACGCGTCCCCTTCGATATGTTGCTCGCCGAGGACCTGGAGAAATCCGCCATCGACCGTTATCGCGTCCTGGTGCTCGCCAACACGGCAATGCTCAGCGGCAAATCCCTCCAAGCCCTCGAGGAGTTTGTCCAGCGCGGCGGCGGCCTGGTGGCCACCTTCGAGACTTCTCTTTACGACGAGACTGGCAGCCGACGGCCAGACTTTGGACTGGCGAGTCTGTTGGGAGTTCAGGTGACGACGGAGCGCGTGCAGGGACCACTCGGGCACTCGTATATGCGTCTCCTCGGTACAGAGGAATTGGGGGATACGTTCCAGGGCACAGCCGTCCTGCCCAACACACGGTATCTGGTCTCCGTGCGTGCAGAGTCCCAGGCCAGCACTCCTCTTTGGCTGATTCCGCCTTACCCCGTTTATCCTCCCGAGACTTCGTGGACCCAGGCCCCAGAGCGGGATGTTCCGCTGGCCTACTTTCGCACCGTGGGGAAAGGTCGCACGGTCTACTTTCCTGGGGATCTTGCGGCAACCTATGGCGCGACAAATCTGCCTGACCACAGCCGGCTCCTGCAAGGTGCGGTGCGCTGGGCGGGCGGCAAGAATCCGCGCGCCAGCGTGGAAGGTGCGGGATTGGTTGATTTCGCGCTTTACAGACAAGGGGAGGGAAATCGCCTGGTCGGCTTCCTTGTGAACCTCACCAACCCCGCCGCTTGGCGACCACCCCTGACGGAAATCGTCCCCGTGGGAACGCAGGTCGTGACCATACGCCTCCGACCTGGCGAGCGCTGCCGAGCAGCACAGTTGCTCGTGGCGAAGCAGGCGGCGAAGTTCGAGCAGGTTGACGATGTCCTCAGCGTTACGGTGCCGAACCTCCGCGATTTTGAAGTCGTGGTGGCAGACCTCGAATAGTGCCGGATACACTCGGGCGCGCCAGAAGCCGATGTGCTCCCGGCAATCACGGAACACTTGACGAATCGTCCCGCTCGGGGTAAACGTCTAAAACCTATGCCAACGAACGGACAGGTTCCCCTGAGTAGCTTCCACATTCTCGAACGCATTTCCGCCAGCGTCCCGGCCGTGCCTCACCTGGAAGCCGAAATCCAGCAGGCGCTTGCCCGGTTGAGCCTGCCGGTGGAAAGGCTCCGGGGGCGCACGATCGCCGTCGCTGTCGGCAGCCGCGGTATCGCCAGCCTCCGGGAAATCGTCCGCGGCGTCTGCGGCTGGCTGAGAGCTCAAGGCTCCCGCGTCTTCATCTTTCCCGCCATGGGAAGCCATGGGGGCGCCACGGCGGGAGGGCAGCGCCAGATCCTGGCGGATTACGGCATCACGACGGAGCAAGTCGGCGTGGAAGTCCGCGCGTCGATGGCCACCGTGTGTTTAGGGACCGCCCCTGAGTGTTTCCAGGTCTTCATTGATCGGAACGCCTGGGAAGCTGACGCGGTGGTGGTGCTGAACCGCGTCAAGCCGCACACCGATTTCTCGGGAAAAGTCGAGAGTGGCCTCCTGAAGATGATGGCCGTAGGGATGGGCAAGGAGGACGGGGCGCGCCAGACTCACCGCTGGGGCTGGAAGTACGGCTTTGAGCGCGTAATCCGCGCCATGTCCGCGGTGACGTTGGCCAGTGGCAAGATTCTGTGCGGGGTCGCGGTGGTGGAGAACGAACTGCACCAAATCTGCGCGGTGCGCGCCGCGCGGCCAGAGGGCATCGCGGCGCTGGAAGAGGATTCGCTGGGGATGGCGCGGCCCCTCGTCCCGCGCATTCCCTTTTCAGCGTTTCACCTGCTGGTCGTGGACGAGATGGGAAAGAACATCAGCGGCACCTGCATGGACACCAAAGTTATTGGGCGCGGCGTGGAACTCCAGCCGGGAGAAGCGCCGGAGATCGGCCTGATTTACGTGCGCGATTTGACGCCGGAGAGTGAGGGCAACGCTGTGGGTATCGGCTTCGCCGACGTGATCCACGAGCGCCTGTATCAGAAAGTTGATTTCGAGAAAACGTACCTCAACGCGCGGGTCGCCTTGAATCCACCTGCGGCGCGCCTGCCCATCCACCTCTCTTCCGACCGCGAGGCGCTGGATCTTGCCCTGGGCCATCTGGGGACGCCCGAACCCGAGAAACAACGCATTGTCTGGATTCGCAACACGCTGGAATTGAACCGCCTTGCGGTCTCGGCAGGTTTGGCGGGCGAAGCTGCCGAGCTCACGACCTGGCGTGTTGTGCCGCAGAGTTGCCAACTCCAGTTTGATTCTGCGGGGAACACGGCTTCTCCTCTCTGACCCAACACTGATCGGAATCCTGGCCCGGCGGTCTCCGACACGGCCAAACCCCGAAATGCGAAATTGCCTAACCGCGCTTGCGAGTGGTATCCTCGCCGCTCGTTTTCCCTCGCCGAAGATCAAGCTTTGCGGCGAGAGCTCATGCGGAGGCTGAAATGAGGAACAGTCGTTGTTGCGTGCTGGTCAGCGCTTGCGCATTCGCGGTTGGTCTGGCCTGGACGCTCCCATCTTTGTCCGCGCCGGCTGAGGTTGCCAAGCCTGCCGTGGACCTCTCGGTTTATGGCCACGTCGTCCAAGTGGGCTGGGTGGTGAAGGATCTGGACCGCGTCGTGGACTACTGGGAGAAACTCGGCCTGAAGAAGATCGGCCGCGCTGGCGTGCGGGAGTTCCCCGACTTTACCTATCGCGGAAAGAAGACCCCACTCAGCTTGAAGATGGCTTTTGCGAACCTTGGCGGCGTCGAGATTGAGTGGATTCAGCCGGTCAAGGGGACGAGCGTCTACGACGAGTTTCTGCGGCAGCACGGAGACGGCGTTCATCATCTGGCTTTCGGGGTTCCCAACCCGGAACAGCTAGACGCACAACTCCAGCACTTCAAGGCCAAGGGCGTGCAGACCGTGCAGTACGGGAGTTGGGAAGGCGCCAAGGGCAAAGGCCGATTTGCTTATCTTGACACGGCGGCCCGCGGGGGCGGGTTGACGATCGAACTGGTTTATAACCCCGACGCGCCCCCCGCCGGCAGCCTCGCCAAATCAGAGAACGAGTATCCCTTCAACAAGATTGTGCAGTATGCCCTGGTGGTGCGCGACGTAAAGAAGGTGGCTGCCTTTTACGAGCATCTGGGCTTCGGTGGCATGGTGGTGGACCACAACATCAGTGTGGACCGGAACTACCACGGCCAGCCGGGGAAATTCGAGATGTATCTGGGCTGGTGGCGTTGGGGCGACGTACCCTTTGAATGGATCCAGCCTCTGGTCGGTCCCAGCGTTTATCACGACCATCTGAAAACTCGCGGCGAGGGTTTCCATCACCTCGCTTTTGATGTCACCGACATGGACCAGGCCATCGAACTCCTGAAGTCCAAGGGCGCGCCGCTATCCCAGAGCGGCGGGTGGGACACTCCCTCGAGCAAGGGGCGCTTTGCGTATCACGATACGGAGCCCTACGGGGGCATCAGCATCGAGTTGCTCTGGAACCAACCCGAAGGCCAGTAAGGTGCAGCCTCGCCCTTGGCTTGACTCCCGTGCCGCCGTGGACTCAGAATACTCAGCGAGGAGTTTTCTGTGCCGGGTCGAGGGCGATTCATGATCGTCGGTAAGGCGAAGATTCTTCTCTGGGCAGTGGTGGTGGGCCTGCTGGTTCCCGCAGGTATGACGGCACAAGACGCCGCCGAGAAGAGTCCCGATTCCCCGGCCCCCAAGTCCTCTGCCGCCAGCACCGAAAAGAAGCCGGCGCTGGCGGAGGTCACGCGGGTGAGCACGGAAGAGGCTACACGGAGCGCGGCTCAGAAACAGGCGAAGGACTCCCAGGCAGAGGGCGCACCGGAAAAACCTGCTGAGCCCGATGTTCTCGAGTTCCGGCCCGCTCCCCAAACGGCCGAGCCCTCCAGTGGCACAGCAAGTGCGCCTGCAAAGGGAAAGAAGTCGGCACTGAAAAACGTCCATGGCACGGCGGTCTACGGCTCGGCCGACGCGCGCAACACGGGCACCCATCGCGCGGGAGGCTCCGCGGGCGTCAGCTCGAAGAGCGGTAAGACCTCCGTCTCTGTCGCCGCGGAGAGCACGCGCACCGAGTCACCATCCCACTAGCCGATGAATCACCCCGGACACCGGAACCTCCCTCGCAGCCCAGTCGCTCAGCCGAGCATCGTTGTCCTTCTTCTGGGGGCGCTGCTGGGCTCGCAACCGGCTGGGGCGCGGCCTGCCGTCTTGTCTCCGGCGCCAGGCACCCCGCTTGAGTGCTGGTCGGCGCCAAGCTCCCTTCTGAGCCGGTCGGTGGACGTCTGCGTGGCCCTGCCGGCGGATTACGTAACAGCCACGCCAGCGCGCTATCCCACGCTCTATTTCCTTCACGGCCTCTTCGAGAACGAAAGAAGCTGGGCCGAACGCGGAGGGCAACAGGTTCTGGAAGACCTCGTGAACCAAGGCGCGGTCGGCGGATTCCTCGTGATCTTGCCGGACGGTGGCAAGACTTTCTACATCAATTCCCTGGACAGCCGTGAACGCTACGAAGACTTCTTCATCCAGGAGTTGATTCCGGCCATCGACCGCAAGTACCGAACGATTGCCGCGCCCGCGGCACGCGGGATCAGCGGCACCTCGATGGGCGGCTACGGCGCCCTGCACCTCGCTATGCGTCATCCCGACATCTTCGGCTCCGCCAGCGCTCACAGCGCGGCTTTGCTCCCTAAGATTCCCAATCCGATCCCGAGCGAAGGCCGCTGGGGATTTTACGCGCGCGTCCTCCAGGGCCCCTTCGGTTCCCCGCTCAGCGAAGCCTACTGGGAGGCGAACAGTCCCCTGGCGCTTGCCGAGCATCCCGAGAGTTTCTCGCACTTGAAGCTCTATTTTGATTGCGGTGACCACGATCGCTACGGGTTTGAAGAAGGCGCACAACTCCTTCACCAGAAGCTTGTCGCGAAAAAGTTCCCTCACGATTTCGCTTTGCGCCCGGGCGATCACGGTTGGAGCTACCTAGCGCAATACCTGAGATTCTCCCTGATCTTTCACTGGCGTTGGTTTGAGCAGGCTGAACGCACCCTGACCGCTGCTGGTCGGAGAGGAGACGAGCGTTGAATCGTCCAGGCGCGCAGGCACTCAGGTCTCTGGCGCTGCTGATTGTCGCGCCGGCCTTGCCTGCTCGGGGCCGTCGGACGACGCAGCCTTCGGAAACACCGCCATTTCCCCAACCCTGTTCCTTATCGGCCCAAAAGGTGGCATTATGCGTCGCTGGGTTGGATACACGAGCCCGGAAGAGTTGCGCCGCGCGGTCACGGATGGGCTCGAGAGAATCCAGAACTCGCACCAAAGAACCGCAAGCAATTAGTTGACCTCCCTGACCTTGACCGCACTGCTACCCGTTGCTAGACTACGCTGTTATGTCCGTACCCGCGTTGGAGGAGGCTTTCGAGAAGGTCAGTAAACTTGCCGCGACGTTTCAAGCCAACGAGGCCCGCTATCTTTCCCCAGACTACCAAGAGGCCGAAGCGCGCAAGGACTTCATCGACAAGTTCTTCATCGCCTTGGGCTGGGACGTGAACCACGACCACCAAACCAATCCCTATGAGCAGGAAGTGAAGGTCGAGCCGGCCGTCTCGGCTGCCGGTCAACGCCGCGCCGACTACGCCTTCCACCTCGCCCCGAACTTCCGCGACGTCCGCTTCTACGTCGAAGCCAAGAAACCGCACGGTGACATCGCCACCGCCGACAACTACTTCCAGACCATCCGCTACGGCTGGAACAGCGAGACGCCGCTGGCTGCGCTCACCGACTTCGAACAATTCCATGTTCTCGACTGCCGTGACAAGCCCGACATCGGCACGGCGCTATACCGTCATGTCGCCAAATATCACTACAGCGAATTTATCGACCGAAAGAAGTTCGCCGAAATCTACTGGCTGTTCTCCCGCGAGGCCGTCGCCGACGGCTCATTGGAGAAACGCGCCAAGGAACTGCCCAAGCCGCGCGGCAAAGCCCGCCAGCTGGCGGGTCTTTTCCCCGGCGGCTACCAGAGCATTGACGAGTCTTTTCTCAAGCAACTCGACGAATACCGCACCTCGTTGGCCCACACGTTCAAAAACAAGAATCCCAAGCTCGACAGCGAAACGCTCACCGAACTGGCCCAACGCACCCTCGACCGCCTCATCTTCCTTCGCTTCCTCGAAGACAAAGGCATCGAGCCCCAGCGCCTCGTGGACAAGTTTGGGGATAAAGGTACAGCGTGGGAGGATTTTATCGCCGCCAGCCGCCGCCTCGACGACATCTACAACGGCATCGTCTTCAAGCACCACGACATCCTCGATGGCGACAAATTCCGCGTGGACGACACCGCTTTTGCCGACATCTGCGAAAGCCTCGCGCACGTCAATTCGCCCTACGACTTCAACGCCATCCCCATCCATATCCTCGGCTCGATCTACGAGCGGTTCCTCGGCAATGTCATTGTCGCCACGGACAAGCGCGTCCGCGTCGAGCCCAAGCCGGAGGTTCGCAAGGCGGGCGGCGTCTACTACACCCCCGAATACATCGTCCGCTATATCGTCGAAAACACCGTCGGCAAACTCATCGCGGGCAAGACGCCCGACCAAATCGCGGAGATGCGCTTCGCCGACATCGCGTGCGGCAGCGGCTCGTTCCTGCTGGGCGTCTTCGACCTGCTGCTGACTTATCACGGCCACTATTACAACGACAACCCTAACAGAGCCCGCAAAGGCGACTGCATCAACCACGGCGGCAAACTGTACCTCTCGCTCCGCAAGAAACGCGAAATCCTGCTTAACAATATCTTCGGCGTGGATATCGAGGCCCAACCCGTCGAAGTCTGCCAACTCTCCCTCTATTTGAAACTCCTCCAGGAAGAGACGGAAGCCAGCACCCATCAATATATGCTGGACTTCACCCACATTGCGCAGATGAAAAAGCTGTTGCCCGATCTAAGCAAGAACATCATCTGCGGCAACTCGCTCATTGGCCGTGATATTAAATGCGACCTGTTCGGGGAAGAACGCAAACTCAATCCGATGAACTTCGAAGATGCTTTCCCGGAAGTAATGAAGCGTGGCGGTTTTGACGCTGTCGTTGGAAATCCGCCTTGGGGTGGTCTCTTCTCCGAGACTGAACTGGAATATCATCGTCACAAAAACAAAGAAGTCATCATTCGCATGATCGATTCTTTCATGTATTTCCTATATCAAGGTTCGAAGCGGGTCAATCCAACAGGCTACCTCGCAATGATCTTGCCCGACGTGGTTTTATACCAGACTGACAACGAGGCGCTTCGTCGATATCTTCTGAGGACCTTTAGTCTTCGGGCCATCCTGAATATGGGTGATGTGTTCCACAAGGTTACGCGCCCGGCCTGCATCCTAATCATGAAGCGTGGAGAGCGCACAGCCGATAGCGTAAGAGTGGCGGATTTTACCCACCTTCCAAAGGATTCGAAGCCCGAGGCCCTCCGAAGCGGATCAGGTTTCGTGCAATTGCGCCAAGTGGAACTGAGCAAGATACCCGGAGCGGCATTCATTACCGAAACACCAGCCCGCTATTCGATTTGGGAAAGGCTTCAGAGCGTGCCACACAAACGGCTGGCCGAACTGGTAGACGAAGACGGCATTCAGCGGGGGGTGAGTCCCGACCTGAAGGAAGCTTTCATCGTGAGCAGCAAGACTGTATCGAAGTGGCGACTTGAGAAGGAGCGCCTCCGGAAAGTTCTTACGGGCGGCCGGCAGGTGAAACGCTATCATATCGAACGACCCGATTTGTGGCTCATATACATGACCCGCGAAACTGACATCAGAGCGCTACCGAAAATACGAGCATACATCGACCAATTCGAGAAGCAGATAACCTGTAAAGAGGTCAAACAGAAGAAGCATTCAATGTACGTCCTGCATCGGGCTCGTGACGAGCGCATTTTCAAAAAACCACGGAAGTTCCTGGGCGTAATAACTGAAGACGAGATCATCATCGCCCCAGATGAGACGGGTGCATTTGCGAGCGACGGGCTGTATCTCTTCGGGGTGAGCGAAGGTGCGGACGGAAACTACCTGATGGCGATCTTGAACTCACGCCTTTTCGTCTTCATTTACCGCTTGCTCGCAATTGAATCAGGGCGAGTTTTGGCTCAGGTCAAGCCGACAACCTTGCAGCAGCTACCCATCCGTACGCTGAACCTAGCCGACCCCTCCGAAGAGTCGCTCCACGACGAGATAGTGACGAAGGTGGACGCGATGCTGGAGGCGAAGAAACAGTTGGCGGAGGCGAAGACTGACAAAGACAAGACCTACTACGAAAACAAGGTCGCCGCCCTCGACCGCCAAATCGACCGACTCGTCTATGACCTATACGGGCTGACAGAGAAAGAGATTCAGATTGTTGAACAACAGAAGTAGACACGATTCACTACGCACACAAACGGATACGCGACAGCGTCTATCCTAAGAGAACTTCAGAAGGATATCCTTTTTGAACAGGAGAAAAGTGCCATGAAGAAGCTTACTCGTCTCAGCCTCAGTCTGGTCGTGGTTGGTATGCTCGTGCTCACTGTGCTTGCCGGCCTTGCCGCCGGCCAGGACCGTGGTGAAACCAAGGCTACGATTGGCAATGCCAACGTCGCCATCGAGTATGGCCGGCCCTCCCTGCAGGGTCGTGAGCCGTTGAAGCTGCTGGAGCCCGGCAAGCTCTGGCGGATCGGCTCCAACGCGCCCACCACCATTACTTCCGATGTTGACCTGGATTTCGGCGGCACGCGCGTGGCCAAAGGAAAGCACATTCTGCTCGCCCGCTTGGCGGAGCCGGGAAAGTGGTCGCTCGTCGTCTCTACCAAGAACGTCTTCGTCTATGAGCCGAGCGCCAAGCTGGCCGAAATCCCGATGGAGTTCAAGCAAGATAAAGAATCGATCGAGCAAGTGACGATTACGCTCACGAACAAGGGCGGGCGTGGAGTCATCGAGGTGGCCTGGGGGACCTTGCGGCTCCTGGCTTCCTTCGCGCTGGCCAAATAATTCGGGGTTCGGCACCCGGAGTCCGTCACGCGCCGGCTTAGAATGCAGCGTTGCCTACTGCACTTCGAGCCTGGGTACCGGGCCGCAAGCTGGATTTCTCTCTATGACCTCACCGGTGAAGGTCCTCGCGTTATTCGCGCATCCGGACGACGCGGAATTTCTCTGCGCCGGAACCATGGTCCACCTGGCCAGTCGCGGAGCCCAGATCCACATCGCGACCATGACGGCGGGAGATTGCGGAAGCACCACCCTGTCTCCCGCCAAAATCACCCGCATCCGGCGGACAGAGGCGGCGCGCGCCGCGAAACTTATCGAAGCCACCTACACCTGCCTGGAAGAGAAAGACCTCCTGGTTCTCTACGACGCTCGGACCATCAAGAAGGTGCTGGAGCTTGTGCGCCGCGTGAACCCCGAACTGGTACTGACGCACTCACCGGTGGACTACATGGTGGACCACGAAACCACCAGCCGCCTCTGCCGGAGCGCCTGTTTCGGCGCCATGGCCCCGAACTTCCGTACCGGCGCACGCAGACCGGCCACTGCCGCCCGGCGCGTGCCCCACCTTTACTACGCGCAGCCTTTCGGCGGCCGCGACATTCTGGGAAAGGAAATCCGCGCCAGCCTGTTCATTGACATCTCAGCCACGCTCACGCTCAAGGAGCAAATGCTTGCCTGCCACGCGAGCCAGCAGGCTTGGCTGCATGCCCAGCAGGAGATTATTCGTCCCGACCACCCCATGCGGCAGATGGCTGAACGGGCCGGTGAACTCTCCGGTCTTCGCTGGGCAGAAGGCTTTCGCCAGCACCTGGGCCAGGGCTTCCCGCAGGATAACCTGCTCGGCAGCCTGCTCGGCGACCTGGCGCGGCGGGTCGAAACCTAGTTCTCTCAACACCCCTTTCATTCCGGCACTACGGGAGGCAGCATGACCCCGGAAATTCCCCTCGAACAACTTGAGGCCAGGATCCACGACGTGTCCCTCGACCTCGATCCAGACTCGATGCGGCGCGCCGGCTATCGCGTGGTGGACTGGATGGTCCAGCGGCTGGCCCACCTGCGCGAGAGCACCCTCGGCCAGGAATTGAGTCGCGAGGAGACCGAGAAGCTGCTGCGCGAAGCGCTGCCGGAAGAACCCAGCAGCTTCGATCAGGTGTTCGACGAGTACACGCGCAAGGTCGCGCCCAACGTCATCCAGTTGGATCATCCGCGCTTTTTCGCCTTTGTCCCCAGTGCGCCCAACTTCGTCAGCGTGCTCGCCGACGCCCTGGTGGCTGGGACGAACGTTTTTGCCGGAACGTGGCTGGAATCCTCCGGCCCCAGCCAGGTCGAATTGATCGTCATCGACTGGTTCAAGCAGATGCTGGGCCTGCCGGCGGAAGCTGCAGGGTTGATGGTGAGTGGTGGATCGGTTGCTAACCTGACGGCCTTGGCCGTGGCGCGGCGCGCCGTCCTGAACGATGAGACGAGCGACGCGGTTGTGTATCTGTCGGAGCAGACCCACGCCTCCATTGATCGCGGCCTACGTCTGCTGGGAATTCATCTCCGGCAATTGCGCCGTATTCCCACCGATACGCAATTCCGCCTGGATACAAAGAAACTGGCCGAGCGTATCGGGCTGGACCGGAAGGCCGGCCTCCGGCCGTGGGTGGTGATTGCCAACGCCGGAACCACCAACACCGGCGCCATCGACCCCATGCGCGAGATCGCGGAGATTGCCCGGGAACACTCGCTTTGGATGCACGTCGACGCCGCCTACGGCGGCTTTGCCGCCCTCACCGCAAGAGGTCGCGAGCTTCTGGCGGGAATCGAGCGCGCGGATTCCGTGGTCCTCGACCCGCATAAGTGGTTCTATTGCCCTTTCGAAGCCGGCTGCGTTATTGTCCGCCACGGCCGCCTGATGCGCGAGACCTTCCGCATCCTGCCCGAGTATATGGTTGACGTGGCGCGCGAAGAACGCGAGGTGAACTTCTGCGATTACGGCGTGCAATTGACCCGGAGCTTCCGCGCCCTGAAGGTGTGGATGGCCGTTAAGACTTTCGGCGCCCGGCGCCTCCGGGAAGTCATTGATCAGTGCCTGGACCTCACCGCCTACGCGGCAAGGCTCTTTCAGAATTCCCCCCACCTGGAGATTGCCACCGGCCCCTCGCTGGGCATCTTCACCTTCCGCTATATCCCCAAGAAGTTGCCAGATTCAGGAACTGAGGGCGAGGTTTACCTTAACCGCCTGAATGAGGCCTTGGCCGCGCGCATCATCGCCAGCCGCCAACTCATGCTTTCCTCAACGCGATTGGGCTCGTGCCACGTTCTGCGCTTCTGCGTGTTGAACCACCGCACCCGCAAGGAGGATGTGCGGGAGGCGTTACGCCTCATCGAGCAATTCGGCCAGGAGGTCGAGCGGTCGCTAGCCTGATATCTCCGGCTGCGGGACGCGCGGAGATAAGGAAACTGCTGCCCGCAGGAGCTGGGGAAAGATTATAATGGATGTCTCGTCTTCCAGCACGCCAGGGACTCTGGGGTGTCAGCGGCGCGGAGAGGTGTCCGAGTGGCTGAAGGAGCACGCTTGGAAAGCGTGTAGCCGAGCAATCGGCTCGTGGGTTCGAATCCCACCCTCTCCGCCAGATTCGTTATCGTCCCTGATCTTGCCTAGCCCTCCTGATATGTGGAGCGAGCCCCTATTTGTGGATCACGGAGAGAACCGGGCAAGTAGCGTTGCGAATGACAAACTCCGTCGTCGAGCCAAATAGGATAGTGCCCAGGAAACTCCGCGGATGTGCGCCCACGACGATCAGGTCGGCGTGAGACTCTTTCGCCTCCGCTACAATTTGCTGCGCCGCGTGGCCCTGCCGGACGACCTCCTTCACCGTGCACCGGCTGCGGACCTCTGCCGGCACCCAGTCGCAAACAAGTTGCCGGATTTCCTCCAGCGTCCGGCCCGCCTCCGGCGCGCCCTCCTCGACGTGTACCACGCTGAGCTCCGCGCTCAGCTTCTCCGCGATTGCCGCAGCGTATTCACAGGCCAGGCGGGCCAAGTAACCGAAGTTCGCCGGGCAAAGCACTCGCCGAATGGCGCGCAGGCCGGCCACGGGCTTGATATGGGGCCCCACGGTTAGCACTGGCGTGCGCACCTGACGCAGCACGCTTTCCGTCACCGAGCCCAAGCGAATCCGCGCCAGACCCGTTCGCCCATGTGTCCCCATCACCAACAGGCCGACGCGCAAGTCTTTGATGGCGCGCAATACGGCCTGCACCGGGTCGCCCTCCACCAGCACGATGGTGCGGGAAAGATCCTCCGGCAGGTGCTTCCCGGCAAAATCGGCAACAAAGGCGCGAGCCGCCCGCGCGCTCCGGCGGAGTTGCGCTCGCAGCGCTTTCGTCTGGGCGGCAGTAAAGTACACTGGCGCTTCCAGGCGCTCTGCGTGGAGCACAATCACCTCAGCGCCAAACGCCTTCGTTAGCCCGCCTGCCACCCCCAGGGCCGCGGCGGAATGCTCGCTGAAATCAATGGGGCACAAGATATGCTTGGGCTGGAAGTTGGCCATGGGATTCTCCTCCGCTCCGTGTTGCGCGCCATGCTGAGGTGAAGAAGTTGGCTGGGGACACATTCCTCAGCGTCGCGGTTTGAACCGGCTCCGCGGGCGCTGCAGCACGGTTCCAGGCCGAGGACCGCGCCTGACAGACTCAAGGGGAGCTCGCGGCCGTATAGGCTTCGTCGAGCAACTCGACCACGTGCAGGACGCGCCGGCGGTTCCCGGCCTTCGCTACACCTGCCCGCAATTGCAGCAAGCAGCCTGGATTGGCCGTCAGCACCAGCTCTGCGCCCGTTTCCTCGATGCGACGCATCTTCGCTTCCAGCAATTTCTCCGCCAGCTCGTTATGCACCACGTTATAGATCCCCGCGCTGCCGCAGCAGATCTCCGATTCCTTAAGTTCGATGAGCTCCAGGCCGGGCACTGCTTGCAGCAGCTTGCGCGGCGCTGCCGTGATGCGCTGCGCGTGACCGAGATGACAAGAATCTTGATAGGTCGCCCGCACTTTCATTAGAGCAAATTCCCGGTTTATCTCGATGCCCGCCAGAAATTCCGTGACGTCCTTCAGCAGCGCGCTGAACTCCCGGGCAGGCTCCTGGAACTCCCGCTCCTCCTCCTGGAAAAGGAGCGGATACTCCTTCATCACGGAGCCACATCCGGCAGCGTTGGTGATGATGGCGTCGAATCCGCCGGCCAGGAAGGTTTGAATGTTTTGTTTGGCCAGTTGGCGCGCCAAGTCGCGCATGCCCGCGTGCACGTGCAGGGCACCGCAGCATCCTTGCTCCGCAGGGATGACGACCTCACACCCGTTGCGCGCCAGCACCCGGACCGTCGCTTCATTCAGCTTGGAGAAAGTCAGGTTGGCGATGCAACCCGCGAAGAATGCCACCCGGTAGCGGCGTGGGCCGACGGCGGGAAACACCGTTCCCAGCTTCTCCGTGAAAAATCGGTCATCCACGCGCGGCGCCAGACGCGCCACCTCGGCCAAGCGCCCCGGGAGTATTTTGAGAACGCCCGATGCCAGAACGACCTTCTCCATCCCCGACCGCTGATAGAAGCGGAGCAGCTTCCCGACCAGCTCCAGCCGGTGGCGATGCGGGAGCACCTCCCGGAAGAAGACTCTGCGCAGCAATGCTCCCAGCTGTGGCCGCTTGTAGTGTTTCTCAATTTGTCCGCGCGCCGCCTCCACCAGCCGTCCATACTGAACGCCCGAAGGACAGGCCGTTTCGCAAGAGCGGCAGTCCAAACAGAGGTCAATGTGCCGTACAAAGCTCTCGCCCAGGGGCAAGCGCCCGCGGTCCACCTGAATCATCTGGTAGATCCGTCCGCGCGGCGAATCCATCTCCACGCCCAGCTCGCGGTAGGTCGGGCAACTGTTCAGGCACAAACCGCAGCGCACGCACTTCGAGTAGAAGTCCCAGGCTGGCGCTTCCCCGGGACCGTAGCCGCTCCGGGGCGCCGTCGCGGCGCCGTCGCCAACCGGCGTGTTCGCGTTGTTGGAACTAAGGTCCATATCTCTTACGAGCCAACTCAGTACGTGGATGTTTGCGCCAGAGCGCCGGGTCCCGGATGTCGGGGCCCGGACAGGCGAGCGCTACAATCCCCCCACAAATCGTCCGGGCGCGAGAATCCTCTTGGGATCCCACGCGGCCTTCACCTTGCTCATGAGCGCGAAATCGTCCCCCGTGGGCCCCCACACATCCACCCGACTCTTGATGTCCCAATGGCAACACTCAAGCATGAGCGCTCCGCCAAGATCCTGGGCCGCAACGCGCAGTCTTCTGATCAGAGCGATCAGCTTGGCCGCACTTTCGGTCTTCAGCAGACAGAGGTGAAGAATTCCGACGCCCAACTGAGCGAAGCTGGCCAAGCGAACCTTGTCGTTTTCAGCTTCCTGGGAGGCGCGGCTGAGAAATTCCTCGCTGGCCGCATCGGGCAAAGCTACTTTCAGAATGACCGCACCCGGAAACGTTTCGGGGATCCAACCACGCAAATCAGAGATCCGCAGCCAGCAAGGAGGGCCCTCGGCCGATTCCAGCCGACGCGGCGGGGCTCCCGCCGCTCGCCCCAACTCGTCCAGCTCGCGCGCACATCGTTCGATCACCCGCGCCGACCCGCCGACTTCCGCCCAGATCTCCGGCTCCGCCACTTCGCGTGCGAGCGGCGTGCCCGCCAGAACCAGCGTCGCCGCCAGAGGATTCAAAAGCACCACGCGCATGGGCTGGAGAGGCGAGTGCAGGATTCTGCGCCGCAGATCCCGCGCAATGCTCAGTGCCCCGGTCGAGAGAGCAAACGTGGCGCGCTCGCTGGGCAATGGAAAGAGTTTGAAACTGGCCTCCACAATCACACCCAATGTCCCGTAAGAGCCGACGAGGAGCTTCGCCAGGTCATAGCCCGCCACGTTCTTTACCACCCGCCCGCCGGTCTTGATTACCTTTCCCTCGGTAGTGGCGATCTTCATCCCCAGCACCATGTCGCGAGGTGCGCCATAGAGAAGGCGCAGCGGGCCGCTGGCATTCGTGGCCAGAATTCCCCCCAGGCTGGCGCGTGCGGCCCCGGGGGGGTCGAGGGGCAGCCACAATCGGTCACGGGCAATGGAGTCCTGGAAATCCCCTAGCGTCATACCTGTCTCTGCGGTCACTGTCAGGTCCGCGGCCTCATAGTGCCGGACCCGATTCATCTCCTTGAGCGACAACGCGACGTCGTACCGACGCGGTAGATTGCCCACCCCAAGCTTCGTGGCATTCCGGCACGGGATGACGGCGAGGTCGTGTTCCGCAGCATATTGCAGGACGGCAGCAACCTGCTCGGCTGAAGAAGGGTAGAGCACACAGCTAGGAGTCACCCCGTCGATGGCCAAGCTCGCACAGGTCGCTGGGTCCGTAGCCGCCCGCGCTGCGCCGAGGAGCGAGGCCAAGCCGGAAAGGGCAGACTGGCTGGCGCTGGTCACACCATTCCTCCGGCGCTGACCTCCACGCGCAGCTCGCCGCGTTCTCGGCCAGGGGGCAGGAGCTTACCGGGATTGAAATGCCCCTGCGGATCGAACACGCTCTTCAATCTCCGCATCATTTCCAGATCATCATCCGAAAAAGTCAACGGCATCAGGTCTCTCTTCTCCAGGCCCACTCCGTGCTCGCCGGTAATCGCCCCGCCCATGGCGACGCACTGGGAGAGAATCTCTATGGCCGCCTGCCGCACGCGCTGAGCCTGACCTGCATCGCGAGGATCGAACATGATGATGGGGTGCAGGTTCCCGTCACCGGCATGGAATATGTTGCCGATGAGGAGGTCATACTTCCGCGCCACCTGCGCGATGTATTCGAGCATTTCCGGCAGCCGCGTACGCGGGATCACCCCGTCCTGGAGATAGTAGCTGGGGCTGATGCGCCCCAGAGCCCCGAAAGCGTTCTTGCGCCCGCGCCAAAGCAGCTCGCGCTCTTCAGTCGTTTGCGCCCGATGCACCTCGCGGGCCTGATTCTCCCGGCAAACCTGGGCAATCTGGTCGGCTTGCTCCTCCACCGCCTCGCGCAGCCCCTCCACCTCGATGAGGAGGACCGCGGCAGAGTCCATCGGATAGCCGGCGTGCGTGGCTTCTTCCACGGCGCGCAGGGTGAAGCCATCCATCATCTCGAGCGCCGAGGGCGTAATCCCGCGGGCCGT
>Ga0315296_10002171_pt1 | contig 16830 bp, 19 predicted proteins | sample YL17G14_18_MG_FD_203921 | JGI IMG/M metagenome (GOLD analysis project Ga0315296, IMG submission 203921) | Sediment microbial communities from Yellowstone Lake, YNP, Wyoming, USA - YL17G14_18 | ecosystem: Environmental > Aquatic > Freshwater > Lake > Sediment | place: USA: Wyoming | collected... | reverse complement strand
CTGGCTCAAGCCCACCTGAGTCAAAAGCTGCTTGAGTACTCTATAAAAGCGGTGAAATATCTACAAGAATGGCAAGACACTAGTAATTGGCCAAGTAATTCTTCTGCCGATTCTTCGACAGGGGAAGAAGTAGATATTTTCCATGGGAGTAATCGACGTGAACGCCTCAACCGAGGCGAAACAATAAGGTTATTTGATGATGGTGGTCTCTACCAGGTAACTGGTGGGGACGCGATCATAGTCAAGAAAGTGGTGGGTCGTGAGACAACCACACGCCGGCCAAGGCGTGTGACCCGAATCGTAGTCCGTCCGACTGCCAATAAGGCAGATGTGGCGGAGTGGCTCGGGGAGAAACTCAAACATAAAGTCCATGTCCATATTTAAAATGGGACACGGACAAATTATATATGAAGGAGGAGAAAATGTACTAAAAATTGTACTTACTTAATTTTCTCCCCCTTCTTCAATCTCCCAAGTTCAGAATTAAATGTAACAAATGGACACGATCGCACCAATTTGTTACAAAATTAAATTCTGGATTTAGGAGATTGGAAAAGAAATTATAAAAAACCCGCTGCAGGCGGGTAATAAAGGAGGTGAGTACGATGATGAAGATCGTACTATGTGGCCCGCCTAAAAGCGGGAAGAGTTGCCTGCGAGAGGGGTTGAAGCAGGCAATTAAAAAAATTCCCAAGGCGCCGTACCCCTATGTTATTACGGCGTGTCCGGACGGCGAAGGCGCCTGGTTCCAGGAAACTGTGAACCGGGACCCTGAGGAAGCTCGTCAGTTTAAAACAAAGTATAAAAACTCTGTTGGTGGGTTTTCTCCTGAGTTCGTCAAGCGGGTAGCGGACTCGGTTCGCCTGTGTACTCTCCCGCTAACTCTGGTGGATATAGGCGGTATTCCATCAGAGGAAAACAAAGAAATTTGTAGAGCCGCTACCCATGCCATCATCTTGGCTGGTGATATGGGAAAAATTCCTGAGTGGCGTGAATTTTGCGCCCAACTCGGGTTAAAAGTGATAGCGGAAATTTTCTCCGACTATCGTGGCCAAGCAGACATCATTCCGGTTCTTAGTTCGGAAGGCGTCTGGAGAGGGAGTATTCATTATCTTGAGAGAGGTGAGGATGTCTCCCAACGCCCGACTGTTCGGGCATTAGCTAAGATTCTTGTTCGGAAAGGAGGACAGAAATGGCAAAGTATTTTAAGATAGAAAAAGAGGGCGAGGTTCTCCAAATAGGATTCGGAGAACCTGCCCAAAATGACCAAATCGTCCGGGACGCGGTAGCGCGCCTAGACGAGATGGTCAAAAACAAGGAGCTTATGGGTGGCTCCTTGATAAAATTAAATGGCGCCGCCAGTTTACCTGTGGTGGTGGCCATAGCCCACGGAATTGGACATCTCTACAAAACCGTAGCGGTATTCGATCCTAAACTGGGACGGTATGTGGTTGCTGTATCTCACGGCGACCAGTATCGTCCTGGCGACCTGATTTGATTAGCCATCGATTAGGTCACCGAAAAATAGAGAGTAGGAGTGATGTAACTCTACTTCTACTCTCTATAATCTTTTCTAAAACTTGAAAGAATATTAAAAACAAAGATATGAAATTCCAAAAAACTTAGCAATAAAGAAATAGAATGTTAGAATTTTAAATGGGTTTTTCTTCAGGAAGCTGTCAGCAAGCTCTAGCTCCTCCACCCGGAGATGGCTATCAAGCTAGATCGGACATTAGTTCTGAAGACTGGCGAATTTCGTCAAAATCTCTCTCCTCGTCTTCAAAAGATTGATGTTCGTATTATTCTAGCACTTGCTGATAGCTTCTTGGAGAAATGTCTAGGTTCAGATAGAGTCTAATCAAAATACCCTTATGGGTAATTTTGATTTTGCTTGTTTTAAATATTTAATTATGGTAAATTAAAATAATGTTTTTTAAATACCGACTGAAAAGAGGTGAAGAAGAGAACAAAGTTCTCTTCGCCCTAAAACAGAATTTTGTTTTAGTTTTTTTGATTTCAACTATATTGGTTGCTTTTATTTTCGGTTTTTGGTTTGGAAAATCCCAGGTTATTTGTCCGGTTTGTCCTCCAGAAGATGTGGATTTTTCACTTTTTTGGGAGGCCTGGAAAACCATTGAAGAGAAATACGTAGATAAGGAAAAAATTAATATTCAGGAAATGATTTACGGAGCAATCTCGGGTATGATAAAATCTTTAAATGACCCCTATACCGTGTTTTTAAAACCGGAAGACACCAAACGCTTTATGGAAGACGTCAAAGGAATGTTTGAGGGCGTGGGAATGGAAATTGATATTAGAGACGGGCAGCTTCAAGTGATAGCTCCTTTGGAAGGAACGCCGGCCCAAAAAGCGGGATTGCGGCCCGGCGATATAATTCTCAAAGTGGATGGATACTCAACAATTGATATAACTGTAGATGAGGCCGTTAATTTAATTCGCGGCCCAAAAGGAACAGAGGTTATTTTAACGATTTACCGGGAAGATTGGAAAGAATCAAAAGATATTAAAATAATCAGAGGAGTAATTGATATTCCTTCGTTAAAACTAGAAATCAGGGATGACCGTATCGCTTATTTAAAACTTTATAATTTTTCTGAAAAAGCGGCTTATGATTTTAGCGATGCGGCAATTAAAATTTTGAACAGTACTTCTCAAAAAATAATTTTAGACCTTAGAAATAATCCCGGCGGTTATCTGGAGGTGGCTCAGGAAGTCACTGGTTGGTTTTTGGAAAAAGGACAAGTAGTGGTTATTGAAGATTTTGGCGAAAATAAAGAACAAAACAATTATTTGGCCGAGGGCAACGCCAAATTGGTTACTTATCCAATAGTGATATTGATTAACAAAGGGTCGGCTTCCGCTTCTGAAATTTTGGCCGGAGCTCTTAGAGATAATAGAGGAGTAAAAATAATCGGTGAAACCTCTTTTGGAAAAGGATCGGTTCAGGAATTAGTCAAATTAAAAGGGAGCTCTTCCTTGAAAATAACTATTGCCAAATGGTTAACGCCAAATGGCGAGTTTATTACCGATAAGGGATTGGAGCCGGACATAAAAGTAGAGATGACAACAGAAGATTATGATGCAGGTCTAGATCCTCAAATGGATAAAGCTGTTGAAATAATAAAAGAAATAAATTAAAATAGAAGTCGAAGAGGACTTCGTCCTCTTCTTCACCTTCGCTTTCACTGCGTGAAAGCTCGGTAGTTGATATGCGAGTCATACTTCTTAAAGACGTTGAAAAAGTGGGGAAGAAGTTTGAGATTAAAGAAGTTAAAAATGGCTATGCCAGGAATTTTTTGATTCCCAAAGGTTTGGCAAAACTAGCTACCAAAGAAGTTTTAGAGTGGCTTGAGATTCAAAAAGAAATTCAAGAAAAAAAAGCAGAACAAGACCTTAAGAAAATTCAAGAATTTGCTTCAACCATTGATGATTTGGAGGTTGCTATTTCGGTAAGGACTGGAGAAGATGGTCAACTTTTTGAATCAATTAATGCGCAAAAAATTTCTGAAAAATTAAAAGAAATGGGTTTTGATATTAAAAAGACCCAGATTGAATTACCAGAACCCATTAAGGAAATTGGTGAATTCCCAATAAAAATTAAGCTCGAACATAATTTAGAGGTTGAAATCAGAGTAATAGTTGCTAAATTAGAAGAGGAATAAACAAGTATTTATGGCACGATTTATTTTCGTTGGGGGCGGCGTGATGTCTGGCATTGGCAAAGGGGTGGCCACAGCTTCAATTGGAAAAATTTTGCAAAGTAAAGGCTTTAAAGTGACTGCCATTAAGATTGACCCTTATATTAACGTTGATGCCGGAACAATGAATCCCATTGAACACGGAGAGGTTTTTGTGACCAGGGATGGAGTGGAGTGCGATCAGGATGTAGGAAATTATGAAAGGTTTTTAAACGAGGAATTAACCACAGAAAATTATATTACCACCGGCCGCGTTTATGAGACGGTAATTCATAAAGAGAGGAATTTAGAATACGGAGGCAAGTGCGTAGAAGTCGTTCCTCATATTCCTGATGAAGTAATCTCCAGAATTCAAAAAGCGGCAAGGAAAACTAAGGCCGATTTTGTTTTAATAGAAATTGGCGGGACGGTAGGAGAATATCAAAACCTTTTATTTTTAGAGGCTGGCAGAATGATGAAACTTCAACATCCAAAAGATGTTCTTTTTATTTTAGTAAGTTATTTGCCGGTTCCTCGAATAATTGGAGAGATGAAAACAAAACCTACTCAATATGCTGTCAGAACTTTGAATTCGGCCGGCATTCAACCCGATATAATTATTGCTCGCTCCGAGATACCGCTGGATCAGCCGAGAAAAAAGAAAATATCTATTTTTTGCAACGTTCAAGAAAAAGACGTTATTTCGGCTCCGGACACTGAATCAATTTACGAAGTTCCAATCAATTTTGAAAAAGATAATTTAGGAAAACTAATTTTAAAGAAATTTGGAATTAGGGCAAAGAAAGAAAACCTGAAAGATTGGCAAAGATTAGTTAAAATCATCAAGAACGCAAAGAAAAAAGTAAAAATTGGTATTGTCGGCAAATATTTTAAAACCGGCGATTTCACTTTAACTGATTCTTATATTTCTGTTATTGAGGCAATAAAGCATTCTGCTTGGTTTTACAAAACAAAGCCGGAATTAACTTGGCTATCAAGCGAAGTTTACGAAAAAAACGCAACAGCATTGAAAGAATTAAAAATTTTTGATGGTATAATTGTGCCGGGCGGTTTTGGCAGTAGGGGAGTGGCTGGAAAGATAAAGGCGATTGAATATTGCCGAAAGAATGAAATTCCTTATTTGGGACTTTGCTTAGGAATGCAGTTGGCAGTTGTTGAATTTGCCAGAAATATCTGTCAAATGAAAGACGCTCACACAACCGAGATTGTTAAACATTGTAAGTATCCGGTAATTGATACTCTTCCTGAACAAAAAACATTGATTCGGGAAAAGAAATATGGGGGAACAATGAGGTTGGGCGAGTATCCTTGTCTGATTAAAAAAGGTAGCCGCGCTCATTTGGCTTACTTGAAATCTCGTCAAGGGAAACAAAACAAAAAAGGCGATATTCTAGTAGAAGAACGACATCGCCATAGATATGAGTTAAATAACGAATTTAGAAAAGATTTAGAAGATAAGGGATTAATAATGTCGGGAATTAATCCGGAAAGAGATTTAGTAGAGATTATTGAAATTCCTCAGCATCCCTTTTTTGTCGCTGTTCAGTTTCATCCTGAATTTAAATCAAAACCCTTAAGTCCCTCCCCTTTATTTAGAGAATTTATTAGAGCGGCTATTCTTCGGAGCACATAATTTATGTGCTCGGTTCCACATTAACAATTTTCACTTTTCTTCGGGAGTTATCAAAGCCCCTTTTTCTTTTTGTGGTAAAACGAACGACCCCTTCTTTTAAAACATAAAGAGTATCGTCTTTGCCGCGTTTGACATTTTTTCCGGGAAAAAACTTAGTGCCTCTTTGCCGAACAACAATGCTGCCAATTTTAGCCCGTTGGCCTTCAAAAAGTTTAACTCCCAAGTATTGAGGACGCGAATCCCTTCCTAATTTAGTTGCTCCTGCAGCTTTTGTCTTTGCCATAGTAGTTGCTTATGTTAACAAAAATAAAACAGTTTGTCAAAACTTATCAAACCGACATCATTTTAGTGATTGGCGTTATTTTAATTTCTTTGCTTTCTTTTGCCATGGGTTATATTGTAGCAAAACAACAAGAAAAGGAGCCAATACGATTTGAAATGACGAATGACCAATTTCTAATCCCTAATGAAATATCAAATGATTAAATGCCCAATTTATAATTTTTTAGAAATTAGAAATTTATTATGAAAGTGGCCATTATTGGAGCCGGAATCAATGGACTATATTTAGCTTGGAAACTTTCAGAGAAAGGGCATCAAGTAACGGTTTTTGAAAAGAGAGAAAAAATCGGCAAAGAGGCCTGTTCGGGACTCTTTTCAGAAAAAATTTTAGAATTCATTCCTTTCCCCGAAAGCCAAAAATTAATTCAAAACCAGATAAATTCCACTTTGATTCACTTTCCCAAGCGTACTTTAGAGGTTAAATTTTCCAAAAGATTTTTAGTAATAAACCATTTTGAGCTGGATAATTTGGTAGCTAATTTAGCTGGAGCTATTGGAGTTAAAATCAATTTAAAATATAATGTAACGAGAACCGTTCTCGCTACAATTCAGAATGAATTTGAGAGAATTATTGGGTGTGATGGCGTTAATTCTGCGGTTAGAGAATATTTAGGGGGACCTAAGCCCAATTATCGTTTGGCTATCCAGGGATTCCTATTGAAAGAAGACTTTTCTAATTATGTTGAGACCTGGCCGGTAGACCAGGGGTTTATCTGGAAAATTCCGCGAGGGAAAGAAACAGAATATGGAATAATCGCCAGCCCCAAAGAGGCAAAGAAGGTATTTCAAGATTTTTTAGCGAAAAACAAGATTTTTCTAGAAAAAATATCTTCGGCAATGGTTCCTCAAGGGTTTTTAGTTCCTTTGAACAATCGGATTACTCTTTGCGGCGATGCTGTAGGTTTAACTAAGCCTTGGTCAGGCGGAGGAGTTATATGGGGATTGATAGCTGCTGATTTACTCTTGAAAAATTTTCCAGATTTTTTAAAATATCAGAAAGAAATAAAAAAGTTTTTTTTGCCAAAAATTATTTTTTCCAAAATCGTCGTAAAAATGGTTTATTTTTTCGGGTTTAATATTCCTTGGTTAATACCAAAAAATGTCAGAATTAAAGGTGATTTTTTAATATAAATTATAATAATGTCTCACGGGGCGGAGAGAACTTCGTTCTCTTCTTCCACTTCGTTCCCATAAATGGAAACTCATCAAACAAATACCATTCCCAAGCATATAGCTATTATTCCCGATGGCAATCGGCGTTGGGCTAAAAAACGAAGTCTTCAACCCTGGATTGGTCATCGAGTAGGAGTAAAAGCTTTTGAGAAAATTTTAGAAAAAAGCCGAGAATTAAAAATTCCTTATATTACTTTTTGGGGAGGATCTTGGGATAATTTAACTAAAAGATCAAAAACGGAACTTAGTTTTTTATTTAAGATATATACCGAACAATTTAAAAGAATAGTAAAAGATAAAAGAATTCATCAAGATAAAGTCAAGGTTAGTGTTTTGGGACGCTGGAAGGAAGTTTTGCCAAAAACAACGAAAGTCGCAGTTAAAAAAGCCATTGAGGCAACAAAAAATTATAACAATTATTTTTTAACCTTTCTTTTGGCTTATGATGGTACGGACGAGATGTTGGATTGCGTCCAAAAAATCGCGGAAATTACACAAGATAAAAAAATAAAAATTACCAAAAACTTAATTAAAGAAAATCTTTGGACAAAAGATTTACCGCCTGTGGACCTCGTGATTAGAACCGGCTGCGAGCAAGATCCTCACCTCTCAGCTGGCTTTATGATGTGGGACACAACCTATTCCCAGCTCTATTTTAGCGAAACTTTTTTTCCCGAATTTGGTCCAAAAGAATTTGAAAAAATCATTGAAGATTTTTCAAAAAGAGAAAGAAGATTAGGCACTTAAATAAAATAAAAAATCCCGCGTTACCGCGGGAACAAAAGATTTTTATCTTTTAGTTTTTTTCCTCTTAATATTATGACGGTTTTATTAACCATTTATTACACAAATAACATGAAGATAAGTCAAGTATGATTTTCATTTATTCAACATTTGCAAATAAAAAAGAAGTTAAAGAAATAGGGGAGAGGTTGGTTAAAAATAAATTAGTTGCTTGTGTAAATATTTTTCCGATTGAATCTATTTATTCTTGGAGAAACAAAATAATCAAAGACAAAGAATTTGCAGTAATTATTAAAACAAAAAAAGAAAACTTTGAGAAAGTTGAAAAATTTATTTTGGAAAACCACAGCTACGATACTCCTTGCATTATAGAAATTCCGCTCGGAAGAGTTACCAAAAAATATTTGAGTTGGTTAGGCAAAAATTTGTCCGCCTGAAAAACAATCAATACTTTTCTCCTTATTGTGCGACAGATAGATGGAAAAGAGCTTTGTGGGCTAGGGGAAGGTATTTTATTACTTATTCAGGAGGAAAACCGTTCAGAAGGGCTTCTAGGGGCTAAAAATAAGGCAAAAGAAAGGATTTATCCCAAAATTTCAGCGCTCAATGAATATAAAATTCATTTCGCCTTCGATATTGATTCGGCTATAGAAAGCCATTTTTGACCCTGAATCTTCTTAATTTTGTATTTTTGCATTATTTTCTGTATTTCTATTAATTGCAGAAAATCTTCTTTTTTCCATTCTTTAATTGCTTTTCCTTTGTTTTGAAAAAGGATTTCGATGGCTTTGCTCCACCATTCAGAATTCTGTTTTCTGTTTCCGGACAAGTCATATTCCTTAAAAAAGGGAATTACTTTATTGTAAAGATCGTCAATGCTTTGAACGGAATATCTGATTTTGTTTTCACCGACAAAATGAAGCCGGCCGCAATTAAGAGAATTTTGGATTTTTCTTAATAAATCTTCATCTTTATATTTTCCCATAACCACAAACTGAGCTTTCCATCCATAATAAACGGGCCGATTAGGTCTGTTATATTTAACATCCCTTCTAAACTGCAAGTCAAAACAACCTGTTTCGTTAACGATTTTAGTTATATTCATAAACAGATGAATTCTATTAATTTATTATCATCAGGGAGTATTTGACAAACCTCGTTTATTAAGGATGCGTAACTTTTGATATATTTCTTCTTCTAAGTTCGAAAACGATGTAGAACCACGATGACCTCTGCCAGTGATACGTTTTGCACTTTGTCTTATATTTATGAATTTCAGTAGAAGATCGCATTGCTGCTGTTTCAGGTGTAAATATGGTTGAAGCGCGTTAAGTAGAGGCATAAGTTTGTCCATTTTTGTTAGTTTATACTGAAAACTTGGCTTTTCATTATTATGCCTTGATTTAGATTTCTTTCGTTGTACTTCATAGATATAGCCATATCCTACGTATTCTCTAATAAATTCCAAAACATTATAATTACTATTTGCAATAATTAAATAGGGATGATAAAGCAAGGAGGCTGTCTGCTTAGCGGTTTCTTTTTTTCTTTGTCGCTCTATTCCAAGATATCCTTCGCCATCAATAAATCCCGCTAACCAGGCTATTTCTTTTTCATTCGTTTTTAAGACCATGAAATTTTCGATGAATATCGCGAAGTTGTTTGCTGGTAACATGAGCATAAATTTGAGTGGCAGCAATACTTTTGTGACCTAAAAACTCTTGGATGGTTCTTAAATCTACTCCTTGGTTAAGTAAATCGGTAGCGAAACTATGCCTCATCACATGGGGAGTGGTTGTCAGTGGTAATCCAGCTAAAATGGCGTATTTTTTAATTATTTTTTCAATTGAACGAGGAGTTAATCTCCGGGGAGCCCTAATTTTGGAGCGATAATTAATAAATAAAGCTTTCTCTTTATCTTTACGCGTTTCAAGATATTTTCTTAACCAAAATAAAGCTCTTTGAGAGAAATAAACCGTTCGAATTCTCCCTCCTTTACCAACGATTGAGAGTTCCAATTCTTCCATTCCTAGATTTATTTTAATTTGCTCCCAGTTTAATGCTGTAAGTTCGGCTATTCTCGTACCCGTTGAAAACAAGGTTTCTAAAATAGCGCGGTCCCTTAAACCTTGAATTTTAGAAACATCGGGAGTTGAAAATAGTTTTTCTAATTGCTCTAAATTTAAAAAACGAACTTGTCTTTCACCTTTATCTTTGGCTAATTTTATTTTTTCTGCTGGTAGAGAGAGAATGTCGCGGTCGGCAAAATAGTTTAGGAGGGACCTGAAGGCTATTAAATAATAATTCTGAGTTGACTTTTTGAGGGGTTGCTTGGTTTTAGGGAGATATTGGCGAGAAAGGAAGAGGCGGTATTTCCGGATGTGTTCGGGAGTTAATTCGTGCGGCTTCAAATTTTCTAAGCTACTCATTTTTAGCCAATCAAAAAATCTTTTCAGAAATCTTGCATAATTTTCTTGAGATTTTGATGATAAACCTTTTTCAATCTCAAGCCAGTCCAGAAAATCTGATAGATGGTGGGGGATTGGTTTTGGGCTTTTCTCCATATTTTCTATATTAATAAACGCTTAAGTGTAATTATGCGAACCTTACTTTAATAATAAAATAGTTCAAAGACCCTTGTCAAGGGGAAAAATCTCTATCCCCTAACAGTGTAGAGGTAATAAAAAAGGGAAGGAGTGCCAGAAGCACAAGGTGACCCTTCACGGAGGATTTTGAGCCCAACCCCTCTCTCCATTTTTATAATAAAATACTCTTCCTCACCTTATCAACGATAGAAATCCACAACAGAAGTAAACACAAAACAAAAAAAACGTTAGATTCCCTACTTTAAAATGTTTTCTAACGTTTTATTTTGTTTTAGATATGTCGCACAATATTATCTTTATTACCTTATCAATTCTTTAAATTTTTCCCACAAAGATTTACCGGTTTTCGGTACTTCTGTTTTTAATTCTTCTTTCATTTCTTCTTTTTCCCCTTCAAATCTTTCTTTTAAAATCTCTTTTCTTTTTTCAATTTCCGGCCTTATCCAATTTTCAACTCTGGACCAAATATTTGTTTTGAACCAATACCACATTTTCTGCCAGATCGGCAGAACTTCTTCTTTCACGAGCTTTCGCACAGCGAAAGCGAAGGTGGAGAAGAAGGAATCTTCTTCGACCCAGGTTTTTTCGACTTGACCAAAAGAAAAATTAGGCAATAAAACACCAAGCATTATTGAAATTATGATTATTTTTTTAATCATATAATAGTTTTTTTGCTTCTTTTATTCTTTTTAAAGTTTTTTCTTTGCCCAAAATTTCAGCTATTTCAAAAGGACCAGCCGAGGCTTCCTTTCCGGTTAAGGCAACCCTAAAAGGCCAAAGAAGGTATCCCCTATCCTTTTGTGGTGCGGGGCCCATTTTTTCTGCTTCTGGCAGCAAAACGCTCTCTAAATTTCCCTTATTCCAATCTTCTATTTTTATTTTAGATAAAAGTTTTTCTAATCTGTCAAGAGAATTTTTTATTTCTTTATTTGACATTTCTTTCCATTTTAACAGATCTTTATTATAGACGAGTTTTTCTTTAAAGAAAAAATCAGTTAACTCAACAATTTCTGATAATTTTTTTAATCTTTCTTGATAGATTGAGGCAATTTTTATTAGAATTTCCAAATTTATTTTTTCTTTTTCTATTAAACCTGCCTCAATTAAATAAGGAAGACATAATTCGGTTAATTTTTCGGCTGACCTTTGACGAATATAAAATCCATTTAAAAAATCTAATTTTTTAATATTAAAAACAGCGCCCGCTTTTTGAACTTTTTCTAAAGAAAATTCCTTAATTAGAGAACTCATTGAATATATTTCTCTTTCACGAGCGCCAGCGAAGTGGGAAAAAGAAGGTTTACCTTCTTTGCCCTCATCTCCGGGATTCCATCCCAGAAAGGCCATAAAGTTAATTATGGCTTCGGGCAAATAGCCTTCTTTTTTAAATTCTAAAACAGAGGTTGCTCCGTGTCTTTTGCTTAGTTTTGTTTTGTCTGGCCCTAAAATTAAAGGCAGATGGGCGTATGATGGCTTCGAAAAACCCAGAGCTTCCTGCATTAGAATTTGTTTCGGGGTGTTGGAAATGTGTTCTTCTCCTCTAATTACATGAGAAATTTTCATTTCAAAATCATCAATTACAACTGCGAAATTATATAAGGGAGTATTAAGGTCTTTAGCAATAATTATGTCTCCCATTAGGCCGGCATCAAACTCTAATTTTCCCCGGATTAAATCATCAAAACTTACTTTTTTTGCCGGAACTCTGAATCTTATTATTGTTGGTTTTCCTTCGGCTAAATATTTTTTTACGGTTTCTTTGTCCAAATTTGCGCATTTCCCGGAATAACGGGGAGCCAAACCTTGAGACATCTGATATTGTCTTTGGGCCTCTAATTCTTGTTGCGAACAAAAGCAATAATAAGCCTTATCTTCGGCTATCAACTTCTCTATATATTTTTTATAGATATCTGTTCTTTGGCTTTGGCGATAGGGGCCGTATTTTCCTTCGATATCCGGGCCTTCATCCCACTCAATCCACAGCCACTTAAAACTTTCTAAAATATCTTTCTCAAACTCCGGTGAAGATCTTTCTAAGTCCGTGTCTTCAATCCTTAAAACAAAACTCCCTTCATTTTTTTTAGCAAAAAGATAGTTAAAGAGAGCGGTTCTGGCTCCGCCAATATGAAGTAGGCCGGTGGGAGATGGGGCCATTCTCGTTCTTACCTCTCCGGGTTTAATAAATTTGAATTCTTCGGCTAACATTTTTTTATATTTTCCTCATCTAGTTAAATAGGCCACAAGATAATTAGCAATTATCCAGCCGGCTTCAGGCCTGGAAAATCCTTTTGCTTCTTCGGACATTTTTTTGAGTGCTTCAGGATCAGTAAAAAGAGATTTTAATTTTTCTAAGAAAAAATGAGAAGTAAAATTATTTTCTTCCATCACTAAACAAGCGCCGGACTCTTGGTAAGTATAAGCGTTTTTCACCTGATGGTTTTGAGCGGATTCTGATAAAGGAATTAAAATAGAAGGTTTGCCAACGGCCGCAATTTCAAAAATACTTCCAGATCCTGCCCGACTAACAATTAAGTCAGCAGCTGCGTAAGCTTGGCGAAGCTCTGACTCTTTCAAAAAAGGATAAAGATGATAAAAGGGTTCCAAATCTTTATTTATTATTAGTTTTAATTCTGCTTTTATTGTTGCATAGTTATTTTTTCCGCATTGATGGATTACTTCAAAGTTTTCCAAAAGTCGCGGCAGAATTTCTAAAATTTCGTCATTAATTCTTTGGGCTCCTTGCGATCCACCCAGAATTAAAATAACGGGTTTGACTAAGGGCGAAGAAGATAAATCTTCTTCTTTACCCTTCGCTGCGGCTCGGGTGGGCAAAGAAGATAAATCTTCTTCTTCTCCCTTCGCTGTTGCTCGGGAATTTAATTTAAATAAACTTTTGGCTTCTTCTTTTGAACCTTTTAACAATTCTCTTCTTATCGGATTTCCAACCAAAATCAATTTTTTTAAGGAAAAACATTCTGTTTTTGGAAAAGAGGCAAAAATTTCTAAGGCAAACCCCCTTAAAAGCTTATTGGCAAATCCTGGAGTAGTATCTGATTCGTGCAAAAAAATTGGCACGAAAAGAAGTTTGCCCGCGAAAACTCCCGGGATTGAACCAAAACCACCCTTGGAAAAGATTAAATCGGGAGACAAAAAGAAAATATAAAAGAACGATTGTAAAATTCCGATTGGGATTTTAATACAGATATCAATGAAATTTTGAAAAAAAGCTTTCCCACTTATATATCTTCTGATTTTTCCAGCCAAAATAGTTTTTACTTTAATGCCTTCTTGTGAAAGTAAGGTTGAACTAACTTCGTCTTTCGGGCCAAGAAAAAAGAACTGAAGATCTTTTTCCAGGTAAATCTTTCTTATCTCTCGGACTATGGCGATAATTGGAACGACGTGGCCACCGGTGCCGCCGCCGGTAAATAATATCTTCATAGTCTAAGATTTGGGCGAAGAGGATAAATCCTCTTCTTCATCTTCGCTTCTATAAATAGAAGCTTGATAAATGAATTAAAATTCATTGATGGTTTTTTGATATGTTTAATAATGTTCCTACCCCAATTAGACTGGCCACCAGAGCAGAGCCGCCATAACTAATAAAAGGCAAAGGAATTCCGGTTAACGGTAAAACTCCTATCATTGCTCCGATATTAACAAAAGCCTGAATGATAATCCAAGAGGTAATTCCTAGGCTAACCAATTGGCAGAACTTATCTTCAGCCCCTTTAGTTATTTTAAGGCCTTGCCACAAAAATATCAAAAAAAGAGAAATTAAGAAGAGTCCGCCGATAAAGCCGGCTTCTTCGGAAAAAACTACAAAAATTGAATCTGAAATCGGTTGGGGCAGAAATCCTGGAAAAAATTTTTGTATGCTCGTTCCCAGACCCGCTCCACTAATTCCGCCAGAACCAATAACAATGAGAGATTGTTTTAGCTGGTATCCTATTCCCATTGGGTCAATTTCCGGATTAAAAAATACCAAAAAGCGGCTGGCGCGATAAGGAGCGAGTTTAACCAGGGAGAATAAACCAATAGCCCCTAATAAAATTATTAAAACACTATGCAGAAAAGGAGTATTAGCTGAAAAATACATTAAAGTAGCAATAAGAAAGATAATTCCTAAAGTGCTGATATCGGGTTGAAAAATTAAAGCTAAGGAAATTAATCCAAAAACAATAAGAAACACAGCAAAGGTTTGACTGAAGTTTTTAATCGCTGCAGGTTTGTTTTGAGAAAGAGGGCGAAGAAAATAGATTTTCTTCTTCCCCTTTCGCTGTTGCTCGGGAGTTCGACTGGCCAACCAGGCAGCTAAATAAAGAACAAAAGTAAGTTTTAAAAACTCCGAGGGTTGAAAAGATATAGGACCCAAATTAATCCATCTGGCCGCTCCCGCAATTTTTAAACCAATACCCGGGATAAAAATCATTCCCAGCAGAACCAAATTTCCCAAAAGTAAAAAAGGAGCCCATTTTTTTATTAGAGATAATCTAATTTTAAATGCGAAATACCCCAATATTAATCCCGGAATTAAGCCAAAAATAATTTGTCGTTTTAAAAAGTAATAAGTGTTGCCGAATTTTTCCTGGGAGTAAGGAGCAGAAACGCTGGCCAAAATTACAATTCCCAAAGCCAATAGAAAACCTATTGTTCCAAGTAAAATATAATCGGGGTGATTAGAGTTTTTTGCTGCAACCATATTTTCTCACGTATTTTTTGAATAAATCCCCTTTTTCTTTATAATCTTTAAAAATACTAAAACTTGCACAAGCCGTAGAAAGAAGGCAAATCTTGTCGGCTTTAGTGTGTTGATAAGCTAATTTTACCGCATCTTTCATATACTGAGCCGCGCTGTAGCGAGGCGAAGGGGAAGAAGAGGACGAAGTACTCTTCGCCCTATTGACAAAAAAATGATTCAATACCCTACCCTTTCTGTTCGTTTCCTTTCTTTTTTGTCGCACAATGTCTTTCCAAATCTTTTTTCCAGTTGTTGGAAACAAAATGACAGTTTTTATTTTACTTTCTAAAACTTTTTTGGCTAAATTTTTAAAATCAATATTCTTGTCAGAACCACCCAGGATAATTGTCTCTACTTTTTTCCGTCCTAAAGTTTCCATAGCTGCCATAGTTGCTTCGGGTATGGTTGCCGAGGCGTCGTTGTAAAAAGTAATTCTTTCAAATGTTCCTACCAATTCCAATCTATGAGGAAGATGTTTAAATTCTTTAATAGCTTTTTCAATAATTTTTGAAGGAATTTTGAAAAGTCTGCCGACGGCCCTGGCTGCAGCTCTGTTTAATTCGTAATACTCTCCTTTGATTGGAACTTTTTTAGCTTTTGATTTTTCAGCAATTTCTTTAACAATTTTATCTTGAGCATTATAGACCAAATAATCATCTTTTTTTTGATGAAGGGTAATATTGGCTTTGGCGTCTGCGTATTCTTTAAAATTTTGATAATAATCTAAATGGTCCGCGAAAAGGTTTAAAAAAACGGCGATGTGGGGAGATTTTTTAAGATTGTAAAGTTGATGACTGGACAATTCATAAACATAAACATTGTCTGGTATGGCCGAAAATAAAAGATTTAATACGGGTTTACCAATATTGCCGATTAAATGTGCTTTGATGCCTTCTGCTTTCAAAATTTCATAAATCATTACAGCTGTAGTGCCTTTCCCTTTAGTTCCCGTAATTCCAACAATTTGGCCCTGGCAATTCTCAAAAAAAATCTCTGTCTGTGAAGTCAATTTTCGTAGTTCCGATCTCGGAATAATTTTGAAAGGGATGCCCGGTGATTTGATTATCACATCGTAATCTTTCAGAGACTTAAGGTAATTTTCTCCCAAATGAAGCTTATAAAGCTTGATCTTTTGGTTACTTATCTTAGCTAAGCAACTTTGGTCAACTTTTTCATTTTTATCCGCTATTCCTAAAACTTTTCTTGGAAAGAGTTTCCTTAAAAACCTAAAAGTATTCCTTCCCTCCCGGCCAAAACCCAAAATCAGGATTCTTTTACTCTTTAATTCTTTTAATTTCATACCGAGTTTTCGCGTAGCGAGGGCGAAGAAAGAAACTTTCTTCTTCCCCCTTCGCTATCGCTCGGGAAAGCGAAGGTTAAGAAGAGAACAAAGTTCTCTTCGACCTCTTTTTTCAGAATAGCACAAAATTAATCTTTTACCGAGCTTCCATTACCGAGCTTCCGAAGGAAGCGAAGGTGAGAAAGAGTGCGAAGAAAAGTGTTTCTTCTTCCCCTTCGCTATCGCTTGGGAGTGCGAAGAAAAGTTTTTCTTCTTTCGTTTCGTCTTCGACTCAACGAATGAAATTCTCTTTCGACTGAGATTTTTAGAGGATTTTTTAGCCGAACAATCTAATGGTAATTCCAACAATTGCCATCACTGCCCCGATAATCCAAAATCGCATTGTTACTTTATAATGGGGCCAGCCCTTGGCTTCAAAGTGCTGGTGAATTGGAGCAGATAAAAAGATTTTTTTATGCCTAAACTTTTTTGAAAGAAGCTGCAGGATTACGGAGCCTGACTCAATTACTAATAAAAATCCAATAATTGGCAAAACTAAAACAGAATCAGTTAAAAAAGCAATCACGGTTAAA
>Ga0315296_10002170_pt1 | contig 16831 bp, 19 predicted proteins | sample YL17G14_18_MG_FD_203921 | JGI IMG/M metagenome (GOLD analysis project Ga0315296, IMG submission 203921) | Sediment microbial communities from Yellowstone Lake, YNP, Wyoming, USA - YL17G14_18 | ecosystem: Environmental > Aquatic > Freshwater > Lake > Sediment | place: USA: Wyoming | collected... | reverse complement strand
TTTCTTTTCCATCTTTATCTCTAAAATTTAAATTAAACGCTCTGCTAAATCTCTCACCTAATTTAAAGATATTTCCAACCTCAATTGATTTTTTAACTTCTAAGTTTTTACTTTTGCATTTTGGACACCTGTATTTCTCTTCTTCAATAATTTCTTTATTGACAGCCAATTTGCATTTTAAACAAAGATAAATTTCGTCTTCGCCATAAGGGGTGATGGTCTGGAACTCATGAGAATATTTACTGAAAGCACCACCCGAAGCCAAAGTCAGAAAAGTTTGTTCTCCGATACCGCATCTTTTAAAAATTCGGAGATAAGCTTTCTTTACTTTTTCATAATATTTATCTAAATCCTTGGTATCTCGATGAAAAGAATAGAGGTCTTTCATCAAAAATTCTACCCCTCTTAATAATCCAGATTTTACTCTCAATTCATCTCTGAATTTATCCTGAATCTGATAAACAGAAACTGGTAAATCCTTATAAGATTGGATGAATTTTTTAACCAAAGGAGTAATAATTTCTTCATGAGTCCAGCCCAAACTATAATCTTTGCCAGCTCGATTTTTTAATTTAAACATTTCTTCATAATGCCAGCGGTCAGTTATATCCCAGTTCTTCTTTGGATGTAAAGCAGGTAAAAGAAGTTCCTGACCTAAAATTCTATTCATTTCTTGGCGAATAATATTTTCAATTTTTTTCAACACTCTAAATCCCAAAGGTAAATAAGAATAAACTCCAGCCATTAATTTATCAATAAAACCGGCTCTAATTAAAAGCTGAGAATTGATACTTTTTTCATCTTCGCCTATTTCTCTAATTGTTTTGGTAAAAAGTTGAGAATATCTCATAGTGATTTTATATTCTAAAATAATTTTTTAATGTCTTTGATTGTTACCCAAACCATCAAAATAAGCAATAAACTGAAGAAAAAAGCGGTAATATTTTGTTCGACTTTTTGACTGACTGGCTTTTTTCTTATGAATTCTATACCTAAAAAAAGGAGTTTTCCGCCATCAACCGCCGGGATTGGTAAGATATTAAATAAAGCAATATAAATTGCAATTATTCCGACAAATTGTAAAAAATAATTTAATCCTAATTGACTGGCTTGGCTTAAAAGATTAAAAATTCCAACCGGTCCCGTTAATTCTATTCCCCAAGGCAAGCCCGAAATCAAATTTTTTATCACCTGTTGATAACCTTTGATTATAGCCAGAGTCATATTAGCTGTAGCTGAAATTGCCTGCCAAAGTGCCTGATACCAGGGATAAGATTTAACAACTGTTCTGACTAAAGCCACGCCCATTGGACCCTCGCCTGAGGGTGGAGAGGTTCTGGGAACCAAGCTAACATCAAAAACTTCCTTTCCTCTTTCAATGGTCAAAGTAATCTCCTGGCCTAAATTTTGGTTAGTAAATTCCTGAACCTCTTTTACTTTTTCAACTTTAAGATTTAGGTTTTGAGATTGGAGATTTAAGATGGTATCACCCGGCTTTAATCCTGCCAAGTTTGCTGGTGAATCGGATATGACAGCTGAAATTTGAACCTTAGGATTGATTATTCCAGAATCAATTTCATCTCCGATTGCCATTTGGGTGCCCAAAACAAAGACAATACTGAAAAGAATTATGGCTATTATCCAGAAAGAAAGCACCCCACCTAAAATAATTAAAGTTCTTTTCCCTATGGGTTGTTTTGAAAAACTTTGTTCATCTTCTATTCTTTCTAATTCACCTGGCAATTTGACAAATGCTCCAAAAGGCAAAAGATTCAAGGAATAAATGGTCTCTCCAATTTTTTTACTGAATATTCTTGGCGGATAACCTATGCCGAATTCCTCAACTTTGACGCCGAATTTCTTGGCTAAAATAAAATGACCAAACTCGTGTAAAACGACTAAGCCCATTAAACTAATAAAAGCAATGAAAATTGTTGAAAACATAAAAATTGATTCCCGAGCGATTATTCTAATATCTCTTTTTTCTTTTTTTCTGCCAAATCTTCTATTTTTTTATTATATTCCTCAACCAAATCCTGTAATTCATCTTTTCCTTTAAATTTATCATCCTCTTTAATCTTCCCCTCTCTAAATCCGTCTTGAATTTTTCCCCAGGCCTCCTCTCTCCATCTTCTAATTGTCTGTTTTGCCTGTTCTTGCTTGGTAGCTATTAAACGAATCAAATCTTTTCTAAATTCTTCACTTAAAGTAGGGAGACTGACTTTAATCAGATTTCTTTCAACCAGGGGGCTGGCTCCAAAATCATTTTTTTCTAAAGCCTTGACAATGCCTTCAATGTAAGATTTATCCCAGGACTGGATTAAGATTTCTCTGGGACCTGAAACAGAGATGGTTGCCAGTTGTTTTAAGGAAAATTTTTGACCGAAGCATTCAGCCTCAATATCTTCAACCAAAGAAACAGAGGCTCTGGAAGTTCTAATCTTTTGCATTTCTTTATCAAAAAAACTGATAACTTTTTCTAATTCTGGTTTTATTTTGTTAATAATATCTTTGTGGCTGTTCATAGGTTCATCATCAGTACTTCTAAAGCTAATCTTAAGTTAATATTGGTTGTTGAAATTAAAAAAATTGTATTTTGAATTGAATCCAGGGCTTTTTTGACTCGGGCCAAAACAATTTTATCTTTTTGAGCAGCAATTAAAGCCTCTCTAAAATAACTTAGCCAGATATTTAAAACTTCCTTTATATCTATATTTTCTTTTTGGGATATGTCTTTGATATAGCGAAAACGCGAAGCTATTGAAGAATTAGGAGAAGTAATTTTAATCAGTTCTTTTACTCTTGATTCTCTCTCTTTTAATTTTCGGGGGTTCTCCAGAAAATCGATGGCTAAACCAACTTTTCCCTGAGAAATTTTGACAATTTCTTCAATTTTTTCTTTTAAAACTCCTTTTTCCCTTAAAAAATTTATTATTTCTTGGTTTTCTACCGGGAAAAATTTAATAATTTGGCACCTGGAAATAATGGTTGGTAAAAGAAGATTTTGATTATTAGTAATTAAAATCAAAAGACTCTGGCTTTTTGGTTCTTCTAAGGTTTTCAAAAAACAATTTTGAGCTTCTTTGGTCATTAAATGAGATTCATCAACAATCGTTCCGATTAGAGGTGCGACTGCTGGTTTTAGGGATAATCTCCAGGAAAGCTCCCTAATTTGGTCAATCTGAATCTGCTTCTCTTTAGGTTCAATCAAAATAAAATCAGGGTGATTTTTCGGGTTTTGACCCAGAAGTAAGGAGAGAAATTTCAAAGCCACTGTTTTTTTTCCCAGTTTTTCCTGACCAGAAAATAACAAAGCATGGGGGATTTTTCCTCCCTCGGCTATTTTTTTTAAAAAGTTCAATTGTTTTTTATGACCAATAATCATCTTTATTTTTTGCTCATTATGCTTCTTTTATAAATATCTAAATTCTCCAGCATTACTCCGGTTCCTTTAGCTACACATAACATGGGTGTTTCAGCTAATAGAGCTGGCACGCCTAAGGACCTGGTAATGAATTCCGGCATATTCCTCAATAATGAGCCCCCGCCTGACAAAACCATACCTTTGTCCATGATATCAGCTGAGAGTTCTGGCGGAGTATCATATAAAACTAATTTTACGACTTGAAGGATATCAGAAAGAACATCAGAAACTGCTTCACATATTTCATTGGATGAAATCTTAATGTTTCTGGGCAGACCAGAAATCAAATCTCTTCCCCTAATTTTTATTTTTCTAATGTCTTTGTCAGGAAGAGCGGTCCCAATATTTATTTTTATTTCTTCGGCTGTTTGTTCACCGATAGCTAAATTATATTTTTTCTTAATATATTCAGAGATGGCAAAATCCATTTTATCGCCAGCTACCCTGACTGAACGGGAAGTCACCACTCCGCCCAAAGAAATAACTGCTACTTCGGTTGTCCCTCCGCCAATATCAACAATCATATTACCCGAGCAGGCATCAATGGGAATTCCAGCTCCGATAGCCGCTAAGACCGGTTCTTTGGCTAAATAAACAGCTCTGGCTCCAGATAAAATTCCTGCCTCAATTACTGCCCTTCTTTCAGTTGAAGTAATACCAGCTGGAATACCAATTAATAATTCTGGTTTAAAAAACCGAAAACGACCGGAAACCTTATTAATGAAATATCTCAACATAGCTTGGGTTACTCTAAAATCAGCAATCACCCCGTCTCTCAGGGGTCGATAAATTCTGATTGTCTCCGGAGTCCGGCCAGTCATTTCTTTGGCTTCTCTACCAACAGCCAAAATTCTATTCTCAATTGGAGAAACAGCAACAACCGATGGTTCTTGCAAAACCACCCCTTTTTTAGGGATAAAAACCACTGAATTACAAGTTCCTAAATCAACACCTATTTTCATATCTTTCAAGAAAATTTTACCTGATTTTTTCAGATTTTGCAATATTCTGTCAAGCGAATTATAATAAGTATAATCTAACTATGACCAGAAGGACCCGAAAAATTCTATTCTTTGTTTTTTTGATTATATTTTTACTAGTTTCTCCAACCCTGATTCTTTATTATCAGGGTTACAGGTTTGATTTTGAAAAGAAAATATTAACTAAAACCGGCGGACTTTTTTTAAATGTCATACCAAAACAAGTCAATATTTATTTAGATGGAAAATTAATAAAGAAAACAGATTTTTTCTTTGGTTCGGTTTTGATTGAAAATCTTTTGCCAAAAAAATATCAGATTGAAGTCAAAAAAGAGGGGTATTCAAGCTGGAAAAAAGAACTGGAAATCAAAGAAAAAGAAGTAACTTCGGCTAAAAATATTGTTTTATTTCCAGAAAACCCGATTTTTAATGTTTTGACCAAAGGAGTTGAAGCTTTTTGGTTTTTTCCAGACCAAAAAAAAGTAATTTTAAAGGAAATTGAGGATAATATTTGGATCTTAAAACTCTATGAGTTAAATACCAATTTAAAATCTCAGCTTTTTGGAGAAACTCAGATTTCAAAAAAGGGAGCAGAACTTTTAGGTTTGAAATTCTCTGAAAATGGAAAACAGATATCTTTGGAAGTTGAAATCAGGGAACAACCAAAATACTTCAGCTTAGAAATTGATAAGATGCCGCCTCTTTTAAAAGAAGCTAATCCTCCACTCCCTCCCCTTGAAAACATTATCACTTATCAAAAATTCAATGAGGAAAATTACTATTTAGATAATTTGGGTTATTTTTATAAAGCAGATGCCTCTTTTCAGAACGGAGAAAAAATTAGTGAAAATCCTTTTCCCATAAAACAGGAAACTGACTATCAATTAAAAATCTTCTCCGGTCCCCTATTCTTTTTAAGAGAAGGTCAAACTCTTTATTTATTTAATCAGAATTCAAAAACGTTTGAAAAATTCTTTGAAGGAATAAATAATTTAAAAATCTCTCCTGATTCAAAAAAAATAGCTTACTTTTCTGAAGCTGAAATCTGGGTTTTAAAGGATAAAGAAACTATTTTTTTAATTCGTCTTTCGGAGAAAATCAAAGATGTCTTTTGGATAGGTTCAGATTATTTGATTTTTAATGCCGGAGATAATATGAGAGTCATTGAGATTGATAATAGAGATAAAATAAACATTGTTGATTTAGCCGAATTTAAAGCTCCAGAAATCTTCTGGAATCAAACCAATAAAAAACTCTATCTCTTAAGCGAAAAAACTTTCTACACCTCGGAAAGTTTAATAAAATAAAATGGTCAAGAACAAAAGCCACCCACCACCCTTCCACGCTGAGCGTGGGCCCCTCAGCTCTTGACCAGTTTGAAGCTTGATTAGATAAAAAGAGGGTTGAGTGGTATTTATTGATTTCGGAAATCAATAAATTTATTGACAAGGATTTTTGAGAAAGTTAAATTAAAAGTAGCTCTTTCGATTCGGTCTCCTTCCTTTTTAAAAGGGAAGGGGTCCGAATCTCCCGAGGGAAAATCTATTATATTTTTCTATTTCCACTTCTGAAATTAAATTTTTTCGTTTTGATTCTCAATTTTCTTTTTAAACTTTTCCCAGCTAACATCTCCTTCACCGGTTATTTGGCAGATTTCCTTAAATTGGCAGTATTGGCATTGCCAATCTTCAGGCCAGGTTGGAAGCCGGGAAGGAATCATATTGGAATCAATTTTAGCTTTAAGCTGGGTTAAATCACTTAAAATGCTTTTTGCCCGAACCGGGTCATAATTTATTAAAAATTCCTTTAACTCCTGATTGTCTTTATTAACATAGAGTAAAATCCCTCTCGGAACTTTGAAAAAATGCAAATAAAGCTGAAGCTGGCCAAGATTTTCTTCTTTGGGCTCTTCTAAATTTCTAAAAATCATACTATTCATACTTTTAATATCAACAACATACAAATTTTTGCCGTCACTAATTATGGCGTCGGCTCTGCCTGAAATCAGTTCTTTGGCCGGAATTTCCACCTCAGAGGCGACTACATGAATACCTCTTAGGCTGAACATGGGTTTCATAATCAGTTGGTGGATTGAATCTCCGTGGTCAAACATCCTTAAAACTCTTGGCTCCATCTCTGCCCGAGGAGCTTTTTTAAATTTAAAAAATATTGACCGACCGCATTTGCCAGCATCACTAATATAAAAATGTTCCTGAGTTCTATCTCTTTGTCTATCCGAATAAAATTTATCAATAAGTTCTTTGAGCATATTATCTTTTTGCCCACTGGGGAGCGCGACGGGCTCTTTTTAAGCCGAATTTTTTTCTTTCTCTCATTCTGGGGTCTCTTTTTAAAAAGCCGGCTTTTTTTAATCTTTTTCTGAAATCGGGGTTAGAAAGAACCAGAACTCTGGCAATACCGTGGCGAATTGCTTCGGCCTGACTTTGCAATCCTCCTCCTTTAACAATGGTTAAAACTCTGAATTTATCAAGACAATTCATTATAGCCAAAGAATCCTTGGCTGTTTTTTGAAGATAAGGGGTTGGGAAATATTTTTCAATTGGCTTTTGATTAATCAAAAATTCCTTTTCTCCTCTGGAAAATAACCTAATTCGAGCCACCGAGGTTTTTCTTCTTCCCACTGCCTCAAGATATTTCTCTGGCTTTAGTTTCTCTATCTTTTCTTCAAGAACTACTTTTTTTGCTATTTTTTTAGTCCTCTTTATTTTTTCCTTTTTTGCTTTTTCTTTTTTAATTTTTATCATAATTGTAGCATCATTCTATGTAGTTTACTCTATTTTTAATCTTTTTATCATTCTTGACCTCAATTTATTTTTAGGCAACATTCCTAAAACCGCTCTTCTTAAAACCTCAGCTGGTCTTTCAGCAAATTCTTTTTTTAAGGGGATTGTTTTTAATCCACCTATATATTCAGAGTGGCGATAATATTTTTTCTTTTCCAATTTTTTGCCGGTGATTTTCAGTTTTCCAACATTTTTAACAATAACAAAATCTCCCATATCTTTGTAAGGAAAGAAATCTGGTTTTTGTTTGCCACGCAATAAGATAACAATTTCACTTGCTAATCTACCCAAAACTTTTCCGGTGGCATCGATTGTATGAGTTTGGCGTTCCATAATAAAAATTATTTAACTAATTCTATTATTGCCATTTTAGCTCCATCGCTTTTTCTGGGACCCAATTTGATAACTCTGGTATATCCGCCTTTTCTTTCTTTATATCTGGGAGCAATATCATTAATTATTTTTTTAACAATTTCTGGTGAAAAAAATTTAGCTAATAATCTTCTAGAATGTAAATCACCAATTTTGGCCTGAGTAATCTTTTTTTCAGCAAAACCGGAAATCTCCTTGGCTTTTGCTTCGCTTGTGGTAATTCTTTCTTTCAAAAAAAGTTCTCTGGCTAAAGATTTCAAGAGAGCTTTTCTCTGGTCTTTTTTCCGAGAGAATTTTCTACCCTTTTTTCTTTTTCGCATATTTTTTGGTTTTTTTCTTAATTTTTTCTCCAGGAACTTCTTTTGGCAAAGCTTTTACCGCTTCTTGAAAGGTCTCCTTAAATAATGAAAAGTGATTGACTAAAATCTCCGAAGCTCGGAAAAATGCTTCTTCTGGTGAAATCGTCCCATCGGTTTCAACTTCTAAAATTAATCTGTCAAAATCTGTTCTCTTCCCCACCCTCATATTCTCAACCTTGAAAGCTACTCTCTGAACGGGAGTGAAGGCAGCATCAAGGAATATTGTCCCCATTTCTGGTTTCTCTTTTGCTCTTCCTTCTTTTGGCGAATATCCTATTCCTCTTTCAACCTGAATTTCTATTTCTAATTTAGCTTTTTTATCAGTTAAGGTAGCAATATGACAATCTTTATTGATTAATTCTAACTGACTAGGCAATTCAAAATCTGAACCCTTAAGTTCTTTTTCACCTTTGATGCTTAATTTTGCTTTTTGAGGTTCTTGAGTGAAAATTTTAAATCTCAATTGTTTTACATTGAGGGAAATAGTAACCGTATCTTCTAAAACGCCGGAGATAGTTGAAAATTCATGCGATACTCCCTTAATTTTCATTTGGGTTACGGCTGTTCCCTCTAAAGAAGAAAATAAAACTCTTCTTAAACTGTTCCCAATTGTCACTCCATAACCAGGATAAAGTGCTTCTATTTCAAAAATAGCTTTGTTTTTTTCTTTTTTAATAATTTTTGGTTTTTGAGGTAAAGGTATCATAATTTTATTTTATATATTTTAATTTATCTTGAATAATATTCAAATATGGATGGGATTTCTACTGCCATTCCTCTTTCTTCTAAGGTCGGTATTCCAATCATTTTTCCTTCTAATTTTTCAACATTTAAACTAAGCCAATTAGGGGTCTTATATTTTTTTAACAAATTTTTAAGGTCTTTAAAAATAGTTTTTTTAAGTTTTTGTGGTTTAATAGCAACAATATCATCTTTTTTTAATTGATAAGAGGGAATATTGGTTGTTCTTCCATTAACTAAAAAATAGCTATGAGAAACTAACTGTCTTGCCTGAGCTCGAGAGGAAGCAAAACCTAATCTGAAAACGACATTATCTAAACGGGATTCTAAATATTGCAAAAGTAAAGCCGAAGTGTCTTCCACTTTCCCTCTTTTTTCCAAGGTTTTCTCAACATAATTTTTAAACTGTCTCTCATTTAAATTGTATAAATTCTTTAATTTCTGTTTCTCTTTTAACTGAATTCCAAATTCAGAAAGAGGAGATTTTTTTCTTTTGCCTTTTTGACCGGGCGGATAAGGTTTTTTGACCATTTCGCATTTTGCTGAAATACAACGCTCACCCTTTAAAAAGAGTTTAACTCCGGCTCTCCGACAAATTTTACATTTTGAATTTATCATAATGCTAATAATGCAAATTTTATGCTAATTTTGCGAACTGCGAATAAAATATTCGCAGTCTGTAGATTGGCATTTCATTCGTAGATTCGCATTATACACGACGAACTTTCGGTGGTCGGCAACCATTATGAGGAATTGGGGTGACATCTTTAATTGAAATTATATTTAAATCCCGAGCAGCCAAACTCCTCAGCGCTGATTCTCGACCTGAACCAATTCCTTTGATTAAAACCTGAATCATTTCAATTCCCATTTTTTTAATAGCTTCAGCCATTGTCTGGGCAACCCTGGAAGCGGCAAAAGGAGTTCCTTTTTTTGTTCCTTTAAATCCGATTCTGCCAGCTGATGTCCAATATAAAACATTACCCTGAAGGTCAGTTAAAGTTAGAATTGTATTATTGTAGGAAGAAGAAATGCAAAGAATCCCCTCTTTAACTTCTTTGAGGGCTTTAACTCTAACCTCTTTTTGAGCTTTGGCTTCGATTCCTTCTTTTTCCTTTATTAATTCCTTTTCAGGTTTGGTGATAATACGTTTCTTTCCCATAGTAGTGGTATTACATAGTTAGGTCGCTTCGCCCTGACCCCTAACGGGGTCTTCGGCTCGCTCCTTAGACCCCGCCCATAATTTATGGGCGGGGCTCCCGACCCCTCTCCGATAAGGGATTTTCCAAACTAAAACAATTATGTTGGTGCCGGGGGTGGTTTTCTGCCAGAACCTACTGTTTTTCTGACATTTCCTCTGACAGTTCTGGTATTGGTTCTGGTTCTTTGACCCCTGACCGGTAAACCTCTGATATGACGCATACCCCGCCAACAACCAATATCTTTTAATCTTTTAATTCCCATCATTATTTCTCTTTTTAGTACCCCCTCGACTTTATATTTTCTTTCAATGATTTCTTTTAAACGATTAATTTCATCTGGTTTAAGTTGATTGGCTCTAATTAAAGGATTGATTTTAGCTTCAGTCAAAATTTTTTTACTCAAAGGTAAACCTATCCCAAAAATATAGGTTAAGGCAACTACTATTTGTTTGTTTTCAGGAATATTTACTCCCGCAATTCTTGGCATAATTCATAAAACATAAAACATGGAACATGGAACAAATAACGTATGTTATATGCTTTATGTTACGTGCTCCATGAAGTTATCCTTGTCTTTGTTTGTGTTTCGGATTCTTGCAAATGACATAAACCCCGTTAGAAGTCTGCCATTACTGCACTGGGTCTTATTGCAGGATGGACAAACTTTTGCTTTTATTATTTTATTAAACCAAGCAGAAAAAATTTTCTAAAAATTTTTTCGTCAAGGATTTCTAACGGGGTAAACTCGTCCTTTTTCATTATATCAAAACTATCCCTGACGTTGCTTGTGTTTAGGGTTCTTACATATTACATACACTCTTCCTTTACGCCTGACGATTTTGCAATTTTTACAAATTTTTTTTACTGATGAACTTACTCTCATACGGAAAGTGAAATACTATTTACCGCGGTAAATTATTCTTCCTCTTTTTTCGTCATAGGGAGTCATTTCTACTGTTACCCTATCTCCAGGTAAAATTTTAATCCTATAAATTCTCAACTTCCCGGCTAAATGACATAAAACCTCTTTTCCGTCATTCAATTTAACCTTAAAATTAGCGTTGGGTAATGCCTCAATAACGACTCCGAATTTTCTTAATTTCTGCTTATTTTGCACTATAGATAATCTAATTTTTCAATTTAGCAAAATTAGATAATTTAGTCAACTGAAGGATATTCAATCTCAATTTTCCCGATATCCTGAGGAATTATTTTTATGAAAAACGGTCGAAAACTAATATCTACCTGACTAACTTGAGGATAATTTTCTAAGAAAAATTTTGCTTCATCAGCTGATTTACCAATCAATGACTTTTTCAGAGATTGTAAATCAATTTCAGGGTAAACTTTAGCTGAAATATTTAAAGCAAGCAAAAGTCTGCCCGATTCAAAATTGACATCTTCCCCGAAATAATCTAATGTCAGATTCTTCTTTAAAACTGATTTACCATTTTCAATCTGGGATAAAACGAATTCTTCTCCAAAATTATTAATATCTTCTTTTTTAAATGAAAGAATGGTAGATTTGGTTTTGACCTGGAAAGTAAATTTTTCCATTTCAGCTTCAGCTTGAGCCAGAGAAAATTTCTCCAAAATTTTTGTTTCGGTAGCTTCTTCTAAAACAACAAATTCAGCCGGGATTTTAGTTTTAACAAATTCCTGGGCAGCTGTTTTTGCCTTTTCAGCCAAAGCATCTTGGGCGATTTTAATATCTTCTTTTGTCACCTGAGCTACCTCTCCGCCGCCAGTCATACTTTCAAAAGATTCACCATAAAATTTGGTGTATCTGGGTGTCCCCCGAAAAGCAATAATTGAAAAATGAGATGGACCAATATTATAATCGACGCCTCCTTCAGAAGCAATAACTGGAACATCAACGAAAGTTGGAGAAATTTTTCCATTTTTAATTTCTGCTCCGGGAACCGATATTTTATCTTTTGATTTAAATAGTTTTCCATCAGCTGAAACAAATCTGGTTCCTGCCTGCCAAAGTTCAGGTTTTGTATCATAAGCATTGTAAACCCGAATTATTCCTTCTGCTTTTTTTAATACTTTACCCGATGAAGAAAATTCTTCTGAAAAGGTTTTTTCAACTTCAAAGATTTCTCCCGGGATAACTTTATTTTCAAAATCAAGGCTTTCAATTCCCTTAGCAACAGCCAATTTTGTCTTTAGAGTAATGGTATCAGTCTTTGGCCAAATTTTAATTTCAACTTTTGATATTCTAAAATAAAAAGCGACTAAAAATATCAAAATCAGGGGAATAAATAACCAAAATAAACCTCGCTTACTTTTCTTTTCAACGGGCTCTGCTAACTTAACTTTTTCCTCAATTAAGAGAGGTTTTTTTTCTTCTTCTTGAAGAACACTTTTCGCTTGTGGAGGTAGAATATCAATTACTTTCTTGACCATCTTTTTATTATATCAAACCCCGCCCCCTATGCTATAGCGAACTTTAGTTCGATATAGTTATAATTCATTCGGCTTAGGGGGCGGGGCCAAAATGGCTCTTATTCTTCTGAGATTGGCACCGACTGATTCTTCTTTAATAATTTTAAAATAACCCAATTCTGCTGTTTTTTTAACATGAGGACCAGCGCAAATTTCTTTGGAGAAATCTCCGATTGAATAAATACTGACTTTTTCAGGATATTTCTCTTTGAAAAATGCCAAGGCTCCTGATTCTAAGGCCTCATTTAAGCTCATTTCTTCTGATTTTACTTCTAAATCTGCTTTTATTTTTTGATTAACCAAATCCTCAACTTTTTTAATTTCCTCTTTTGTCATTTTTTTGGGATAAGAAAAATCAAAGCGAAGTCGCTCCGAAGTGATATCTGAACCCATTTGCTGAACATTCTTGCCTAAAATTTCTCTTAGAGCTTGATGAAGTAAATGGGTGGCAGTATGGAGTTTGATTGTTTGATAATTGGCTGTTTTTCCTAGGCCGCCAAATTTTTTCTCGACGCCAGCCCGGGAAATTTCTTGGTGCTTTTTGAATTGGCTTTTAAAGCCCCTTTCATCGACTTTAAAATTCTCTTCTTTTGCTAACTCTTTTGTTAGCTCTAAAGGAAATCCATAACTTTGATATAAGTCGAAAACTACTTTTCCAGAAATTATCTTTAATTTTTTCAATTTACAATTTGAAATTTGCAATTTTAAATTTTTTAAACCTTCGGCCAGGGTTTTCTCAAACTTTTCTTCTTCGTTCTGAATCACGGTTAAAACATCGTTTTCCTTGGATTTTAATTCCGGATAAGTATCTTTATAAATTTCAACGACTTTTTGAACTAAAGGAATCAAAAAGTTTTTTGGCAGATTAAGTAATTTTCCAAATCTGATTGCCCTTCTTAAAATCCTTCTTACAATATATCCCCTTTCCACATTAGAGGGAAAAATACCTTCGGAAATTAAAAAAACTGAACCCCGTATATGGTCAGCTATTATTCTTTTTGCCTTTTCATTTTGACTAAAAATTTTATTGACAATTGGCGAAAATAAATCAGTTTCATAAACTGAGGATTTTCTCTGACAGACCATTGCCAATCTTTCCAAACCCATTCCGGTATCAATTCCTTTTTGTTTTAAAGGAGATAAATTACCCTTGGCATCTTGATAATATTCATTAAAAACCAAATTCCAGAGTTCAATAAAACGATTACAAGAACAATTGGGAAGACAGTTTTTTTCTTTTTGGCAGGCTTTCCCTGTTAAATCATAATGAATCTCAGTTGTTGGACCACAAGGACCTTCTGAACCGGTTGGTCCCCAAAAATTATCTTTTTTGTTAAATTCTGAAATTTTATTTCTGGGAAAACCCAAGCTCTGCCAGATTCTTAATGATTCTTCATCTTTTGGGATATTTTCTTCACTCTTGAAAATCGTTACCCACAATTTAGAGGAATCTAACTGACAAACTTTAACTAAAAAATCATAGGCAAATTCCATCGCCTCTTTTCTAAAATAACTATCTTTACCTTGAGGAAAGTTAAAAGAGAAATTCCCTAACATCTCAAAAAAAGTTAGATGTCGAGGGGTTATTCCCACTTCCTCAATATCAGAAGTTCGAAAGCATTTTTGAGAAGAACAAACCCTGTTTCCGTAAGGAGACGATTTTCCCAAATAGTAATCTTTGAATTGTTGCATCCCGGCGGTGGCGAATAAGACGCTGGGGTCAGTTGGAATGAGCGAAGAAGAAGGGACAACGCGGTGCCCCTTTTTCTCGAAAAAATTTAAAAATTTTTCCCTTAACTCTGGAGAGGTCATTTTGATTTTATTATGTGTATCTGTCAGCCACAGTTGAGGCAGCAAAGGATTCTGGCTTTATTTTTGGTTCAAAACCATTGCCTCGAATCAAACCAATGACTTCTTTTATCATATCTTTAGTCGCTCCATTTTCTCCGATATCAGCATGAATATAACGGAATTGATAATTGTAGTTTTTGTTGGATTCGTTAATTCTTTTTTCAAAATCCTCTCTTAGATGCAGGGCTAATTCACAGGATATTAAAACTTCTTCCAGAATTCTTGATTTCCAATTGTAAAACTTCCGGTTTTGATAACCAATTTTTTTAAGAAAGAACCTTCCTCCCTTACCTACTCTTAAAATCACAACTGCTACCGGAAAATGCGGCAGTTCATCAGAAGAGGAGTCACAGCCGACAATGATATCATAAAACTTTTCCGGCTTCTCAGAAATATAAGAAATCATCTCCGAAATTACACTTTCCAATGAGAGGTTACCGCAGGTAGGATTGTAGAATTTACCTTTCAAAAATTTTCCAATATCATTCATAGATTTTATTTAAAATAACAAAAATTCAGGAATAAGTCAAATTTTACTGACGTTTTCAATAATTTTGATAAATTCTTCAGGATTTAAAGAAGCTGAGCCAACCAAAAGGCCTTGAAAACCAGCTTTTTTGATAAAACTAACTGCATTTTCAGAATTGACGCTTCCACCATAGAGAATCGGAATTTCTTTTAAAAAGGGAGATTTTTGGAGAAACAAAAGTACTTCTTTTGCCTGACTCGGAGGACAAGGAGTACCTGAATCTATTGCCCAAATTGGCTCATAAGCAATAACAATAGAATTTAGAATGTAGAATTTAGAATCTAGAATTCCTTTAAGCACTCTTTCTAACTGATTTTTTAAAATTTTGAAGGTTCTGCCTTCTTTCCTTTCTTTTTCGGTTTCGTCAATACATAAAATTGGCTTTAACTCCGCTTTTATTGCAGCTTTTATTTTTTTATTTATCATCTCATCAGTTTCGCCTAATTTTCTTCTTTCTGAATGACCGATTATCACGTATTGACATCCTAAATTTTTAAGCATTGAGGGAGAAATTTCGCCAGTAAAAGCGCCTTTTTCTTCCCAAAAACAATCCTGACCGCCTAATTTTATCCCTGTTGCTTGTTGCTTGTCTCTTGTTGCTAAATAAACAAATGGTGGGCAAATTACCATCTCTACCCTTTCAAAATTTTTTATCCCGCTTTTTACTGAATCAAAAAGAGATTTTGCTTCTTCTAAAGTGGTGGGATTACACTTCCAGTTAGCGATAATTAGTAATTTTTCCATAGCCTTAAAGTGGTCGAGAACAGTTCTCGACCGTTTTTTATTTTAATTGTTGGCGAAGATATTCGGCCGCTTTTTCAGGTTCAATGGTGGAAATCTCCATTCTGGTGCCCAGTTCGAAACCGGCCAAAGTTGCTGTTTTTGGCAAAATTGTCCAATGCCAGTGATAATAAGGATAAGCTCCACCATCTGAAGGGGCGGTATGTAAATAGAAATTATATTCCGGGTCAGCCAAACCTTTATAAAGGGTTTTTAATCCGATTCTAAAAGCTTCAGCCAATTGCCACTTTTCATTTTCCTTAATTTTTTCAAAATTACTTGAGTGTTTTTTTGGAGAAACAATAATTTCAAAAGCTGATTTTGAAGCAAAAGGACAAATAACTAAAAATCCTTCGTTCTCAAAAACAATTCTTTTTCTTACTTTTCTTTCCCAATCATCCATTTGGCAATAAATACATTTTTTAGTTTCCTTAAAATATCTCTCTGAATTAAAAAGCGCCTTTTGTAAATCAATATCTATTAAAGGAGTGGTAATAATTTGAGAGTGGGAATGGGGCTGGGAGGCACCAGCTCCAACTCCTTGATTGTGAAAAATTGAAACATATTTAACCAAAGGTTCTTTCATTAAGGCCAAATATCTTTCTTGATAAACATCGAATATCTCTTTAACTTGAGAAATTTCAAAATGAGGGAAGTGTTTTTCATGGTCGCTGGTCACCACCAGTTCGCAAAAACCGACAGCATTCATTTTTTGATAAAATTTTCCCTCTCGTCTTTTTTCTAATTTTGGATAAGGCAAAAGAGCCGGAAATTTATTGGGAATAGCCAAGGTTGTCCAAGGAATACCTCGAATCTCGCTCCAAATATGTTTTTTAAGAAGTATCTTTTTGCCCTGAGAATAAACCAAGAGTGGTTTTTTCTGAGTTTCAATATTACAAAATGGACAATTCTTTTTGGGGATTTTTATTCTCGTCCTCTTTTCTTTTTTAAAGAATGCTAGTTTTTTGGCTCGGCCAGTAGCGATTATCACCCAATCTTTGGAGATTAAATCAAATCTCAATTCTGAGGGAAATAACCGGGGTTTTTTAAACATATTTTTTAGTAATTAAATTAGTTCTTATTTTAAATAAATCCAGACCCATCTTAATCATTGATTTAAATTTAACTTTGCTTTCCGGGTCATTTTTCCAGATAATCGGAATTTCTTTTATTTTATAGCCTAATTTCTTAGCAATTATTAACATTTCAGGATCAAAGGCAAAACGGTCAATTCTGCATTTTGGGAAAATAGCTTCAACTGCTTTTTCAGTAAATCCTTTAAATCCGCACTGGCTATCAGCAATTCCCCAGGTGCCGACAATTAAATTGGTGAAAAAT
>Ga0315296_10002169_pt1 | contig 16839 bp, 14 predicted proteins | sample YL17G14_18_MG_FD_203921 | JGI IMG/M metagenome (GOLD analysis project Ga0315296, IMG submission 203921) | Sediment microbial communities from Yellowstone Lake, YNP, Wyoming, USA - YL17G14_18 | ecosystem: Environmental > Aquatic > Freshwater > Lake > Sediment | place: USA: Wyoming | collected... | reverse complement strand
GGCCAACAAATTCTTTATCAGCAAGAACTGACCATATAGTTGAAGTGCCAGAACCAACGCTACTTATGCCTCTTCCAATAATAGAGAGTTTTTCAGTAGACGTCGTCGTCCCGATGCCGACGTTGCCAGAAGAATCAATTGTTAACTTTTCGGTACTGCTGGTGTAGAATTTAATCTGACTTCCAGCTATATAGACAGAAGCAGTTTCTGAGGCATTACCCTTCAAAAAGATATCATCATTTCCTGTTAGATAATTAATGTTTAATACATTCCTTTCTGACCAGGTTGGACCAGCTAAATTAAGAGTAGATGAGGTAGCTTGTAAGGGTGGAAGGACATTGGCTCCGGGTGGGTTCTGGCTGGGTTCAGTCCAGGCCAGGATGATTGAACCTATTAAGAGAACCATGGTGATGACTCCGACTGTCAAGGCAATGGCCCTCGATGAATTTGACTTAAACATAGATATTTTGGCAATTAGTTTCTCCCCCACCACTTTATGCGGATTTCCAATTCGGTTATAAATTTGGAATTCAAACTGATTTAGTAAAGTTCGTTTTGGAAGCCCCTATAAAGTGGTGGGGGGTTCACTTATTGCTGGTTAAAGTTATTAATTTATTTTAACACAAATAATGCAAATAAAAATTGACAATTTTCTCGCCAAAAAATATCGCCAAAAAGGTGCTGCTGACTAAAAATGGTCCGAAAGGAACTTCTGATTTTAAATTTTTCTTTTTAAGAATAATCAGTATTATTCCTGTTATTGCTCCCAGAAAAAAAGCTGAAAATAAAGCAACTAAAATCTTCGGGAAGCCCAAAAATAAACCCATTAAAAAAGCTAGTTTAACATCACCCCAGCCCATCCATTTCTCCTTAGATGCCAAAACTATAATTAAAAAAAAGATTGCTGCCCCGAGACCGCTCAAAATTGAATAATTAAAAATTGAAAATTGATTGGAAATTAAAAATTGAAAATTAAAAATTAAAGCTGTGGCTCCGGCTGGATAAATTATTTTGTCGGGGATGATATAGTACTTTAAATCATAAACGAAGATGATAATTAAGAAGCAAGAAAATAGAAAATAGAAAATAGAAAATAGAAAATTGTAAGGAAAATAAAAAATTATTAAAAAAAATAAAATGCCGGTGGCTAATTCTACCAAGGGATACTGCCAAGAAATTTTTTTCTGACAGTAGCGACATTTTCCTTTCAGAATCAGGAAACTGAAAACTGGAATCAAGTCTTTCCAATTCAAAGTATGTCGGCAGTTAGGACAATAGGAACGACCCTTCAAAAAACTTTCATTTTTTTTCAGACGATAGATAACCGAATTCAAAAAAGAACCGACAATCGTGCCAAAAATGAAATAAAAGATGTTTGATAAAAAATAATCAGTCATCATCAAGTTTAATTTATTTTATCATTTTGAAAGTCAATTAAACAATAAAACTGCCGCGTTAATTTTGCTTGCAAAATTTTAGGCGGCAGTTTTAATCAGTTAATTACCAACTCTTAAAAACAGGTGCAATCAGTAGCCACAGTTGGAACGACAGCTAAATCTAATTTTTTGGCTCCCCGATGAGAAGCAGCAAAATAAATTTTATTGGCACTAGTGGCACTTTTTTCTTCTAGGGTTGAATAGACACAAAACCACTGTTGAGCTGAGGCATCAAGGTTGTTATCGGTACAATCTAAGGCAGCGGTGTTGCCTTGCCATTTATAATCAACGTGTCCGCCTGCTAACTGAGGGTCATGCAAAAGACTTAAATAAGTACCAATAGCAGGCACTCCATCTTGAGTAGCTACATTATAATATTTATCATCATCAGCATAATACATTTCTTGGGCTGAAATCACTTGTCTCATATCAGATTGTCTGACTGCATCCCTGGCCTGGGCTCTGGCTCCACCCAAAGAAACTAAAACAATCCCAGACAGAATTCCAATAATGGCAATAACCACCAATAATTCAATTAGAGTAAAACCTTGAAGAGATTTTTTAATAAAATTTTCCATAATAGTCTAATTTACTTTTAGTTATTATCGACCTTTTAAATTTTATACTATTGGGTAACGTTGTACCCGCAACAATCAGTATTTGATGGTGTATAGGATGAAGCAGTCTTTGAGATAATTCCCTTATTGGAAACACATAGCCAATTATCAGTTTTACTTTCTAATTTATCATAAAGACAATAATAGTTATTAGTTCCATCAGTCCAGGTATATTGATAAAGACTGGTATCTGAGGGGTCTTTTGGAACAATCGGCATATAGTTAGCAATTGAAGTTAAAGTATTGGCTCCAGCTGCAGTATCAGGATATTTATCTCCACCAGCACAGCTTCTATCATTATAACATAATTCCAGGGCCTCATAAATTTGTCTCAATTCAGCTTGCCTTTTAGCATCTCTGGCTTTTTTTCTAGCCGGACCCAAAGAAATCAGAACAGCACTGCTTAATAAACCAATGATGGCAATGACTACCAAAAGTTCAATTAAAGTAAACCCCGCACCACTTTTTATACAAATACCTCCAAGACTTTTTGGTTTTCTATTACCTTTATTCTTCCGACCAATCCTAAAGATTGAATCTAAAAAGTGGTGCGGGGTAAATCCTTTCTTCTTCATGCAGTTTAATTATACAACAATCATCTTATAGAGGGGCAGTAAGATTGAAAGCATCAATCCAGCCACCATCACTCCCAAAATTATGATAAGAACTGGTTCTAAAACGCTTAAAAATCTTTCAATTTCTCTTTCCATTTCTCTTTGATAAAAAGCTGCTATCTGCAATAAACTATTATCTAAGGTACCGGTTTTTTCTCCAACCAAGCACATTTGAACAAAAACTGGAGGAAAGATTTCTGGAAAATTAGCCAAAATTGAAGAAATCGGTACTCCTTTTTTGACTTCTTCTGAAGCTAAAAGGATGGCTTTCTTATAAATAGAATTACCGACAATATCAGCCACAATCTCCAAGGCTCTGGGAATAAAAAGGCCTCCGGAAATTAAAGTGGAAAAATTTTCAGCAAATCTGGAAAGATACATTATTTTAAAAACTGGACCGAAAAATGGCAATTTAAGAAAATTCTTATCAAAAAATATTTGACCTTTTTCTGTTTTGGAATATCTGAACATTAATAATAGAAAAATAATAAATCCTAAAAAGATAAAAAGACCGAACTTCCTTAAAAGTAAAGAAACAGTCAAAACTATTTGGGTGATTTTTGGCACTGTCACTCCGGTTTCAACAATTAATTTATCAAAATTAGGAATAATAAAAAAAATTAGTATGGTCAAAATAACCAGACTAACGACTAAAACCAAGCCCGGGTAAGTCAAAGCTCCTGTTATCCTGCCTTTTAAATGATATTCTCTTTCCAAATGCTCAGCTAAATAGGTTAAAGATTCAGCCAATTTACCTGAAGCTTCGCCAGATTTAACCATGGCAATATAAAAAGGAGAAAAAATATCTGGCTGCCGGGAGAGAGCTTTAGAAAGAGAACTTCCGCCCTCTATTTCCCTGGCTAAACTTAAAATCTTTTCTTGGAAATCTAAATTATCAGCTTGAATGGCTAAAGTATTTAAAGCTTCAACTAAAGGAACTTTGGAGCCAAACATTATAGACAGTTGCCGAGAAAACAAAACCAGGTCTCTGGAAGTAATTTTTTTAAAAACCTTAACTTCTCTGGCATAAATTGGCGGTTTAGCTTCTTTTAGGTAGGTAACGTATACTCCCTGTCTTTGTAAAACAACTAAAGCTGCTTCTTTAGAAGAAGCTTCTATTGTTCCTGCTCTAATTTCTCCTTCTTTAGTTCTAGCTTGATAATTAAATTTCATCTAACAAGCATTCTTAGTTCATTGGGACTAAGAGAATATTTAAGAGCATTTTCTAAAGAGATTTCAGCCATTTTGATTAAATCAGCTAAAGCCCGATTAAGAGAAATCATTCCAAATTCAGCTGAGGTCTCGATGACCATTGGTATTTCATGAACTTTATTTTCTCTGATTAAATTGGCAACTGCCGGAGTGGAAATCATCACTTCACAAGCCGGTACTAATCCTCCTTTAATTCTGGGAATCAATCTTTGAGAAACCACTCCCAAAATAGAACCTGACAATTGAACTCTGATTTGATTTTGTTGTTCGGAAGGAAAAGAATCAACAATTCGATGAATTGTCTGACTGGCAGAATTTGTATGCAGGGTGGCAAAAACCAGGTGACCGGTTTCAGCCGCTGTAATGGTTGTTGCCATTGTTTCCGGGTCTCTCATTTCTCCGACCATAATCACATCAGGGTCTTGGCGGAAGGTGGAACGAAGAGCTCTGGCAAAGGAAAGAGTATCTTGATAAACCTCTCTTTGGTCAATAATGGCTTTGTCAGGTTCAAAAACATATTCTATCGGGTCTTCAATAGTAATAATATGGTCAGCTCGGTTATGATTTATTTCATCTATTAACGCCGCTAGCGTTGTTGATTTGCCTTGAGATGAAGGACCACAAATTAAAATAAAACCCTGGGTCGCTTTGGTAAATTCATGCAAAATCGGCGGAAGGTTAAGTTCCTCAATTGTTTCAATTTTAGCTGGAATTAATCTCAGGGCCGAAGAGATATAGCCTTTTTGAAAGAAAATATTGATTCTAAATCTGGCTTTATTCTCAAAATTATAAGAGAAATCAATTTCTTTTTCTTGTAAAAATCTTTGGCGCTGTTCTTCGGTCATTAAAGCGAAAGCCAAATTCTGACTTTCTTCCAAAGATAATTTTTTTTCTTTGATTAAAGGGATGAGCTTGTCAGCCACCCTGACGATTGGCGGATAACCAACTGTTAAATGTAAATCAGAAACCTGTTCTTTGATAGCTGTTTCCAGAAGTTTTTTTAATTGGGAAGCATTGTTTGCCATAGTTTTTTAAAAGATTCTTTAATTTTTTAATTATTCTCCGGCAATTTGGATAACTTCTTCAATTGTCGTTATCCCTTTTAAAACCTTTAATATTCCATCTTGTTTCATTGTAATCATCCCTCCTTTTTTTGCTACTTCAATCAGTTTAGTTTCAGATGGCTCTTTTAAAATCACATCAGCCAGTTCAGGCGTCATTTCCATGACTTCAAAAATTGCTATCCTGCCTGAGAATCCTTGCTGATGGCAATCCTTACAACCTTTGGCTTCCCAGATAAAAATTTCTTTTGGAATTTCAATTTTCTTTTTACTATCTTGGGGAAGATTCTCCAACTCTTTTAAAATATAATCTCTAATTCTCTGTTTTGGCTTTACTTTCTTTTTACAACTATCGCACAATCTCCTTAATAATCTTTGGGCCAGAGCTATACTTATGGTTGGCGGAATTAAAAATGGCTGGACTCCTAAATCAAGTAATCGGGGAATCACTCCAACAGCATTGGAAGTATGTAAGGTTGAAAGAACAATATGACCGGTTAAAGCAGCATGAGTAGCCAGAGAAGCAGTTTCTGAATCTCTAATTTCTCCAACCATAATGATGTCTGGGTCCTGCCTGACTATATGTCTCAAACCGGTAGAAAAACTATAACCAATTTCCGGCCTGACCTGGGATTGATTAATTCCCTCAATAAAATATTCAACCGGGTCTTCCAGGGTCACAATGTTGACACCTTCTTTATTCAAAATCTGTAAAATCGCATAAAGAGTTGTAGTTTTTCCGCAACCTGTGGGTCCGCTAGCTAAAATCATTCCATAGGGTTTTTTAACAGCTTTTTTAACCCCTTCAAAATTCCTTTCTTCCAATCCCAAATCCTCAATCTTTTTTAAGCCAATCAAGGGGTCCAAAACCCTGATTGCTACTTTTTCACCTAAAGTTGTCGGGAAGCTTGAAACTCGGAAATCAATGTCTCTATTTTCTATTTTAGTTGAAAATCTGCCGTCTTGAGGAATTCTTGTTTCATCTATTTTTAAATTAGAGAGAATTTTAATCCTGGAAATCACAGCTGGATGAACTCTTAGTGGCAAAAATATCGAAGAATGTAAAATTCCTAAAAGTCTAAAGCGAATTCTCAATTTATCTTTGGTTGGTTCAATATGGATATCTGATGCCTCACCTTCAACTGCATAGCGGAGAATTGTTGCCACCATTTTGGTAATCGGTGCTTCTTCAACCAATTTTTCCACTTCAGCTACGCCACCTCTAAAACCTTTCTCCCTCCCTTTTAATTCTGTTTCCAGTTCTTCTAAAGCTTTGACTACTTCTCTTTGGAGGGTTTTATATTGTTTTAAAAAATTTTCAAAAGTGCTGAGGTTAATCAAAAAAACTTGGGAGGTAAAACCCCCACTCCTGGATAGAAATTTTAAGGCCTCTTGAGCCGGGAGGTCTTCAGGATAAACCATGCCGACTTCCAGGACATTCCCTTTTTTTGCCAAAGGAACCATCTTATAGAAACTGGCGGTTTCTTCTGGAATTATCTCAAAAACTTCTTTCTTGACGTCCTCGGGATTTACTTTTTTAAAAGGTATATTTAAATATTCTGCTTTTATATCAAATAAAAAATCTTCAGAAACAATCCCTTTGGCTAAAATCACTTCTTCCTCTTTTTTACCGCTGGATTTAATTTCTTTCTCCAAAGATTCAGCTTTTTCTTTATCTAAGTTTCCTCTTTTTACTAATTGTTCAACTAAAGACATATCGGTTAAATCATCCGGTTCTTTTAAATTCTTTTTATTTTAATAAGGTGTGAATGGGGTTTTTCTGCCAAGCTCAACTCCTGCTTCCAGGGATGGAATTTTGTCAATCGGCTGAAGTTCTTTTAAAAGCGGATTGTCTAAAACCCCGAAATTTATTTCTATTTTTTTGGCCGGCTTTAAAATTATTTCTTCTTCAATTTTAATTTCCTGATAGAAATAATTCCTCCAGATAAGGAAAGCGGTGATTAAAATGACAATTATAAAAACAAATATCAAATATCTCTGTCTGCTTACCTGTTTTTCAAAAGTAATTGCCATGATTTAATAACTAAAAATCTTTATCGCTAAATTAAAGGTAAATGGACCTTCTTGTGGAGAAGAAAAAGAAATATTCCCTACTTCAATCAGCCTGGCTGATTTTTCTATAATTGAAAGGAATATTCTGAATTCTGAATAGCCGCCGACCATTGCCAGATTAATTTTAGTTTCACTAATTTTTCCTTCCTCAGTAATTGTTGAAACCGGACTAACTCCCTTTAAAGAAAGACCTGCCTGGGAACCGGCTTTTTGAACAAAGTTTAAAAGTTCAGGCAAAGAAGGATTTTTGGGCAAAGAAGAGTCAATTTTGGAAAGGGACTCTTGGTATTTTTTAAGTTCCTCAGAAATATTTTTAAGTTGTTCAAAATATTCTGTCTGAGATTGAAGCTCAAAAGTTTTTTCAAGAATTGTTCTTCTTGTAAAAATCCAATTTTGATATTTTGGCAGAACTAAAAAGATTGTAAAAACAACGGAAAGAAGAATAAAAATTAAAATTAAATAAAGATAGTTTCTCATTTCACTGAGTGAAAATAAAAATTTTTGAATTAAAATTCAGACTTAAACCGAAATCAACTTTTCCTCCTTTGCTGACGTTGACCTGGGATAAACTTAATTTTTCAATCGATGGTTCCGCTTCAAAAATTGAAAGTTGTTGACCCAGGGCTAAAAAGCTGTCTGCCTGACCAGAAAGACGAAGTTCTGAATTTTGAGAATCCAAATCAGCCTGGTAAAAATAAATTTTAGGATGGGTTTTTAATTCTAAAAATTCAAAAACTTTTGAATTAAAAATATGCTGTTCAAGAAGGGAGGTGAAATCTTGAATTTTTTTCTTTGAATTTAAGATTTCTTTTTCTAAACTGATGAATTCCGGAGTTTTGGCTGATTGCAAAGAAGATTCCAGTTCCTGAAGATAAGCTTCTGATTTATTTTGATAATAAACCAAAACAAAATAACCTATCACCAGCCCTAATAAGGTAAAAATAGAAAAATAAAGTAAAAATCTCTGTAAATCAGGTATCCTTTCAGCTGGTTTTGGAATGATTTCAATTGCCATTATAATATTCGGGGTCTCTTTTAATTATATTACTATTCAAGACCTCTTTTGGCTATACCTAAAGCAATAACATAGGCAGGTCCCATTTCTTTTAATCTTTTTTCTAAAATTGGTGGATAAAAAACTTTTGAAAAGGGGTCAGCAATCTCTATTTCCTTTTTAAAATAATCTTGAAAATACTCCAGCAAACCGGGTAAAAGAGCAGTACCACCAGCTAAAATAATTTTATCAATTTCTTTTGCCTCCTGCAAATAGAAATTTTTAAAAACCTTCTCAGTTTCGCTAATAATCAGGTTAATCAGGGGTAATAAAATTTCTCTAATATTTTTTTCTTCCAAACCCAGTCTTGAAGGTAAAATTCCATACTTTTTCTTGAAATCTTCAGCCATTTTATTGTCCACTCCCAAACCCTTAATTATCCTTTCAGTCAAATCATCACCAGAAATATCAAAACTGTTAGACATTTTCAAAACTCCTTTCTCAATAATACTGCAGGTTGTACTGGTAGCTCCGATATCAATTACTCCAATTAATCTCTTTTCATCTTTTTCAATCAAGGACTTGACTAAACCGAATACCTCGGCTTCTAAGGCAAAAAGTTGAAACTCTAAAATTGAAGCGATTTTCCGATATTGGTTGATAATTTCATTTGGAACTGTCACTAAAAGAATTTTCAGTTTTTCACCTTTTTTTTCTGAAACTTTTCCACCAATTAACTGCCAATCCAAAGTCACCTCTGATAAAGGAAGGGGAATATGTCTTTGAGCTTCAGCCTTCACTGCTAAAGGTAATTCCTCTGAAGTCATTGGTGGTAATTCAAAGTTGGTAAAAAAAGTTGAAAAATCAGGAACTGAAAAAATACATCTTTTAGTTTTAATCTTGGCTTCCTGGATTATGGCTTTAATTCCTTTGGAAACCTCATCAGCTGAGAGCAAAAGAGTGCTTTTTTCAAATGTTCTAAATGGTTTTTGATAGAGAGCCGAAGCTGGAATTTCACCATAATTTTCTAATCTCACCCTTCCAGCAAAAGAAGATAGTTCGACTATTTTAATAGTCGAAGTGCCAATATCTATGCCTAAAATTTTTTTGGTAAATAGTTGGGGAAATCTCATTTTTATTTAGTTTAATTATATCATATTATTGATTAGACAAATAATATGAAAAAGAGAGGAAGCTTAAAATCTTTAATTTTAGACTTATTTTTTCCGAAATTTTGTTTTAGTTGTAAAAAAGAAGGGGGTTATCTTTGCCAGGATTGTAAAAGCATTTTAGAAATATCCGGCTTTCATCAAGAATTTAAAACAGAAAATCTTAAAGATTTATATTTTCCCCTGGAATACAGAAATCCTCTTTTAAAGAAGCTAATAAGGTCTTTTAAATATGAACCTTTTATCAAAGAACTATCAATACCCCTCGCTTCTTTAATTATTGACCATCTTCAATTGCTCGATGACCCCCCACCATTTTATGGTGGGGGGACTGATTTTACCCCGCACCACTTTCTAGATAATCAAGTTATCCACAGAGACAAATTTAATCGGGGAGAATGTCCTAAAAGTGGTGCGGGGTTTATTTTAATCCCGGTTCCTTTAGAAAGAAAAAAATTAAAGTGGCGAGGCTTTAATCAGGCAGAAGAAATTGGCAAAGAAATTGCCAAATTTCTGAAAATTCCCTTGTTGAACGATGTTTTAATGAAAATAAAAGAAAACTTAGCTCAGGTTGAACTTCCAAGTGAGTTAAGAAAAGAAAATATCTTAGGCGTTTTTAATTGCCAAAACCAAGAGAAAATAAAAGATAGAAAAATTTTATTAATAGATGATGTTTATACTACCGGTTCCACTCTGGAAGAGGCGGCTAGGATTCTAAGAGAGGCTGGGGCAAAAGAAATTATAGCTATGGTCATTGTCAGAGCCCAGCCCGACCAAGATCTAATTAAAAATATCTAGCGGGACGTACAGCGTAAAAATTTCTTTGAAATTTTGTACGGGCGGAACGTATAATTTGCTCCGCAAATTGACGTTCCAGCCACGTTTAAATTTTTCAAAAGAAAAATTTATTACGTGGCGGAGGGTGCAGGACTCGAACCTGCAAACCTCTTACGAAGTTCCAGTTTTCAAGACTGGTGCATTGCCATTCTGCCAACCCTCCAAAGAATATATACAACAAAATACATATTTTTAATTTTGCCTTAGCCATTCCGTAGCCTTGGCGAAGGATGGCGGAGGAGGTGGGTATCCTACGCTAAAGCTTCGGAATACCTATTCATCACTCTGGCATCCCCAAAAAAAAATTAATCAAATAAATAATTTTTAATAATTTTCTTAATAGACCGTAAACCCCAACCACTTTTTAAATATTCTTCCCGTGATTTTGCATCTTTTCTACTAATAAACGCTTCATAAAAAATAAGTTTATATGGTCTGAATGGTTTTGTAGTCTTGCTTTTACCTTCATTATGTTCTTTTACTCTTTTCCTTAAATCTGAAGTATAACCGATATAAAAAGAATTATTCTTCAGACTTTGAAGGATATAAGTATAAAACGTTTTAGGCGAGACGTAATAAATTTGTTTACAAATTTAAACGTCTCAGCAACGTAAAATTTTCTTTAGAAAATTTGTACGTTGCGGAGGAGGTGGGATTCGAACCCACAAACGGTTTTTTACGCCGTTATAGCTTAGCAAGCTACTCCCTTACCATTCGGACACTCCTCCATATTTATTTTTGTTTTAACATTATTTTCTTAATAAATCAATTTGAAAAATAATGAATTTTATAGTAAATTCAAAAGAGCTCTATGCATAAAATTATCTAAACAATTTTATGCCGAGCCCGACAAAATTTCTGAAAGAAATTTTGTATAGGGCCCTCGTAGTTTAATGGATAAAATAGGAGCCTGCGGAGTTTCAGATAGAGGTTCGATTCCTCTCGAGGGCACTGTGGTGATACCCAATCAGGTCGTTCGCCTTTGGTTCGCTCCTTAGAAACCCTTGGTTTCTAACCCCATCCTCTTCTCGGAAGGGGCTGGGCTGTTTTCCTAGACGGGGAAACCGAAGGGTTTCCCCGACCCCCTTCCGATATGGGAAGTAAAATAATCTATGAATCTCGCTACACTCATTGAACAAATTCCTCGGGTTGGTCCCCAATACCAAAAAAGATTAAAGAGAATGGGGATTAAGACTGTAAGAGATCTCTTTTTTCATTTTCCTCATCGTTATGAGGATTTTTCAAATTTAATTCCAATCAGCCAAGCCGAACCGGGTGGTCCCTTTTGTTTTCAGGGAGAGATTTTGGATGTAAAAAATCTCCGCACTTTTAGAAAGAGATTAATTATAACTCAAATAACCATCGGCGATGAAACAGGAAAATTAAAGGCAATTTGGTTTAATCAGCCCTATTTAATAAATACTTTCAAGAAAGGAGAATATGTCTGTCTGGCAGGAAAAGTTGTCAAAAAAAATAGCGCTAAATATTTATCAAACCCCGCATACGAGAAGATTCCTTTTTTCGCTAAAGCTACGGAGGGCAAGCCCTCTTCCGCTTTCACCCTTCGGGCTCCGGCGGACAGACCGGAAAATTTTTCCACCATCAATTCTAACCTAACCCACACCGGTAGATTAATTCCGGTTTATCCGGAAACCGAAGGATTGTCATCAAAGTGGTTAAGATTTATTATCAAGCCTCTTTTGACCAAACTGAAAGACCAGCTTCAAGACCCTCTGCCGGAAAAAATAAGAGAAAAATATAATTTTCTGCTTTTTCCAAAAGCCATCTGGCAAATCCATTTTCCCGACTCTTTAAAACTTGCAGAAGAAGCTAAAAAAAGATTTGCCTTTGAAGAATTATTTACCATTTCTCTTTTTGTTTTAAGAGAAAGAATAAAATTAGCAAAAGAAAAGGCAATAGCCATTCCTTTAAATGTTGATTTAATGAAAAAATTTACTGAAAGCCTGCCTTTTAAATTAACTAATGCCCAAAGAAAATCGGCCTGGCAGATATTAAAGGATTTAGAAAAACCCAGACCAATGAACCGGCTTTTGGAAGGTGATGTTGGTTCTGGCAAAACAGTGGTGGCGGCAATGGCGGTCTTAAACGTTGCCAATGCCGGTTATCAAATTGCCTTTATGGCGCCGACGGAAATTTTAGCCAAGCAGCATTTAAAAACCCTGATTAATCTTTTGGGAAATTTTGATTTAAACATTGGTTTAATCACCGGCAAAGAAAGTTTTTACAAGAATAAGAAAATCAGCAGAAAAGAACTTTTAGAAAAAGTGAAAGAAGGTAAGGTTGACCTTCTTCTGGGTACGCACGCTCTCCTGCAAGAAGACAATAAAAATTCCCGCAAAGCACCCACTGTGAAATTTAAAAATTTGGCTTTGGTGATAATTGACGAACAACATCGCTTTGGGGTAGAGCAGCGGGCCCGGCTTTGCCAGGATTCTGGCGGGCAAGTAAAATTTATTCCTCACCTTTTATCAATGACTGCCACCCCTATCCCCCGGACATTATCCCTTACTATTTACGGCGACCTTGATTTGTCGCTCATTGACGAATTACCCAAGGGCAGAAAAAAAGTAATTACCAAAATTACTCAGCCAGGAAAAAGAAAAGAGGCCTATGATTTTATTAGAAATGAAGTCAAAAAAGGAAAACAGGTTTTTGTTATCTGTCCAAGGATAGAGCCAAGCAACAAGCAACAAGAGACAAGCAACAGGAGACAGCTTTTAAGTTGGGCGGAAGTCAAAGCAGTTAAAGAAGAATATCAAAAGCTTTCAAAAGATATTTTTCCCGATTTAAAAATAGCCATGTTGCATGGAAAGATGAAACCTGAGGAAAAAGAAAAAATTATGAAAAATTTTAAAATCGGGATAATTGACATTTTGGTTTCCACTTCAGTGGTTGAAGTAGGGGTGGATGTGCCTAACGCCTCGGTAATGATGATTGAGGGTTCAGAAAAATTTGGTCTGGCCCAGCTTCACCAGTTCCGGGGAAGAGTGGGACGTTCAAAGTATCAGTCTTATTGCTTTTTGTTCACTGATGCACCGGGAATCGTAACCAGCAGACGCTTGCGGGCCTTAATTTCCTGCGACAATGGCTTTGAATTGGCGGAAAAAGATTTGGCAATCAGGGGACCGGGCGAGTTTTCCGGCACCAGACAATGGGGAATGCCTGATTTAATAATGACCTCTTTGAGTGACGCCCTTTTGGTTGAAAAAACAAGAGAAAGCGCAAAAAAAATTCTGGACGAAGATCCAGAATTAAAGAAGTATCCTTTGTTGAAGGAAAAATTGAAAGAATTCGGTAAAAAAATTCATTTAGAATAAACCCCGTTAGAAGTCTGTCACTACTGTTTGGATATTCTGAAATATAAGAATAACATTTATGCAAATGTCTATTTTAGAGGTTGAGAAAAAATTTTGTTATCAAAATTTTTTCGTCCAAGACTTCTAACGGGGTAAATCGGCCATTCTTCAATCATCAGGCATTTTTTCTTATTTTTTAATGGCAATTTCTGGTAAATTTCCTCAGTAATAAAAGGCATAAAGGGATGAAGCAATATCAGGCAGTTCAAAAGCAGATATAAAAGGATATTTAATGTCTGTTTTTTTAATTTTGTATTTTTAAGCTGTTCTTTAGAAGATTCTATATACTTGTCACAGAAATCATGCCAGAAAAAATCATATAATCTCTGGCTGGCTTTGCCAAACTGAAAATTCTCCAAATCTTTATTAATTGATTTTTTAGTTTTATTTAGGGCTTTGATAATCTTTTTATCCGAACTTGTCAATCCTTTTCCACTTTTTAAAGTGGTTAAGAACAGTTCTTGACCACTTTTGAGCTGAAGAAGAATGAACCTGGAGGCATTCCAGATTTTATTACAGAATTTTTTTCCCATTATTATGTTATCTTCGGAAAATCTAAGGTCCTGACCTCCGCTAACCTGCCAAATAATTCCAAATCTAGTAGCATCAGCTCCATATTTTTCAATTAGAATCATTGGGTCAATCCCTGTTCCTAAAGATTTTGACATTCTTTCTCCTGTTTTTGTCAAAACCGTGGGATGAATAAAAACGTCTTTAAAAGGTCTTTTTTTCATAAACTCCATACCAGAAAAAACCATTCTGGCTACCCATAAATTAATAATATCCCTGGCAGTCGACAAAACATCTGTCGGATAAAAATTTTTCAAATCTTTAGTTTTTCCCGGCCAGCCTAAAACGGCAAAGGGCCAAAGAGCAGCAGAAAACCAAGTATCTAAAACATCGTTAACTTCTTGAAGAGGTATTTTATGCCCCCACCAGATTTGCCTTGAGACGCACCAATCCCTTATATTTTTTAACCAATCGAAATAAGTTTTCTCAAATCTCTTGGGATGAAATTTTATCCTTCCAGATTTTACTTCCCTCTCAGCCATTTTTGCTAATTCTCCCATTTTTAAAAACCATTGCTTTGATGGTAAAATCTCTATTTTTGTTGGACAACGATAGCAATAAGGAACTTGGTGAACAAAATCTTCGGTTTTCTCCAATAAATTAAGGACCTTTAAATCTTCAATAATTTTTTTTCTGGCTTCTGAAATTGTCAATCCTTGATATTTTTGTGGGGCGTTCCCGGTGATTTTTCCCTCTTCATTAATAACCTTAAGAACTGCCAAATTATGCCTTAGACCGATTTCGTAATCTTTTAAATCATGGGCCGGCGTAACCTTTACTGCGCCTGTGCCGAAATTCGGGTCTACCAACCTATCGGCGATTATTGGAATTTCTTTTCTAACCAAAGGCAAAATCGCTTTTTTACCAACTGATGTTTTGTATCTTTCGTCTTTGGGGTTTACTGCCACGGCCGTATCGCCAAGCATTGTTTCCGGTCTTGTGGTCGCCACCGTGATAAATTCCCCGTCTTGCAAGGGATATTTAATATACCAAAGATTTCCTTTTTCTTCTTTGTATTCAACCTCCAAATCAGATAAGCTTGTCTTGCATCTCTGGCACCAATTAACTGGTCTTTCTCCCTGATAAATCCAACCTTTTTTATAATAGTGCAAAAACACTGTTTCAACAGCTTTTGAATAATCTTTGTCCATAGTAAAGCGGGTTCTTGACCAATCACAAGAACAACCCAGCTTTTTAAATTGGTTCAAAATGATGTTTCCATATTTTTCTTTCCACTGCCAAACCCTTTTAATAAACAATTCTCTTCCCAAATCAAAACGAGTTTTTCCTTCCTTCTTTAATTCTTTTTCAACTTTTGCTTGAGTGGCAATACCGGCATGGTCGGTTCCCGGCAGCCAAAGTGTTTTATAACCCTGAAGTCGCTTCCAACGAATTAGAATATCCTGTACCGAAGCATTCAAAGCATGACCCATATGAAGTTCACCCGTCACATTAGGAGGGGGAAGCACAATGGTATAATTCTTCTTTCTTCTTCCCGGTAATTTATCGGGATTAAAAAAACCAGACCTCAACCAGAGATTATAAATTTTATCTTCAACTTTTTTTGGATTGTAAGTTTTAGGAAGGTTCATCCTAATCTTAAATTAGCATTGGCTTCAATTTTTTGCCAGTCATATTTTTCTCGTTTTAGCCAGTGAAAATAGCCTGCTATTCCGACCATTACTGCATTGTCAGTACAGAATTTTGTTTCTGGAACCAAAATTTTGACTTTTGACTTAAACTGTTTCCTTAATTCTTGGTTAGCAGCTACTCCACCGCCTAAAATTATGGTTTTGGCTTTATAGTTTTTGGCCGCTTTTAAGGTTTTTGAAATTAAAACATCAATAATCGCTTGCTGGACTTCTTTTGCCATTTCTCTAATATATTCTTTCGACTGCCTAATTTTTTGAGCTCGGCTTTGAAAATCATATAAAACTGCGGTTTTTAAACCAGAGAATGAAAAATCATAGTTTTTTTGATTAATCATTGGCCGGGGCAACTTAATTTTTAATTTTTCATTTTTAATTTTTAATTTCATTGCAGCTTTGGCTGCAATGATTGGTCCGCCGGGATATTCTAATCCTAAGATTCTGGCTACTTTATCGAAACATTCGCCAGCTGCGTCATCTCTGGTTTCGCCTAAAATTTTATATTCTCCTATATTCTCCATTAAAATTAACTGAGTGTGTCCGCCTGAAACAATCAAACAAATTGCCGGAAATAAAGTTTTAGTATTATTAAGGAAGTTGGCCAATATATGGGCTTCAATATGGTTTATTGGAATAATCGGTAATTTCAACTCTTTAGCCAGATTTTTAGCAAAATTCACCCCCACCCAAAGACAAGGTTCCAAACCCGGTCCAATAGTAACAGCGATTAAATCAAATTTAGGGTTTTTGGTTTCTTTTAGGGATTTTTCAAAAACTATTGGCAAATTTTTTTGATGCTCTCTTTTAGCTAAAAAAGGATAAACTCCGCCATATTTTCGATGAATTCTCGTTTGGGAGGAAACCAGATTAGATAAAATTTTAAAATGAGGGTTTTTATTTCCCTCGACATCCAAGATTGCAACCGAGGTGTCATCACAAGAAGTTTCAATGGCTAAAATTAACATATGATGATTTTAGCTTTTTCCTTGCCCTTTTTCAATTTTTGGGTTAAAATATTGTTGATTTGCCGCCATCGTCTAACGGCCAGGACGCTGGGCCTTCAATCCAGCAATCGGAGTTCAACTCTCCGTGGCGGCATATGAAACCCCGTTAGAAGTCCTTGGCCCCGTTAGAAATCCTTGGCAGAAAAATTTATTCGAAATTTTTCTACTCAGAACAATAGCAAATTGGGGTCAAGATTAATTCTGTACAATTGGAAGAAATATTTAA
>Ga0315296_10002168_pt1 | contig 16846 bp, 18 predicted proteins | sample YL17G14_18_MG_FD_203921 | JGI IMG/M metagenome (GOLD analysis project Ga0315296, IMG submission 203921) | Sediment microbial communities from Yellowstone Lake, YNP, Wyoming, USA - YL17G14_18 | ecosystem: Environmental > Aquatic > Freshwater > Lake > Sediment | place: USA: Wyoming | collected... | reverse complement strand
CTGGCCGTCGGGGCCGCCGCCCTCGGGCTGGATGACGACCCTGACGGGCAGGTTGTACTTGCGGGCGAACTCGAAGTCGCGCTGGTCGTGCGCGGGCACGGCCATCACGGCTCCCGTGCCATACTCGCCGAGCACGAAGTTCGCCACCCAGACGGGCACGGCTTCGCCACTGAACGGGTTCCGCGCCAGCCGCCCGGTGAAGAAACCCTCCTTCTCAATCTGCCCGCTCAGACGCGCCGCCCGATCCTGCCGCCGGAAGCGATCGACCTGCTGCCTGAAGGCCTGCGGATTCCCGGACTCGGCGGCCAAGCGCTCAACCAGATCGTGCTCGGGCGCCAGGAGCACGAACGTCGCGCCGAAGATCGTGTCGATCCGGGTCGTGAACACGTCAATGCGGTCCGATTCCGCGGCCGGAACGTGCGTCCCGAGGGGAGGATCGGAGACCGGCAGCAGCGGAAACGCGATGCACACGCCTTCCGACCGCCCGATCCAGTTCCGTTGCATCGTCAGGACCTTCTCCGGCCAGTCCACCAGGCGTTCGGCGCCGTCGAGCAGCTCCTGGGCGTAACGCGTGATGCGGAGGAACCACTGCGCGAGCGTCCGGCTGGCTACGAGCGCGCCGCACCGCCAGCACCCGCCGTCCACGACCTGCTCATTGGCGAGGACGGTCTGGCAGCTTGGGCACCAGTTGACCGTGGAGCGCTTCCGATACGCGAGATCACCCTCAAGCATCCTGAGGAACAGCCACTGGTTCCAGCGGTAGTACTCGGGCAGACAGGTGGCGACCTCGCGCTCCCATGCGTAGCTGATCCCGAGCCGCTCGAGCTGCCCCTTCATGTACTGGATGTTCGTCAGCGTCGAGGTCTCGGGATCGATGCCGTCTTTGATCGCGGCGTTCTCCGCCGGCAGGCCGAACGCATCCCAGCCGAAGGGATGCAGCACGTTGAAGCCCTGCATCCGCTTCATGCGGGCGATCACGTCGCCAATGATGTAGTTCCGAACATGGCCGACGTGGGCCCGGCCCGACGGGTACGCGAACATCACGAGGCAGTAGAACTTCGGCCTCGCCGGGTCCTCGGTCACCTCGAAGGCCAGCGAGTCGGCCCAGCGCTGCTGCCACTTCGCTTCGATGGATTGGGGCTTATACTCACGCACCGGTATCTGTCCCGTTCTTGTGAGGAGCAACGACGTCTGGCAGCCAATTATAGCCCAGCGGTCAGGCGAGCATCTGCAACGCGCGCTCCCGAAGGCCGTCGAGGACCCGCTCCAGTTCCTGCCGCGTCTCCTCGATCACCGCATCGTCCGCGTCGCGAGGAACGTCGATGGGACCGCCGATGGTCACGGCGACCCGGCTGAACGGCTTGGGGATCTGGGTCCGATCCCAGCTCCGCACCGTCCAAAAGCGGGCCGCCTCGATGTGAAACGGCAGGATCGGATTCCCGGTGGCTCTGGCGAGCCATACCGCCCCCGGCTGGGCCTTGCACGCGGGGCCGCGCGGCCCGTCCAAGGTGAATCCCACGGGCCGGCCGCTTGCCATCTCGCGGACGAACTGGCGCAGGGCCCGAGCCGCACCGCGCGACGTCGATCCTCGGACCCTCAGGTAGCCGAATCGCTTGATGATCCGGCCGGTCCACTCCGCGTCGAAGTTCTGGCCGGACATGACCACGATGCCGCGGTGCCGGAAGTAATACGTCGCGGACAGGATGCGGCCGTGCCAGAAGACCATGATGGGCTGGCGCCGGCCCGCGTGAATCGTCTCGAGATAGTCGAGCCCGCCCACACGCCAGCGGAGGGTCATACCCAGCAGCGCGACGAGCGGGTACCCGAGCCAGGCGATCGCGGCTGCTTGCAGACGCTTCACGCGCGAGGCGCGCCAGTCGGTTCGCTGTGTCACATCTCCCCAGACGGGGCCAGCGCCGAAGCGGCCGGCTCGGCCCCGGCCTTGAGGCGGTCGCCCAGGTAACTCATCAGGTCCACAACCTGCGTGTCGGCACCGGAGCTCGCCTGTGCTCCCTTGAGCATGATGGTGCAGAACGGACAGCTCGTGACGATCGTCGACGCGCCAGTCGCCTGCAACTGCTCAAAGCGCTCCTGGCTGATCCGCTTGCCCGCCTCGTGTTCCTCGAACAGGAGCCCGCCGCCGGCACCGCAGCAGAACGCCCGCCGGCCGTGCCGGGCCGCCTCCCTGAGCGTGGCGCCCGCGCGCCGTAGCAGCTCCCGCGGTTCGGCGGTCCCACCTGCGTACCGGCTGAGGTAGCAGGGATCGTGGTACGTCACGGTCCCGCCGGGATCCGTCCGCAGGTTGCCAGCGAGCCCCGCGACCAGCAAAGCGGCATGCGCCACTTCCCCGTCGAACCCGAAGGCGCGGTAGTCACCGCCCAGTGTCTTCACGCAGTGAGGACACGCCGTCAGAACACGCCGGACGCCCGCGGCTTTGAGATCCTCCACGTTCTGGCGCGCCAGCTCCTGAAACAGGTACTCGTTGCCCGTCCGTTTGGCGGGGTCCCCCGTGCACCGCTCCTTCGCGAGAATCCCGAACGTCACGCCGCGCGACCGGAGGATCTGGCTGAGCGACCGCAGCGCCTTCTGGAAGTCCGCGTCGAACGAGCCGGCGCACCCGAGCCACAACAGGTACTCGTGCCTGGTCCGGTCGAATGACTCGAAACCCGCCGCCGCCACGAACTTCTCGCGCTGGTCGGAGGTGAAGCCCCAGATATTCCCTCGGCGCTCCAAGTTGTTGTAGACGGCCGCGAGGGACTGCGGCGCCCTGCCGTCAGACACCAGGCCCCGCCGCGCCCCGATGATGAGCGGGAGATGTTCGATCCCAACCGGACATTGGTACTCGCAGGCCCCGCAGGTCGTGCACTGCCAGAGCACGCCGGCCTCGTACACCTCCGCGAGCCTGGTGTCTCGCGCGCCGGCCAGCAGCGCGTCTTCGTTACGCAGGATCAGCGCCTTCGGATTCAACGCCTTGCCCGTGGCGTGCGCCGGACAGTGGTCCTGGCACCGCCCGCACTCGACGCAGGTGAAGGCGTCGAGCACCTGCTTGCGCTCCAGATCCTTGACGACTTCGAGGCCGACCTCTTCCTTCTCGAAATCCAGATCCGGGACCGTGCCGAGCGCCGGCGCCGCCAGCAGGATTGTCACCGGAGACAGGAGCAGGTGCAGGTGTTTGGAACCGGGGATGAGGGACAGAAACACGAGGATGACGAGGGAGTGCACCCACCAGTTGATCCGCGTGGCCAGTCCACCGGTCAACCTGAAGTCGAGGAGGAACGTGATCATCAACGTGGCGATGAACAGCCCGATGACCACCGATTCGACCGACACCGTCTGGCCGAGCGCGGGCGGCCTGAGGACGACGCGCCGCACGACCAGGCACAGGATGGCTATGAGCACCGCGATCGCGAAGGGCACCACGAGCACCGCATAGACATGAAACCAGCGGGTCGCGGTGAAATCGACCGCGCCCAGGGCCCTCAGGAAATGGACGGCGGAATAGCCCGCAAACGCGACGAAGCCCCAGAACACGAACGCATGCAGGAGGCCGACAATCGGGCGCTCGCGAATGACCTTTGACTGGAAGACAACCTCGAGCAGGACGCGCCGGAGGCGCGCACCGAGCTTCGCCAGGCTGAGCGACCCCTTGGCCGCGTGAACCAGCCAAGCGCGCGTGGCCATCTGCACCGCAAACACGGCGACACACGCGACGAAGACCACGCGGAACGCCCAGACCTCGAGCATGGCAGGCACCGTCCCCTACTTCCGGAGCTCGGTCGCGAGGGCGGGCACGATCTCGAACAGATCGCCGACGACGCCGTAGTCGGCCACCTCGAAGATCGGGGCATCGGCATCCTTGTTGATGGCCACGATGGTCTTCGCGCCCTTGATGCCCACGGCGTGCTGAATCGCGCCCGAGATGCCCAGCGCGATGTAGAGCTTCGGCGCCACGGTCTGCCCCGAGCTGCCGATCTGCCGCTCAAGCGGCAGCCATCCGAGGTCGCAGATCGGCCGGGATGCACCGATCTCGGCTCCGAGCAGCCCAGCGAGCTGCTCGGCGATCGCGAGGTGCTCCTGCTTGCCCAGGCCGCGGCCGACGGCGACAATCCGTTCCGCCTGCGACAGATCCACCGCCTGTTTCGCTTCACGGAACGGCGCCTCGGGACGCTGTCGAATCGCCGCGGCGTCCATCGGCACGATCGCCGGGACGACGGGGGCAGGTGAGGCGCCGCGCACGGCCGCGTCCGCCCGGTACGCCCCGATCTGGAAGGTGACGAAGCACGGTGCGCCGGGTTCCGGCACGACATCCGCGGCCATCTTGCCCTGGAACACCAGGCGGGTGAACACCGGACCCGCGTCCGCGCCCTTGACGGCGATCACGTCGGTGATGAGCGGTCGGTCGACGCGGGCCGCCAGCGCAGGTGCGAAGTCTCGGGTCTGGTAGGTGTGCGGCAGCACGACGTACGACGGAGCGAGCTTGGCAATCACAGCCTCGAGCGCGAGCACGTACCCGTCAGCGGCATACGTGCCAAGGGCGGGATGATCGACGGTGACGATCTCCTCGACGGCTGCCTGCGCCAGCTGACCGGCAGCGTCCCCAACCGACGACCCGATCACCACGACCCGGACCTTCAGGCCATTGGCCGCGGTTGACAGATGCTGCGCGCCCGCGATGGCCTCCCAGCTCACGCTGCTGACCTGGCCGCCGTGCTGCTCCGCGATGGCGAGAATCATGGCGTCCTCAGAGCACCCGAGCGTCCTCGCGAAGCCGGCGGATGAGCTCCCTGGCCGTTTCGGCAGGCGTTCCCGAGATCATCTCCGTGCGCTTGGTCTTCTCAGGCAGATACAGGCTGACAATGCGCTGCCGGGCCGCGAGTGTCGCCGGCGCGGCCACCTTCCGAATCTCCTTCTTCTTGGCGGCCATGATTCCCTTGAGCGTCGCGTAGCGCACCTGGTTGATGCCGCTCTGGATGGTGAGCAGCGCCGGCAGCGGCATCCCGACCCACTGGTACCAGCCGCCCTCGAGCTCGCGCTTGACGCGCAGGCCCCCATCCGCGAACTGCACTTCGATGACGATCGTGGCGTGCGGCATGCCCAGGCGTTCCGCGAGGATGACACCAGTCTGGGCAAAGCCCTGGTCGTCCGACTGCAGGCCCGTGAGCACCAGGTCAAACTGCTCCCCGCGCATGTGGAGCGCGAGGGCCTCGGCAACCACGGCCGCGTCGGCCTCGGCCAGGCGGTCGTCCTCGACGTGGATCGCCCGGTCCGCGCCGCGCGCCAGGGCCTCCCGGATGACCTGAGCCACGCGCGCCGGGCCGGCCGAGCAGACGACGACTTCCCCGCCGTGCTGTTCTCGGAGGCGCAGTCCGGCCTCGACGGCGTACTGGTCCGGCTCGTTCATCTCGAAGCTGGCATCCTGCTCGCGGACCCACGTGCGCGACTCGTTCAGGCGCGGCTGGCCTTCCCGGGTGGGCACCTGCTTGATGCAGACGGCGATTCTCATGGGACTAGGCGGGTTCGGCTCGCTTGAGGAGCAGAGTGGCGTTGGTGCCGCCGAAGCCGAAGGAATTCGACAGCGCGTGCGAGATCTCGGCCTGTCGGCTGGTCCACGGGACGTAGTCCAGGTCGCATTCCGGATCGGGATTGTCCAGGTTGATGGTCGGCGGCAGCATCTGGTGATAGACGGCGAGCGCGGTGATGGCGACCTCCAGCCCGCCGGCTGCACCGAGCAGGTGCCCGGTCATCGACTTCGTCGACGACACGGCCAGACGGTACGCGTGCTGCCCGAAGCATCTCTTGATGGCGAGCGTCTCGAGACGGTCATTGTAGGGCGTGGACGTGCCGTGGGCGTTGATGTAGCCGACGGCCGAAGGATCCACGCCGGCTCGTCGAACGGCTGCATCCATCGCGCGGACGGCCCCGTCCCCATCCTCGGACGGCGCCGTAATGTGGAACGCGTCGGCCGACATGCCGTACCCGACGATTTCGGCGTAGGCCCGGACGCCACGACGGCGCGCGGTTTCCATCTCCTCGAGCACGAGCACGCCCGAACCCTCGCCGACGACAAAGCCGTCGCGGTCGCGGTCGAACGGACGGCTGGCCTTCTCCGGCTCGTCGTTGCGCGTCGACAGCGCCCGCATCGCCGCGAAGCCACCGACGCCCATCGGCGTGATCGCCGCCTCGGATCCGCCGGCGATCATCGCGTCGGCATCGCCGCGCCGGATGATCTCGTAGGCGTCCCCGATGGCGTGGGCCGATGCCGAACAGGCGGTGCAGGTCGCCGAGTTCGGGCCACGCGCCCCGAACCGGATCGACACCTGGCCGGACGCCAGGTTGATGATGGCCGCAGGGATGAAGAACGGCGAGATGCGCCGCGGCCCCCCCTCGAGCAGCGCCTTGTGCTCGCGCTCGATCGTGCTGAACCCGCCGATGCCCGATCCGATGAACACGCCCACGCGGTCGCGATTCTCGGCCCCGATCACGAGCCGGGCATCGTCGATCGCGAACTGCGACGCGGCAATGGCGTACTGGATGAAGACGTCCATCCTCTTGACGTCTTTCTTGTCGAGGAACTGAAGCGGGTCGAAGCCCTTGACCTCACCAGCGATCTGCGTGGTGAACGCCTCGGGGTCGAAGCGGGTGATGCGCGCAACGCCGCTCCGGCCTGCCAGCAGGGCGTCCCAGGTCGCCCGCGTGCCCACGCCCAGCGACGTCACAAGCCCGATACCGGTGATGACAACTCGCCTGCTCAAGAACCCTCCGTTGCCTTGATCTGGCCACCCACGGCGTCACCCGGCGCCCTTCGGCGCGCGGGACCCGCGGCCGGCATCCGGCGCAGCGGACCGATCCGACGCGCGGGGCCCCCACTGCCCGCCTGAAGTCATGGCGCCCGCCGGGCCGGACCGACGCTGCCCGGGCCGGACACGCCCGGCAGAAGGGCTATTTCTTGCCTTTCGCGTGAAGCTCGATGTACTCGATGGCTTCCTTCACGCGGGTGATCTTCTCGGCATCCTCGTCGGGAATCTCAATCCCGAACTCCTCCTCGAACGCCATCACGAGCTCCACGGTGTCGAGCGAGTCGGCTCCCAGATCGTCGACGAACGAGGCGTCCGGCGTCACCTCTTCCTCATCGACGCCCAACTGCTCCACGATGATGCTCTTGACCTTGTCAGCAACGGCAGCCATTCATCCTCCTGCTACGTGTACATCCCGCCATTGACAGCCAGCACCTGCCCCGTCACATACGCCGCCTCGTCGGAGGCGAGAAAACAGACCGCCGACGCGACGTCCTCGGCGGCACCGAGCCGGCCCAGCGGGATCTTCGAGGCCCACTCGTTCCGCACGGTCTCAGGCAGCACCCGGGTCATGTCGGTGTCAATCAGCCCCGGAGCCACCACATTCACGGTGACGCTGCGCCCCGCAACCTCGCGGGCCAGCGACTTGCTCAAACCGAGGAGGCCTGCCTTGGACGCGCCGTAGTTCGCCTGGCCGGCGTTGCCCATCTGCCCGACGATCGAACTGATGCTGATGATGCGCCCGTGGCGCTGCTTCATCATCGGCCGGATGACCGCCTGCATGCAGTTGAACGCGCCAGTCAGGTTCACGTCGAGCACGAACTGCCAGTCCTCGCGTTTCATCCGCGCCAACAGGTTGTCGCGGGTGACGCCCGCGTTGTTGACCAGGATCTCGATGCGCCCGTATCGCTCGAGCACCATGGCCGTCGTCGTCTCGATCGCTGACGGATCCGTGACGTTGAGGGTGGCCGCGGTTGCCCTGCCCCCCGCCCGCTCGATCTCGCCCGCGACCCCGCGGACCTCGTCGCCCAGGACATCGGTCGCCACGACGATAGCCCCGAGCCGTGCCATCGTCAGGGCAATCGTGCGTCCAATGCCCCGCGACGCTCCGGTGATCAACGCCACCCGATCGGTCAGCTCAAACATGTCACCCGCTCTCGCCGCAGGCCCCGCGTTCCGTTCCCCAGGCTCCAGCCCGGTTGGAGCGCCACATCATACACGGGATTCGGCCTCCGGCGCCCCGGTCGCCCGCGAGCCGAGGTCTGCGAGGGCCGGGGGCTTCAGTCTACCTGAAGAGGAATTCGACCGCGTCGAGTCCGTCCGGATGGTCCAGGTTGGCAACGGTTGCCTCGCGATGGATCTTCCTGACGAGACCGCTCAGGACCGTGCCGGGACCTACTTCAACATACGCGCGGACGCCCGCCGATGCAAGCTGTCCGATGACGTCCTCCCACCGGACCGGTGACGAAACCTGTCGGACCAGCGCCTCAATGGCAGATGCGCCGTCGCGCTTCGGCTCGGCGTCGACATTGGCGATCACGGGCACGCGCGGATTCGCCGCAGGCAACGCCCGCAGCTCCGGCGCGAGCCGCTCCTCCACGGGTTTCATCAACGCGCAGTGGAACGGTGCGCTCACCGGCAGCGTCAGCACGCGTTTGGCGCCGATCTGCCGCGCGCGTTCCACCGCGCGCGCCACCGCGTCGCGCGACCCGGCAATGACGACCTGACCTGGTGCGTTGAGGTTCGCCGGGCTCACGATATCGCCCTCGGCGGCCTCTTGACAAGCCCGGGCCACCGCCGCCTCGTCGAGGCCGAGAATCGCAGCCATGGCCCCGGCCCCGACCGGCACGGCCTCCTGCATGTAGCGGCCGCGGCGCCGGACGATCGCCAGCGCGTCCGCGAACGCCAACGTCCCTGCCGCCACGTGTGCCGAGTACTCGCCGAGGCTGTGGCCCGCCATATACGACGGCTCGAGGCCTCGCGCAGCCAGGAGGCGGTAGGCCGCGATGCTGACGGTCAGGATGGCAGGCTGTGTGTTCTCGGTCAGCTTGAGCCGCTCCTCAGGCCCCTCAAAGCAGAGTCGGCTCAGCGGCTCTCCCAGCGTGCGATCCGCCTCGTCAAACGTCTCGCGGCAGACCGGAAACGCGTCGGCCAGCGCCTTGCCCATGCCAACCGCCTGTGAACCCTGTCCAGGGAAGAGGAAGGCAATCACGTGCGCGGGACTCTCTCGGCCGCGATCTCCCGGCCGATACGCCGGACCATGTCCTGCGTCGCGAACCGGTGAGCCATAGCCACCGCGTTTCGCACCGCTTTTGCCGACGAACGCCCGTGACCGACCACGGCCAGTCCGGCGACGCCGAGCAGGGGGGCCCCCCCGTACTCCGAATAGTCGATCTTCCGCCGGAACCGCCTGAACGCGCGCCGCGCGGCCAGCGACCCACCTGCGCCCGTCGACTGCGCCAGCTCGTCGCCGAGCACGTCAACGATCATCTCCGCCAGCCCCTCGCTGACCTTCAGCGCCACGTTGCCGGTAAACCCGTCGCACACCATCACGTCCGCGAGACCGCTGTACACCTCCTGCGCCTCGACGTTCCCGATGAAATCGACGGGGGCGTTCTTGAGGAGCCGGTGTGCCTCGCGCGTGAGAGTGTTGCCCTTGGTCTCCTCCGCACCGATCGAAAGGAGCCCGACGCGTGGCCGCTCGATCCCGAGCGCCACGCGGGCGTAGACCGATCCCATGACCGCAAAGTGGAAGAGATGGCGGGGACGGCACGCGGCGTTGGCGCCAGCGTCCAGCAGGACCGCCGGACCCCGGCGGGTCGGGACGGTGGCTGCGAGCGCCGGTCGATCGACATCGTCCAGCAGGCCGAACGCGTTGCAGGCCGCGATCACGGTCGCGCCCGTGCTGCCGGCACTGAATAGGGCCGACGCCTCGCCGCGTTGGACCAATCCGGCGGCAACCCTGATCGACGCGCCGGGTTTGCGGCGGAGGGCGGCCGCAGGCGGCTCGCCCATGTCTACCACCTCGTCCGCGTCCACGAGGGTGAGGTCAACCGACGGATCCACCGCCATGCGGTCCAGCGCCGCGCGGACCTCTCCCTTCCGGCCAACCAGCATGAGGCCGACGGACAAGTCGCGTGCTGCCGCCAGCGCGCCGGCAATGATCACGCGCGGACCGCAGTCGCCGCCCATGGCGTCAATGGCAATGCGCAGCATAGCCCGGTGGCGCGGGCCTGGCCCTACTCCTCCTCGACCGCGCGGACCTGCCGGCCCCGGTAGAAGCCACAGTGCAGGCAGACCTGGTGAGGCAACTTCGGCTCGTGGCACTGCGGGCACTCGCCCAGCGGGATCGGCCTGAGCGCGTCGTGCGTGCGGCGCCGCGCCGTCCGGGCCTTGGAATGTCGTCGTTTTGGATTCGGCATGCGTGCAGTCCTTCAGTGCAACCTACGATCGTCAACCCGCTCGCGGATCAGCGCGTCGGATCGGACTCATCATGCGGCAAGAGGCCCCCGAGCTCCTCCCGTCTCGGGTCAGACTACCGCCGCGCACACGGGCACGTGCCGGTGTTCTGGTTCGTGCCACATTCCGGACAGAGTCCACGGCACGCGTCCGCGCACAGCGGCTTCATCGGCAACGCGAGCATGAACTGCTCTCGCATCAGGGCGCCCAGGTCGATTGTGTCGTCGCGGTAGAACGCCGTGCTCAGGTCGTCCTCCTCGACCTCGCTCTCCCCTTCACCGGTGTTCTCGTGCTCCGGCAGGTAGATCAGATCGAACGCCGCGCCGACCGGCAGCCGGAACGCCTCGAGGCACCGGCTGCACGCCAGCTCCAGCACGGTCGCCACGTGCCCGACCAGCCGGAACTGGCGGTGATCCCTGAAGATCTCGAATTCCAGCGCCACCGGCGCCTCGACCCGACACGTGTCCACCTCCAGGTCGAACGCCGACGAGGGATAGCTGCGGTCGACGCGATCCCGCGTTCCCCGCATCTGGCTGATGTCCAGGAACATGTCGGTCTGGTCTGTCCGGGATTCCCTCGCAAGACGGACCTTTAATTATAGCACGCGCGTCTGCGCAACCCGACGCCCCAGCGCGCCTACTGTTCCCGCTCCTCCCACGACCGGTTCACCTCCACCCACGGCGCCGGGATGAACAGCCGCTCAAACAAGGCGACCGCGTACCTGTCGGTCATGCCCGCCAGGAAATCCCTCGCAGCGGCGTCAACGCCTTCGGCGGCGACGGTTCGCTGATCCAGGAACTCGGCCGGCCGCTGGCGGACCTTCTCCCACAGCCCGCCGAGGATGCCCGACGCCTTGGCAAACTCGGCCGCCGACAGCTCGTTCTCGTAGACCGTTTCAAACAGGAAGTCACGCAGCCGGAGCGTGGCGGCCAGCGTCGCGCGGCTCATCCGAATCCCCGCCAGGCCAGCCGCGAGCGTCCCGACGATGACATCCTTGACCATGCGGCCGATGCGGCGCGAGGACGACGAGCCCAGCACCTCCAGCGCCTCCGAGGGTACCTCCGCCTCGCGCAGCAGCCCGGCGCGAACGGCATCGTCGATGTCGTGGTTGACGTAGGCAATGAGGTCGGCGATCCGGGTGATCTGACCCTCGAGCGTGCTTGCCGCGTCGCCGGGTTCGGCCCCGACAGGCACCCCCAGCCTTCCTTTCGAGTGGTGCAGGATGCCATCCCGGACCTCCCAGGTCAGGTTGAGACCTGCCCCATCACGCTCGAGCACGTCGACCACCCGGAGACTGTGCTGGTAGTGGCTGAAGCCACCGGGCACCAGGCTGTTGAGTAGGCGCTCGCCCGTGTGGCCAAAGGGCGCGTGCCCGACGTCATGGCCCAGCGCAATGGCCTCGGTGAGTTCCTCGTGTAAGCAGAGCGCCTTGGCAATGGTCCTGGCAATCTGCGAGACCTCCAGCGTGTGCGTCAGCCGGGTCCGGTAGTGATCGCCGGCCGGCGCGAGGAAGACCTGGGTCTTGTGCTTGAGCCGGCGGAAGGCCTTGCAGTGAATGATCCGATCGCGGTCGCGCTGGAAGGCCGGCCTGATGTCATCCTCCGGCTCAGGGCGCAGGCGTCCCCTCGACCCGGCGCTCGTGGCCGCCTGGGGCGCCAGCAGGAGCCGTTCGCGCGCCTCGAGTTCCTCGCGTATCGTCGTCACGGATGCCTCCGCCGGGTCTGCGTGACGTCAGATCTCGCCGAGAAGACTGGTCCCGTGCGGCATGGATGGCAGCCCGAACGTGCTGGCCAGCGTCTGGCCCAGGTCCGCGAACGTGGACCGCACGCCGAGGTTCACGCCAGCCTTGACCCGAGGCCCACTGACCAGGAGGGGTACGTACTCCCGCGAGTGATCCGTGCTCGCGGTCGTCGGGTCGTTGCCATGATCAGCCGTGAGCACCAGGAGGTCGTCGTCGCGCAGGCGGGCCAGCACCTCGGTGATCCGCGCGTCGATTCGCTCGAGGTTTGCGGCGTAACCCTGCACATCGTTGCGATGGGCGTACAGCGTGTCGAGGTCGACGAGGTTCGCGATGATGAGGCCCCGGTCCACCTCGGCCATCGCACGTTCGACCTGATCCATGCCCTCGTCGTCTGACTTCGTGTGCCTGGCGTCCGTGATCCCGCGCCCCGCGAAGAGGTCCTCGATCTTGCCGATCGCGACGACCGGCAGGCCCGAGGCCTTGGCGTGGTCCAGCACGGTATCGCTGGTGGGAGGCAGGGCAAAGTCACGACGGTTCGACGTCCGGTGGAACTGGCCCGGGGTCCCAACGAAGGGCCTGGCGATCACGCGGCCGACGCCAAGTCCCTCGACGACGAGCTCGTACGCCACCCTGCACTCGCGGTACAGCTCCGCCACGGGAATCACCGCTTCGTGGGCGGCGATCTGGAAGACGCTGTCGGCCGAGGTGTACACGATGGGCGCCCCGCTCCGCATGTGCTCGGCCCCAAGCTCCTCGATGATGACCGTTCCCGATGCCGCATGGTTTCCGAGCGTCCGGCGCCCGATCCGCCGTTCGAACTCGCGCACGAGCTCCGCCGGAAACCCGTTCGGAAAGACCGGAAACGGCCTGTCGAGCACCAACCCCATCAGCTCCCAGTGGCCGGTCACCGAGTCCTTGCCGGGTGCGCGTTCGGCCATCTTGCCGTAGGCCGCCGCGGGCTCGCCCTCGGCCAACCCGCCCCGCAGTTCCACGATGTGGCCCAGCCCGAGGGCCCGCAGGGCGGGAATCAGGAGGGGCACTTGCCGATCGATGTTGCCGAGGGTATTGCTGCCCTGGTCGCCGTAGCGTGCCGCGTCGGGCAGCTCGCCGACGCCGACGCTGTCGAGCACAATGACAATCGCGCGGGCAAACGTGGTCACGGGTCTCTCGATGCTGATGCGCCTGGAGCCGATCGTCCGGGCTACGGCTGGTGGTGCGTCAGGTAGTTGGCGATGGCGCGCGGGGTCTTGATCGTCGCAATGGCATGCTTGAAGATCAACACGTCGTTGCCCTCGTGCTCGACGATGACCGCGAACCGATCGAAGTTCTTGATCCGTCCCTCGAACAGCGTGCCGTCCATCAGGTGGATCTGTACACTCACGCGCTCGCGGCGGGCCTGGTTGAGGAATGCATCCTGGATGTTGGGCTGGGCTGGCGGCGCCTTCGTTTCAGTTGGCTGCGGCATCAGCGATGCACCTTCCCGGGTGCGACCCGCCCTTCCTGCACCGCGAAGCCCCGGACGAGACGGGCAGCGTCGGTCACCGCATCGGGCAGCTCACCTGCACCCTGAATCCACACTAGATTAGGCTCTTTGCGGAACCAGATCAACTGCCGGCGCGCATAACGGCGCGTCTCGCTGACGATGAGGTCGCGCGTGGCCGCCTCGCTGCGCGCCCCGCGCAGCAGCTCAAGGCCCTGCCGGTAGCCCAGCGCGCCGAACGGCCTCGCCGTCTCGGGCACGCCGAGGGCCAGCAATCCTCGAATCTCGTCCAGCAGGCCTCGTGAGAACTGGTGCCCCACGCGCCGCCGGAGCCGCTCGGTCAACTGATCGCCGGGCAGGCTCAACCCGATCTTGACGAACGATCGAGGGCCGAGCGGCGACCTGGTTGCTGCAAAGTGCTCGGTGAGCGGCCGACCGGTCAGAATGTACACCTCCAGAGCCCGCACGAGCCTCATCCGGTCCATGGGCTGGATGCGCTCCGCCGACGCCCGATCGACGCGCGCGAGCGCCCGGTGCAGGCACGGGCTGCCGCGCCGCTCGGCGATCGCGTCAAGGCGGGTCCTGAGGCCGGCGTCCTTGCCGGGCGCCGGAAACAACCCTCGTGTCAGCGCGCGGAAGTAGAAACCGGTCCCACCCACCACGACAGGCAGGCGGCCACGTGACTCGATCGCCCGGATCGCGTCAGCCGCGTCGTGCGCGTATCGAGCGGCAGTGTAGTCCTCAGCGGGGTCGGCGACATCGATGAGGTGATGCGGGATGCCGCGGCGCTGATCCTCAGGCGTCTTGTCCGTGCCGATGTCGAAGCCCCGATAGATGGCGGTCGAATCGCAGCTGACGATCTCGCCCTCGAAGCGCTCGGCGAGCGACAACGCCAGCGCGCTCTTGCCGGTCCCCGTCGGCCCGAGGATGGCCACCACGATGGGAGCCGTCGGCTCAGCCACGCAGTCTCCTACAGAAGCAGGAAGTGGCGCGCCAGCCAGTACAGCACCATCACCGTCGCCAGGATCAGCAGGCCGCGCTGCTGCGCGCGCGTGGGCAGAGGCATGGCTACCGCGGCGGTTCGTCGCGACTCCCTACTGGGGCGGAACCTCGTTGTAGAAGAACGTCACCGTGAAGAACGCCCGGCTTGCAGGATACTCGGCTGGAAGCGGATACGTCGGGTTGGACGTGACCAGAGCGTTGTACGCCGCATTGTTGAACGCCTCGACGTTGCAGGGCCCTGGAACCGCCAGTTCCGTGATCGTGCCGTCCTTGTGCACGTAGAACGTGATCACGACGTGCCCCTTCAGGGCCATGGCCGCGTACGGGATGAACCAGTTGCGCTTGATCTGGGCAACGAACCGCCGGATCCAGGGGCCGAACTCCACCCCCTTCGTGTCGAACTGGATCGCGGGCCCGAACGCGCCGCTGCCTCCCTGCGGGTTCTCGAATCGCTCCCCCTGTGTGTAGCGCTGGAGGTTCCTGAGCGCCTCGCCGATCGTTCCTTGCAGGCCGCCCGGACGCGAGGCCGATCCTCTCGGGACCGCCTCGGGCGGCCCCGGCAGGATCAACCCGCTCCCGCCCTGACTGCCGTCCTGGCCGGCTGGCTTCTGCTGGCCGGACCGCTGATCCCGGCCGCCGTCTCCCGGATCAGTGGGTGGGGGCGCAGCAGGGCCGAGCGGGCCATCGACGCGCTCGGGCGTGTTGCCCCGCGAGAACGGCATCGGGTTGGTGGGGTTGGGTGACCGCTCGGGCGCCCGAGCGACGCGGTTCTTGTCGGACAGTTCCGGCGTGGGCGGCGGCTTCGGCGCCTCGATGTCCTCTCGTGGCGCCACGAACACGAACCGCTGCGCCGCGTCCCGCTCGCGCTGGCGCTTCAGCTCGGCCTGCTGCGTGATCTCCTCCTCGGTCATGCCGGGAAGGGGCCACTCCGGTTTCAGGATCACCAGCATGATCAACAGCAGATGCACGATGATCGACAGCAGGATCCCTTCACGCCACGACAGCGAGCGATTGATAGAGCCGATGTCCCAGCCGCGGTCTTCAAAGTCGAAGTACATCAGTCACTCAGGTAATTATAGCACCGCCGTTGCAGGGCGACTCCCGGCCCGGCCTCCCGCCCGGCCCTCATCCGGCCGCCTTTGTGCCCACATACAGATAGACGATGCCAGCCGTCAAACGGACGGAGGTTACCGAAGAGAATCCGTGGGTGCACAGAAGATGGGTGACGGCCGACGGTGTGCGAAACGCGTGAACCGAGGCGGGGAGGTACGCGTATGCCGAGCCATGGCCCGAGATCGCGCGCCCCACCGCAGGAAGCACGCGCGTGAAGTACCAGAGGTACATCGGGCGGATGGGTCCGCCCTGGGGCATGGCAAACTCAAGCACGGCGAGCCGGCCGCCACCGACGAGGCTTCGATGGATCTCGGCGAGCGCCTCGTCGAGCCGCTCGACATTCCGGAGGCCAAAGGCCACGGTCACCGCGTCCACCGACGCCGATCGGACTGGCAGCCGGGTGGCATCGCCCTGCACGAGCCACAGCACGTCGGATACCCCCCGGCGTCTGACCTTCAGGAAACCGCGACGCAGCATGCCTCCTGAGAAGTCGATGCCGATCACGCGCGCCGCCCTCGGCGCGCTGGCGAGCGCGGCAAGGCCGAAGTCGGCGGTGCCGGCGCAGAGATCCAGAAGCGTCTCACATCCGGTCAGACCGAGGGCCTCAATCGCCCGCCGCCGCCAACGCCGATCCAGCCCTGCGCTCAACAGGTGGTTCAGGAAGTCGTAGGCACCCGCGATCGCGTCGAACATCCCGGCGATCCGGGCCGGCTGCTTGTCGATCACCCGCCCATGCGCTCCGTGATCTGTTGGGCCAGCGCCAGAGCCCTCCGGCCATCTTGCCCGGTCACCACCGGTGATCGGCGATTCCGAACGGCGGAGACAAAATCGGCCAGCTCGCGCTTGAGCGGTTCCTCGCGCGGCACGTCCAGCTTTCCGCCCTCGATCACAGGGCGGGCACTGTCCTCGCGCCGCAAGCGGTACATCTCCACCTCCTGCGCGGCGTAGTCGATCGACACATACGCGTCAAGCTGAAAGAAGCGGATCTTCCTGGTGCGCTCACGACTGATGCGGCTGGCGGTAAGGTTGGCAATGCAGCCGGTCTCGAAACGCAAACGCGCGTTGGCGATATCCACGCGATCGGTCAGGACGGGAACGCCCACAGCCTCGACCGCCGTCACCTCGCCCTCGACCATCGACAGGACGACGTCGATGTCGTGGATCATCAGATCGAAGACGACGTCGATGTCGAGACTCCGCTCGGGAAACGTGCCGAGGCGATGGACCTCGATGAACCGCGGCGCGCGCACGTGCGCG
>Ga0315296_10002167_pt1 | contig 16860 bp, 19 predicted proteins | sample YL17G14_18_MG_FD_203921 | JGI IMG/M metagenome (GOLD analysis project Ga0315296, IMG submission 203921) | Sediment microbial communities from Yellowstone Lake, YNP, Wyoming, USA - YL17G14_18 | ecosystem: Environmental > Aquatic > Freshwater > Lake > Sediment | place: USA: Wyoming | collected... | reverse complement strand
ATTGACGCAACAACGGGCAATGTATCGGGCTTCAAAATCGAGAAAAATCCTCAGAAAAAATAAACAGTGCGCATTTCGCAAAAATCAAGCCGATTCCCATAAGCTATGACTTGTTTTCTTCCGGCAAACCATACACAAGCTCGCTGTTTCGCTCACCAACGATCAATACCTTTCCAAACTGCCTCATAGCCATTAAATGTTTCAAAACCTTTGACTTCTCCATCCCAGTGGCCTTCGAAAGCTCGTCCACAGTCAATGAACCCTTACTTTTCATCTCTCGAACTATAAGATTTCTCTCCTTGGTGCGTTCTTGCATTTCCTTAGCCTTTTCTGGATCAATCTTGGGTTTTTCGGACAAAGCCCTCACTCCCGCCAGAACACTAACTCCACACCAAAGCTATATATAAAAATAATTGCGAGTTGAGTCGGCATCCAATGTTCAATTAAACACCCTAAGACGCATACAAATATATTTTTGGACCGCGAATAATTTAGGAAGGAGAAATTCTTGAAGAAAAGTTTGTCAGAAGTTAAATTTGAAGATTTGAAGGGCAAGAGTTTCGAAGTGATTCGCGTAGTTGAAATGTTGTGTGAAGTTTGTGAGAAACCGTTGAGCGTAAAAGAAAAGTTTCTTAGAAAAATCCGAATTTCAAGTGAAAAAGATTACAGAGACCTTTTGAATAGGGCAGCGGTTCATGACCGCGTTGAAGTTGATGTTGAAAATGGTAAAATCTACCTCTACGACCATGACTTTCCCGGCGACGTTCATCCCGAGTGTATAGAAAAACTGTAGGTTAAATTCGCCTTCAAATGGCTTGATACAGATACTGCCTGTTCTTCTCTCCAACTTCGCTTATCAAGCCATTTTTTCTTAGGGCGATGATGTGTTGAACTATCTTGCTCTGCTGAAGTTCCGTTAGTTGTGCAATTTCCTCGACTGTTAGCGGGCCTTTCTCCTTCAAAGCGCCAAGAATCATGTGCCTTTCAACCTCATCTTTCATTATCGAATCGACAGTTTGTTGATACTTTGCCTCTTCGACTTCGACTTTTACTTGTGATCTTCCCACAACCCATCGGAGTCTTTGGGACTTGAAAGCATCTATTGTTGCGTCAGTTTTTCTTTTCAACTTTTCCTTTTTTTCACTCATTTTCGTCACCTACTTCGAGTTGTTTACAAGTCTGAATGGGCTTGGTCCTAACTGTTTTATTTGCTCCGTCATCTCTCTGACTAGAGCGGCGAATTTTCCTCCTTCGCTGGCTGAAACCCATTCCAGCCGTACGCGTTCTGGTTCAATTCCTGCGGTTTTCACAGCTTTCTTTATGTAATCAAATCTTTTCTCCATCATATAATTGCCCTTCTGATAATGGCAGTCGCCTGGGTGGCAACCGGCTACTAGGACACCGTCGGCTCCCATTCTCAAAGCTTCCAGCACAAGTGTAGGGTCTATTCTTCCTGTGCACATTACGCGTATGATTCTTATGTTTGTTGGATATTCAAAACGGCTTGTTCCAGCTAGGTCTGCGCCTGCGTAAGCGCACCAGTTGCAGCAGTAGGCTACAATCAGTGGTTCAAATTTCTCTTCTGCCTTATTTTCCTTTTCGAAAGTTTCTTCAACCATCTAGGCTCTAACCTCCTTTGCGCTTTGGGGAACTAAAAGTGCCTTTACTTGTGCGAGTATCTGGTGGTCTCCAAAGTGTCGCATTGTTATTGCTCGCCTTGGGCATTCTGCGGCACATGAACCGCAGCCTCTGCATAGTATTTCTCTGATTTTTGATTTTCCGTCTTCAATTTTTGGTGCTCCATATGGACATATTTCTTCGCATAATCCACATCCAATGCATAAATCTTCATCCACAACGGCGGTTATGGCCTCTGTTCTCACTTTTCTGTTACCCATGGGTATCGATGCTCTCGCGGCTGCAGCTCCGCCTGAAATTATGCTTTCAGAAACGTCTTTTGGTCCTGAAACTGTGCCAGCGATAAAAACTCCGTCTACATTGGTGTCTACGGGTCTAAGCTTCAAGTGGGCTTCCATCATAAAGCCGTCTGTTCCTATGGGGATTTTTAACATCCTCGCAAGCAATATCTCGTCTTTGTTTGGAATTAGTGGAGTTGAAAGCACAACCCAATCTGCAAGGAACTCAACTTCAAGTCCAGACAAAGCATCGTAACCCATTACTTGCAATTTGCCTTCTGGTGTTTGGGCTATTTCCTCTGGAACCCCTTCTATATGCCTCACAAATCTCACTTCGAGGTCCCTTGCCCTTCTGTAAAAGTCTTCGTATTCCTTATAAACTCGTAAATCACCGAAGAGTATTACAACATCCGTTTTTGGTGATTTTTCTTTTATGAGAATAGCATTTTTTATCGCGTTCATACAGCATATCCTTGAACAGTAGGGCCATCCTTCCTCTTTGCGTGCTTTGAGGATTTTTCTTAGAAGTTCTGCTGTGTCTGATTTTGGGAAAGCTTCAAGTTCTGATGGTTGAATTTCGCCTTTTCGTGCGCCTACGCACTGTATCATTATGATTCTTTCAGGCTCTCCGATTTCTCCTTTCCTTAACTTTTCGTCCAATTCTCTTTGTGTTATTACATGATCGTAATTTCCGTACTGGTAGAGTCCTTTTGGTGGTGTATAGTTTGACGATCCAGAAGCGACGATTATTGTGCCTACATTTATTTCTCTGTCACCATTTGGGCCCGTTAAAACAGTGTTGAAGTTTCCAATGTATCCTAGAACGTCTTTTAAGGTTGTTGAGGTCATAAGTTCGATGTTTTTGTGAGACTTTACAGCCTCTATTAAAGGTTCTACAACTTCTGAAGAATCTGCCAATGTTGGATATATCTTATAGAGTCTTCGAGTTATTCCGCCCGGTTCTTTTTCTTTTTCGATTAAATATACTTTGAAGCCTTGATTTGCCATGGAAAGGGCTGCTGTCATTCCAGCGACGCCAGCTCCAATTACCAGCGAAACATCTTTAACCTCAACTTCCGGTTCTGTTTGAGGTTCAAGGAGGGCAGCTTTCGCGACCGCCATCCTAACAATGTCCTTCGCCTTTTGTGTAGCTTTATCCGGTTCATGAGGGTGTACCCAGCTGACGTGTTCGCGTATGTTTGCCATTTCAAACAGGTAGGCGTTTAAGCCTGCTTCTTTGCATGCGGCTCGGAACAGTGGTTCGTGTGTTCGTGGTGTGCATGAAGCCACAACAACCCGATTAAGATTATGTTGTTTTATGGCTTCCTTTATCGCTGTCAAGCCGGCTTCTGAGCAGGTGTAGAGATTGTCTTCGGCATGGGTGACGTAGGGAAGTGTTTTAGCGTATTCAGTTACTTTTGGAACGTTAACTACGCCTCCAATATTAATGCCACATTGGCAGATGAAAACGCCGATGTGCGGTTCTTCCTTCATCTATGATGCCTCCTTCATACTTGCTAAAACCTCAGCCACTCGCGCTGCTGTGGCGCTTCCTTGAGTTATAGAGTCTGGGACATCCCCAGTCTTTGGACCTACACAATAACCACAAGCAAAAATTCCTGAAACAGTTGTGTCAAGAGGCTTTCTCACTGGTTCTTCTAACTTTAGAAATCCATAATTGTCCAATTCTATGCCTAAAGTATTTGCGAGTTCTTTCACTCCTTTGGTTGGAATTAGGGCTGGACATAACACAACTAGGTCAAACACAATGTTTTGAACAGTTCTGGTTATGGGATTTTCAAACCAAATTACAAGATTGCTTGTAGCAGAGTCTTCCGAGATTTCTCCGGGGTTGCTTCGAATAAATTCTATTCCAAATTCAGATTTTGCTCTGTTTACAAACTCTTGGAATCCCTTGCCGAAAGCCCGCATGTCTATGTAGAAAATTGTTACAAGAGAGTTTGACTCGTGCTCCTTTATTAGAACTGCGTCTTTAACTGCATATTTGCAGCAGATGCTTGAACAGTAAGGATGGTTAATCCATTCTCTTCTATCACGTGAACCCACGCACTGTATGAAGGCTATGCTTCTCGGTATTTTTCCATCCGAAGGTCTTATCAAACGCCCTCCAGTTGGACCGGAAGCGCATAGTAGACGTTCCAACTCCATTGCTGTTACGACATTTTTGAAGCGTCCATAACCATATTGTGAAATCACTGAAGGATCGAACATGTCGAAGCCTGTGGCAACAACTAATGCTCCAACATCCAACTCAACTTCTTCGGGTTGCTGCTCTCTGTTTACGGCTTGGGCTGGGCAGACTTTTTCGCAGAGACCACATTCAATGCAGTTTTCTTTGTCTATTAGCATTATTCTTGGAACAGCTTGGGGGAAAGGCATGTAGATTGCTTTTCTTACGCCTATGTTTTCATCAAACTCGTTTGGTGCTTCTGTTGGGCAGTTTTGTGCACAGATTCCACAGCCTGTGCATTTTTTTTCATCAATATATCTTGGCTTTTTAAGAACTGTAACTTTGAAGTTGCCAGTAGAACCCTTTACTCCCTTAACTTCTGAATAAGTTAATAATTGCACGCTTGGATGATGGGAACATTCTATCATTTTCGGCGCCAAAATGCACATTGAACAATCCATCGTTGGAAATGTCTTGTCTAGCTGCGCCATTCTTCCGCCGATACTCGGGCTTCTCTCCACGAGATAAACTTTAAAGCCTCTGTTCGCTAAGTCCAGGGATGCTTGTATGCCGGCTACTCCACCGCCAATAACCATGACTGCTTTTTGCATTTTATTTTCCCTCCGCAATATCTATGATTTTTGTTATGGGGATTCTGTGGGCTTTTAATTCCCAATCTTCAAGTTTCATGCCCATCGCCATCCTGAGCAGTTCTGCAAAACTTAACACGGGCAAATTGTATTCCTCTTTCAGATGTCTTTTAATCTCTATCTGCCCCATGTCCAGTTCAAGATAACAGAAGGGGCAAACGGTAACTATTCCATCAACACCCGCAGCCTTCATGCAATCTAGTTTCTGTTTTGCAACATGTAATGCAACTTCATCGTTAACACCCCGCAGAGGACCTCCACAACATGCCTCTTTTCTTTCATAAGGAACGGAATTTGCGCCTGTTGCTTCCACCAGTTTATCTAGGGCGGCGATGCCCATCTGCTGTCCAAAATGTATCCTTTTAGGCTTTGTTAAATGGCAGCCGGGTTGTACTGCAACTCTAAGTCCATTGAAGGGCTTTTTGACGGCATTCTTGACCTTTTCTAAACCTACATCCTCGTATAAGACGTCGCTGAAGATTTTAACATCTGTTTTTCCCTTGAATTCTAAGCCAACGTCTGCAAGGATTTCATTCACTTTGTCCTTGAGTTCGTTATTTTCCTTCAAAATTGTATTTGTCATGAGGAGCGATTCGTAGCAGTCGTTGCATAGGGTTACAATGTTGAGTCTCATCTGCTCGGCCATGCAAAGGTTTCTAGCGGCTAAGGCAAGCCAACTTGTGTAATCCACGGATTGTATGCTGAAAGGCGCACAGCAATTTGCACCTTCCATTTCGACAAGCTCTATACCCAGTTCGGGAGCAATTTTCCGAACAGAATTCTCGTAGCTTGGTTCCCTAGCTGGTATTAAACAGCCTAAAAAAAAGGCATATTTCATAGACTTCACGAACCTTTACTTATTAACTTGGCAAAACATGTTTTTTTCAAAATCTTTTGAACAGCTTCAACGTCAACAGATGGTTCCTTACCTAAGCCATACTTTTCTCTTTGAACCGACGCCATTCTGCTCGCAGTTACTACGCGTCCATTTTCGAATAGACTCTTGGCTTGAACAAGTATTCCCTCTGGAACATTTCCTTTCCTAACTGCCAAGTTTCTAATTGCAAACATTACTTCGCCCACGTCTCCCCTCTGAGGGCATCTGTCGAGACATGTGAAGCATGAAAGGCAATACCATGGTAATTGTCCATCTAAGACATCTGAGCGCAAACCAAGTATGATCATCTCCATCAATTTCCTCGGGTTATGTTCTTGCACTACCCTAGCAACTGGGCAGCTGCTTGTGCATCTTCCGCACTGTATGCATGCGAGAACCCCTCGGCCTCTAGGTGTGTTAGCGACTTCGTGCATGAAATAGGCATCTAAGCAACTCAACTGGATTCACCATTTTACTAACAGCTTAACTATATTGCAAATTAATAAAAGTATAGTTTTAAGATGCGTAAAATGTAAATTAACAAGTTAGGGTCTTCGACTTCGCTTGCTCCTCAACGAAAAATACTTGGAGGGCAATGAAGATTTTACATGAAAATCAACATCATCTTAATAAAGGGGTTTACATATGGAAAGTTTTTGAATCCATTCGCGGATGGAAGATTAATGAATGAGAAAGTCGGCGCCGTTCTAGTCGTCGGCGGTGGAGTAGCCGGCATACAAGCATCCTTGGACCTGGCAGATTCTGGATTCAAAGTTTACCTTCTGGATGAATCAACAAGCATTGGTGGAACGATGGCACAATTAGACAAAACGTTTCCGACAAATGACTGTTCCATGTGTATATTGGCGCCGAAACTTGTTACCGCAGGTAGACATCCAAACATTCAGTTAATCACTTATTCTGAGTTGACGGAAGTTAAGGGTGAAGCTGGAAATTTTGAAGTAACAATCTTGAAACGTCCACGTTTTGTAAATATGGAAAAGTGTACTGGCTGCGGGGTCTGTGCACAAAATTGTCCAACAGAAGTTCTAAATGAATTTGATGTTAACATGAATATACGAAAGGCAATTTACGTTCCTTTTCCCCAAGCTGTCCCGCTAAAATATACCATCGACGAAGAACACTGCATTAAGTGTCGTCTCTGCGAAAAGCTATGTCCAGCCAAAGCCGTAGACTTTGATCAAAAGCCTGAAACTGTCAAGATTAATGTTGGATCCATAATATTGTCGCCCGGGTTCGAAGAATTTGACCCTCACTTGAAAAGTGAATATGGTTATGGACGTTACTCAAACGTGGTTTCAAGCATAGAGTTCGAACGCATATTAAGCGCTTCGGGCCCCTTTGGCGGAAAAATCATTCGCCCCTCGGACGGTATAATACCGCGGAAAATTGCTTTTATTCAATGCGTCGGCTCCCGTGACGCCCAGCTTGGGAATCTCTATTGTTCTGCTGTGTGCTGTATGTACGCCATTAAAGAGGCGGTTATAGCCAAAGAACACAGTTCCAGTCCATTAGATTGCACAATCTTTTACATGGATATGCGTGCTTATGGAAAAGAGTTTGACGGTTATTATAAGCGTGCTAGGGAAGAATATGGCGTAGGATTCATAAGGTCAAGAGTGGCAAGCGTTACAGAAAACCCACTAACCGGCGACCTTGCTGTCCACTATGTCAAAGAGGAAGAACCCAAAGAAGAAACATTCGACTTGGTTGTCCTATCGGTTGGAATGCAACCACCAAAAAACGTTCAAAAATTAGCTGAAATCCTAGGTATAAAGCTTAACAAATACAGGTTCTGTCAAACGGAAACTTTTTCGCCACTAGAAACATCAAAACCCGGCATATTCGTTTGCGGAGCCTTCAGCGCCCCGAAGGATATTCCTGAAAGCGTTGCACAAGCAAGCGGAGCAGCGGCAAAAGCGATGAGTGTAATCGCTTCTGAACGAGGAAAGCAAGTGACTGTTAAAGAGTATCCAACTGAAAGGGATGTAAGTCAAGAGGAACCGCGCATAGGTGTTTTCGTTTGTTATTGCGGTATTAACATTGGCGGTGTGGTGAATGTTCCCGAAGTTGTGGATTACGCTAAAACGTTACCTAACGTGGTTTATGCGGAATCAAATCTTTACACTTGCTCGCAGGATACGCAGAAGCTAATTAAAGAAAAAATTCAGGAGCACAATCTTAACCGTGTTGTTGTGGCTTCATGCACACCACGAACACACGAACCATTATTCCGAGAAACAGTTCAAGAAGCTGGGCTGAACCCCTACCTATTTGAGATGACGAACATTCGCGACCAGTGCAGCTGGGTACACATGCACGAGAAAAAGAAAGCAACAGAAAAATCCAAGGACCTAGTTCGGTCAATTATTGCGAAGGCTAGACTTCTAAAACCCCTGAAGAAACCGCTGATAAACGTTACACCAATCGGCTTAGTTATAGGCGGCGGCATTGCTGGCATGACAGCAGCCTTGGAACTTGCAAAGCAAGGGTTTGAAGTGCATCTTGTTGAAAGAGAAAAAGAACTCGGCGGACATTTACGCACGCTACACTATCTGCTGGAAAAAGACGACGATCCAAAAGAGAAGCTCAACGCCATAACAAAAGCGGTTATGGAAAACGACAAGATCCACGTTTACCTAGGAGCCGAAGTTGCCGAAATCAACGGTTTTGTTGGCAACTTCAAAGCAAAAATAAAACAGCAAAATGGCGAAGAAAAAGAGGTTGAACATGGCATAGTAATAGTAGCCACGGGAGCGGTTGAATATCAACCCATAGAATATCTCTACGGTAAAGATCCGAGAGTCTTGACACAACACGAGCTGGAAGAAGATGTTGCAAACGGAGAATTTAAGGCCAAAAATGTTGTTATGATCCAATGCGTAGGAGCGAGAAATGAGGAACGACCGAACTGTGCAAGAATATGTTGTGGACAAGCCATAAAGAACGCGTTGAAAATTAAAGAAATAAAACCAGAAACAGAAATCTATGTTTTATACAAGGACATGAGAGCGTATGGTTTTAAAGAAGAGTATTATTGTGAAGCTTCTTCAAAAGGGGTTATATTCGTAAATTATGACGACGAAAGAAAACCGCAAGTTGTAAATCATAAAGGGCAACTCACGGTGACTTTCTGGGAGCCGATAATTAAAAAAGAGATTGAAATTAACCCGGACATTGTGGTTTTAAGTGCAGCCACAATTCCAAATTCCGACAATAAACGAATAGCCGAAATGCTTAAAGTACCAATAACAAAAGACGGCTTCTTCTTAGAAGCCCACATGAAACTTAGACCCGTAGATTTTGCAACAGAAGGCGTATTCCTCTGCGGGATGGCCCACTGGCCAAAATACATTGATGAAAGCATTGCTCAAGCCTGCGCAGCCGCTGCAAGGGCAGCAACGATACTTTCCAAACCCACGCTTGAGATGGAAGGAATAATAGCAAGCGTAGATGAAGACTTATGTAGCGGTTGTAGGATTTGTGAAGATCTATGTCCATATAGTGCGATTGAAATGAATGAAAATAAGGGGAAATCCACGGCACATATTATTGAAGCTCTATGCAAGGGCTGTGGAGTCTGCGGCACTGCGTGCCCAACTAAAGCCATTACAATGGGGCACTTCACCAAGGAACAGATACTCGCCCAAGTGAAAGCTACCCTGTGCGAGGTGAAAGAATGAGCGAAAAAGAACAGTTTGAACCAAAAATCATCGGTTTCCTGTGCAACTGGTGCGCTTATGCAGGCGCAGACCTAGCTGGAGTAAGCAGAATCCAGTACCCACCAAACATAAGAATCATACGCGTAATGTGCAGTGGCAGAATAGACCCAGCCTTTATTCTTGAAGCTTTTAAGGACGGTGCAGACGGCGTGCTTGTTGCCGGATGCCACCTACCATCTGACTGCCACTATTTAAGTGGAAACTTTAAAGCGTTGAGAAGGGTAACTCTTCTAAGAAAAGTTTTGAAGGATTTCGGAATTGAACCGGAACGTTTACGGTTGGAATGGGTTTCAGCCAGCGAAGGAGACAAATTCGCCGCCATTGTAAAAGACATGGTGGAAGAAATAAAGAAGCTTGGGCCAAATCCGTTAAAAAAGATGAAGGTTAAAGCCTGATGTCTGAAACAGAAAAGAAGCCAATAAAAGCGTCGGAAATAGACCCCAAGTTCAAGTATGAAATCGCAAAGATGCCCGGCGGAGAAAAGCTGATGCGATGCTTCCAATGTGGAACCTGCACTTCTGATTGCCCAATTGCAAGATTCAGCGACACTTATAGACCAAGGCAGATAATTCGTATGGCACAATTTGGGCTGAGAGAAAGAGTGTTAAGCAGTGACGCCCTATGGTTGTGTGCAGCATGTTTCACCTGTACCGACCGTTGCCCACAAGACGTTGAAGTCGCCAGCGTTATACGCGTACTGAGAAACTTGGCTGTAGAAAAAGGCTACATTCCGCAAGTTTTCAAGGAACAAGGCGCAAGCATACTCGAATCTGGCTACGCCTATAAAATTTCAGATTTGAGGATAAAGAAGAGAGAATCTTTAGGATTACCACCATTACCCCGAGGCAACCCTGAAAGTATAAGAAAAACGCTCCGCGAAGTGGGTTTTCTGAAGTGTATTGAAAGTAAAGGTGAGAAAAATGGCTGAAAACAAATATCTCATGTTTCTCGGCTGCGCAATTCCTTATCGTGTTTCAGCTTACGAAATCTCAGCACGGAAAATTCTGCAAAAACTGGGCGTCGAACTTGTGGAAATGCCCGAGTTTAACTGCTGCGGTCTTCCTATGGATCCTGCAAGCCACGAGATGATGCTTATACTTGCTGCACGAAACCTAGCCTTGGCAGAACAGAAGGGTCTAAACATTTTAACCCTCTGTCCAGGCTGTGCAGGCACATTGAAAAAGGTTAACAAAATGTTGAAGGAAGATAAGGCTTTACGCGAAGAAATTAATCGTCACTTGAAAGAAGGGGAATTGGAGTTTAAGGGAACAGTAGAAGCGAAACATTTGATGCAAGTCTTAATCGAAGACGTCGGCTTGGAGAAAATAAAAAAGGCCGTTGTTAAACCGCTTACAAGGCTTAAAGTTGCTGAACATAACGGTTGCCACATTTTAAGACCTAAAGCATTCATCGGATTTGACGACCCAGAAGATCCGAAAACGCTTAAAACTCTTATCGAGGCGACCGGTGCCACATGCCTAGATTACATGGATGAAACAGAATGTTGTGGTGCGCCAAGCGTTGGCGTAAACGACAAAATTGCGTTACAACTTGCAAGGGACAAACTGAATCATATAAAAAGTGTGGATGCACAGGCGTTGATAACGATTTGTCCCTTTTGTCACATAATGTACGACACAAACGAACTACGCATAGAGAAGATGTTCAACGAGACATACGGCATTCCCGTACTGCATTATCCACAACTGCTCGGGCTGGCAATGGGCATATCGCCTGAAGAACTTGCTTTTAACGACCTCAGAGTTGACGCTTCCCAAATCACAAAACAGGTTGCCGAAGGTGCAAAATAAATGAGTAAAGATAAATTAAAAATCGCCTTCTATTGGGCTGCAAGCTGCGGCGGCTGCGAAATCGCAGTCTTAGACATAAACGAGAAAATACTTGACGTTATACAAGTTGCGGACATCGTTTTCTGGCCGGTAGCCATGGACATCAAATACAAAGATGTTGAAAACATGCCAGACAAATACATAGACGTCTGCTTCTTCAACGGCGGAATACGAAACAGCGAACAAGAACACATGGCTAAACTTCTGAGACAGAAGTCAAAGACACTGATTGCTTATGGAGCATGTGCCCAGCTCGGAGGAGTTCCGGGGCTTGCGAACATAGCTAATAGGAAAGAGATTTTTGAAAAGGTTTACGTCACGACTTTCTCGACAGCGAACCCAGACAAGACAGAGCCGAAAACTGAAGTTCGAGTAAAGGAGGGCGAGGTGGATATTCCAAAATTCTATGATACTGTTAGGACTTTAGATCAGATGGTGGATGTTGATTACTACGTTCCTGGCTGTCCGCCTGCTGTTGAACGTACAATGTTTGCGGTTGATGCAATAGTGAAGGGTGAACTGCCACCAAAAGGTTCAGTGCTTGCACCGTTGAAGTCTGTGTGTGACGAGTGTCCAAGAAAGAAGGAAAACAAGAAAATCACTAAAATATATCGCACTTATGAAAAGGCTCCTGAACCTGAAAGATGCTTGCTTGAACAGGGAATAATTTGCATGGGTCCAGCCACTCGAGGCGGATGCAGTGCGAGATGCTTAAATGCTGACATGCCATGCACAGGTTGCGGTGGACCCTGTCCAAACTCGCCTGAGCAAGGTGCAGCCATGATAAGCGCGTTGGCTTCAATATTGGGTTTAGAAGAGGAGAAGGAAAAGTACAGTGAGGAGGACGTTGAGAAGCTGATGAGCCAAGTTAAAGACCCTGTTGGAACGTTTTACATGTACGCTTTAGCTGCTTCGATTCTTAGAAGGAAAGTGATGAAAGAATGAAAAAGATACTTATAGATCCGATAACAAGGCTTGAAGGGCATGGGAAAATAGCCATTTTCCTAAATGATGCTGGCGAAGTGGAAAACGCTTACTTGCAGATTCCAGAGCTTAGGGGTTTTGAACGGTTCTGTATTGGAAGAAAAGCTGAAGACATGCCATTGTTAACTAGCAGAATCTGCGGAGTCTGTCCCGTTGCGCATCATTTTGCGGGAACAAAGGCTTTAGATGCAGCGTTTAATGTTGAACCGCCGTCTGCAGCCAAAAAGCTTAGAGAACTCATGTATTGTGGTTACTTCATTTACGACCATACGTTACACTTCTACTATCTTGGAGGACCAGATTTTGTAGTTGGACCAGATGCTCCTCCGGAGAAAAGAAACATTATAGGCGTGATTGAGAAGGCAGGCTTAGAGGTAGGCAAGGAAGTCATCAAACATAGAGCTTATGGACAAAGAATCACCGAACTCATTGGTGGAAAAGCCACGCATCCAGTCTGCGGCTTGCCGGGCGGGATGTCTAAGGCGTTGAGCGAAGAGAACCGGCAGGAAATTGAAACGATGGCTGCTTCTTCTGTGGAGTTTGCAAAGTTTACGTTGAAACTGTTCCATGACATTGTTTTGGGTAACAGCAAGTATGTTGACCTGATTAAGAGCGACGCCTACACGTTGAAGACTTACTATATGGGTTTGGTTGACGAAAACAACAAGGTTAACTTTTACGATGGCAAGGTTAGAGTTGTCGACCCTAATGGCAACGAGTTTCTAAAGTTTAGCCCTAAGGATTATCTTAGCCAAGTTGCTGAGCATGTGGAAGAATGGACTTACGTGAAATTCCCGTATCTGAAGAAGGTCGGATGGAAAGGCTTCGTGGATGGAGCTGACAGCGGAATATACCGTGTTGGACCCCTAGGAAGACTTAACGCGTCAGATGGCATGACGACTCCGCTTGCCCAGGCAGAATATGAGGTTATGTACAAGACGTTAGGCGGAAAGCCAGTTCATTCAACGTTGGCTTTTCATTGGGCTAGATTGATTGAGCTGCTTTATGCTGCTGAACACGCTTTAGAGCTTAGCAGAGATCCAGACATAACGAGCACGGATGTCCGCAATAAGCCGGGTGAACCTGGTGAGGGTGTGGGAATTGTTGAGGCTGCTAGAGGCACTCTGATTCACCATTACGTTTTGGATGAGGATGCACTTATCAAGGACGTGAACTTGATTGTTGCTACAACAAATAATTATCCAGCGATTTGCATGTCAATCCGCAATGCAGCTAAAGACTTGATTCACGGCGACAAAGTGGATCAGGGCATTCTTAACATGGTAGAGATGGCTTTCAGGGCTTATGACCCATGCTTCGCATGTGCTACGCATTATGCTGTTGGACAAATGCCATTGACAGTAGAAATCTATAACCACGAAAAGAAGCTGCTCAAAACTGTGCAACGATAAACCTTTTCTCTTGTTTTTTGTGTGTTTTATTGGCGATTTCTAGTGACTAGAAGAAATTATGACATCAAAAAGGAATTAAAGAAGTGGTTTTCAGGCGCTGAAAGAGTTGTTATTGCTGGCATTGGAAATCCCATTTGCATGGACGACTTTGTCGGAGTTAAAATTGTTCAAGATTTGCAGGGAAAAGTTTCTGACAAGGTCTACTTGATTGAATGTGAAACTGTTCCTGAAAGCTTTATTCAAGAAATCGTAGATTTCAACCCAACACACATTCTCTTGATAGATGCAGCAATTTTAGGTTTGAAACCTGGAGAATCAAGGCTTATTAAGCCCGAACAATTAACAGATTTCCCAGCGTTCTCAACACACATGCTCCCACTGCGAATATTTTGTGAATATCTTGACAAGACAACAAAGGCAAAAATTGTATTACTGTTAATTGAGCCTAAAAAAGCTGATTTTGGGGAAGGATTAACATCTGAGGTTGAGGCTGTAGCAAAGGAGATTGCAAATTTTCTGATCAAGTTGCTTATTTAAAGTATATTGCCTCTATAGTGGATCGAAGCTGGACAGCCTAAACACCTATTGTCTTTGTAAAAAGCGCAACTGCTACAATCTTTTTCGCACGGCGTAATCTTCTTCTTATCGAGAATAGGTTTTATAGGCACAATAAAATCTCTAACTGGAGTTACTACAAGATCAAAACCCATGTCTTTTATGATCGGATCATGTCTCAGATGAGAATCAACACATGACACTATGGATCTCATATTTTCACCTATTAAGAGAACTGTTAGATTGTACCTTCCTGAAGTCAAAAAGCCGTTTACGTAAAGAGGACATTTTTCTAGAGAACTTAAAACGTGCTCGGTATTATTGGTGACTATATCGATTTTTGCAAGAAACAATTGAGCCTTCTTGACTTCGATTCCGGTTAAATATGCTAAGACTCCTGCTTCTTTAAGTTTATGTATCCTTGCGCTTACTGCAGGCTGCGAAATTTTTAATTGCTTTGCAAGGTCAACTTGAGAAATTTCTGGATTTAGAGATAATGCCTGCAAAATCTTTTTGTCAACGTTGTCTATCTGATTTGCCAAGGTTTTTCACCTATCTGTTAATTAACCTATCAAAGTGAACTATATAAAAGTTAAGCAAAAAAGTTATTAGATATAAGCGTGATTACTTATTTGTTTATAATATATAAAAGAAATGTTTATAACAATTTATGCCTTAATAATTGTTAGATGGATTCTGAAGGCGAAAAAATGGTTGAGTCTACAACATGGGAAAATGACTGTTGCAGATGTGGAAGCGAGGTCAAAGTCAACATATATCCTGGAAAGAGAGCTTGTCACTTGACTTGCGGTCCGTGTCTGTACCCAGAAGATTGGTCTAAATGTAGTACATGCGAGATTGTTGGACACTGTGCATACGCTTTAGATTATTTGAGAAGCCTAAAGCCTAACGGCGTCAAGAAAGGATGCTACTTTAAAGGACAGTTGAAGGGCGAAGAAACAATTTATCACACTTTACAGTTTGTGAATGCAGAGCAACTTCTCGTGAATAAGCTTGGCGAAAAGAATTACCTAGAAAGCTTAAAAAAAGCAAATGCAAGAAGCCCTTGCCTTCCCAAAACACTGTAACATCAATTTTTTTATCATCATTTTCTACCAAAATTTAGCATGTTCCAGATTCGCTCATGTACGTAATAAACAGCAATTTTCACCAAAAGTTCCGCAAAACCAACGCCACCACTTAATACCCAGTTTCTGGTGAATGCAAACACCAAAAGTATTGTTGTTAATGTTGCTACAATTCTCCAAGAAACGGCTTTCACTAAGCTTCTAATTGGCTTTTCCATCTATACAAACATCCTTTCCAACTTAACTCTTCATTAAACAATGTATGAGCATAATTAATTTTTGCAGCGCCTAAAAAAGGCGTTAACTAGCGTAAGCTCGCTAGAATCAAGTTTTGACAAACAAAATGGAGGTTAAGGCTTTTTTGATGTTTCTTTTATTGCTTCTTGGAAGAGTTTCTTTACTGCCGTAATCCTCGCCTTCTGTGCCAAAACATCGCTTGTTACTAGGTCTAAGGCTTCTTCTGGGCACCATTTAACACATTGAGGCTCGCCTTGCTCCTTGCATAAATCACACACAAACACAACCTTATTTTCCGGATGCAACATTATCGCTCCATAATCACACGCCTCAATACACCATCCACAGCCATTACATTTATCCTCATCCACAGCTATAAGCCCAGTTTCCTCAGACTGCGTTAAAGCGTCTCTTGGACATGCAGCAACACACGGCGGATTTTCACAAAGCCTGCACGTAACCGCCAGATTAATCAATTGGTTTATCCTGACAACCCGTATTCTGGATTTCAAAGGGTTGAAACTTTTTTCCTTCGTCATCGAGCAAATGTATTCGCAGCATTGACAGCCTGCACATTTTTCAGGGTCTGCTGAAACAAATTTTCTTTCATGAATTTTCACCATTGGCTATTCCTCCGCCCTTTTGGTTTTTCCAATTTTACCCTCAACTATGTAAATCAGATCGTCCATACCTAACTCCTTCAGCTTTTCCACGGTTGGTACACCCTCCCTTGTCCATCCACGAGCCATGTAATAATCGTCTAAAAGCAAATCAAGTTCTTCTTGTGAAACGTACGCCCCCTTAGATGGACCTTCATCTGGGATCGGTAAATGCATAACCTTGTAGGGCAACGTGTCGTCTTTTCTGCCTAAACCTTCTCTAACGTTGAACAGTCTGGCAACGTTGTTTATTCTCTCGCCACTTCGCTTCAGCTCTTCAGGCGTCATTTCAATCCCCGTCACTAGAGTGTAAAGCTTAGTCATGTCTTCAAGTTCTTTGTAGTATGTGCCTCTTGAAAATTTGCAGACAATAAAGGAGTCGATAAGCGTGTAAACGTCTTCCATGTCCTTAACCATTTTACCCCTTCCCTTCTCAGCGACTAAACGGTTAACTTTTCCTTTCACGTCAAAAGCATAGGCTCCATGCCTATTGTGGTCTGCTCCACGGAAGGAAACAGCAAAACCCAACGCGGCTGTTTTTAGGCATCTGAGGTCATAGCCAGTGACCTCTACTCCCTTGATGTGCTGTGCCAGTTTTTCCGCTCCTCTGCCTATTTTCTCTCCAGCTGTTTTCACGCCTTCGGCTAGTATGTCGCCTATGCCTTCACGTTTGCCCATTTTCTCGATAATCTTGACTA
>Ga0315296_10002165_pt1 | contig 16878 bp, 12 predicted proteins | sample YL17G14_18_MG_FD_203921 | JGI IMG/M metagenome (GOLD analysis project Ga0315296, IMG submission 203921) | Sediment microbial communities from Yellowstone Lake, YNP, Wyoming, USA - YL17G14_18 | ecosystem: Environmental > Aquatic > Freshwater > Lake > Sediment | place: USA: Wyoming | collected... | reverse complement strand
GGCGTGAGGCCCTGAGGGCAAGCCCCCCCATGAAAAACCCAAAGACCAGCATGGCTGCGCCCCACCACAGATCGATGTTCACGCCGAGCGAGCGCTGGAAAATCGCGGGGTCGGTCAAAGCCCCGTAAACGAGCAGAATGAGACCGTAGATGGTGAAGATGATCCCGATCGGCAAGCGAATATCTAAGCCCATAGTAGCTACCAGAATATGATATTCAGCACAGTGCAGATCCCCAGGATTCCAATCGCCAGAATGCCAGGCCGCTCATACCAGGGAAGATGCGCGGTCTTCGGCTTGGGGGTCAGGGCGTAAACCAGACCCACCAACTCCGCATCCTTCCTCGGCTCGGTGAAAAAGCTAGCCACCACCGTGACGCCGAAACAAATCGAGAAAGCATATATCGCTTGGTACAAGTTGGCTGTCATATCGCTGGGATAGCTGATGACCTTGAAGGCGTAAAGAGTGTAATGGCCCACAGCGCTCAGGATCCCGGAGAGCAAGCCGGCGAACGCCGCATTGGGCGTGGCGCGTTTCCAGAACATGCCCAGCACGAAGGTGGCGAAGAGCGGGGCGTTGAAGAACGCAAAAAGCAACTGGAGATAGTCCATGAGGGTCCCAAACCTCAGGACGATAAAGGCCGTGGCGATACCCATGCCGACCGCGAACACGGTGGCGAACTTCCCCATTCTCAGATAATGGCTGTCGGGCTTGCCGGGATTGATGTGCGTCTGGTAGATGTCGTAGGTCCAGACGGTGTTAAAAGCGGTGACGTTACCCGCCATGCCGGACATGAAGCTGGCCAGCAGCGCCGTCAGCCCGATGCCGAGCAGTCCCGAAGGATAGTACTTGCCCAGCAGGGCCGGGATGGCGTTGTCGTACATAATGGTCCCGTCAGGCCGCGTACCCAGCAGTTGGGTCGCCTCGGGAAGCGAGATGGCGATCAGCCCTGGCAAGATGATGATAAAGGGAAAGAGCATCTTGGGGACGGCGGCAATCAGGGGCGTCCGCTGCGCGGCCCCCATGTCCTTGGCGGCCATGGCGCGCTGCACCACCAGGAAGTCCGTGCACCAGTAACCGAAGGAAAGAACGAAGCCCAGCCCAAAGATCATCCCGAACCAATCGATGCCCATCGGGTTCTGACTGGGGTTCCAAATGTTGGCCCAGGTATGGGCGTAGCCGGGGTTAGGCAAGCTGCGCTCCAAGCCCGCAAACCCGCCCACTTCCTTCAGGCCCAGGATCGCCAGCGGCAGGAACCCAAAGACGATGAGAAAGAACTGTAACACCTCGTTGTAGATGGAGGAGGTAAGCCCGCCCATGTAGATGTAAATCGCCACGATTAGGGCCGAGGCCAGCACACTCGCCCAGAAGGGCCAGCCCAGCATGCGCTGAAACAGGATGGCCATGGCGTAGAGGTCGATGCCCCCCACCAGGATCGTCAGGGTGGCGAACGACAGGGCATTGAGGGTGCGCGTCTTCTCGTTGTAGCGCAGTTTCAGGAACTCGGGGACGCTGCGCGCCTTGCTGCCGTAGTAGAACGGCATCATGAAGACGCCCACAAAGCACATGGCGGGCATGGCCGCCAGCCAGTAGAAGTGATTGACGATGGCGCCGTATTTGGCGGCGTTGGCGGCGTGGCCCATCACCTCGAGGGCCCCCAGATTCGCCGCCATGAACGCCAGGCCCGTAATCCACCCGGGAATGGAACGCCCGGAAAGGAAGAAGTCCTCGCTGGTCTTCATCCGGCCCCGCAGGGCGAGACCGATACCCAGCACAAACGCGAAATAGATGATGACGATCGAGTAGTCGACAAAGGTGAGGTGCATAGGAACCAACCAAGGCGCGGATACTTATCACACTCGGACCGAAAAGTAAACGGCAGGGATTTCCTTTTCCTGCTTTCGCCTTCCGAGGCCTTGGTGCGTCCCAGGGTGTGGCTACTTTACCGTCAGGGTCACGCAAGTGGTGCGGACCACGGTGCTATAGGTTCCCGTCAGGGTCAGCGTGTAGGTGCCAGGAGGCGTTCCGCTGGGCAGGCGGGGTGTGCTTCCCCCGCCGCCTCCGCACGCCGTCCACCAGAAGGCCAGAAAGAGTAAGGCGCCGATTGTGATCCAGGCCGGCCTCCGCGGGCGTAGGAGCGTGCTGACGAGCATGGCCAAGATCAGCAGGGAGCACAGCAGGAAAAGCGGCCACGGCGGGAGGCGTCTGTCGGGTGCGGAAAACCGCCGCGATGGTCGAGGGGCCACGCTCGTGCGCGCGGTGGTCAAGACCGTTACGTAGGCCTGGGTGGCGTTCGAGCCATCCGCCGTCATCAGGGCAGAGGAGATTTCACAGGTTCCTGCCTTTGGCGCTCCGGTACACGCCAGCGACACCGCCTGGTTGAATCCTTCGGAGGGCAATACGGCCAGAGTGTAAGTTGCTGACTGTCCCGCATTGATCGTTGCCGTGGCCGGGGAGACCGAGAGCGAGAAATCCGTTCCGGTGCCGGAAAGAGCTACTGTGTGCGGGCCGTCGGGGGCACTGTCCGCGATGACCAGTGTTCCGCTCCTAAGGCCCGGGATCGCCGGCGCAAAGGTAATGCTGATGGTGCAGTTGGCGCCGGCCGCGATATTTGCCCCGCAGGCGTTCGTCTGCGCAAAGTCACCGCTGGCCGTGATGCTCGAGATCTCTAACGGAAGCTCCCCGGTGTTGCTCAGGGTCACCGGTAGCGCGGGGCTGGTCGTGCTCACCACGTGCTCTCCGAAAGTGAGCGCGGGGGCGGAGAGGCTTACCGCGGGAGCAATGCCTATCCCGCTCAGGCTTACCACCTGCGGGCTGTCCGCAGCGTTGCTCGCCACGGTGACAGCTCCCGTCCTGGTTCCTCTCAGCGTGGGGGCAAAGACGACGCTGAGGCTGCAGGCGGCGCCCGGCGGCAAGCTGGGACCGCAGGTGTTCGTTTGGGTGAAGTCGCCGCTGGCCTGGATACTAGTGATGCTCGCAGATACCGTGCCCGGATTGGTCAGGGTTAGGACCTGCGGGGGACTGCTCGTGTCAACTCCCTGAGCAGGAAACGTGATACTTGTTTCGGACAGACGAAGCACGGGAAGAGCGGGATTCGTCAGCTTGGCCACAAAGCCGTCAAAAGCGCCGGAACCGTAAGATGTCTGGAAAGCCCCGGAAGTAACGGGGAAGTCGGTGGAGAAAGTACGTCCCGCCAGATAAGCGTTTCCGGACGGGTCGACCGCGACTCCCCGGGCTTCTTCGTTGCCGCTGCCACCCAGGTAAGTGGAGAACACAAGCGCCGAGCCCGCCGCATTGAGCATCGCCAGAAAGGCGTCGTAGTAGCCGCCGTTGGCGGCTTGGATGGGGCTCGCCAGGGGCAAGCCGTTTCCATAGGCGTACCCGGCGACATAGGCGTTTCCGGCGGTGTCCACCGCAATGTCGAAGCCTGCTTCCGCACCGCTCCCGCCGAGGTAGGTGGAGTAGACGGCTGAGGAGCCCGTGGGGTCTAGTTTCGTCACAAAGGCGTCAACGCTTGTGCCCCCGCCGGCGATCTGGAGGGCGCCGGCCGTGACAGGGAAGTCGGTCGAAGTGGTAAGCCCCGTCACGTAGGCATTGCCGGACGCATCTACCGCCAGCCCGCGGCCATAGTCTCCCCCGCTGCCCCCGAGGTAAGTGGAATAAATAAGCTGCGACCCGTCCGCATTCACCTTCACGACGTAGGCATCAAAACACGCCTCAATGCTGGGAGGAGCACCGCAGGTCCCACCGCCGCTTGTTGCCTGTAGGGCACTCGCGGTAGCGAAGTCGGGCGAGTTTGTATAACCCGTCGCATAAGCGTTGCCGGCGGGATCGAGGGCGATGCTCGTGCCGTAATCATCCGCGCTGCCCCCGCAATAGATGGAATAAACCAGCGACGAGCCTGCCGGTTCCAGCTTCGTCAGGAAGGCGTCGTACCGGCCCACGAGAACGCTTTGCGAGCCCGCCAGTGGGCGGGTCGGGAAGTCGGCGGAGGCGGTAAAGCCGGTCACGACAACGCTTCCGGCGGAATCCACGGCAATGCCCTGGCCGTAATCGTCCGCGCTGCCGCCGAGGTATGTGGAATAAAGGAGCGTGGCCCCCGCCGCGTCCAGTTTTGCCACGAAGGCGTCAAAACAAGGCTCGGGATTGGCGTTCCCACACAGGCCACCACCGGGGCTCGCCTGAGGGGCGTGTGCCGTCGGCCAGTCCGCCGAATTCGTGAAGCCCGTGACGTAAGCGTTGCCCGAGCCATCGACGGCGATCCCTGTGGCGTAATCGTCGCCGCTGCCCCCGAAGTAGGTGACGTACTCCAGCCTGCTGCCAGTGGGGTCGAGCTTCGCCACAAAGGCATCGAAGCACGGATAGACGTCCGCTCCGCTGCCACAGCTTCCACCGCCCGGACCAATCCGCGTCGCGTTCGCGGGCGGGAAACCCGCCGAGTTCGTATACCCCGTGACGTACACGCTGCCCGTGGAGCCGACGGCCACGTCGGTGGCGACGTCGAAACCCACCCCACCCAGATAGGTGGAGTAGCCGCTGAAGAATTGATGATTGACGATTGTCGATTGACGATTTACGAGACCCGGATTTCGCGCGGCGGCTGGGGCCGCGGCCACGGCCGCCAGCAGCAAGGCGCAGAGAACTGCCTCCTCGCCCCAGCCCCTTCGCGTGGCCTTGCGCTCCATGCGAAACCTCTAGCCTAGTTATCGGCAGGAGGGAGGAAGGGTCTGAAGGGAAAAGTGCCGGGGGGTTGCGGACCTTGCCCGAGGGCGCCGCGGGCAAAAGCAGGTAGCCACGGCACGGCTCTTGTGCCGTGGGCTCTTCTCAGGGCGTAGTTGAAAAGCGCCTTGGCTGTGGCTACCATGGTGGCATGTCCAGGGTACGGCGGGTGCTGGTCAGCGACCGAATCTTCTTTGTCACGGTCAATCTGCGGCGCAGTCTTCCTTTCCTGAGGGAGGAGGAATTGCCGTTGGTGGTGGAAGCGCTGGCCGAGTCCCGGCGGCGGATGGAGTTCCTGCTGTGCGGTTACGTCGTGCTGCCGGATCACGGGCACGCGCTGGTCTGGCCGCGGCCACCCCTCACGATTTCGCGGGCGGTGCAGAGGGTGAAATGGCAGGCAGCCAGCTTGCTCAACCGGAAACGTGGGACGCGGGGAACGGTGTGGCCGCATCAGTTTTGGGAGCGCTTCGTGCGGCACGAACGCGAATTGGCCGAGAGGCTCGACTACATGCATCACAACCCGGTGAGAAGGGGCTTGGTGAAGCGCCCCGAAGATTGGCGTTGGTCGAGTTGCAACAACTTTTCGTTGGAGAAGCAGCGAGTGGCGGGGTGCCCAATCCCCAGCGATTATGTGCGGATGCCGGGGTAGTCCATGGCGAAAAAAGCCCACGGCACAAGAGCGGTGCCGTGGCTACCGGCTCGCGTGCCATGTGTTCCGTAGCGAGCGCCGGGAGGGAAAAATGAGACCACGTTGCCTGCCCCTGTACTCGTTGACGATCAGTCTTCTTTTGCTAGCTGCCACCGGCGCGCCTCACCCCATCGATAACAAACCCCCAGCTAAAGCAACTATCTACGGGACGGTTACGTTGTGGTGGGAGCAAAAAGTATGGCCCGGTCAACGGATAACCGTTTACCTTCTTCCGGTTGAAAAGAGCATGGGACTAACACGACTACAAGAGGAGAGTTGCCGCCGCACCCATCGGCCCGGCATCAGCGAGTATGAGGCAATTGACATAGGACAACGGTACCTCAATAACGCAATCGCCTTGATACCGCATCTGCCCAGTATCTCCAAGACGGAGACTGACATGCGTGGGCGCTACCGGTTCCCGAACGTCCCAGCCGGCAAGGCATACAAGGTAGTTGCTCTGGAAGGCTATGAGGATGGTGAATACTTTCACATTCGCACGACAACCGTTCTTAAGTCCGGAGAGAAACTGCGGGTCGACTTAGATGAGAGAGAGCCGTGGTGGGAAGTGAGGTGCGAACCCGGTCCCAAGGGTCGCTGAGGCGCAACTCGTCAGGCGTAACGCACGCGGGTGGCGCATACATCGCGCTTTTGGCGATGTGGGCGAGCAAGGCAGGTGGTCCATGGCCAGCACTGAGGTGTCCCCCAGATAATAGAAGCGGAAGCTCGACCACGGCCAGCGGTCAGGAGAGGCGACCAGACCGCGTTTCACCGGGTTCCCATGCATGTAGTTCAGCTTTTCCAACCGCTTCTTTTCACTCCAGACATTGAGATCATAGCAGCGTCGCTGCCAGACGCGGTGGGGGCCATGGTGGTGCACGGTGGGCGGCAAGGTGAACTGCTCCAGCACCTCCCGGCACCAGGGAACTGGCGATTCTGGCGGAGACTGTTCAGCATGAAGATCCCCGTGCGCTCCTTGAGGCTCGGCACGATCTGGGAGGAGTTGGACGGCCCGCAGGGCCAAAGCAAAAGATGAAAGTGCTCCGGCATCAGAACGTATCCGAGGATTTTGAAATCCAGGCCAGAGCGAAGTTGGTGGAGGGTCTGAAGGAAGTGCGGGCGGAAGCGCGCGGAGTCAAAAAGACGCACGCGACGGTAAGTGCTGGCGGTAAGATAGTGCAGGTGATTGAGCCCGTAATAATAGCGCTGACGTGACACGGGAGTATTCTACAACCCCGGGTCGCACACCCCGACGCGTCGGGGTATGCGCCACCCGCGACCTGCGAGAACTCACCGACTCCGGGAGCTTGGTCGGCGAAAAGGATGCCTTGCTGATCTACCGCGAAGCCTTCACGCCGGGAGTTGCGCGCACGGTGAGGCGTTTGGCGCACACTTCCAGATGCATACGACGGAAGGCGTTCACACGCAAACCGACCCGGGCTCACGGGTGGATGATAGTGCCCACCTGGACCACTTCAAACGCGCTTCCCGGCACGCTCTTCAATTGATCGAGGTCCGCGTCATCCCATCTGGGGTCGGAGGCGCCGGTGATGAACCAGCTCTGGCCGTTGTCCGCCACCATCATGCCGTATTTCTTGAGTGCGGTGAGGATCACGCGGGCTTGGCCGTGGTAACTCGCCAGGTCGAAGCTGGCTTTCAGGCGGACACGCATTCCCATGGGCGGATAAGCCGGGTCGGTGGTGGCTCCAGCCTGGTGGGTGGCGGGGTGGACGTAGCCCTTCTGGGTCTGCCAGACGGTGAAGCGGAAGGCGTGAGTAATCTGGCTGGCTTGGACTTCCTCGTAGCGAACCAGCCCGGGGAGGATCGGCAGGCCCGCGGCATCGGCGGAGGTCCAGCCTTCCGGGCGCAGGCGGTTGGAGCTCAGATCGAAAATCGCTCCCGAACCCGCGTGCCATCCCGGACCATCGGCATCCTTGAAGGCGTAATAGAGCTCGTATAGCGCGCAAGTCCCGGAATTGAGCACGAGCACGTGACGGTCGCCGGTGGAGTTGCTGCCGCCTTCGATGGGGGCGTCGGGCGGGATGGGGTAAGGGCCCGGATCGCTTTCGTCGGGGTATTCGGTGACGACGATGGGGACGAAGGGCTGTGAGCCGGGAACGACAGTATAGGGAATGCCCCAATCGGGATTCGTTCCGAAATCCGCATGCAGGAACTGCGCGCCTTCGTTGATGCTGGCGATGTATTGATCCGAGTTGGAGTCCACGGGGTCGCAGGACACATCGCGGTTCCACGGATTGTCGGCGGGAAACACGGCGCAGCCGCCGAGGGTGGGGCTGACGCCTGCGCTGGGTTCGCACGGCCCATTGCCGTCAGGAGGATTCGGACCCAAGCTCACACTGCCGCCAGTGCACGCGGCGAGCGTCATCCCGAGGACGAGCGTGACAAGCAAGCGCGCGAACCAAATCCGAGAGCCACCCGAACTGTGAACTATCATCTGCCTTCCACCTGCGAGAGCTTCCACAGCGCGAACCGCGATCGTCAATTCGCACGGTTAGGAACTGACGCAAGCCGTGAGCGATTATAACGGAACCTTCGCACACAGTCTGTGATGTGACCCTTTGGAATTCCGGCGGGTGGCGCAGACATCGCGCGGTTTGCGATGTGTGCGAGCAATGCGAGGCCCGTTACTTCCTATTCGCCACTCACTACTTCCGGCTCGCGCTCCGGGGCAGGCACGGCGCGCGCTTGCTCCAGCATCTCGGCAAGGGCGGTGAGCCGCTCGGGGCCCAAGTGGCCGAGCAGACGCCGGTGCAGGGCCGCGACGGGGGCGTCGAGATTTTGCAGCAGACTCAATCCTGCGCTGGTGATATGGGCGGTCACCACGCGCCGGTCGCTTTGCTCGCGCCGGCGGGTGACCAGGCCGTGACGCTCCAGCCGGTCCAGCAGACGAGTGATGTCGGGGTCGTGGGTCAGCATGCGGGCGGCAATGGCGCGGCAGGAAAGCCCCGCGTCGCCGGCCCCGCGCAGGATGCGCAGGACGTTGTATTGCGTGTGCGACAGCCCGGCGGGACGGAGCATCTGCTCCATGGCTTGGCCTAGGGCGTCGGCGGTGTGCAGCACGTTCAGGAAGACTTCCTGCTCGAGGCTGGCGAAGGGCTGGCGCTGCTTGATTTCCTGCCGCAGCCGTTTGCTCATACATAGAATCTACTCGTCATAACGATAGTTGTCAAGAGGAGTGTTTGCCCCGCCACCAATCCCCCACCATCTGCTTTCTGGCGGAACGAACTATCACGGAATTACTCAGCGAGGAAGTAGGTGCGGTAGAGCGTGTCGCGTTTGATGGGGCGGAAGCCGGCGTCGGTGATGAGGCGGCGAAGTTCCACCTCGTTGGTGGTGTTGGTGCAGCCCGCAGCGCGCACCACGTTCTCCTCGATGAGGATACTGCCCACGTCATTGCCGCCGAAGCGCAGGGCGATCTGGCAAAGCTTGGGGCCGGGCGTCAACCACGAGGCTTGGACGTTGAGAATGTTGTCCAGATACAGCCGCGACACCGCGAGGGTTTTCAGGTAATCGATGGCGGTCGTTTCCTCTTTCACGAAATTCCCCAGCGAGGTGTGGGCCGGCTGGAACATCCAGGGGATAAACGCCGTGAAGCCCCCGGTCTCCTCCTGCAATTGCCGGAGACAATCAAAGTGGTTGAGGCGCTGCGCGAAAGTTTCGCCGCAGCCGAACATCATGGTCGCCGTGGTGCGCAGGCCGAGCTGGTGAGCCGTGCGGTGGACGCCAAGCCATTCCTCGCTGGTGCACTTCCGGCGCGCGATGCGCCGGCGCACCTCGTCGTCCAGAATCTCCGCGCCCCCACCCGGGATGGAATCCAGGCCCGCGTCCATTAGTCGGGCAAGGGTGTCGCGCAACGTCAGCCCGGAGACTTCCGCGATGTTCAGGATTTCCGGCGACGAGAAGCAATGGAGATGCAGCCGCGGGTAGCGCCGCTTGATGCTCAAGAGCAGGTTCTCGTAGAAATCAATCTTGAGGTCCGGATGAAGGCCGCCCTGCAACAGGATTCCCGTGCCCCCCAGCGCCAGGGTCTCCTCGATCTTCTGGTAGATGGACTCGAGCGGCTGGATGTAGCCCTCCGGCGAGCCCACGGGCCGGTAGAAGGCGCAAAACGAACAGTACTCGGTGCAGACATTCGTGTAGTTGATGTTGCGGTCCACGATGTAGGTGACCACGTTCCCGGGGTGCAGGCGCCGGCGCAGCGCGTCGGCCTCCCTGCCGAGGCCGAGCAGGTCATCGGACCGAAGCCTGTCGAGAGCCTGAGACTTGGTCAAGGCCATCGATAATCTTTCCATCCCACCTTGTGTCGGGCTTCTACTTTCCCGTTTGTGCCGCCTCCACCAGCTTGCGGATGGAGGGCACGATCATGATCAGCAATTCCGCGCGGGGCCTTGCCGCCCGGTCCAGCAAGGCGCCTTGGCGGTCCAACCACGCCTGCGGGGCGGGCTTGCCGGCTTCCACGTAGTCCAGGGCCTCGAGGCCCGCCGTAGCCAGCGCGGCGAGGTCTTCTGCCAGGGGAATAGCTTCCTGAAGGAGGGCAGACCGCTGCATCACGGGAATCAGCGGGGCTTGGTTGTCGCGCCACAGGGTTAACTGCTTCCGGATTTCTGCGTGGTTGGCGCTCATCTGATCCAGCAGGCGCGCAAACTCTCGCGCCGCGTCGCTCTCCGGGCGGGTCGCATCCACCAGCCGATTGAGCGGCGTGAAGCTCGTGTACGGTCGGGTCTCCCCGCGCTCATAAAACTTGACGGGTTCGAGCACGTCGGCGAGGATCTTGAGAGGCGCGGCATCGTTCATATTCGTAAGGCGCTCCAGCATGGGTCTATAGCTCGACCGCTGGGTCAACCCCAGGCCTTCCAGTTGACGGCTCACCCGGGCGAGGCGGCGATACATCGATTCGACGGCTTTCACATCCTGCGGTGACCACAACCTCTCAGCGATGGCCGCGGCGCGCGGCCAGATGCGCGAATCAACATTCTCCGGCGTGACGTATTCGGCCCACATGCAGGCCTCTCCGCCCAGGATGCGAGACTTCTGCTCCTCAGCCAGGCCAGCGGTTTCTCCCTCCATCGGGTCAACTTTGTAGTGAAACGACGCTGGCAGAATATGGTCCAGGTAGTAGCCGAAGGAAAGAATCCCCATGTAACCCTGCCGCGCGGCCTCCGCGAGCGATTTCTGCCCGCGCCAGGACTGCACAACGATGTCCTTGGGAAGCTCGGGATGCAGGATTTCATCCCAGCCAATCATCTTCTTGCCGTGCTGCCGGACGATCGCGAGCACCCGCCGGTTGAAATACGCCTGCAGGTCGTGGTTGCCTTTCATGCCGCGCTTCCGCATGAAGGCCTGGATGCGCGGGTTGTGGTCCCATTGTTTTCCGTTCACCTCGTCGCCGCCGATGTGGAAGTACTCGTCGGGGAATAAGGCTGCCATCTCCCCAATGAAGCCGTCGAGAAAGGCGTAAAGCTCCGCTTTGGTCGGATTCATGGCCGGATCGAAAATGCCCCAGGCGCGCTCAATCACATAAGGGCCGGGAGCACTGGCCAGTTCGGGATGGCTGACAAACCAGCTCGTGGTGTGGCCAGGCATATCGAACTCTGGAACCACCCGGATGCCACGCTCCCGCGCGTAGGCGATGACCTCCCGGACATCCGCCTGCGTGTAATAGTTTCCGTCGGAGCCCTTCCTCTGGAGCTCGGGGAACCTTCGGCTTTCCACTCGGAATCCCTGGTCGTCGGAGGGGTGCCAATGCAGGACGTTCAGCTTGACCGCCGCCATCGCGTCGAGGTTCCGTTTGATGACGGGCACGGGCATCCAGTGACGGGACGCGTCCATCAACAGGCCCCGCCAGCGAAAGCGCGGGTGATCGTTGATATCTACAGCCGCAACGCCGAAGCCCCGCGTGTCCAAATCCACCAGTTGAAGGAAGGTCTCCATGCCGCGCAGTACCCCAACCGGCGTAGGGGCCGTGAGGCGGGCCTGCTCCGTCCTGACCTCGAGCCGGTAAGACTCGTCTTCCTTGGCTGTCTGGACCGGTTCTCCAGCGTGGTCGCAATGAATCACCAGGGCGGCCGGGGAGGGAGCTTTCTCGATCCGGTCCGGCAGAGCGATACCTGTCTGTCCTGCCAAACGGCGCGCCAAGCGCTGCGCAGCGGCGCGCAGCCTGGGTTCCTGGTACCCGCTCAAGCTGATTCGGAACGAGTCGGTGATCGCCAGCCTGCCCTCGCGCGGCGACACCTGGGCCGGCTGTGGCAGCAAGTTGTTCTCTTGCGCCGCGCCTGAAATCACGCCCGCACAAAGTGTCATCAGCACCAGGGCCCCTAACCTGCTCAGTGGATTTTCCACGTTCGCCTTTCCTCCTGGAGAAAGTATACATCCCTTGGCCGGCGCAACGGGCGGCCGGTTGTCCCTCGCTGAATTGTCCGGGATTGTCAGGAAGTGCAGCCCTACACGAAATTCAGGTCTTTTTCGACCGGGATGATCCCTGCCTCGCGCGCCAGCTTATAGAAAAGGCGCAAGCCCTTCCGATTCTCCTCGTCCAAGGTGTAATCGACGTTTTGCGTGAGGTACGCCTTCACCGCGGCAGGCGGCATCTTGAGCTTGGGCGCGTATTCGGCGGCGATGTCCTCGACGTGCGCCAAGCCGTAGTCGCGCGAATCCTCGAAATCTTTGCGAAAGCGGCCGATCTTGGCCTCTTCGCGGCCCACCCAGAGGGCGAAGACAAACGGCAGGCCAGTGAATTTTCTCCATTCGGCAGCAAGATCGTAGATCTCGGCTACTTGGCCGTCGTACGTCAGCGCCGGGTCACCAATCACCAGCGCGGCGTCCGCGCGCCGCAACATCTCCGCGGGCTTGGGAGCCGACGGCGTGACGTTGATCCAGCGCGAGTAGAATTTTCGCATCAGGATCCTCAGCAGCGCCGCGGAAGTTCGGGAGGAATTGTCCACCGCCACGTTCTGGATCTTCTCAAGGGGAACCTTGCTCAAGAGCAAAACGCTCCTGACTGCCTCCTTCGCGGCAATGGAGATGCCGCTCAAGATCTGGGCGCGGTCCAACCGCTGGTACTCGATGGAGGGGATGATCCCCACGTCTGCCTTGGCTTGCCGCACAGCCTCCGCGCAGCCGGCGGGGGAGGTGAACTCAAGCTGGTACCGGCCCTGCTGTACGCCCTTCAGCATCCCCCAGACCAGCGGGACTGCGTTGGTGTAGTGGACAACGGAAACTCTCGGTAAGGTCATAGGACTCAGGAAATGCCCTGAAGCTGGATTCTATCCCAGTTCACCGCCCTGTCAACCTTGGAAGGTCCAGGCACCCGGGCGCGTTCTGTGCGCTTCTCCCTTTGGACTTTCGACTTTCAACTTTCGACTTCTTCACGCCTTCGGGTGTGTCTTGTCGTAAACGTCCATCAACTGCTTGATGGACACCTGTGTGTACTTCTGCGTGGTCGCCAGGCTTTTGTGGCCCAGCATTTCCTGGATGGCGCGCAAATCCGCGCCCTCGGCCAGGAGGTGAGAGGCGAAAGCGTGCCGAAGCGAATGGGGACTCACCTTAACGTTCGGTCCGAATTGCCGAATGTGCTTTTTCAACAGTCGGTCCACCGAGCGCGGCGTGAGCCGCCCGCCGCGCGCGTTCAAGAACAAGGCCGTCTCCCTGGTTTTGTTCTCCTGCAAAACCTTCTCCCGTACCGGCAGGTAGGCGGTTATGGCCGCGCGCGCCTTGGAGCCGAACGGCACGATCCTCTCCTTGTCCCCTTTGCCGCGCACCAGCACGATGCCATCCCCGAAATTCACGTTACGCAGGTCCAGCCCAGTCAATTCGCTGACGCGCAGGCCCGAGGCATAAAGCAGCTCCAGGATCGCCCGGTCGCGCATCAGCCCCGGATCACCGCTCTGTGCCGCCTGCCCCACCCGGTTCAGGAAGTTGTTCATCTCCTCTTCCGTCATAATGCGGGGAAGCGTGTGCGGGACCTTGGGCGTGGAGACAGTAGCGGCGGGATTCTCCGCCAGCTCGCGCTCGCGGCTGAGGAACTTGAAGAAAGCCCTAACCGCCGCCAGCTTGCGGGCGATCGAAGTCTTCTTTTTCTCTTGCTCGAAAAGGAAGGCGAGGAAGCCCCGGATGCGCAGCGCGTCAATCGACTTCAGGCTGACCTTCGCGTCGGGTTGGCCCTGGGCGAGAAAATCGCGAAATTGCAGCAGGTCGCTGCGGTAGTTGCGCACCGTATGCGGCGAGGCGTTGCGCTCGTACTGCAAATAGTGGATGTAGCGCTCGATCAGGTCGTCCATAAAGGCTGTCAGCTATCAGCTCTCAGCGGTCAGCACTAGAACGACCGCGGACGAGCGACAAAGGACTACGGACTTTCTCCAGCCAGGAGTCAAGGTCACTCAAGGCGCGGTCGCATTGGCGCGCGCGCCGCGCCCGCCGGTCCCGCGCCACGCGCCCCGGCACATTCTCGCTGGGCGGCAGCAAGTCGAAAGCGATGTTGGCCGGCTGATAGTCGCGCGGGTCGGCGTGAGTGATGTAGTGAATTAACGAACCCAAGGCCGTCGTGCGGGGTGGCGCGGCGAAGGCTTCTCCCCTCGCGCGGTGCGCCAGGGCGAGCCCCGCGAGCAGCCCAGAGGCGATGCATTCCACGTACCCCTCGACGCCGCAAAGCTGCCCCGCCACAAAAACTTCCGCGGCACCCCGCAGGCTCAGATCGGATTCCAGCAGCCTCGGCGCGTTGAGGTAAGTGTTGCGATGGATCTGTCCGAAGCGCAAGAACTCCGCCTTCTCCAAGCCCGGGATCATCCGCAAGATTCTCTGCTGCTCGGGGAATCTCAGGTGGTTCTGAAAGCCCACCAGGTTGCAGCTGGAATACCGGAGGTTTTCCGGCCGGAGTTGCACGACGGCGTAAGGCCGCTTGCCCGTCCGCGGATCAGTCAACCCGACCGGCTTCATCGGGCCGAACCGCAAGGTGTCGTAGCCGCGCCGCGCCAGCTCTTCGATGGGCAGGCAGGCTTCGAAGTAATGCAAATCCTCGAACGGATGTGAGCGAACCGTTTCCGCGCCCACCAGCGCCTCGTGGAAGGCGCGGTATTCATCTTCGTTCAGGGGACAGTTCAGGTAATCCTCACTGCCCTTGTTATAGCGCGAGGCGCGAAAGATGCGCTCCAGGTTCAGCGTTTCCGCATCCACAATGGGGCTGATAGCATCGTAGAAGGCCAGGTTCTCGGCGCCCGTCAACGCCTGTAGCCGCACGGCCAGGGCATCGGAAGTCAGCGGCCCCGTGGCGATCAGCGCCAGGCTGTTGGCGCGGAGGTTGCAGAACTCTGCCCGGCGCAGTTGAATAAGAGGATGGTTCTCGATTGCCGCGGTGACGCAGGCCGCAAAGCGCTCGCGATCAACCGCCAGCGCCGTACCGCTGGGAACTGCGCTCGCAGCCGCCAGGCGCATCAACAGCGACCCGGCGCGCCGCAACTCTTCTTTCAGCAGCCAGGAAGCCGAGCCCGGCACATTCGACTTCAGCGAATTGCTGCAAACCAGTTCCGCGAGCTTGTCGGTCTTGTGCGCGGGCGTTTGTCGGGTGGGGCGCATTTCATAGAGGACGACGGGCACACCGCGCTCGGCAAGCTGCCAGGCTGCTTCACTTCCTGCCAGCCCGCCCCCCGCCACCTCCACCGGTCTCATCTCCAGCCCCATCTGGACGGCATTATAGCAGGTAGGATGCAGGGATCTCAGTTGCCCGACGGTCCGCGGTCGATGCCACACAGTCCATGCCGATTCGGCTTGGACTCTTTCCACCATCGACTGCTGAGTGCGAAGTCCCCTTTACGTCACAGCGTGTTCGTACTTGCAGGCTTCGTTGCGGCAATAGCGGACGGCGGTGGAGTCCTTTTTATGTTTCTCCAACAGGAGGGGGGAGCCGCACTGGGGGCAAGGTTCGGCGACAGGTTTATCCCAGGCGGCGAACTTACATTGCGGATAGCGGCTGCAGCCGTAGAAAGTCTTCCCGCGCTTGGTGCGCCGGACCACCAGCTCGCCCGTGCAACCCTTCTCCGGGCAGGCGATGCCCAGCGTCTGCCGCTTCACATATCGGCAGTTGGGGTAGTTGCTGCATGCCGTGAACTGACCGTAGCGTCCGTGCTTGAGTGCCAGGTTGTTGCCACACTTCGGGCACTTCTCCTCGAGAGGGACGTCGGCTACCGCCGTCGCCGCGCCTTCCTTCATAACGATCTTCTTGGTATTACGACACTCGGGGTAGCCCGTGCAGGCCAGGAAATATCCGAACCGGCCGCGCTTGACCGCCATAGGCTTGCCGCATTTCTGGCAGTTCTCTTCGGCGACGTCAGGCGCCGGCGGTCCGGCCGTGCCGTACTGGGCCGCCAGTTCGGGTGTAAGGTCGCGCGTGCCGTCGCATTCCGGGTAGCCCGTGCAGGCGAGGAAGGCGCCGTTGCGCCCCAGCCGCACGACCATCGGCTTGCCGCACTTCTCACATTTCTCGTCGGTGGGGATTCCCTCGCCCTTGATGTCCTCCATCTCCCGCTCGGCGAGCCGCAAGTCCTTCTTGAACTTCTTGTAGAACTCGTCGAGGGCGTCGATCCAGGAAAGCTTCCCTTCCTCGACCTCGTCGAGTTCCTCCTCCATGCGCGCCGTGTAGGCCACGTCGAAGATGTCGCTGAAGTTCTTCACCAGCAGGTCGCTGACCAGCATGCCGAGATCGGTGGGATAGAAACGGGCCTGTTGCTTGTGGACGTAAGCGCGGTTTTGGATGACGGAAAGAATGGTGGCGTAAGTCGAGGGCCGGCCAATCCCTTTCTCTTCCAACGCCTTCACCAGCGTGGCTTCGTTGTAGCGAGGTGGCGGCTCGGTGAAATGTTGTTCGGGGTGGAGTTTGCGCAGCTGGAGCGTTTCACCCTGCTCGACGGCCGGCAGGGGGCGCTTCAATTCCTCTTCCTCCTCCATTTCCGCCTTCTCGTCTTTGCCTTCCTCATAGACAGCGCGGAAGCCGTTGAATTTCTCCACCGAGCCTGTGGCGCGGAAGAGGTAGTCACCGGCGGCGATGTCGATGGTGGTCTGGTCAAAGACCGCGGGATTCATCTGCGAAGCCACAAAGCGCTGCCAGATGAGTTTGTAGAGCCTGAATTCATCCGGGCTGAGGAAAGCGCGTACAGATTCCGGTGTCCGCTCGACGGCCGTGGGACGGATGGCCTCGTGGGCGTCTTGCGCGCCCTTCTTGTTCCGATAATGGATGGGCGCAGGCGGCAAATAGGCCGCACCGAAATTGCGTTGTATGAAGTCCCGCGCAGCGGCAAGCGCACCCTCAGCCACGCGGGTCGAATCGGTGCGCATGTAGGTAATCAGGCCCACGGACCCTTCTTGGTCCACTTCCACGCCCTCGTATAACCGCTGGGCCAGCATCATCGTCTTCTTGGCCGTGAAGTGCAGCTTGCGGACCGCTTCCTGTTGGAGCTTGCTGGTG
>Ga0315296_10002164_pt1 | contig 16880 bp, 10 predicted proteins | sample YL17G14_18_MG_FD_203921 | JGI IMG/M metagenome (GOLD analysis project Ga0315296, IMG submission 203921) | Sediment microbial communities from Yellowstone Lake, YNP, Wyoming, USA - YL17G14_18 | ecosystem: Environmental > Aquatic > Freshwater > Lake > Sediment | place: USA: Wyoming | collected... | reverse complement strand
CCGCGGCCGTATCCTTGGGCGTCTCCTTGGCCAGGGCATTCCCTTTCACGACCACTTTGGATATCTTATTGTCCTTGAGGAAAATCTCCATTTCCTTTCCGGAGAGCGTGTTCTCACCCTCCTCGGCCACAGGCTTCCCGGTGAGCAGAGCCCGCTCCTCTTTGCGGAAGTACTCCAGCCGGTCGCAACGGGCCTTGTTCCCCTTGCGGGTCATCACGACATGGCCCTGGGCAAGGGCCCGATCCTCCTTGTTGAAGACCTCCATCTTCTCGCTGTCGATGATGAGAGTCGTATCCCGCTTCTCGTCCCTGAGGAGGAGCCGGGGCATCCCGACCATTAAGCCGTATTTCGTCTTCTCCTCGTAGACCCCATGCGACCCGGTCACGACCGTCTTCCCGTCCTTGCTCTCCAGCCTCACCCGGCCATCGGCCTCGGCCCGCTCGTCTTCACGGAAATAGGCCAGCCGGTCCGCGTTCAGGGTCTGGCCGCTGTCCACGAGGACCACGTTCCCCATCATCTCCGCCCGCTTGTCCTTCTTGAAATAGGTCGCCATGTCCGAGGTCAGGATGCGGCCCTTGTCCACCATCTTGACGCGCCCGGTGAGCACGGCCCGCTCGTCCATCTCATAGGCCTCGCCGTGGTCGCTCGTGATCGTGGCCGTGCCGTGGACGATGACCACACTGGAATCCAGAACCGTCATCCGCCCCTGGGTCGTGTTGATGAGCTCCACGTGGTTGGCCGTGACCGTGTAGGGCTCATCGCCCAGGTCAGAGAACTCGTCTTTTTTCCCTTGTCCTTGTATCCCCGGAGAGAGGATAAGGAGCCCAAGAATCGTAAGGAAAAATCCTCCCCGCCTTGTAATTTTAGATTTTGGATTTTGGATTTCGGTTTTCAACCCTCCACCCCTTGCCCCTTTTTCACTTATTCCCCTTCTTCTCCGGTACGGCATGGGCCTTGAACTTCTCCTTGATCACCACGTGCTCCAGACTGGGGTCGGATTCCAGGCCGATGCCGGTCATCACGGTCCTGCCCCGGGTGATGCGCACGGAGTCGTCGGACATGATCTTCTGCCGGGCGTTGTCCCAGCGCAGGAGGTTCGTCTCCAGCTTCGCCCCGTCCTTGGAGACCACCAGGACGTGTCCCTGGGCCACCATGTCGTTGGACGTCGTGTTCACCGTGCCCCGATCCGCGGTGAGCGTTGAGTAAAGCTCCTCGTTCACCCGGTAGAAGTCGATCTTCACTCCTTCGATCTGCACGGTCTTCTGCTTCTCGTAGTTAGATGCCTTGGGGGAGGTCAGGACCCACTGTTTCTTGCCGTTCTCGGTCTCCATAAGGGAGAAGCCCTCGATGATCTGGTCCGGAACCAGGCCCTGGGGCACATCGCCCGAGGGTGGAGGGGCTTTTTGCCCGCATCCCACAAAAAACAGACAAAGGGTGAGAGGTAAGACGTTAGCCGTGAGAATTCTCATGATTCGGTTTCGTTCTCCAGCGCTCGTGCATCCAGACCCACTGGTCGGGGTGCTTTCGGATGAAGCCTTCTAATATCTCGGTGCATCTCTGGGTATGGAGGGTTAAATCCTGCTCTTCGTTGCCCGTGGACAGCAAGGGAAGGGACTCCAGGACCTCAATGGTGTGCTTGCCGTCTCCGTTGCGGTGGATGGCCATCGGAACCAGGGCCGCGCCGGTCCGCAGGGCAAGTTCCACGGCCCCGGTCGGGGTGTAAGCCGGCTGGCCAAAAAAAGGCACGAACACACCCTTGACTCGGGTGTCCTGGTCGATCAGCACCCCCAGGGCCTCGCCACGCCTGAGACAACGCAAGGCCTCCTTGGCTCCGGTATCGCGGTCGATCGTGTTGATCCCGTGGCGGCTTCTCAATCCGACCAGCAACTCGTTCAGCCGGTCGTCATAAGCCCGCCGGCCGATGACATTGATGGGATAGCCCAGAGAGGCAAAGGCGGCTGGAACCAGCTCCCAACACCCGATGTGCCCGGTCACCACCACCACGCCCCTTTTGAGCTTCATGGCGTGGTCGAAGAGTTCCAGGCCGGAGAAGCGGACGTTTTCTTTCAAAAAACTCCCCCCGGCAGCATCCATCCTCAGGGCATCCCAGGCGTTCCGGCCCAGCTCCCGAAAGGACGCTCTGCCCAAGATGGCCACTTCCCCTCTTCCCTTTTCGGGAAAGGCCAGAGAAAGATTCCTGATAACCTGCTCCCTGGCCTTGGGAATGAGGACGTAGGCGCATCCCCCGAGGAAACAGGCAGCGGAATACCCCGCCTCCGGGGACAGGAGTTTCATGCCTCCGACCAGGAACCGAACCAGGGCATACTGGAAATCGCGCCTGAGCTTCTTGGAAAGGCCCATAGCAGGTCTATTCTACCACGCTCAAGGGCCAGGGGTCAAGAGGGTTACCCCTTTAGAACCCTCCCCCTTGACAAACTTTTCGTAAGGGCTTATAATGTAAGCGTATTGGCACTTCATCAACCCCCAGATTAGGAGAACGGCCCATGGCCGAGGAGAAGAAATTAGCCCTGTTCATCGACTTCGAGAACATCGCTATCGGGTCCCGGGAGGCCAAGCATAAGTCCTTCGAGATCGGCCTGGTCCTGGAGCGCCTGGTGGAGAAGGGCAAGATCATGTTCAAGCGGGCCTACGCCGACTGGGGCCGCTATACCGAATACAAACGCCCGTTCCACGAGGCCGCGATCGAGCTCGTGGACATCCCCCAGCACCGCATCTCGGGCAAGAACTCCGCGGACGTGCGCATGGTCGTGGACGCCCTGGACCTCTGCTACACCCGGGCCCACATCGACACCTTCGTGCTGGTCTCCGGGGACTCCGACTTCTCGCCCCTGGTCTCCAAGCTCCGCGAGAACAACCGCTACGTGATCGGCGTGGGCGTCAAGAACTCCTCCTCCGAGCTCCTGGTGGACAACTGCGACGAGTTCATCTACTACGAGGACTTGATCCGCGCCGCCAAGAAGGCCGTACCGGCCCCGCACCTCCCCGAGAAGCTGGCCGAGGCCTTCGGCCTCCTGACCGACTCCCTGGATGCCATGCAGCGCGAGGGCCACGAGGTCTTCTGGAGCTCCCTGGTCAAGCAGACCATCATGCGCAAGAAGCCCTCGTTCAACGAGAGCTACTACGGATACAAGACCTTCTCCAAGCTCCTGGAGGACGCGGCCAAGCACAAGGTCGTGGACATCAAGCGCGACCCCAAAAGCCGGACCTACATCGTGGCGCCGTTCGGGGAAACGCCTTAAGAATCCTAATTCGTAACTCGTGACGGGTCACCAATCACCCGCCGCTACTAATGAAGAGAGGACTCCGACATTCGTCGGAGTCCTCTCCGTGTTTGGTAGCGGGGGTAGGATTTGAACCTACGACCTTTGGGTTATGAGCCCAACGAGCTACCAGGCTGCTCCACCCCGCGTCAAAGAATGATATTTTGTTGCGTAACGTTTTGGTTGCTAACCGAACTCTCCAGTATATTTATTAACCTTGGTATATGGGCATTTGTTCGCGCAGAACCCGATAGAGTTTTATATTCTGTTTTTTTAATTTCTGTTCAACTTTCTGCAAACCTTTTATTAAATCCACAAGTGACAATTCAATCAATAATTGCCAGTACCCTGTTGGAGTGGACTTGAGTTTATCGAACGTCTCTTTCGATACAATCCCTTCCATCGTCTCCGGCCCGCCATTCGCCTCAATGACCTTGGCAGCCGCTATTTTCATCTCATCCCTCAAAAGCTGCCACAGATCTTTGCCCTGAATATGGGCGATCATCCGGCCCAACGCAAGAGACATGGAAAGGATCGCATTCATTCCAAGGTTTCCTTTTCTCTGCATGACTTCGATCATTTCTTCATCCGAGACATTTTTCGAAATCTTGCCCCGGGCAATCGCCGTCTCTTTTTCTAATAAAAGGAGTTTTTTATCGATCGCCATGATGGTCTTGAATTCAGAAAGTTTTTTGCCAATGAATTCCGGACTGATGATCTTCAGAACGTTGCTCACCGCATTCTGACAGCCCTTGCCCTCATATCGTTGGACGGATTGCCAGAGCTTTTTTAATTCCACATCATTCTTTGCAAAAATATCTTCTTCCTTTAAACCCTTCTTAAATTGATACGTCTTATCCGGCTGGGCCAGGAATAATTCTCCATATTTATCAATAACTGGTGATTTTTCAATCGTCGTATCGATGAGATGAATCGCCTCGCCAGTGCCCGCCGATGTGCCCAGAGGGGTTGATCCAGTGAATTTGAAAATCCTGCGATACTCCTCGCTTCCTTGAATGCCACAATAAATATCCACCCCCACGCTTGGGATGCCGGCGTTGGTGGGCTCTTCATAGGCGATCACATCGGTGATCACTAACTGCTTCAGAAAATCGCCGTTCCCTATGAGGGGCTTGTTGGCCTCATCGGCCTTGGCCGTCTTCTGGAGCTCCTTCATCATTTTGGTTATCGAACCATACTTAAAGAGCCTTTCCGTATTCGCACCGCCGCCAGCCTTCAATCCCAGGGAATTCACTGAAAGGGCGACTTGCGCCTCCATATCATCGTTGGGCGACTTGGAACGGTGGGAGACCACGATCTCCAACCTCTTGCCCAAGGCGACCAGCATCGCAATCATGGTCTCGGAGAGGGACCCAATCTGATTGGGCTTGATGAGCGCGGTGTTGATCAAGCCCTTATCCGCGCAGTACTCGATCGTCGAGTCCTTCGTCGTAATGTTATCATCGCCGATGACGAAAACCTTATCGCCCAATTCTTTCATCAACAGGCGCCAGCCTTCATCATCATCCTCGGCAAAGGGATCTTCCAGCGAAAATATCGGGTGGTCCTCGACGGCCTTTTTGTACAGTTCGACTAACTGATCCCGAGACATCACGACTTTTTCTTCACTGCGCCAGAAATAATACATTCCCACGGCGTCGGGCTGATTGAATTCCTTGCGATAGGCGTTGCTCAACTCGCTCAATGCCGGGTCAAAGGCAATGGCGATGTCCTCGCCCGGCCGATACCCGATGTCTCGGATCGTCTGAACCGCCAGGCGCCACATCCTCTGTTCGGGAACCAAATCCCCAGGCTCTTTGCTGATGAACGGGGCCAGCCCGCCTTCCAGGCCGATGCCCATGACCCTGGCTCCCTCTGACTTTTCGATGATCTCCTTCAGCCGATTTTGCAAGGTCACCGTAATCATCTGGGCTTCTTCGTAATTCTGGGCGCAGAGGGGCAAAAACATCATCTCCTGCATGCTGATATTGCTCTCAGGATACTCCTTCTCGGTATGTCTTCCCCCCATCCCGCAGTTCCGAAATTGCCAAGGCGCGCTAACGGTATCTCCATCTTTTAATGAGATGGTCTGAATCCGCTGCCTCGTCATCATCTCCTTCACGACCTTGGCCCGATTCAGCCAGCTTTCCTTGGAGATTTCAACCTTTTCAGCCTTTAACTTCGCCTTGGCTTCCCGCTCCCTATATTCCCGATACTTCCCGGTGTCGGCAAGCAAAAAGTCCAAGAGCCCAACCAAGGCGATCCCGAGCACCAATCTTCCGGGATAGATGATGACCGGAAGGTTGCCCACCAGACCAACGGCCAATAGGACGATCGCAATCGGCAACATCACCAAAGCCATATTCCCGCTGGTGGCGGGCCCAGCCGCAGCCACGGCAAGATTGAAGGGAGCCTCCGGATAATAGGTCAACCCTTCTTTTTTTACACCGACAAATATTCCATAGGGGATTTTGACAAACATCTCAAGACGCCAGAAGATCCTTGAAAGAAATGGGCTCCTCATCCGTTGTTGCGCCTGGGGTAAAATCTTCTCACTCAAGGCATTCAACCTCACGGCCTGAAGATAATGGCCCATCTCATGAACGGCAACCCCGGCATGGAAACTCAGGAACCAGAAGATCGCGGAGATGATCGTATCCGGGCTGGTGAAAACAAAACCCAGTACGCCCTTGCCGTGCAAGGCCGCTGGAATGCACAGTACCGATGAGATAAAGGCCACATGAAATGAAACCAAGATATGGTTGGCGATCACCCAGCCGGAGTGCAACGTTGGCCTATTTTTTTCGATGGACACCTTCAAGGTTTATTTATATCCCATATTTAGGTTATCGTCAAGCCCTATGTTTCAAGGATTTCCATTTCGGGAATTCATCCTCAGTTCCTTATCCCGTCATTATTTCGCCACTCGGCAAAATACCACGGGAATCTAAAAGCCTGGATCTGGTATTATATCACGGAACGAAAAGCTTTGTCAAGGTTGCTATGGGCCTTTGTGAGGGAAGCGGATGACCCGCTCGTGGTCTTTGATCATGCCCAGCTCCTCCCGCGCCTTGTGCTCGAAGAGAAGGGAGTCCTTCTCCAGGGCCAGCCGCTTTTCCTTCAGCAGGGCTTCGCGTTCCAGCTTCAAGACAGCGATCTCCCGGGCGATCCGGAGCTGCTCTCCCTCTAAAGTCCGTATCCTGAGGATCCCGTACTTTCCCCCGATGAAGATAAAGCTCAGCCAAACGAGGAGGACCAGGACGACGATGAGGAAGAGCTTGAACCCGATACCACCCTCTCTTCGTCCTCTCTGACGGGCCTCGGCCATGCTATTGGCTTAAAGCAAAGACTTTGCGCCCAAGGTAGACCGCGTTTTCGCCCAAGGCCTCCTCGATGCGCAGCAGTTGGTTGTACTTGGCCAGGCGGTCCGTGCGGGAGAGCGAGCCGGTCTTGATCTGCCCGGTGTTCATGGCCACGGACAGGTCCGCGATGGTCGAGTCCTCGGTCTCCCCGGACCGGTGAGACACGATCGCTGCAAAGGCATTCCGCTTGGCGAGCTCTATGGCGTCTAAGGTCTCGGTCAGCGTGCCGATTTGGTTCAGCTTGATCAGGATGGCGTTGGTGATGCCCTCCCGGATGCCCCGCTCCAGGCGCTCCACGTTCGTCACGAACAGGTCGTCGCCTACGAGCTGAATCTTTCTCCCCAACCGGACTGTCATCTCCTTCCAGCCTTTCCAGTCGTCCTGGTCCAAGCCGTCCTCGATGGACACCAGGGGGTATTTCCCGGCCCACTTCTCGTAGAGGTCGATCAACTGCGTGGCCGAAAGCCTTTTCCCCTCGCCCTTGAGGACATATTTCCCGTTGTGGAAGAACTCGCTCGCGGCCGGATCCAGAGCCAGGAAGATCTGCCTCCCCGGTTTGTACCCGGCCTTCTCCACCGCCTTCAGGATCAGGCCCAGGGCCTCCTCGTTGGACTTGAGCTTGGGCGCGAACCCGCCCTCGTCCCCGACCGTGGCTAATTCGCCCCGCTCCTCGATGAGGCCGGCCAGGGCGTGAAAGATCTCGGCCCCGGCCCGCAGGGCCTCGTGGAAGCAGGAGAAGCCCGCGGGCACGATCATGTACTCCTGGATATCCGTATTCCAGCAGGCGTGCTTGCCGCCGTTCATCACGTTCATCATGGGCACCGGCATGGTCTTGGCGTTCACCCCCCCCAGATAGCGGAACAACGTCTGGTCCAGGGCCGCGGAGGCCGCCTTGGCGCAGGCCAGGGAGACGCCCAGGATGGCGTTGGCGCCCAGCTTCTTCTTGGAGGGCGTGCCGTCCAGCTCGATCATCCTCCGATCCAGCCGGGGCTGGTCCAGGACATCGAAGCCGATGAGTGCCGGGGCGATCACTTCGTTCACGTTGCGCACGGCCTTGAGCGTCTCCTTGCCCCCGTAGCGGGCCTTGTTCCCGTCGCGGAGCTCCAGGGCCTCGTGCTCGCCGGTGGAGGCCCCGGAGGACACCGCCGCCCGTCCCCGGGCCCCGCCGGCCAAGAGGCAGTCCGCCTCGATCGTGGGATTGCCCCGGGAATCCAGGATCTCGCGCCCTTTGAGCTCAACGATCTCGGTCATGACGTCTCCTTATCAGCGGTAGTTCCCCTTGAGCTGGCCCCAGTCCGTCGTATCGGTCTTGATGTCCTCCCAACGGGTGATCGCCCAGAACCCGTCGGTGTCTTTCCTGAAAAGGAAGTGGCCCTTGCCCCGGGCGTAGAGCGAAGCAGTGCCCGAGATCCTGAGCTCGTAGTCCTGATACCAGTCTGCTGTGTTCTCCCCTGTGGAGCCCTGGGGGTTGGAGAAGCTCAGGGCCACCGTGCCCTGGTTGAAAAGGGAAGCCGTAACCTGGGACTCCACGCCGGAATTCCAATCCGCATAGCGACCCCGCGGCGCAAGCAGGGTGTCCCGGGGGTCGGCCTGGAAGACGAAGTCCGCAGTAAAAGAACGCAGGTAGTTCGTCAGGTTCTTCGCGTTATAGGCGCTCGCGAGGTTGGCGAAGACCCCGTCCGTCGTGGTCGGCAACTGCCAGTCGCTCCCGCCCCCCGAGGGCTGAGCCGGGCTGCGGGTGTCGAAGAAGCAGCCGGCCAGAAAGAGAGTGGGCAGCAGGCAGAAGGCAGAAGGCAGGAACTTCAATCGTAGTAATTTGCTCATTGATTCGGCTTTCAATCGCTCGTCTTAACAGTCAAAGTATACAACAACCCTAACGGGTTTGGCAAGAGGGACGGGCATGGAAACAACTCATTGCAAATTTAGCATTTATCATTTAGCATCTGTCATTGAGAAAACCAAAGGCTTAAGAAACATACCCCAGGCTTTTAACCAACCCCCGATAAATTGCCAGGAGGCAATTCCGCAAGGGGGGCAAGCCCCCCTTCGGCGCTCGTCTTGGAATAACCTCAAGACTCGCTGAGCACCCCCCAGACATGGGGGGACCTTTCCCCCATACCCCCTCATCCGGAAAAGTGACCCCGGATAAGGAGCCTTTTTCAAGTCAATAGGCGTAAGTATGGCCGAAAACGATACGTTAAGGCCCCGATGAACAGCATCGGGGTCTCGCTTCGCTCCGAGGGGATATCCGAAAAAGCTCCGAAATCCGAGAGGGGTTTCCGACTACTTCACGCCCACTTCACGCCCACTTCACGCCATCCCCACCCAATCTCCTGTATTTTGAACCGAAGATTTCTTAAAATACTTGGCAGGCCACAATATGTAGTGGCCTATTATGTAACCGCTACAAAACAAAATGCAAAATGAACTACCCTGTATGAAACGAGGAGAGCAAGGGAAAAAGGAGGTTTCATGCAAAAGGCGGGGCCTTTCGGCCCCGCCAGATAAGGAGGCTCTGATGTTTTTATCGCGTCGTCAGCTTCGCCCAGGCCAAGCGAATCTTACGGCTGTCAGGGGTATCAAACTTGAGGTAGAAGTCAGTGACCGACCCACTCCAATTGTAATCAGCCAGGTTTATAGCTATTTCTTTCCACTGACCAGCGGAGAGAAACGTCATGCCAGGGAATGAAGGAGGAGGCATCTGGGGTGACCAGCGCACGGTGACGCTATCGTTCTGATTGCTGAAGACTCTGAATTTCAACATCTTATACTTATTCGCATCAATAGGACTCGTGATCCTAAAGTGCAGCTCGGGATACGGCGTGATGTCTGTGAATGTCACACCCTCCCAGACGCCGGAAATGGAATCGGTGAGGCTGGTAAACCCCGCATAGGAGGAGATGTCAGGATTCAGGGGGTCCTCAGTCATGTCCCAGGGATTGTTCTGAACCTTCGTTGCATAGTCCTCGGCATTCAGCCATAAGAGGCTGTGAGCCGAGCTGGATGCGCCTTTGAGAAAGACATTGATGTCCTTGGGACCAAGAGGAGTCGAGCTGTTGGTCACCCAGTTATACGTCACCGTCACATACTTCGGGAGGGTATCATCCGGGCTTAACGCAGGCACAGTCACATAGCTCTTCCCCAAGAACGTCCCGCCAGACAACGGGTCCCCGATGTAGAACTTCACGGTGTCAGACTTGGCAGAAAACCCCAGATTATAGACCAAGGCTTGTAAGACGACCGTATCCCCTTCGGTAAACTGAACGTTCGCTCCCGAAGGGGTGGACTTCCAGAAGGAGATGTCGGGATCGGTCACCAGAAGCGTGCTCCACATGCTTCCATTGTAGGGATTGGGTGCTGCAATCGCCGCAAGAGGCTCCATCCCTCCTCCTGAAGGCGGGAGGCCGATGATGAACCGGAACAACCGTCCTTCCCCTGCCTTCAACACCGTGTGAAATACAATGTTCCCGGTGGATGGAATCAGGTGCCGGCTGTTCAGGTCCAGGACATAGTACCTCCGTCCGCTCGGAGGAGTGGGTAAGCCATTGCCGTTCACGGTGACGGTAAAACCTCGCTGGGTGCTGTTGAAGTCCTTGTTCACGATGAAGGCGTAGAAGGCCGTGGGGTTATGCCCCTGGACAGAATCCGCAAAGGTCACATACTCCGGATTTTTGGTGAACTGACCGCCCGCAGTGTCCGCCACCACGCTCGTGATCCGCTGGCCCACCTTCCAGATGTTCCGTAGGTGAGGCGTGATAATGTGAAGCGGATCATTGATAGTCTTCAGGAAGTTCCAGTTTCGGGCATAGGGAGCGTATTTCCAGAGGTTGTAAATCTCTTTCCCTCGTTGGCTGGAGTCGGGGTTCGGGGCCTGCCCTAAAGGGCGGAAGGGATCGTGGATCGGATCGCTGGGATTGAAAGGCCTTAACTGATTAGGTGATAAATAGTACGTATGGGCACGCTGGTAGACATAATCCTTGTACGGGGCATCAAAGGGCACGAACTTTTCGTCCCAGAACTCAGCCCATCCCCCCAAGCTTCCAGCGGTATCAGTCGGAAGCACAAAGTAGAATATCCCCTTATCCTCGTGAAGGATCGCAAGGTTTGCAAGCTCCCTTACCTCCTCGGGCGCGGGGATGCGTATCGTGTTGGTATCACCATTTTTCCGACCACATGCTTGCAATTGAGTATCATAAATTGGAACGGGATCTGCGGGATTCGCCATCTTACCTGCACTAACAATAGTATCCGCATAGTCTGTCCAATATCTACGCAAACTAAACGTATCTCCAATAGGCGTATTCCACCAGACGGGCCAGACATCGTAAGTCATACTTTGCATTCTGTTAGGGTAAATGTTCCCCTGAAGATTCTGGTATTTAGTGGTGCACAGAGAAGCGGCTGAATTACGCGTAAACCCGATATCATTTCCGTAACATGCAACGTTGATGCATACGCTGTGCAGGCTGTCCCGATGCTCAACTTTCCATTTCAGCCAGGAGTGAACGCCCAAACTGTCTGTTCGGGAACACGACTGGTCAGGGCCCCACCAAATGTTTTTCCAATACTTCAGGTTGGGGTTCTGGTAATTCTTGTAGTGAAAATCATTTGGCTCGTCCCAGTAGAAATACTTCCACAAGGCATGGGCGTTCTTGACCGAGTCCACAACCGAGGCGACGACGGTGTCCAAGTAGGCATCGAACCTTAAACTGTCTCGAAACTTCGAGGTGTCGCGGTTAGAATTGGACCCGCTGTAACTGGTGAAATATCGCTGAGAAACTGGAACGGTCGGGTCCCTCCCCGTGATATCCAAGTACTGGTTTTGAGGCCTGCCTGGGTAGGTCACGCTGCTGTGGAAAGGGGCAGCCACCAGCCAGATGCGAAAGGCGACACTGTCATACTTCGCAAGCTTAAATGTCAGCCAAGGGACCTCCCCGTTTCCTGCGGTCCCTATATTAATCCCCTGCCAGCGCAAAGCCGCCAGCCATTCCAAGTCGAACCCCTTTTTCATGCGGACGGAGTCCGACCACATATTGAGGGGATCGGCACACCATAATCCGATGGGAAAGGTTTGGTCGCTGGCCAAGAGCGGAGAGACGAAACCGGCGAGCAGCGTGACCAGCCCAAGCCCAAAGACCACCTTTCTGAACATCTGATTCCTCCTTCCCGAAAAAGTTAACGGATGACCGTAATCTTGATGATTTCTTGACTCTTGCTGTTTTCGAGGATAACGAAATAAACACCTGATGGGACAGCTCGCCCTTTTTCATCCCTGCCATCCCAGACCATCTCTTGAAGACCCGGTTCATTGATACTCGAAACAAACCCTCTAATCCGTTGCCCGGCAGCATTGTAGAAACTCAATCGAAACTCACCTGGCTGGCTGAGGGTAAATTTAAGCCTTGCAGCTATCTTCATTGGATTGGGGAAACATACGATTGAAATCGCCTTTTCTGCACCCCTAACCACATTATCATGAAGATTGACCCCGACAATCGTTTTCCTGAACTTCTGAATGCGGTTGAGATAAAAGTCAGACACATACACAAATCCTGCGCTATCAATCACAGCAGAAACGGGAGCCTGAAACTCGCCGTTCCCATTCCCTTGTGTGCCCCATTTCGTGATGAACACACCGCTTGAGTTAAACTTCTGAACTCGATAATTGGGATAAACAGCGGGCTCATCCGGAGTAAAAACCTTGTCTCCATCACCGGAGCGCATCGTGCAAACCTGAGAGAATTGCCCATCACCCGTCCCAAGCACACCCCAACGAGAAATATAATGACCGGTACTATCGAATTTATAGATGATGGAATCCGCGACCGGTCCTCGCCCCACATAGACAAATCCACTATCGTCACAGCATAGTGCTTGGGGACCCCAATATTGGGTTCCAAAGCCATTGCCGAAGGCCCGTATTTTATTGCCGAGCGTATCGTATACTCCTACGCTATCATTTGGATGATAATTCCATTCCGCAATATATATTTGGTTGAACGGACTCACATCGAGACCCGCAGCATTATCGGACCACATCAGAATAAAATTACCTCGGCTATCGAACTTCTGAATTCTCCCATTTCCGTTGTCATTAACATAGACGAAACCTGAATGGTCTGCCGCAATGTCATACGGCTCGTTGAACTCTCCTTGACCTGTGCCCAACTTACCCCATTTGATAATAAAATGGCCATTACGGTCGAACTTCTGGATGCGGTTATTATTACGGTCGCAGACATAGATGAATCCTGAATCATCAATGCACATCCCTTCGGGATTATTGAACTGCCCAGTATCGCTCCCGGTCGTCCCCCACTGCATCACGTATTGGTAGACCTCCTGGGTGGAGTCCGGCTGGGCCCAGAGAGGTGATATCGCGCCCAGCGCCATAACCACGAAAACAACCAGCAATGCTTTCTTCATTTCAACCTCACTACCTTTTCTGTGAGCACCCGATCCGGAGTGCTAAGCTCCACCACGTAAACTCCGTTGGCCACCACCCGGCCAAACTCATTCACTCCGTCCCAATAGGCTACATGGCCCCGCGCCACCTGAAACTCATCCACCAACACCCGCACCAGATTACCAACAATGTCGTAGACCCGCACCGAAACCCGGCCATCCACTCTCAAGGCATAGGAAATGCTAACCACCCTCTGGAAGGGGTTCGGCCAGCCGGGGAAAAGTCGGGTGCCCTGCATGAAAGAATCCGGAGCGGGCGTCTGGCCAACTCCGACAATTGTTTTTCTAAACTTCTGGATGCGGTTAAGGTAAGGGTCAGAGACATAGACAAACCCTTCGCTATCAACAACTACCGAAAAAGGAACATTAAACTGTCCGTTTCCAGTGCCTTCCGTTCCCCACTTTGTGATAAACGCTCCTCCTGAGCTGAACTTTTGAACGCGATGATTAGGTATATTAGTGGGAGCATCGGGGACGAAAACCTTGTAGCTTTCACCGGTACGCATAGTATAGACCCCCCCGAATTGGCCATCGCCTGTACCGTTGCTGCCCCAGCGAGTAAGGATATTCCCAAGGGTATCAAACTTTATGATGTCATTAAGATTTCCTGGATTTCTGCTTACGTAGATAAACTCACTATCATCTACGGCTACTCCCCAAGGCTCCCACCACTCCGTAGTATCGGGGTTACCAAAGGAACCCAAGTGGTTGCCAAGGGTATCGTACACTTTCAGGCTCTCATGAGGACTCACTCCGCCGTCAGCGATGTATAAAAGATTTGAAGAACTTACATCGAGACCCGCAGCATTATCGGACCACATCAGAATAAAATTACCTCGGCTATCGAACTTCTGAATTCTCCCATTTCCGTTGTCATTCACATAGACGAAACCAGAATGGTCGCGGGCAATGTCATACGGCTCGTTAAACTGTCCTTGACCGCTCCCAAGACTGCCCCATTTGAGAATAAAATGGCCATTAAGGTCGAACTTCTGGATGCGGTTATTCCAACGGTCGCAGACATAGATGAATCCTGAATCATCAATGCACATTCCACCCGCCCCGTTGAACTGCCCCGTATCACTCCCGGTCGTCCCCCACTGCATCACATACTCGTAAACCTCCTGGGTAGAGTCCGGCTGGGCGTGGGCGAAGGACAAGAAAAGTAACGTCAGAAAAAAACACATCTGTATTGACTTCAAGAAAGCCTCCCCATAGAATACAAAAACCTCCGAAATTTGGTTTCACTTTAGCCAAGCAATGCCCGACTTGCAGATGGATATATTATAAGGCCTACGGGGGGAGATGTCAAGAGGTATTTATGATATATATAAATATGGCGTGAAAAAGGGAAGAACGGCGAAGCTGAGAAGCGAGGGAAGGGACGGGAACGGCTGACAAGGGTGCATGGGAACAGGGGAGAAAAGACAGACAAGGGGACAAGGAGACAAGGGGAAAGGGCCAAGTACATTTCGAATTGCGGATTGAACGGCCAACTACGAGATTGCCGCGTCGCTTACGCTCCTCGCAATGACCCCCTCTAAAGATACTGGATTCCGGGTCAAGTCCGGAATGACGACCCAAGGGAGAACCTGAAAAGATAGATCGCTAAAAGAGATGCCGAAACAAGTTCGGCATGACGAGGCTTGGGGTGATCTCCAAGGGAGGAAGGGTGAGATTGCTTCGTCGTTTACGCTCCTCGCAATGACTCCGAAAAAAAAGAAAACAGGCGGGATCAGAAGATCCCGCCTGCCCGATAAACTGAAGCTTCGCCTGACTACCGGATCTGCACCGGGAGGGTCGGGAGCCTCACCACCATGGTCTCGCGCTTCCCGGTGGCGATCTCCTTGCGGTACTGCTCGATCTCCTGGATCACCGTGGAGTCGTAGGGATGGGCCCGCCGCCAGGACTCCAGGATGTGGATCGCCCGGGCGGTGTCCTTCTCCGAGCGGTAGAGCTGGTAGAGCTGGAGGTAGGTCCCGGGGTAGTTCGGGTCCACCGCCATCCCCTTGGCCAGATAGCCCTCGGCGGAGTCCTTCATCCCCATGGCCAGGAAGATGCGCCCGAGCTGCTCGTAGCCGTAGGGATGATTGGGCTCCACGGCCAGGAGCTTCCGGAAGTTGTCCAGGGACTGGGGGTAACGGCCCAGCTCGGCATAAGTGACGCCCAGAAGGTTCAGGTTCGCCGGCTCGTCCGGGGCGATCATCGCAGCCTCCTCGAACTCCTTGAGGGCCTTCTCCGGCTGGTTCAGCTTGCGGTAGGAGACGCCCAGCTGGAAGTGGGAGGAGGCGTAGTTCCGCAGGAGGTTGGAGGTGTTCTCGTCCTTGAAGACCCTGGGGTCGTGGACCGAGGTGTAAGAGTACTTCTGGTAGAGGTTACGCTCGGTGCGCTCCACATCCGGCTGCTTGTTCCAAGTGTTCTCGGGCACCACGCGGTACACGAAGCCCTCCATCCGCAGGTTGGGCTGGAGATCCATCAGGTTGTCCTCCTGGACCGTGACCGAGAAGTAGATCGGGTACTTCTCCCGGTAGGGCTGGGCGAAGACCTTCTCCTGGTACTGGGCGGGGGGCAGGATGTCCACCGTGGGCAGGAGGCCCTTGGCCCCTCCTCCCTTTCCGGCATTGGCCGCGATGATGTCCTTGACCGCGACCGTGGCCACGTAGAACACCCGGCCATCCTGGGTCTGGAAGGGCAGGAGCTTGTCGATCAGCTCCTCGGAGAGGTTCAAAGGCGCAGGCGGGGAAACGGGCCTCTGGCCGCTCTTGAAGATATTCAGCCAGCCAAAGGTCCGGCGGTACCAGCCGATCCTCTGGGGGTCGTAGCCGCGTTTCAATTGTTTGATATACCAGTTGGTGTTGATGAGCGAAAGGTTGGCCACCCGGACGTCCTGCCTTACCCCCTCCACACACTGGGCGTACCAAAGGGGGAAGGTGTCGTTGTCCCCGTTGGTGAAGATGATGCCGTCCTTCTCGCAGGATTCCAGGATATTCCGGGCGTACTCGAAGGGAATCCAGTTCCCGGAGCGGTCGTTGATGTGGAAATAGGTGAGCATCGGCTGGAAGGATAAAAGGACCAGGATCACGGCGCCGGCCGGGACGGCGTAGCGCTCCCAGGATTTGAGCTTCTCACGCAGGAAGGCCAGGGCCTGCCAGGCCCCGATCCCGATCCAGATCGAGAACAGGATGAAGGCCGGGCTGAACACGTAGTCCCGGTCCCGCACCTGGGGGTCGATCATGTTGTTGTAGAACACAAAGGCCACGCTGGCCAGGAAGAAGGCCGCGGACAGGAGCGGGAAGGTCTTGGCCTCCCCCTCGGTGCGGCGGAAGGCGAAGATGAGCGCGAGGAGAAAGCCCGCCATCCCCAAAATCACGCCGATAGTCGGGGGCAGGCCCAGGGCCGGGAGGGCCCCCAGGCAGAGGAAGCCCCAGAGCCAGGCCAGGCCGAAGATGAGCCCGCCCCGCTTCTCCATGCGGATGTGGGTCGAAATGCCCAGGATGCCCAGGCCGTAGATGGCCAGGGTCAGGAGCAGGGCCGGGACCGCCGGCAGGAAGCGCACGGCCGCCGGGGCCCACATCTTGGCATAATTGGCTTTGGACCCGCTGGAATAAACCAGGTCGCCGATGGCCCCGGGCAGTGGACTCGCGGAGACGTTCCACTGCCAGAGGAAGTAGCGCACGAACATGTGCCCGAACTGGTAGGGCCAGAAGTCCGCCCGGCGGAGGTGCCAGTTGAAGGGCTCGTACTGCTTGCGCTCCAAAACGTACATCAGGCT
>Ga0315296_10002162_pt1 | contig 16885 bp, 14 predicted proteins | sample YL17G14_18_MG_FD_203921 | JGI IMG/M metagenome (GOLD analysis project Ga0315296, IMG submission 203921) | Sediment microbial communities from Yellowstone Lake, YNP, Wyoming, USA - YL17G14_18 | ecosystem: Environmental > Aquatic > Freshwater > Lake > Sediment | place: USA: Wyoming | collected... | reverse complement strand
CTGTAAACTGCCGCAAAGCTGAAACGATCATCTCTCTCCAGTGCTTTCTCAACCATCTTCGCATCCTCCATTGAATCACCTACGCAGAGAAGACGCCCAAAGGGCTCCAAGGCTTGGGCAGCCCTGAGGAGGGAGAAGGGATGAGGCTTCAGAAGATTCACCCTAACCCCTTTCTCGCCGGCTCCTCTCATCGCTTCCTCTACGGTTTCTCTGAAGACCAGTGCTTCAGATCTGAAGCTGTTCAATAGCTGGCCAAGTATGTACTTGGCCTGGTCGGCCCCACTGCCCGAAGCGATGCCTAGGTTTGAACTCCCGAGAATCGCAGAAAGGAGGCTCAGGGTCTCCGAGGTTATGATGAGGTGTTCATTGTCAATTAGACCCTGTCGTTTCTTGTTGAACTTCGGCTTCATTCCGTAGCTTTTTGTGAACAGCTCAGGTCCGCAGAGGAATTCTTCGAAGATCCTGGCCACCATGTTGCTGTCGAGGTTGCCTTTGAAGTCGAAGAACTGCTTCAATTGCTGATAGAAGCTTATGTTGTTTGCATCGTAATCAGAATTCAGAGCTGTGTTAACGGACGAGACGCCTGTTTCATCCAGTTTCTTCGAGTAGTCTATTAATGCAACGCTCAATTCGTCAAGAGATGCTGACATGTTGAACTCATGATCGGCTTCTTGGTGCACATTCTCTGTGACGATTTCAAGACGCTCATATGGATCGACTATCGTGTTCGCTGCCGTGAGATGTTTCAAGAGCCTTTCTCTAACTCTGAGGGGTATTTCGCATGTCAGGACAAGCAGGATTGAGTATGTGAGATCCCAATCGTTGTTGAAACCTCCTGTCTTTCTGAAAGACAGGAGAACTTCATCTGAGACAGCGCTTTCTGGCAAAATACAACCAGTCATAAGCTTGAAAATGAAGGATGCTGTCCTCGCGATGGCTTTGTTGTAGGATTCTCTTACATCGATCAGGACACCGTCGCAATCGAAGACTATTGCATCTACTTCTCTTAGAATCTCAAGCCTGCCGCTTCGAACATAAGTGGGCACCCCGGCTGGACCTAGGTCCAGCCTGACGTAATCCTTAACATGGCTCATTGGAAAGGACCTCTTCGAAGGCGTTGAGGAACCGGTTGGTCATCGGTCGAGGAGCAACTGTGATTCTTAAACAGTTCTTTGTGTTCAGAATGCTTCCGATGTTTCTCACTACTATTCCTCTTGACAGCAGATCATTGTACACTTCATCAGAGCTTCTTTCAAGTCCGGCTAGAACGAAGTTGGCTTCCGAGTCAAAAGCCCTAACACCTTCAACGATGTTCAGCCGCTTCAGAAGTCTGCGACGTTCATTCTTCACTTCTTCAATCCCTTCTTCGACTATTCTTATTCTGTCCAGAAGCTTCAGGCAGAGTTTAATGGCCAGGAGCGAAGCAGGATAAGGCATCTGGAATCTCTCGTTCAGAACGGTGGCGACTTCGGGGCTTGCTATGGCATAGCCTATTCTCAGACCAGCCAGTCCAAAGGCTTTCGAGAACGTCCTGAGGAGAACGAGGTTCTCAGATTTCTCGGTGAAATCGGCCAAGGAATACGAAGCAAAATCGACATAGGCTTCGTCTACGATTACCAGTCCCCCGAATTCCTGAAGGATGCCTTTGAGATCTGCTAGGCTGAACTGGTTTCCGGTGGGATTGTTCGGCGAGCAGAGGAAGACCATTTTGCACCTATCTGAAACTGAAGACAGGAGATTCTCGATGTCCAAGGAGAAGTTCTCCTTCAGAGATACGGTTCGATAGGTAGCTCCTGCAGCCTCAGTCGCTCGCCCATATATGCTGAAGGTGGGTTTTATTGAGAGAACTTCATCGCCTCTTTTCAGAAAGGCATGTGATACAAGCTCTATGAGCTGGTCTCCCCCTGCGCCAATGATTATTTGCTCTGCAGGGATCTTGAGGAATCTTCCCAGAGCATCTGAAAGGACTGGCCTCTCATCCTGCGGATAAGTCCGCGGGTCAACCTCCTCCAGAACTTCTCTAAGCAAAGCCTTCAGAAGGCTCAAAGGAACGAAGAAGTTCTCGTTAGCATTCAGCCTCAAGATATCTTCCGACTTGAAGCCGAGCCTATTTGCTAAGCTCTCAGCGCTTTCACCTGGATCATACTTGTCAATCCTCTCAGCTTCCTTTAAGGCGTCTCTGATCCAAGAAAACTGCTTTTTCATTTCCTCAGTCGCTCCTCCACTGCCAAACCATGGTTCGGCAGACCCTCAGCTTCGGCGAGAGTCCTGATGCATTCTGTTATTCTCTGAAGCTGGTCAGCCGAACACCGGACCACATCATATCTTCGGACATAATCCAGTGCTGAGAGACCTGAGAAACGTTTTGCGAAACCCCCTGTGGGGAGAACATGGTTTGTCCCGAGGCAGTAGTCGCTGGCCGAGACCGGGGTATTTGGACCTATGAGAATGATTCCAGCGGAAGTTATCTCTTGGGCAATTGTCTCAGCGTTCTTTGTTATAACCTCTACGTGTTCAGGCGCGAACTCGTTCACAAAGTCTATGCCTTCCTTCCAATCCCTACACACAAAGATCAAACCACAGTCGAAGAGCGCCTTGGCGACGAACCCATGTCTTTCAATTTTCGGCAATGCCGCAGAGATTTCTTGAGCAACCTTCCCTGCTAGTTCCCTAGATGTTGTTACGAGCACAGCTACACTGTCTCCTCCGTGCTCTGCCTGAGAGATCATGTCAAGTGCCACGAGTCTAGGGTCAGAACTCTCATCAGCCAATACCAGTATTTCGCTCGGACCAGCGGGCAGGTCAATTGACACGTCTCTGGAGACTACCATCTTCGCAGCTGTGACATACGCATTCCCGGGTCCAACGATCTTGTCCACGGGTTTGATCGAGGCTGTTCCATAAGCCAGAGCTGCTATAGCCTGGGCTCCGCCAATCTTGTATACTTCACTGACTCCACACAGGTCCGCAGCCACAAGGATTAAAGGATTGACTTCACCGTTCTTCGCGGCAGGCGAGCAAACCGCTATTCTTGGCACGTTGGCTACTCTGGCTGGTGTGACAGTCATCACCAATGTGCTGGGATAAGAAGCTCTTCCCCCGGGGACATAGCACCCCACGCTTCGAAGCGGTTTTATTCTTGATTGGATTTTCACGCCATCAAGATCCAAGTCGAAGTTGATCTGGCCTAAGATTCTTGTCTGAAAACGCTCGAGTTTGCTCTTCATCAGTCTAATAGCGGAGACCTGCTCCTCCTCTGCCTGTTCATAGGCTCTGTCGATCTCGCTCCGGGAAACCTGAAGACCTTTAGAAGCTAGGTCTATGCCATCAAACTTCCTAGTTAGCTCTATGAGAGCATGATCTCCCCTGTTTCGCACTTCTTGGACAATGGACTTGACGTATGTTTCAACCTCTGGGCTCACAGGCTGGCTATCCGGCCATCTCTTCTTCAATACTTCGATCGGAGGGGAATACACGGTTCTTATGGCTGGTTGAGAAGGATCACTCATGGTTCTTCTCCTCGATATCGATGCTTTCAAGAGGCAGTACTTGTCTCGGTTCATAGACGACGAGTCCTTGAGCCAGTTTCCTAAGAGTTGGGAGAATTTCTAAGAATACTCTCTTGTCTATCACCGTGTTCACTGAGAACCATCCTTTCTCGGACAATGGAGCAATTGTCGGGCTCTTTAGGGCAGGAAGACTTTCAACCAGCTTCTGGACGTTCTCTTCTCTCACGTTGACGAAAATGTGAAGCTTCTTTCTTCCATCGACGACGCCTTTCAGGAGGGTCAGTATGTCGTAGATCTTCTCCCTCTTGGACGGATTCTTCAGAGCATCCGTGTTCGCGATGAGAACGGCCGAAGACTCCAAAACAGTTTCCACGATCTTAAGATTGTTCTGATCCATCGAAAGCCCGGTCTCCACAACTTCCACAATGGCATCCGCATCTTCCGGCGGCTTAGCCTCTGTCGCGCCGAAGGACAGGTAGATAGCTGCCTTGTTGTTTTCTCCTCTTCTCCACCATGGAGTCACAACTACCGGTTCAAGGTCGCCGAATAGCTGCTTGTATGTAGGGTTGGCCTTCAGGTGTTCAGTCGCGAGGTTAAGGTACTCCGTGGAGAGTCTGAGAACCTTCTCTTCCTTGGCAAGTTTCTCCAGAAGATCTGACAGTGAGTTCACATCGCTCCATTGTTTAGGAACCGCCAGAACGAGCCTTACTTGTGAGTATTCTAGGTCTAGCAAGACTCTGACATCTGCCTTGGTCTCTCTTAACCAATCTCTTCCCGTGATGCCGACATCCTGTAAGCCCTCGCCCACGAAGAGCGGAATCTCTTGTGGTCTCAGTATCTTTGCCTCGATCATGGGGTCGTTTATCGATGGACGATAGGTCCTATCTCCCCCGGAGACGATGTAACCAGCTCTTCCAAGGGTGTCAAGAGTTGATTCGGCCAAATGGCCTTTCGGTATGGCAAACCTGACTTTAGTCAAAAACCTCACCTTCTGAATTTCGAATGCATCCTGGGGCATGAAAACTCAGGAGTGCGAGAAGTGTAGAGAAAGCGCAGAATCTCTGACAAAATCAAAGTGATTAAGCGAAAGCTCAGAAGAGATATCTGGAGGCGCCTAGTGAACGCAACCGCCTCGTATGAACACGATCCCTCATGTCACACCACTGGGGCATATGCCCACGCGTCTTGATATAAACCTTTCCCGAACCTTTTGTCATCTAGACACTACATTCTCTCCGGTACCCCTATGCGGAGGAGATCGAGACTGTTTCTCAGAACAATTCTCACCGAGTTCACGAGGTCCAGGCGGGCCCCGCTTAGGCCCTCCGGCTCTGCCTTGATGACAGGTAGAGCAGCGTAGAAGGAGTTGAACTTGTCTGCAAGGAGGTTGGCATACTCAGCTATCTCATTGGGGCGCAGGTCATCAGCAGCGGATATGAAGACTTCTGGGAATCTGGCTATGGATGTGACAAGCTCTCTCTCCAGAGTATGCGCTAGAAGAGAGTAGTCGGTCTCTTTGGCTGGTTCTTCGGAGGCTCTTTTGAGTATGTTGCACGCTCGTGCGTGGGCGTACTGGATGAATGGCGCGCTGTTCGTTTCAAAGTCAAGAGCTCTTTCATAGGAGAAGAGTACAGGTCTCATGGGGTCTATGCTGAGAAGGGTGTATTTTACAGCTCCGAGGCCTACCATTCTTGATATCTCGTTCTTCTGTTCCTCATTCATATGAGAAGACCTCTTCTCAACCTCCTCATAAGCAAGTGTTATAGCTCTCTCGACGACATCTGTCAGCGTGATGTAACGACCCATTCTTCTTCCCATCTTAAACCCAGGGAGTCTCACAAGCTCATACGCGAAGTGTGTCAGCCTGTCAGCAATTTCCCGTTTCTTCAGAGCAACAAGAGCGATTCTCAGTTGTAGCTGAGGCAGGGTCTGCTCGAAGCCTACGACGTTGATGACGCGTTCAGCTCTCTGAAACTTCCAAAGTGTATATGGGATGTCTCGCGTGGTGTACAGCGTTGTGCCATCAGCCCGAATAAGCACCAAGGGAGGGATCTCATAGTTTTCGCTGATCGACCATCTCCTTTTCAGGTCGAAGTCTCTAGCTATTCCGTCACAGTCAAGCACTAGGGCGCCGTTTTCAACCTCAACGTAAGGTGTAGCTCTGAGTGCATCTAGAATGATGTTGACGCTTTTGTCCCAGACTGGCGCGCTCTCGTAGTCCCAAGAGTCGAAGCATATTCCTAGGCTTCCCAGAGTCTCTTCAAAGCCTTTGAGGCAGAGGCTTACCATTCCCTGTATCAGATTCTTCGCTTCTGGACGCTCTCGCTCATAGCTCGTGTTAAGCCGGCTTATGGATAGGTCCGGATCAGGGTCCTTATCCATCTTCTCCAGAAGAACGTCGAATAGGGCTGGATTTCTTTCTCGAAGGTCTTGAGCAGCGACTGTGTACTCGTCAAGCTTGGCAACCGCTTCTCTGAACTCCTGTGCTTTCTCTGGGTCATCACGCAACTCGTCGAGCTTGCTCTTCAGCTTCCTAATCTCGTTTATGCAGTTCACTGAGGCGTATAGAATTCCCACATACAGGTCCGGTGAGCCCTCAGGCTCCGGTGCCCCGAGAAGGCTCCATCCATAGGCAGCCATTGCAACTTGACGGCCCATGTCGTCGACGTAGAAGTGTCTCTTGACACTATGTCCTCGCTTCTCCGTGATTCTGGCAAGTGAATCTCCGAGAATGGAGTTGCGAGCTGTTCCAATGTGGATCGGACCATTGGGATTAGCACTTGTGTGTTCAACGATGATTTTCAATGGGTGTTCGATCTTGATAAGCCCATACTCTTTGTCAAGACTTCGCGCCGTCTTGAAGGTCAGCTCAGCCAGCTCTGACAGTTTCGAGTAAAAGTTGATGTAGCCTCCAATGGTCTTCACCGATGAAATGAGGCTAGAAGACGTAACTAATAGAGATGAAACGAGCGTTTCCGCAAGACGGTTCGGATTAGACTTCAGCTCTTTAGAAAGCTGGAAACAGACCGAAGAGGAGAGATCCCCAAAGTCTCGGCTTGGCGGATATGAAAGCACAATTGCAGGTTTCTCGCTCCCCGGAAAAGCTTTGTCCAAGCCTTCAATAAGGATTCGTTCGCACTGTTCTCTGAAGACACCAATCGGATTCGACATGAGGCTTCACTCTTGATATCCATGGCGGGCTCAGAGGAACACACATGGAATATCTATGCGAGTCCCAACAAACCACCCGTCACTATCGACTTGTATCAGATCATCGACGATTGACCTAATATTCCTTTTCTCTCATAGCTATCTTCATAGATGAATGATCGCGATGCTTGATGCCAATCGATCATTATCAGGTACTGGTCAGTATCCCTTCCTCCTCTTCCTTTCATCTATCGACTGAATATCGGTGGAAATCCAGAATTAATAGGACATTTTCATGATCGCCGGCGCGTGGATTTCTCTTTTCTCTAGCCTGATACTTTCCCTCTAGTCTTTCGAATGCTCCTCTGAGGCCGAGGACGATGAGAATGCCGCCTATAGCGAACATGAGAAGTGATAGAGGAGCCACTAGGAACAGGTTGAGTATGCCTATTATGAAAAGGATGACTCCTAGCGCGACTAGTTTCCATCTTCCTGTTTTGATATCTCGTTGGGCGACTACTGGCTTTTCTATCAAGGGTTTTCCGCAGTATGGACAGGTTTTGATGTCGCTTGGAATGTTAGTTAAATCTCTGCCGCAGTTTGGGCATTGTGTGATTCTCTTTATGCTTGCACCGCAATAGGGGCAGAAAGCCAGATCACTGGGTAGACTTGACAGATCTCTTCCGCAGCTAGCGCAGGAGGACATCTAACCATTTTTCTCATAGTATCTTCCACCTTTTAAGGCCTAGCTAATACTTAGAACTGATTTTTCCCGCGCGGCAACAAGCTTCGACCGATCTAAGCGAGATGCCCCTTCCTCGGTTTTCACGAGCGCGGGAGGGCTTTTTCAGTCCACTCTCAAATCATGGAACTGGTGCCTAGGTCAATAGTTCACCCCGCTGTTATCATTGTATACAATTCCGATGCCGTGTTGTACTGTCATGAGCGAAAGCTGGTTGTCTGAGCTGTTGGACATGGGATACAGGTCTGGAGCATGTAGGGAGCCCAAGCATGCCGAGTCTGGGAGCAAAACCCTTTGTCGTAATGCTCGCGGGCGTTGAGGGCCTGCCCGATGCGGAAGGGTATGTGTCTCTCTTGAAGCTGATCGGCCACTTCGATGTGACGCCTGAAGAAGAGCCTGACCCGTATCTCCGCCTCGGAAAGCGACGCTACAGCGATCCAAGGGAAGAACACACATCTCATCCACACCTCGATCGACACAATGACCTCTCACTCCTACCTTTCAACAAAGGCAAAGGAAGTCTATTCTGACTCAGCTATAGATTGTTGAGACAAAAGAGGAAGATGCGGAGTGCTCCTTCAGTATTGCTACTGCTCTTTGACAGTGTTCCAGCAGGATTGTCTACCGTCTCTTATGCCTTTAGATGTAATCCCTGCTAGGTATTGGTAGAACTACACTTAGCCTTTCGATCGATTCAAGCAGTCTTGTATGGTGGTGGAGATCTTTGTAGCTTCTATGATAACGGAATGAGGGATCTTCATATGCTTCCTAAGGGAAGGATATTCCCTAACTCCCTTCGCTGTCGGCTTCGGTTCGACAAGCCTTGCAACAAGAAAGCCATTCCTGTATAGAGCTTGGAAGTAGTCAGTCAGGGTTCTATGAAAAGAGGTCGTCGTAAAGGGTCTGAGAACCCTATTTGTCCACTGGACCGGGATCATTGAAATACCGAAGTATCTCTTGACCTCCAAACCTAGTACTATTCTCTCTTGCGCCCCTTCCTTTCCCTCAGCGTATTTCCATTCTGCGATCTCCTCTGCGTCCTCTGTCTTTCCCCATTCGAAGCATGGATGTGGAATTGAGAAGACGAATATCCCGTTTTTATTCAGGACTCTGCTAACCTCGGAGAGGGCTTCCTCATAGTGCTCAATGTCCATGAGGGCCATGAAACAGGTGACGATGTCAAACTGACTATTTGATAACTCCTTCATATCAGCCGCGTCCAGAACAAGGTACGTTATACCGTGTCTCTCTTCATTCTCTTCCTGCTTGGCCAACTCTATCAGGTTCTCTGAGAAGTCTACCCCAACAGCTTCCGCTCCCTTTCTTGCCAATATCCTTGTGTTGTATCCTTCACCACATGCCAGATCCAAAACCCACTTGCCAGCGATGTCTCCTAACACATTGAAGAAAGCGGGATTATTCATCTCTTCCCTATAGTAGTCTTTGCCCTCTCGAACGAAATCCGCCCAAGATTCTCCAGCAGCATCCCATTCTCTCGATATTCGATCATTGCCAGCCAAAAGGAATCAAGAATACAACTAATCCCTAGAAGGATAATATCCTTTCCTCCTCGTGCGCGAAAAGCGGGCCCGGAGGGACTTGAACCCACGCTCTCCGGCTTTCTCCCAGTTCTGGTCGTCCGGAGGCCGGTGCCTTATCCAGTCTCAGCTACGGGCCCTTATGAAATCACAGGGGTAGGCCATTAAAAGCTTTGGTGACAGTTCGGATTAGGTTTGCCTAGTCTGGGTGCAGGATGAGTTGAGAACACTTCGTGCCTTCTCTGCTATGACTGGTCCTACTCCTTTCACTTCTTTCAGAGGACCTATCAGACGCTTGGTCTTGCCACTCTCGGATGTGTGAATCTCAGCTCGAGAGAACTCGTCTAAGACCTGGATAGGTGTCTCGAAGTGTCTCAGGAGTTCTTCTGCAAGACTTCTACCTATGTTTGGCAGGCCGGAAAGAATGTAGAGCTGCTCCTCCTCTAATGAAGCTCTTTTCTTGTCTCGCCTGAGCTGCAGAGGCCGTTCTTCTCTCGCCTGTTCGTGGTAGGCGAGGCGGCAGATCAGTTGAGCTGTTGAAAGCCCGTCGTGTGTGGGTACGATCGGGATTCTGAAGTCCAATACGAGGCTCGATATGGCTCCCCATAGAGAGTTAGGTGAGATTCTTGTGTGCCTTGAAATACCGGAAAAGGAGCCCTGAAGGATCATCAGAGGTTTCTCATATCCCTCAGAGAGCTTTTTCGCTTGATCAAAGAGACGTCCATCCATGAGTGAGGCCGCGAAATCCCTGACATCTTTCCTCTCTATGCCACATCGATCAGATACAACATAGTCGCAGTCAGAGAGGTTCGCAACTCTGACAGTACAACCAAAAAGCCTTAGACTGTTCAGAATACTCTCAGCCATGACCGCCTCATTGCTATCAACACAGACTTCTAGAATCGTTTCTTTCAACGCTTCTCATCTTCATTGTTTCCTTTGAACTGAACCTGAACAGTGTTCGGCTTTCCAACACCTTTCAGAGTAGAGAGAACACCTAAGACCACATTTCTGATCACATTACCCACAAACGGATTAACGTCCAATGGAGCACCATCCAACAAAACCTGAACATCCCGGGATAGAAGATTCACACACCTATCTGCTTCAGCCTCCTTGGCCAAGACAGCTCTCGCCAGATCTTTGCATGAGGAGTATCCACATTTGCCGCAGTTCCTGCCAGCAACAAGAGGCATAGCCATTTTCTCAACCATATCAGCGACCTTCTCAATATCGACCGGGTTGAAAACCGGAACGCTCAGAGATCCAAGAGTTCCGGCTAAACCTTGTGTGACAACGGCCACTTCAAGACCGTTGCTAAGCTGCTTAACATCCTCCATCTCAGTAGCCACGATGATTCTCGGCGCAAAATCCAGTTCTTTGAATCCCTCTAACAACACAATGTCACACGAGCTGAAGAAGGTCATGGCTTCGTTTACTGAAAGAGAGGATTTCAGGAAGAATGCCGATTCTTCAGGGGTCAGCAGAACCGAGATCTCTGCGCCTGCTTGCTTGTAACGCCAGGTATCCTTGTCCCGTGTATCTACTTCATAAGCTCCCATCGTGTGTTTTATGACACCGACTTTCAAACCTCTTCTCTTAAGAGATCCGATAAGCTTCTCGATTAGACTCGTCTTTCCGGACTTCTTGAATCCTGTAACAACCATTACTCTGGGCATCAAGAGTAACCTCATTTAGCTCTCAAAGCACAGGAATACAACTGCCAGTCTCACGATAGAGCTCTGGATCCCCTCTAATCTCTGAACCAGACCTGCATTGCCTTGTCGAGGTCCAGAGGACCGTAATGCGCATAATCTATCGTTCCTTCTCTTGATACTATGAAGTCAGCAGGACTCTGCTTTTCGTTTCCTTCGTATGAACCATGCTGCAATCCTTGAGATCGAGCCTTGGCAACTCTCTCCATTATCTTTGGCATATCGAGAGGCGAGAAGTTGCCGATACCATAGGCCTGATAGAACGGATAAGGCTCCTTCGAATCCAAGATGACCGGAAAAGTGACAGCTTTGTCGCTGAGGAACTTGCTCGCGGTCTCCTCGTTTGACTGATCAATGTATACCATCTTTCCACGCTTCTGAATTTCGGAGGCCTTCTCCAGGAGTTCCTTGAAGTCTAGCTGACACAGACTACACCCGAAGTATCTTGAGAAAACGACGAAAACCCTCTGGCCACCCTTGGCGTCGGAGAGCTTGAAATCTCCCATATTAATAGAATGTCCAGCAATCTCTGGAGCCTTATCTCCAATCTTCAATATACCCAAAGAAACCACGCTTCAAACATCTAGGTTAGGCACATCCTATTAAATATCTTGTGAAGCTGAGTCCAAGCGTTCGATCAGTTCAACGCTCAATCTCAACCTGCTCAGAATAAAGTTTAAGAAAAGCGCCCCCGGTGCACAACCAATTGACTGAATGAGGCCATCACATAATCCGCATCAATCTTAGAAAATCTCAGATCTATTCGCGTCACCTCATAATCTCAGCCGCTGTCCAGAGACAGAAAATCTCGTCATGAACGAGCAATGGAACATATTCTGCACATATATCGCAGTAGATCAGTTCAAACAGGGCATCAGAAAGAATAAAAAGCATGCTTCGAAGAGTAAAGCCTAGTAGAAAAAGATGGGTTCGGAACATTCACAGCAACCAGTCCGAGGATTTCTGTTTGCACGTACAAACAAGAGTGAGAAGGAATGCTATGAGAAGTCCCGATCGATCGTCTGACGGGTTGATAGCAGATCTCGCGTATCTAGCAGCAAAATAGGCGTCAGAAAGACTTATTCATCGGCTTTACAGAATCCATCAAAACAGTCTTATGAGGAAGAGAAATCCATTGGTGTTCAGAGATGCGGGTTGCAGTCATAGACCGGGAGAAATGTCGTGAAGACAAGTGCACCCTAGAATGCATAAGGTTCTGCCCTATGGTAAGGATAAGAAGAGAGGCGATAAGGCGAGGAGTAGACAAGAAACCTGAGATTGTTGAAGTGCTTTGCTCAGGCTGCGGCATATGTGTCCAGAAGTGCCCTTTCAAAGCCATCACCGTTGTCAATCTGCCAGAGCAGCTAGCCGGGGAAGAGGTTCACAGATATGGGCCTAATGCCTTCACTCTTTACAGGCTTCCCATACCTCGGCGCGGAGAGGTCTCTGGGCTCATCGGAAGAAATGCCATGGGAAAAACCACGATGCTGAGAATACTCTCTGGAGAACTAGTACCCAACTTGGGCAAGTTCAGTCAACCTCCGAGCCCCACGGAGATCGTGGAACACTTCGCTGCAACGCCTCTTCAGGAGTATTTCAGGGATCTCTACGACGAGCGAATCAGGGTAATCTACAAGCCACAGTATGTGGATCGAATCCCTCTAGTAGTCTCAGGAAAAGTGGGTGAGCTTCTAGAGAGAGTAGATGAACGTGGCCGACTCAACTATGCTCTTGAGGCTCTGGAGCTAAGGGAGGTCTACGATAGGCCGATAAATGTCCTCAGCGGAGGTGAGCTTCAGAGGCTGGCCATTGCTACAGCGCTCTGCCGGGATGTTGACGTCTATCTCTTCGATGAACCCTCAGGTCATCTGGATGTCTACCAGAGGATCAAAGTGGCCAGAGCCATAAGAGAGCTTGTAGAACAGGAAAAAATGGTTCTGGTCTCTGAGCATGACTTGGCAGTACTAGATTACCTGTCGGACACTGTCTTTATGCTCTATGGTAATCCCCAGGTCTATGGAATCACATCTAATGTGCATGTGGTTCGGGAGGGGATAAATCGGTACATCAATGGCTATATTCCAGATGAGAACGTGAGGTTCCGAGATTCCCCTATAGAGTTTCACGTTAAGCCTCCTACTCAGATGACATTCAGGCCCCGGACGTTGTTCAGATGGTCAGAGATCACAAAAAGCTTCAACGGGTTCCTTCTGAATGTCGATGGTGGGGAAATAGGGGAAGGAGAAGTCATTGGTATATTAGGGAGAAACGGTCTGGGGAAAACTACTTTCATCAAGATTCTTGCAGGCTTAGAGCAGCCTAACCGAGGGGAGGTCTGGGCCGAAGGTTCAGTCAAGATCAGTTACAAGCCTCAGTATCTGACAGGATGGATTACTGGCAGCATTAAAGAAGCTCTGGAGGATGCAGCAGGTGGAAAGGACCCTGGAAGCTGGTTCAACTCCCGTGTTCTCGCGCTTCTGCATGTCGGCGATCTTCTGGACAAAAACATCAGTGAGATGAGCGGAGGAGAGATTCAGAGAGCTGCAATAGCGATATGTCTCTCAAGGGAAGCGAAGATCTATCTACTCGACGAACCCAGTGCATACCTAGATGTGGAGGAACGTCTGGCAATGGCAAGAGCCATCAGAAGCATCGTCAACGACCGAGGCGTCACAGCCTTCGTGGTTGAGCATGACATTGTTGCTCAGGACTTCATTGCTGACCGCCTCATGGTCTTCGAAGGTGAACCTGGGAAACTTGGCACCAGCAGCAAACCTCTGAGTCTACAGGATGGAATGAACCGCTTCCTAAAAGATGTGGGCATAACCTTCAGGAGAGATCCTTCGACCCGCCGTCCAAGGGTCAACAAAGAGGGCTCCAAACTGGATAGAGAACAGAAGAGTGGCGGACAGTACTACTATTACAGTTGACTGCACACGAGTGCCCTCAGTGTACTGCTTAAATAGCAGCTTTCTTTAATCAATCTGAGGCGTGCAGGATGTGCGGAATCTTTGGATTTGTTCTGAAAGAGGGGTTTGATCTTACTCCTGCCATTGATATTCTCAGGAAGTTGGAGGTTTTCACTTATCCTGGCCGACCAAGCCCGGTAGGTGGACATGGCGCAGGGATTTCCTACATTGAACCAAACGGTAAGGTGTTCCTGAAAAAAGTAGGAAAGACCAATGGTTCACCGGTTTCGGATCTGATGAAGTTGCTGGATCTTCGGGGTGTGAAGCCTAATGTCTTCTTGGAGCATGTTCGAAGGGCTAGCACCCAGTTCAACTACACTATTCAACATAGGATCTGCGCACAACCCTATTCCGCAACATGCTTGGACGGCATCCAAGTCATCTCAACCCACAATGGTTTCCTATCAAATTACAGAGAGCTTAGAGATGGACTGAAGGCAGACCATAGATACGAGTCCGCAGCGGTTGAACTCATAGATTCGGAGGTTTTCCCTCATGTCTATGAGGAGCTCGTTAAGAATGAAGGTGCGGCGAAGGCGATTGAGAGACTCTTCTGCATGACTCAAGGGAGTGCGACACTTGCTCTTCTGTCTTTGAAGCCAGATGAGAAGGCTTTGAGCATTCTGCAAAAAGGCAGGACTGTAGGGTTGACGCTTTGGACAAATCCTGAGGGAGAAGTGCTCTACTGCTCCAGATGGGAACCGGTGGAAGAAGTTCTAGGTGAGTTCTTAAAAGAGAAGAGCTTCCAGAGAAAGGTCTTCTTCGAATATGCAGAGCCAGCTGCAGCCTACTTCAGTTTCAAACCACCATTTCTTTAACCCTTTCAAACTAGCCCCAGTTGGCATTTGCACCGTAGGAACTGACTGAAAGTTATTTGCCTCCCCCCAAATGATCAAGAAGAACACTCTTTCAAGAGTCTAAAGCATGATTCCATACCTGCACTTCAGAACAGCTGTGTATTAGCGGTCTTCCCTTTTTACAGGTTCATCGATGGATCGAACGCTAATGATGAAAGCCTAGGCACCCCCCTGCTCAACAGTACAAGAGGGCTTGAAGACATCTTTCAGTGCTGGCGTGTGGGATTTGACCTTATAACCAGGCAGTCCGAAATATGTTCTTTTGCCATAGGTCCATTTCCAGTCATATCCTTTGTGCATATCTTGCGAAGACCGAAAAATCTGGCTGCTTAATATAGATCTTCGCGCTTGTCTATGTCTTCTTTTTCCACAGTAAAGCTGTGAAGACCGTGAAGACCACAATATAGGCTAGAAGGCCTATCTGCAGTGACAGGCTGTATGCGCTGAGTCTGAAGCCTTCTGTAGCAATCGAAGACCACAGCAATGCAATAGCTTGGACCACTTGAATCAGGTATAAGGCCGATGATAGCCAAAGCCTCCAAGGCAGAGTTCTTATTAGTGCATAGGTGGCCAAGAAGCCAGCTACAGCGAGAATGGGGAGGGTGAACATCCTAAAGCCAGTTGCGTAAAAGGCCCAAAGCTCCAGTATTCCTGAGACTAGAAACAGTGACGAGACCACAACAGCGGGACTGAAGCCTGTTTTCGTCTCCGTCGTTTTCTTGGGTTCCATAGGACTTGTTCAAATAAGAATTATGAAGTTAAATCGTTTGCTATTCTCTCCATACTAACTAGACGTTTCCCCTATTGTTTTTGACCTTAAGGCATCATGTTACTGCGTTTAAATGAAGACAAAAGACATCTGATATGTCGAGGGCTGTTCCTCCTATGCCAAGGATCATAGTGGATCTTCACATTCATGGACCATACAGTAGAGCGACAAGCTCTCAGATCTCAGTAGGAGAACTGGCAAAATGGGGAGAGATAAAGGGACTGAACCTGATTGGAACCGGAGACTGTACACATCGAAGATGGCTAGGAGAACTGAAGCAAACGCTTGAGGAGGTTCCGGGCACAAATCTGTACAAGGCCAGTAAACTGTTTGGTTCAAGGATATGGTTCATGGTGACAGGAGAGGTTTCCACGATATTTGAGCGCGAGGGGAAGACCAAGAAGGTTCATCACCTTCTCCTACTCCCAAGCATTGAAGACGCTCAACATGTAGCCGAGGCTTTGAAGGTATATGGTGACTTAGAAGTTGATGGAAGACCGACACTCAAAGCATCAGCCTCAGAGGTAGTAGAGAAGATTTTTGAGGCTTGCCCTGAGGCCGTAGTTATTCCTGCTCACATATGGACGCCTTGGTTCAGCTTGTTCGGCGACAAGAGCGGTTTCAACAGAATCGAGGATTGCTACGAAGACATGACAAAGAAAATATTCGCGCTTGAGACAGGCATGTCGTCTGATCCACCTATGAACTGGAGGCTCAGCTCCTTAGACAAGTATACACTGGTCTCTAATAGCGACAGTCACAGCTTCTGGCCTTGGCGTCTCGGGAGAGAGGCGAACATATTTGACCTCCTGAAGACTACATTCAGAGAGGTTGTAGAAGCGATTAGGGCGAAGGATCCTCAGCGTTTCAGAGCAACCATTGAGGTCAGCCCAGCATATGGAAAATATCACTGGACAGGCCATAGAACATGCCAAATCTCTTTGCCTCCTGAGGAAGCAGTGAAAATGGGGAGCATCTGCCCGAAATGTGGCAAGCCACTGACAAAGGGAGTAGATCAAAGGATATTAGAGCTCGCTGACAGACCTCTAGGTCAGCGAGCTCCCGGAGCCATAGGATATGTTCATCTCTTACCTCTGCATGAAGTCATAGCTACTGTCCTCGGTGTTTCAACCCCAAACGGAAAAGAGGTTTGGAACATATACAACCGCCTAGTCAACTCCTTTGGAAGCGAGCTCAACGTCCTGTTGTCCGCACCATATCAAGAACTTACACAAAGAGCCGGGAAAAGCCTAGCCCAGGCTGTGCTTCAAGTTCGCCTTGACAAGATTGTAGTGAAACCCGGATATGATGGGGTCTATGGTGTTCCGGTTCTTGAGAAGAGCCCTTAGACAAGAACAGACTCATTGTTAGCAACGTAGGGTTGTACAGATCGCTTGAATCTTCGTCCATAGTCCAATTCATACTTCACCATAATTCAATCGTGGGAGCCCTTTACACATGATCAATCTAGTTTCACAACAGGACAGCACATGGTTTCAGATGGAGGTTATATACCCGCCCTGAAGTAGTATCTTAACTACTGAAGGGAATCATCTCCTCGATACTGAGCTCAATGAATTCTTCGACCACTCAGGAATGATAACACGATTTGCAGCTGGCGATCAACCTTGAGGGA
>Ga0315296_10002161_pt1 | contig 16885 bp, 15 predicted proteins | sample YL17G14_18_MG_FD_203921 | JGI IMG/M metagenome (GOLD analysis project Ga0315296, IMG submission 203921) | Sediment microbial communities from Yellowstone Lake, YNP, Wyoming, USA - YL17G14_18 | ecosystem: Environmental > Aquatic > Freshwater > Lake > Sediment | place: USA: Wyoming | collected... | reverse complement strand
ATCCCAGGTCACGGGTATACTCAATGTCAAACGGGATCGGGGCTGCGCTTCGCAGCTCATAGCCGATGTTCAGCTCCACAAACCCAATCTTGAGACCGCGCTCTTCAAGCCTTGTCCGGAGGACATTGCGCACCTCGGCCCCCAATTGGAGGTCGCCGAGACGAATGTGGCCGTGTTCATCCTTGCTTATTGCGCCGATGGTGTCTAACTCCTCAGGGGTAAGGAACTCGCCCAGCCCCTCGGCGAGGACAGCAATACCATCCTCCCTACCCATGCTCAATCGCTTTATTACGGCGCCCTCTATGATGTCGCATACTGCCCCAAGGGTGATGAGTTTGCCCCTGAATTCCTCCGGGATGATCGTAAGGGTGGCGCCCGCAGCCTTTCCGATGCCCAAAGCCAGGTGGCCGGCCCTGCGTCCCATGGTTACAACGATATACCAGCGGTTTGATGTCCGGGCGTCTTCCATAAGATTCATGACGAGATGCACCCCTATGGTCCGTGCTGTCTCGAAGCCAAATGTCGGCACACCGCCTGGCAGGGGAAGGTCGCTGTCAATTGTTTTGGGGACATGGACGACACGGACTTTGCCTCCCAATTCCTTCTCTACACTGCTTGCGGAATAGGCTGTGTCGTCACCCCCAATCGTGATAAGGGCATCAATGTGAAGGTTGCTGAGAGAGCGCACGACATTCTCCATCTTGTGTGGGTCCTTTGTCGGGTTCTCACGTGATGTCCGGAGGATGGAGCCGCCCTCCCAGTGGATACGGGACACGCCATGGATGGTGAGCTCCTCTGCGTAGCGTGTATCCCCCCGGCTGAGCCACTTGAACCCGTCCATAATCCCCAGCACGCTCCAACCCCTGTTTACTGCCTCTATGGTTGCAGCGGAGATAACCCCGTTGATTCCTGGGGCAGGTCCTCCTCCAACCAGAATCCCGATTGTTTTTATCCCTTTACCCATTTGTCAGTCTCCTTCCGTGTTCCCTTTATTCGAAGCTTGTCAAATATAAGCCCAAATCTGCCCTCCAGACCCTTTCCGACTTCCTCTCTCGTATCCGATGGCAGATCCCACAAGGTCTTCTTAAGGGGGCCGAGGGCCTTCTTGCGGGTCTTGTAGAGGAACTGAGCATCGGTCTCCCCTTTGCCGCGGTCTTTTGAGAAGCGCTCCTGGACGGTCTCGCGGATCTTCTCTGATAGGCCAGAGAGGGCAGGGTGGTCGAGTATGAAGTTCTGGAAGCCCGTGGCCAGGTGGATCTCGGCGCATTCCGCCTCGGGGAAATGGTGGAAGGCATCCTCGGGAAGGGTGGAGGCCCCATGCTGGACAGCCCCGGCAAGCCCCCGCTGCCTGGCCTTTCGCGACATGCGCTTGAGTGTGTCGAAATCAATGCTCACCTTTGCAAGGGAGCCGTCAGGCAGGACAACACCGCCGTGGGCTGTGCCGGTCTGGACGCTGATCTTGCTCAAGGCCCCTGTTCCTATCTCGCGTTCAACCCCGTTCAGGAATGCATCGAGCTCTTCTTCGGTAGAATTCTTTCCCCCAACCTCGCCGATCTCGCCCCCGATGGAGATCCCAACCCCGGTGGATTTGATCCCTTGTATGAACCGGACGAAATGCACGGTTGCCTGGACATTGGGGTTCTGCTGCTTTTCCACAGTTGGTTGGGATAGGTCAACCAGGGTGGAGGCATCAATGTCAATGTTGAGAAAGCCGGCTGCAATGGCCTTGCGGATAATATCTTCAAGGGCGCCGGTCTCCTTTTTTGGGTCTGTGCGCCATACCTTGGAGCTGGCCTGGAAATGGTCTCCCTGGATGAAAAGGGGACCCCGCCAGCCCTCTTTCAGGGCGGCAGCCATGATGACCGTGGAGTATTCATCAGGAGACTGTTCAGTGTATCCGATCTCGGTGCGGGCGATCTCAAAGATCAACGCGCCGGCGTCCCTGGACTTTGCAGCGCGGAGCGCGGCCCTGGCAATGTCGTAGGTCAATGTGCGGATGTTTATCGCTGGCACAGTGAACCCCCCTGCTTCCCCCTTGCTCATGGCCATGTATAGCGGAAGTATGGAGGCGGGGAAGATGCCCTGCTCGGCGCATAGCTTTCGGATTGTCTCGCGGGATGCGCTTTTTTCCTTATCGCTCCCAAGGGCTGAACGATACGCAAGATTGAAAAAGTCTTGGCTGGCCATTGTGATCTACCCCCTTTCTTTTCCCGATTATACCGTTACCCCGTTTGAAAGCAAGTATCAACATTTCTATTGGGGTTGACCGGCTCAGGGTTACGCCTTATGCTGGATTATTATGAAAAACAACATTGCCTTGTTTGTGTGCGCATGTTTTATTCTCGGGGCATGCAGGGACAAGGAGGATCTCAAGGAGTCCATGGAGGTGGGACAATTCCTCCAAAAGATCCAGGCAACACTCACGAGCACCATGGCGGGCAGCGGCCTTTTGTCCGATGATGTCAGGGGCATGCTTGTTACAGAGGATGGCGAGGTATGGATTGCCACTGATAAGGGGATAAGCTCGACATTTGATGGGCAGGGATGGCACCCATATTTGGATGGGGCACAGGGGGCAGACAATTCCATCATTGCCCTCACAAGGGACAGCGAGGGACGGATCTGGGCTGGAACCTCAGGGGCAATAAAGAGGCTTGATGCCAATACCTGGCTCGCCTTCAGCTTTACTCAATCCGGCCTTCGGGGGAGCCTGACCACCGTTTTTGGATCGTCATCTGACGGAATATGGGTTGGAACAGACAAGGGCTTTGCATTTTTTAATGGGGCGGATTTCCAGGTTGGGCCTGGAGACTCGATCTCTACAACATCCTTTATTGAGGACGAGAGCGGGAATCTCTGGAGGGGCACAGACCAGGGTCTATTTATGTATGAGGACGCTGACACGCATTTGTTCACCGTTCAAAATGGCCTCCTCAGCAGCAATGTCCGTGCCTTGGCCCGGGACGATGAGGGAAGGATCTGGGTAGGCACAGACAAGGGGATCAGCATCTATGACACGAAGACCGCAGCGTGGTCTCAGATCATAGGGACCACATCTATCCCGGGCAGAACAGGGCTTCCATTCACTGACATCACACGGATCGTCATATCAAATGATACAGTCCTGGTTGGGACGACCTGGGGTGCGGGCCTCAGGCTCCCTGAGGATCAAACCCGCTGGCAATACTTTGCAGGGAAGCGTTGGGTTCCGGACAACCGCATCACCTCTGTTGCGCTTGCGCCTGACAGGGCGCTTTGGATGGGAACGCACATGGGGATCGGGAGGGTTGCATGGGTTCCCATGACCCTTGAGGAGAAGGCCAGGCATTATGAGGAGCAGACCAGGTTGCGGCACAACCGGATGGGAATGGTGGAGGGCGTGTTCCTGCCCGCCCCGGGCGACATTGAGCACTTCATCCAGCGCGACGATGATAACGACGGCCAATACACCCAGATGTATGTTGCAGCCGAATCGTTCCGCTATGCTGTGACTCGCGATCCCGAGGCGAGAATAAACGCCAAGGAATCCTTTGAGGCAATGGCCCGCCTGGAGCAGTTTCCAAGGGAGCTTGGGAACCCGGGCTTCCATGCCCGATCGTTCGTCACTATTGAGAAAGCCGGTGGCGACTGTGCCAACAAGGGAGTTGAGTGGATTACGGATACAACCGGGAACTTCTGCTTCAAGACTACCACGAGCTCAGACGAAATTACGGGTCATATGTTCGGATACTCTGTCTTCTATGACCTGGCAGCGGATGAGAATGACAAGGTAAAGGTCAGGGGCGTTGTCTCCAGGCTCATGAACCACCTGGTGGACCACGGCTATCAGCTTTGGGACATGAATGGAAAGCCTACGGAACACGGCAGATGGGACCCAGATCATGTGAACAGCGAGCTACTGAAGGTCAAGATAGACGGGAAATGGGTGGATGCGGGCTCTTACTGGCTGGAGGCCCTGGAGATTCTCTCATATTTAAGCGCTGCGTATCATATAACCGGGGAAAGAAAATTTGAGGACCACTACTGGAAACTCGTGAATGATTACGGATATGACATGAAGGGGGCGAACTGGCAGCGTGCGTATTTTGTCAGCCCTCAAATGTATAATTTCGTGGATGACGAGCTGGCATTCCTGGCCTACTATCCGCTTCTCATGCATCAATGGGATCCTGGCCAGAGAAAGATTTTTATGGAAAGTATTTCCAGGGTCATGGAAACCAAGGTTCGCCAGAGGAATCCCTTCCTGAACTTCGTTGCCGGGGCTGCGATGGAACGGGGCTATGGGCTCGAGGGTGCAGTCAGGACGCTGAAAGAATTTCCCTGGAGCCTTATTGAGTGGACAATGCTCAACAGCCATAGGACAGACATAGTAATCTGGCTCACACAAGACAGGTTTTTAAGGCCCAATCTTCAATCCAAGGAGGTCATTGCATACGACGAGAGGGATGTTAGGAGGTGGGACAAGAACCCCTATGAAGTTGATGGAGATATAGATAGTGATGGACGTGGAGAATTGGCGGCAACGCCCTGGTTCCTCCCCTACTGGATGGGCAGGCATCACGGGTTAATAAAAAAATGAACTACGAAGGTCTCATATTCCGGCCCCCAAGCGAGGCCGATAGCCTCCTACTCCAGGTTACAGTGGGGTGCAGCCACAACCGCTGCGCCTTCTGCGCCATGTACCTTGGAAAAACCTTCAAGCCCAAACCCTGGGATGTTATTGAGAGCGACCTTCAGGAGGCGGCGGACATTGGGCCGGTTTTTAATAGGGTCTTCCTCTGTGACGGGGATGCACTGATCCTCTCCACGAGGCGGCTGATGAAGATCCTGAAGGGTGTCCACCGCTACCTGCCCTGGATAGAAAGGGTGGGCGTCTACGGCGACACGCGAAGCGTCTGTCCCAAGTCAGTCAAGGAGCTGAAGGAGCTGCATGATGCGGGACTGGGTGTTGTCTACCACGGATTGGAATCCGGCGACGACGAGATCCTCAAAATGATGGACAAGGGTGGGACACGCGCCGAGGCCATTGATGCGGCAAGGAGACTGAAGGAGGCGGGCATCACGCATTCAGTCATGGTCCTCCTTGGCCTTGGAGGAGAGCGCCTGTCCGCACAGCACGCCCAAAACACTGCCTCGGCACTTACAGAGATGGATCCCTCATTCGTAGGAGCCCTGACAACAACAATAGTTCCAGGAACACCTTTATGGGAAAGGCAGGAGCGCGGAGAGTTCCGCCTTCCGTCAAAGTTTGGTTTCCTGGAGGAATTGAGGACGATTGTGGGTGAAAGCAAGTTTACCAAGTGCAGGTTCTCATCCAATCATGCGAGCAACTACCTGCCAATAAGGGGGACACTCCCCAAAGACAAGAAAACCCTCATCTCGCTTCTTGATAATGTCCTTGTTGAGCGGGATGAGGGCGTGCTTACGCCCGAGTGGCTCCGCGGCCTCTGATTCGTTTTTGCTTAACCCCCAATCTTTTTCTCAGGTTCTCAAATCCTTTCTGGCATATTCCGAGCAAATAGAACTCGCATTTCCATTCGCCTGAGCCGCAGAATCTTTCCAGGTCAGCCGGGCTGACTTTGTTGACCAAAAGCTTTTGCAGGTCTTCCAGTCTTCTGGTCTCGCCAGTTCTAATTCCCAGATGCTCAAGAACTGCTGCGTCTTTTGTGATTTTGTTCTTCCAGCCCGTGATGCAGCGGCCTTCATCCTCAGACCAATAACCGCATTGATAGCAAAAGATATCATAGCCGTAGATGGACTCTATGAGCAGCTCCGGAGACGCCTTGAGCCTGGAGGTCAGCTCGGGATATCCCAGACGAAATAATGGAAGCTGAAACAGTTCCTCAAAAGCTCCAGCGCATAAATGGTGGTGTCCCATCAGCCGAACCTTTTCATTGATGTCCTGTGGGAATATATTTTCAATCTGTTTTTCTGACCTGGGAGATGGTTGAGGGGCAATATCAAGACTTTCTCGTTTCAATGCTGGTTCAGCGCCGGGCAAAGGCTCGCTCATCTCCTTAAATAATTCCTCAAGGTCGCCAAATCGCACCAGTCGGTATGATTCTGCCATTTTGCCCTGGCCCAGCTTAAACTTCTCAGCAACTGCATTGGCCTGGCCTTGCAAGAAGGTCGCAATCAGCGGCCTCATGTCTCCTTTCATTGAGGCATCAAGCCATTCCATTCGGCGCCCGAAGGATTCAAGCTGGAGCCGATTCTGGTTCATGGTGTTAAGCATCATGGTTCTTTGTGCGCAAAGAGCCTTAACTTTTTTCCCCATATAATCTGTGACATCCTCGGCATGATTCGCCTCCGGGAGATTGCGCGCAAAATACCAACGCTCACAGACCGAATAAGGCTTTAATCCCTTCTTAAAATGTTCAGGATGGTGAAGGTCAAAACAAGAGACCCAGAAAGCCTCTTCTACAGCCTGGGCAACACGGATATGATCCATATTGCTTTCATATTGCCCAAAAGGGTCAAATGTGAATACCGCATAGGGACGGTATTTGCGGAACATATAAACGATCCTCTCGCGGAGCGCAACCTCGGACACATCCGCAAGACAATCGGTCTGATATCCCAGCTCTATGATTTTGGACACGCCCAGGATCTCGGCGGCCTTGTGCAACTCGTCAGTGTTGATGTGCTTGGTTTCCTTAAGAGTCAGCCCGAGCGAGTCTTTGCAGTCATCCGTAACCCTTACTACAATCACCCTCCAGCCCTGGTCAGCAAATTTTGCCAGGGTCGCCCCGCAGAAAGCAGTGGCGTCGTCTGCGTGGGGACTGATTGCCATTGCCGTTTGCATAACATCATTCTATTTTGGAGAAAAGGATTGCACAAGGGAATATTGGCGCATATAATCCCCCTCCAGTGAAGAGGAAGCTCACCCTTGCCCAGATGGTCACCTATGCCTTCGGTGAGCTTGGCGTGACCGTTGTTCCTCAGGTCGTTGTGGGGTGGCTCCTCTATTTTTACGCGCCGCCCCCGGAGGAGGGAAAGCTCACCTATGTCCCCATTGTCTCCCTTGGAATCCTCAGCTTCCTTGGAAGGGTCTCTGAGGCCGTCTCCAACCCCCTGGTGGGTCACCTGAGCGACACCATCAGGACCCCCTGGGGAAGGAGGCTTCCATTTATCATCTTCGGCACTCCAATCCTGGCCCTCTCTTTTATTTTCATGTGGTTCCCTCTAACCAGAGGCCCTTCGCTGGCCAACACCATCTATCTGGGGTTCATGCTCGTGGCCTTCTGGTTCTCCTATGCCGCTGTTGTGGCGCCCTATCTCTCCCTTCTTCCCGAGATCACGCCGTATTCCCAGGAGAGGATCGTTCTTTCCTCCTGGATGGCCCTGTTCGATGTCATCGGCCTCCTGATGGCGACCATCCTGGTTGGGGCCGTCGTTGACGCATTTCCCCGAGGATTCAGAATCCTCGGCCTTCATATCGGGGACGGCTTCAAGATCGTGGGCCTCCTCTTCGGCGTCCTCACATTCTTCTGCTTCTATTCTGTGGCGGCCATGATCCGTGAGACCCGTCATTCTGTGAGAAAGGAGGTACCGTTCTCAATCCTGCGTGCCGGATTGGAGTGTTTCAGGAACCCATCGTTTCCTCCCTTTGTCCTCGCAGCGTCGTGTTCGGCTATCAGCATAGACATGGCGGTGGCCGTAATCCCGTTCCTGGTCAAGGTTGTCATGAGGTCCACAGAGGCCGTAGCCGGGCTCACCCAGGGACTCATCGTGATCCTTGCGGCCCTGTTTTTCCCCCTTGTGAACAGGCTGGCGGAGAACTACGGGAAGAGACGGCTCTACCTCGGGAGCTTTGTTGGATTCGCGGTTCTTCTCTCGCTGCTCCCGACCATCGGGCACTGGCCCATACTTCCTCCTGTCGGTCAGGGATTCGTCCTATTCGGCCTGGCAGCCTTTCCCCTCTCCATCAATCTTGTCCTCTACAGGCCCATCGTTGCCGATGTCATTGACCACGATGAAAGGCTGACAGGCTACAGGAGGGAGGCGATGTATAACGGGATGGAGGGGCTCATCACGAAGTCTGCCTCTGCCCTGGCGGTGATATTAATCACGCAGCTCTTCTATCATTTCGGGAATACTGTTGGGAATCACCTGGGCATCCGCCTTGTGGGGCCGGTGGCTGGATTCATGACATTTCTTGGGTTTCTCATCTTTCTGAGATACCCATTCAATAAATGACAAAGGATTTAGTTTGACGGTTGGCATCGCTGGGATACATTTTTCCCTTTGCGCTTCATATACTTGTCCGCTTGGATGGGGCGCGAGACTGCTACCCTATGAAGTGTCCCTTGGGGGGATTATTTCGCCTGTTTGTCTTTAACAGGCTTTTTTCTTGCTGTCGCGCTCTTGATCGGAGAGGGAAACGCTGACGCTGTTCTTCTTCCGGCTGTAAATGATTTTTCCCTCCCGTGCGAGCCAGCCAACTGCCTGGTAGACGATGTCCTGTTTCTCGTTTACCGTCTTGGGAATCTGGGAAATGGGCAACTCTCCTTTTTCAGCTAGGATTTCCCATACCGCTCCTGCAGTTTTACCTATTTTATCTAACATGGTACACCTCCTATGAACAGGTTCAATTTATCAAAGATCTTCTGAAGGAGTCAAGACCCGGGAAGGACTATCACAGGGCGATGGTCATGCCGTCGCGGGCTGCCTGGCTCTCTACTTATCCTCTGGATCAGTTTTTAGGGCAGGTCACATCTGTCATCTGAATTCATACAAATTTCTCAGAGGCCATCGGGGAGATGCTTTTTCCAGAACTACACTCAATCCCATCATCAATATTCTTGTTTTCATAATTGTCTCCTCCCTTTATCTTGTTTCACTCCATGTTCCTCGCGATACTTGCTGCTCTTGTTTATTTATCCCATGCGTGGCAAAGGTGCCTGTATCCGCAGAAATTACAGTGCTCGCCTCGATCAGGGGAGAAATCTTCTTCTGCAGATTCCTCTATCTTTCCTATGAGGTTAAGGGTATCCCTTGCAATCCTTTTAAGGCTCTCTTTCTCCACCTTGAACCGAATCTCTGTGCCAAAGTGGAGGTAGTGCCAGACCGCCCAGACCTCTTTCGCATCCTTCCAGTGATCCAAGACCCCCAGTGTGTAGAGACCGATCTGCCTATCCACCACAAGGTCCTTCTGGGGAGGGAGGCCATAGGAGGTTTTCAGGTCATGGATGATGTAGAGACCATCCCCTTCCTGGCCCAATCTGTCTATCTTCCCATTGATATAAAGTCCCCTGGTCTCATCAAGGGAGAATTCTATTCGGTGCTCCACCCACAGGGTCCTGTCCTGGTTAAAGGGGAAATATAGCCGGTAATAGCCCTCAATGTATGTCTTTCCTCTCGCCTTCTGCTCCTCTGGCGGATACGCCGGGGGGAAATAGACGGCCCCGTCCATCCCTTTCTCCCACTTGTGCTCATAGAGGCTGAGGAGTTCTTCCAGGGTCTCCCTTTTCCCTCTGAGGAGGCTTTCGTAAAGGTGCTGGATTACCTCGTGGACAACCGCTCCAAGATGGAAATAGACAGGGGTGAGATCATCCAATGGTTTGACCCCTTGGACCCTGTGATACCAGTACATCCGGGGGCACTCCTCGTACTCCTCCAGTTGCGAATGCGAATAACTCCTCATGCCCATAACTGTATCAGACACAAGTGACAGGATATGTCAGTGCAAAAGGAATTGACCGGTAAGATCATTGACTTCGCCCTTCGTATTGGTATTATAAAAGCATGGGCGATGTAAGGATCACAATAAAGGTTGTAAATCCAGCCTCTGGAAAGGATGTCAGCGAATTAGATGTATTGGTTGATACAGGGGCCACACTTCCGGTCATCCCCCAAAGGGTGCTCGAAAGCATAGGTGTCTCACGGACAAAAACCATTAAGATTCGCATGGCGGATGGGAGAATTGCGGAACGGGATGTCGGTGATGCCACGATTATCGTCAACGGCGATTCTGCCACCTCACGGGTTGTCTTTGGAAAGGAGGAAGATGCTCCTGTTATCGGGCTGACAATTCTTGAGCAATTAGGTCTCGCAGTAGATCCGATTCAGAGACGGCTTGTCCCTGCTGAATATCTTTTTTACATCTCTTTCACGACGGCTTTGTCTCCTTCCCCGGTGGGTATCCCGATGAAAAATCCCTTTTTTATCCCAAAAAGATCAAAATAACCTCTCTCATCTTCCATCGCCTCGGCGATTTTCTCTTCCTTATCATAAGACCCTACGCATACAACCGTTTTGTCCGGCAGAACAATATCAAAGTGATGACTTGATATGGGAAGATTCTTGTAGAGGATGTCTTTCTCCAGGGCAACATAGTCAACTCCCCGCAGCCTGAGCTCGACCTGGATGGCTCCGGTGTAATACTCGAGCTTTGCCTGATTGACGATCTTCAGCAAAACCTTGTGCCTTCAGGAAGCTCACAAGATGGTGGGCTGTGACCTGAGGCCTCCTCGGCATCAGGATACTCCGACCGTCAACTCCTCCACATGTACAAGATTTTCGTTCTGTGGTATGGGATCCCTGCGAGCCAATAAGGATTTAATATGTTGCTGAATTGCCTCACGAATGTTGCGCTTTGCTTCTTCAATAGTCTTGCCGTTGCTGAAGCATCCTGGAAGGGTAGGACTATAAGCGAGGTACCCTTCATCTTCTTGTTCTTTTTCAACTACAATTTCAAAATTATAGAATTTCATGATTAGATTTTTTCCTCTGTAAAATTATAGCAAAAAATTTATTCTCTTTCAATTTTTAATCACTTGTTTAGGGAGAGCCATAAAGATAGGCCCCATTGACCATCATCTTCACAGCACGATGGTCATGCCGTCGCGGGCTGCCCTGGTTTCCTTGAATACCTTCCGCGACAGAGCCTCCATTTTGCTTACGAATGCATCAGTGTGGGTCGGGTCATGATGCCAGAGCAGCAGCCTTTTCACCCCCGATTCCCTGGAGAGTTTAACCGCTTCTTCCCATGTAGAATGTCCCCATCCTTTTCGGGACGGGCCACCGATGCCATTGAATTCCTTGTCCGTGTAGGTTGTGTCGTAGATGAAGAGATCGGTACCCTGGGCTGCATTGAACATATTGGCATCCCTGACATTTGTATGCTCTGTGTCCGTTGCATAGGTAACGACTGCTCCATCGTATTCAATCCTGAAGGCCAGGCATCCGTTTGGATGATAGGCGGGGAATGTCTTTACCACGGCCCCTCCTACCTGGAGGGTCATATCGGGTCCGATCTCCACAAATTCCATGTTTGCTTTCATGGCCTGCATGGGCACAGGGAAATATGGGGCCTGCATCTGTCCGGCAAGGATCTCTTGAAGGCTTTTTCCATCCTTCTTCTCACCGTAGATTCGGAGGGAATTGGACGGAATATAGGCCGGGGTAAAAAACGGCAGGCCCATGATATGGTCCCAGTGATAATGAGAGAAGATGAGCGATCCACGGAACGGACCGCCACCCAGGAGAGATTGTCCCAGCTCCCTTATCCCGCTTCCGGCATCAAAAATAATGGTCTCGCCTCCGCAGCGCAACTCGACGCAGGAGGTGTTTCCTCCAAAATAGCTTGTGTTGGGGCCCGGAGACGGGAGGCTTCCCCTGCATCCCCAGATCTTGACGAACATCTTTGGGTTTTTCTTTGACCTTCTGCTATGCTTTTTTGGCGACGCTCTCATAGACCCTCCCATCAACGAAGAGACGGAACAACTCATTGTCAATCTGTCCTGCCTTGACCTCCATACCCAGAATCTCCAAAGCCCGGTAGGGAGGAACTGCCTTTTTATACGGCCTGTCTGATGCGGTCAGCGCATCATATATATCGGAAATCGCCATCATCTTTGACTGGAGGGGAATCTCCTCTGATGGGATCCTCCTGGGATACCCCCTGCCGTTGAGTTTCTCGTGATGGGCAAATGCAATCTCCGGAATCTTTCGGAGTTTCTTGGCCCATGGGATCTTCTGCAGATATTCAAAGGTGTGGGCCACATGGGATTCGATCTCCATTCTCTCCCGCTCATTCAGACTCCCCTTTGGAAGGCTCAGGTTGAAGACCTCTTCCTCTGTGAGGTAGGGTCGGGGGTGTCCTTCCATGTCCATATATGTCTTTCCGGCAATCTCCCTGAGGGCTTTGAAATCCCCGTCCTGAAGCACTGTGGGAATATTACATGTAGAGATGATCTTCAGATATCTCTCCAACTCCTCTATGTTTTTCTTAAAGAGATCCTCAAGGCCGGGTAATTCCTGGTTGGCGAGATCGATCCCTCTCTCCAGGACCAGTTGCAGCTTTTTCCTGAGGTGATCGGCCTCGGCAGATTTCTTGATGAAGTCGAACCTGTTGAGGACAAGGGCGTAATCCGGCTCATATAGCTTCTTCGCCTTCACCAACACCTGCTCCCTGACCCCGATCTTTCCGAAGTCGTGCAGGAGGCCTGCATATTCAAGCTCCTTGAGTTCATCCTTGGTGAACCGAATCTCTCTATAAGGTCCTGAGTCAGCCCGATCCACGACTATGGCCAGGCCCACGGTCAACTTTGCTACGCGGTCCGAATGCCCGGAGGTTGTAGGATCCCTGGACTCTATGGCGCTGACAGAAGCCCTGACGAAACTATCAAAGAGCCTCTGGATCTCCTCGTAGAGAAGGGCGTTTTCCAGGGCCACAGCGGCCTGATTGGCCAGCGACATCACGAGCTCCTCGGTCTCTTTGCCAAAGGGAACAACCTCTTTCTCGGCAATATCCGGAGATGATAGTTTTACCTCGGGCCTCTTCTTTCTATTAATGAGCTGGAGAACACCGATAATCTCTCCGAAATGATTCTTCATTGGGACAACAAGCATGGACTTCGTCCTGTAACCGAATTTCTCATCAAAGCTTTTATTCCAGGTGAACTCAGAATCAAGAGGAATCTTATACGCATCGGCGATATTCAGGATCTTCCCTGTTGAGGCGATATATCCTGCGATGGAGGATTTATTGATCTCCAGGGTGAACTCGGTGTAGGGCGCGGCGATGGAATCGTTCTGTGCGATCTTGAAGTGGAGCCGCTTTTTGGGGCGGCCCTCCAGCGCTTCCTCTTCAACTATGTAAAGGCTCCCGGCATCTGCCCCTGTGAGGAGACGGCCTTTCTCCACGATCATCCCTAAAAGTATGTTTAAGTCCTTCTCTGATGAAAGGGCTATTCCGATGTCGGTAAGCTCCTTGAGCTCTGCCTGGGAATCCCGAAGCTTCTGCGAGGCAAGAAGGGCCTTTTTCCTGAGTTTTAGGCCCTGAAGGATGTTCCTGAGGGAGAGAATTGCCTTTTCCCTTGATGACGGCGTTGTTAGGAAGTCGGAAAATTCCTTATGGAGGAGGCTCTTTCTCAAGGGCAGGGGGATCTGGCGGCCGAGAACAAGAAGCCCAAGGGGGTATGTCCCTGCCTTCTTGATGACCTCCTTGGCTTTCTTCGCAGCGCATTCATCCAGGTCCACGATCATACAGGTTGTAGAATTGTCCGAAAAAGCAATTATACCCTTACCCAGAGCCTCTTTTTTGCCATCAGAGAATGGCTGGCTGGCGAGGAACTTGACCCTCTCAAGGGGAACTTCATTCTTTCTTTTCAGAATCTTGGGCATTTTCCCCATCACTGGATAATATACCTATAGTATAGTATTCAAAGGCCAAATTCAAGATAATTGCATCAGGAGAGGCTGTTAAGGTATGAATAACGCACCAGATTTGACAAAAGCAGGAAAACGGATTGTTGCCTTTACAGGCGCTGGAATCTCTGAAGAGAGCGGGATCCCCACATTCAGAGGCAAAGGAGGCCTTTGGGATAGATACCCTCCTGCGTTCTTTGCCAATATCCCCGGACTAATTCTAAGCTTCATCCTCAGGCCCAAAAGGCTTAAAAGTTTTATCATGGATGTTATTGAGACATTCACCTCTGCGCAGCCGAACGCAGGGCACTATGCCCTTGCAGAAATGGAGAAAAAGGGGAATCTTCAGGCCATAATTACCCAGAATATTGACCGGCTCCATGAATCCGCAGGGAGCAGGAATGTCATAAAACTCCATGGCGATTTTTTCAGAATGAGGTGTATGAGGTGTGGGAAGACATCTGATGTGGATGAACCCGAATGGCAAAGAGTTCTTGAGGCGCTGAAGTCGTCCCGCGGCGGCAGGCTTGGATTGCTAAGGTTTTTCAGGAAAGATTTGCCTCGCTGTGAGTGCGGAGGCATTAGAAGACCCGACGTTGTCTTCTTTGGAGAGAGCCTTCCCCAGGGTGCATGGATGGATGCTGTGCTTTATGCCCGGAGCTGCGATGTGTTGCTTGTCATAGGGACATCCGGAATTGTCTATCCCGCAGCAGGTATTATCACGATTGCACAATCAGCAGGGGCAAAAATAATAGAAATAAATCCCGAAGAGACATTTCTCACCCGTGTTGTAGATTGTTTTATGAAAGGCAAGGCAGGCGAGGTGCTGCCTGTTTTAATAAAAGACCGTTATTCATAGATTTTTCTCAGCCAGGTAATGGCATGATCAACAGTTTCCGGGTGTTCCCTCAGGCGATGCCCGCCGCCTTTAATAATATGGAGCGTCTTCGGCTCTCCAGCCAAATGGAAAAGTGTGTGTGCATGGTTAATGCTGAAAATTTGATCAGAATCTCCATGGATTATCAATAGAGGTCTTGGGGAAATTTTGGATATCCATTTTTCAGGGGCGACCTCTTTAAAGCCGTTCTGCCACAGGTGGGGAGAGAAAGGAAAGTTTTTATCCCTTATTATCCCAACCCCCCTGAAATAATCTATTAACCCTTTGGCTGCCTCCTCATCCCCCCCAAATCCGAATCTCATGGGGCACGCACAGGATATGATTGCAGAGGGTCTTTTGTCCTGAGATGCAACATAAATAGCGGCTGCAGCACCCCCGCTGAACCCCATGATTGCGATCCTGCCCTTGTCTATATCATGTCTTCTGAAGAGATGGTCTATGACTGCCTTGAGATCTTTGCACCATCCCAGGATATCGAAATTTCCCGAGCTGGGTCCGGTTCCCCTGAAGTTGAAGAAAACAGTTATGAACCCCTCTTGAACGAGCCTCTCTATAAGATCAATGTATCCTTTATCTTTAGTCTCTGGTATTCCCCTGGGAATTCCATGGCACAGTATAACAGCTGCATGAATGTGGTTTCTATCTGGGAAATAGAGTCTTCCTTTTATCTCTATCCCTTCTGCATGTATGTCAATGTCCTCATGCTCCATGAAGCTTTATATTACACCTTTTGGTCACAACACCAGAAAAAGTACATTGGTGATCAAATTGGAAAAAAATTGTTGCACTAATCATCTCCCCAAAAACCAATCCAACGTAATCGGGATTGAAACTAACTTAAAAAGTGGTACAAATAATAGAGGCTGGTCAACGGTTAATGGCGCTAGGGCGATTCATGACATTTCTCATTGTGTTCATGTCCGGCTGGATCGGCGTGTATTTCTACACGGGATTTAGGCTGATCGGGCCTTCGGGGCTACACCAACCATACCGCACCCTTGCATGGATGGCGCTGACAATAACCACCTTAATCGGACCGCTGACACTGTTCGCGGGGCGCATGACACCAAAGCCTTCCTGGTACCCGGATGCTGCAATTATCGCATTCTGGGCCATGGGCATTATGCTACTCATCCTGCCGATGCTATTGGCGAAGGACCTGGGGTTATTTTTCGGCGGTATAACCATGAAGATCAGCTCGCTGCTGGGTGCCGGTCCGGGGCCGACCTTTGATCCTGACCGCCGTCAATTCTTAATGAACGTTATTAATCTCGCTCTGCTCGGTTCAACCGGTTTATTGTCGGGGATTGGGTATGCGGTTGCACGAAAACAGCCGAAAGTCGTCTGTCTGGATATTCACATCGGGGGTCTCCCTGCCGCCTTCGACGGCCTGAAGATCGCGCAGATCACCGACCTTCATATCGGGGCCTCGCTCATTCGGCGGAAACAGTTACAAGCGATTGTTGAAGCCATAAACGCCGAGAAGCCGGATATCATCGTCTTCACGGGCGATCTCGCCGACGGCTACGTACAGGATCTCCGGGAGGACACGGCGCCGCTTGCTGAACTCCGGGCACTCGATGGAAAGTACTTCATCACTGGCAATCATGAATATTTTTGGGATCTGGCGGGGTGGATGTCTGAGGTCAGAAACCTCGGATTCACGATCCTCATGAATGAACACAGGGTCCTCTGGCGAGGCGAATCCTGCCTCGTCATTGCGGGAGTTCCGGACTTTACCGCGGAATACATGATGCCCAAGGTCATCTCCGATCCAGAGGCAGCCGCCCGGGATGGACCTCCGGACGCACGGAAGATCCTCTTGGCCCATCGGCCGGGAAGCTGCTACGCCGCCGAACGCGCTGGATTTGACCTCCAAATTTCAGGCCATACCCACGGAGGTCAGTTCTGGCCGTGGACATGGCTCATTCACATCGTGCAACCCTTCTCCGCGGGGTTGTACCGGTTCCGAAAGACAAGGCTCTATGTCAGCCGCGGAACAGGCACTTGGGGCCCCCCCACCCGCCTTGGAAATCCGAGCGAGATCCCCCTTCTGACATTGCGTTGCGGGTAAGGTGACCTGCTCCCCAAAAACTGATTAGATGATAAGTTAGTATAAATGACTGGAGATGCCCCCATTTCTGTACCAAACATAATGTTAGGATCTGGCCTCCTTGACCAGGGCCCTGAAAACTGATAGGATGTTTTTTGGTTTTTGATTTTCCTAGGAGCCTGTCCAAGTAATCGGATTTTTTCCAAATCAGGGCGTTCAGTGAACACCGCCGGCTTCCTCTTTTGACCTTTTTCCTCACTGTGATCGATAGATCATCTCCG
>Ga0315296_10002160_pt1 | contig 16892 bp, 15 predicted proteins | sample YL17G14_18_MG_FD_203921 | JGI IMG/M metagenome (GOLD analysis project Ga0315296, IMG submission 203921) | Sediment microbial communities from Yellowstone Lake, YNP, Wyoming, USA - YL17G14_18 | ecosystem: Environmental > Aquatic > Freshwater > Lake > Sediment | place: USA: Wyoming | collected... | reverse complement strand
ACTAAATAAAAAAATGGAGATAGAATCATTAATTTATTGTATCAAATTTTAAAAAAATGAAAAATAACTTAAAGAAAACCCGTTAGATATTGTTTGTATCTAACGGGTAATCCAAAATCTCCTCGTTTTGGATATTTTAAATATTCCTTTGATTCTCAGATAATCAGTGAATCAAACTTTTATTCAGTTTTAGTCGCAGGTAAAGTCAGTTGCTGTACAACTAGGAGGAACGGCCGCAGTATAGTCGCACTTTGAAACAAGAGTACTATCAACACAGCACCAGTAAAGGCTATTCATCTGAACCTTGGCGCAATAGGAATTAGCAGGAGTGGCGGATCTGTATATGGCTATATCGGCTATAGTGGTAGCTATTGTTTGTAGATTAATATCATCACAAAGCTTTTTAGTATCTCCTCCTGCTATTGTACAATCAACATTATCGTAATCTCCATCGTTCTGGCTAATAATTTCAGCTGTCGTCCGAAGTTGACTCATGCTGGCAATTATCCTGCCATCTCTTGCTCGAGTTCTGGCTGAACCCAAAGAAACCAAAACAATCGAAGCTAAAATACCAATAATAGCAATGACTACCAAAAGTTCAATTAAGGTAAATCCTCTTCTTTTTTTCTTTTTGGCAAAAATTTGCATTTTAAAAGTAAGAGATTTTAATTTTAGATTTTTTCCGCCTCAAATAAGAGTAATTTTGGAGGCGAAAGATTTCGACCTTTGCCTTAAATCTCGTTTTTCTATTATAGCATTTTTAAGTCAAGTCAAGATGTGGAAAACTTTACCGAGCACATAAAATTATGTGCTCGGTTCAGACAATTTGAATGCGATAGAGCGGCAGCATGACCGAAGCAATCAGGCCAGCCACAATTAATCCTAGACAAATAATCATAATCGGCTCCAAAAGCTTAACAATGGTGTCTAATGTTCTTTCCACCTCCCCCTGGTAAAAATTGACTACATTCATTAAAACTGAATCTAATTGACCTGTTTTTTCTCCCACCGTCGTCATCTGGAGAAAGAGGGGTGGAAAAGATTCGGGATATTTTGAAAAAATTGAACTTATTGGTTCTCCCCTTTTCACCCCATCTCTGGTTTTAAAAATAATATCGCTGTAAGTATTACTTCCAACAATTTCTGCTGTGACTTCAAGGGCCTGAATAATCGGAAGGCCAGCAGAAATCAAAGTAGAAAGATTTTCTGCTATCCGGGTAAGATAAATCTTTTTTAAGAATTCTCCAAAAAGCGGTAGGTCTAGAGATACCTTATCAACAAAATTTTTCCCTTGGCTGGTCTTAAAAAATTGGGCGGCGAAGAATAAAATTCCCAAAAGAAAAATTAAAATCAGCCACCACCAGTTTCTTAAAAAATCTGAAGATTTAATTACTGCTCGGGTAATAAAGGGCAGCGATTGCCCGCTCTCTATCAAGACTTGAGTTAAGTTGGGAATAACAAAAGTAATCATCAAAACTAAAATAATGATAAAAACAAAAAGCACGAAAACCGGATAAACCATCGCTCCGATAACTTTTGAGTAAAAATTGTGCTCTCTTTCTGTATGGTCAGCCAGATAACCCAAAACTTCCGATAGTTTGCCGGCCACTTCACCAGATTTTATTACGCTTGTATAAAAAGGAGAGAAAATTTTAGGATAAAAAGCGAGGGATTGGGAAAGAGGAGTACCGCCCTCCACTTTTTCTGCTATTTGAAAAATTTTTTCCTTAAAGCTGTGTTTTTTTGTCTGGTTAGCTATAGTTTGGAGAGACTCAATAACCGGAACATTGGATTTAAATAGAATCGCCAATTGCCGGGAGAATAAAACAATGTCTTTTCTGGAAACCCTTTGGAAAAATTGTATTCTAGCTGTAAAAAGAGGGACCTTCTTTTCTTCTTCGAGAAGGGTAACATACAAACCATGGGTCTGCAAAAGAGAAAGGGCCGCTTCTTTTGAAGAGGCCTCGACAACGCCCGATTGGATTTGCCCCTCAAGACTTCTGGCTAAATAGTTAAATTTCATAAATTTACCGCAATAACCTTCTTAATTCGCTTGGATTTAAGGTGTAGATAAGGGCGTTCCTTAAAGAAATTTCCTTTAATTTAACTAAATTGGCCAAAGACCTGTTTAAAGCAATCATACCAGCTTCGGCTGAAGTCTCTATCACCAAGTCTAATTCATGGACTTTGTTTTCCCGAATTAAGTTGGCCACAGCCGGGTTAGCTAACATTATCTCGCAGGCAGGTATCAGCCCTCCCATAATTCGAGGGATAAGTCTTTGAGAAACCACGCCCAAAAGAGAACCTGACAATTGTGCCCTAATCTGACCTTGCTGCTCTGGCGGGAAAGAGTCGACAACTCGATGAATGGTTTGGCTGGCTGAATTCGTATGCAGGGTGGCAAAAACCAAGTGGCCGGTTTCAGCAGCAGTAATAGCTGTAGCCATGGTTTCTGGGTCTCTCATTTCTCCCACCATAATAACGTCAGGGTCTTGACGAAAGGTAGAACGCAGGGCTTTAGCGAAAGATAATGTGTCCTGATAAACCTCTCTTTGGTCAATAACGCATTTATCATCTTCAAAGAGATATTCAATGGGGTCCTCAATGGTAATGACGTGTTCGTATCTTGTATGATTTATTTCATCAATTAGGCCGGCCAGAGTTGTGGATTTTCCATGAGAAGAAGGACCAGTAATTAAAACAAATCCCTGACTGGGTTTGGTAAATTCGTGCAAAATTGGCGGCAGATTTAATTCATCAAGAGTTGGAATGCGAGCTGGAATTAAACGCAGGGCAGAAGAGATATTGCCTTTTTGAAAAAAAATATTGACTCTAAAACGAGCTCTTCCTTCAAAGTTATAAGAAAAATCGATTTCTTTTTCCTGAAGGAATCTTTGCTGCTGGTCGCCACTCATTAATTCAAAGGCGAGGGCCTGGGAATCTTCCCTTAAAAGTTTTTTCATTTTTACCAAGGGAACAAGTCTACCGCTAATTCTTATAATCGGCGGGTGACCAACGGAAAGATGCAAATCAGAAGCCTGCTCCTGGACAGTTATTGAAAGTAAATCTCGAAGGAGTGAGGTATAATTTGCCATATTATTTCGAGCAAAGCGAGAAAGAAGGTTCTCCGCTGAAAGCGGAGGTTCTTATTTTAATAATTTTTTAATCTCTTCTACCACTTCGGTTGGGGTATAATGGGCTTTAATCAAATATTTAACCGCGCCCAGTGATAATCCCTTTTCCACCTCTTCTTTTTGACTAAGATTAGAAAGAATAATGACTTTCAAATCTTTTAGGCCTTCGGCTTTAATTCTTCTCAAAATCTCCCAGCCGTCGATATTGGGCAAAACGATATCTAAAACCACCAGGTCTGGTTTCTTCTCTTTTATTTTTTCTAGAGCTGAATCGCCGTCTTCAACCGCCTCCACCTCAAAACCAGATTGTTTTAATTTACTGGTATAAATATCAACCAAGAAAGGGTCATCTTCTATTAATAGTATGGTTTTCATTGAATCTTTTAAGCATCTACCAAATGAGCAAGTAAAAATTCTTTAAATACTCAAACGATAAAATGCTTTACTAAAATTTATTCTTCGCTTACTCTTAATATTTCCTCGACAGTAGTAACTCCCTCCAAGACCTTTAAAGCACCATCCTGGCGCATGGTAATCATTCCCTGGCGATGGGCCTCTTGGGTGATTTTTTCTTCGGAGGGGTCTTTTGAAATTGTTTCGGCGAGCTCATTAGTCATCTCTAATATTTCGAAAACGCCTATTCTGCCAGAAAAACCTCTGAAATTACATTTTTTGCATCCCTGAGCTTCGTAGACCATAAGGGGTGAGGGCATTTTAACCTTCTTTTTAATCTGCGGAGGGAGCCCTTCAATTTCTTTTAAAATTAGGTCTTGGGCCTCTTTTTTCGCCTTCACTTTCTTCTTACAATCTGGGCAAAGGACTCCCACCAGTCTCTGAGCTATGGCAATACTCAGGGCCGGAGAAATTAAAAATGGTTTTACGCCCATATCAATCAGGCGTGGAATCACTCCGGCCGCATTATTGGTGTGGAGCGTCGATAGAACAATGTGACCGGTCAAGGCAGCATGAATGGCTAATCCGGCTGTCTCTTCGTCTCTAATCTCTCCAACCATAATAATATTTGGGTCTTGCCGAAGAATCTGCCTAAGCCCCTGGGCAAAACCATAACCAATATCTGGTTTCACCTGGGATTGGTTAACTCCTTCGACGAAATATTCAACCGGGTCTTCCAGGGTAACGATATTAACTCCTTCTTTATTTAAGAGGTTTAAAATGGCATACAGGGTTGTGGTTTTACCGCAACCAGTTGGACCGGTGGCTAAAATTAAGCCATAGGGTTTTTTAATAGCGGTTTTTACCACCTCAAGATTCCTTCTTTCTAAACCTAACTCATCGAATTTTTTTAACCCCTCGAGCGGATTTAAGACTCTAATTGCCGCTTTCTCTCCGGTAGCGGTTGGAAAAGTAGAAACCCTGAAATCAATATCTCTACCGCCTATTCTGGTAGAAAACCTGCCGTCTTGGGGAATTCTGGTTTCATCAATTTTTAAATTAGACAAAATTTTAATTCTGGCTACCACCGCCGGATGAACTCTTAAAGGTAGAAAAATTGAAGAATGCAAAACGCCGTCAACTCTAAATCTTATTCTCGATTTTTCTCTGCCAGGCTCAATGTGAATGTCAGAGGCGTTCCCCTCAACGGCGTGTCGTAAAATAACAGCCACGACTTTTATAACCGGTGCTTCTTCGGCCAACCTCTCAAATTCAGCAGCTTTCACCGGCTTCATCTCAAGCGTTTCCTCTTTTAATTCAGTCTCTAATTCTTCCAAGGCGCGACCCACTTCCCTCTTTAAGGTCCGGTACTGTTTCAAAAGATTACTCAAAGAGGAGAGGGTAATTAAAAAAACCTGATAGGAGAATTTATTCCGACGAGCTAAAAACTGAAGAGCCTCTTGGGCTTTTAAGTCTTCAGGGTAAACCATCCCCACTTCCAAGAGAGTATCTTTTCTGAAAAGGGGCACCATTTTATAATATTTGGCCGATTCTTCAGGAATAAGCTCTAAAATTTTTAGGGGAACCTCTTCAGCCACAACTTCTTTTAAAGGTACTTTTAAGTTTTCACTTTTTAAGTTAAATAGAAAATTTTCTGATATTATTCCCCTATCCAAGATTATTTCTTCCTCTTTTTTGCCAGAATTTTTAACTTCAAATTCCAAGGGGCCGGCTTTTTCTTTTTCTAAAATCCCCTTTTTAACTAATTGTTGAATCAGGGTAGGCATATAAAGTAATCAAAGAGAGATAAGTCACCTTAGCTGTATTATTTTGCGTAGGGTAAAAAAGGATTTTCCCTACCAATAGTTTCTTCGGTTGGTTTTATTTCTTCAAAGGGCTGGAGTTCTTTTAGAATAGGATTTTTAAATATTTCGAAATTTATTTTTATTTCTGGCGGCTTTACCGCAGTCAGTGGTGATAACTCTTTTGACCCAGAAAAAAATCCCCGCCAAATAAAGAATACAATTACCAAAACAAAGATTAAAACTAAAGCCGGGGTCAGGAAATTTATACTTTTTTTCTCATCTGAAAAAGTTATAGCCATAAATTGGAATTTATTTAATAAGAATGGGCTTTTATCTTCAAGGCAAAAGAGAAGGGCTCATCTTTCGCCGGAGTGGAAAATAAAACATTTTCCACTTCAATAAACCTAGCTGTTTTTTCTAAGGCCGAGAGAAAATTTTTGAAGGCAGGGTAGGGACCGGCAACAGTTACATTGATAGAAATATCTTTAATAATTGTTGGCTTTTCTTCAGAGGAAGTAACTGAGAAAGTCCCGATATATTTTAAGATTAGACCGTTTTGGGCGCTGGTTTTATCTAAAAAATTAAACAAAGAGGGTAAGGAAGAATCGACGGGAAAAGCAGAATCGATTTTGGAAAGCTCTCCCTCGTAATTTGTTAACTCGTTTGATAATTTCTTGATATTAGAAAAGTATTCTTCTTTATATTGAAGTTCAACTTTTTTTTCTTGGACGTTAAAATTAAGTTCTCTTAAAGCCTGGTACTTTGGCGCAACCAAGAAAAATCCCACCAAAAAAGTAGCCACTAGACAAATTAAAATACTGGTTGTTTTCGACATAAATTAATATTTAAATTGGGCCGGGTCAAAGACAAGGTCGAGGTCAAACTCAATCTTGCCGTCTTTACCAACCGAAGCCTTTAACAAACTAACATTTTTAACGAAACTTTCTTCTTTGAAGATGAGAAATTGTTGACCTAATACTTCAAAATTCTCTGCTATTCCTGAGATAAAAACATGACCTTCTCTTATTTTTAAATCAGCTTTAGAAAAGAAAATTTGGGGATGAGTAAGGCTCTCTAAAAAATTAAAAAAATTGGAATTTAATTGATGAGAGTTAATTAAATCAGAGAAGTTATTGATTTTATCTTGATACAAAAGAATCTTTGCCTCTAAAGCCTTTTCTTCCGGAGTTCCCTTCAGGGCTATTTTTTTCTCGAGATCGTTAAGTGTTTTTTGGGAATTTTTTTGAAACAAGAATAAAGCGAAATAACTTAAAATAGAAATGATGAGCAAAGTTAAAGAAAGGTAAAACAAAACATTGAGCAAGATGGGAGGTTTAGCCGTGATTCTCTTTGGAATGATATCTATTGCCATATTATTCCTTTCTATATTATTATTTTACAACTTTGTTTTTTTTATTCAAACCCGCGCAGAGCAATGCCGACAGCAATGGCGTAGGCAGGACCCATTTCTTTTAAAATTTCTGCCAGAACTGGCGGATAAGAAACATTGGCGAAAGGGTCGGCTGTCTCTACCGGTTTTTTTAGCCAGTCTAAAAGATATTCTTTCAGACCAGAAAGAAGGGCTAATCCTCCGGCTAAAATGATTTTTTCTACCTCTTTCCCCTCTGTCTGATAAAAGTTGCGCGAAGTCTTTTCTATTTCTCCAGCTATCAAATCAACCAGGGGAGATAAAACTCTGCCTACCGGCATTTCCAAGGAACGAATACCGTACTTTTTTTTCAATTCTTCAGCTTCATTATAACCAATATTTAGAGATTTTGACAGAATCCGGGTCAACTCATTTCCGGAAACATCGAAACTGTGAGTTACTTTGAGAACCCCATTTTCAATGATGCTAAAAGTAGTGCTTTGGGCTCCTATATCTACCAACCCAACAATGCCTTTTTTGTTTTTCACTAAAGCCCTTACCAGACCGAAGACTTCTGCCTCCAAAGAAACGAGGCGAACCTGCGAAAGTCTGGCAATGGTTTGATACTGGTTAATAATTTCATGGGGAACCGCCACTAAAAGAACTCTAATTTTTGACCGCTTTCTGTCGGAAATTTCGCCTTCAATTATTGTCCAATCTAAAGTAACTTCTGACAAAGGCAGAGGGATATGCTGGCGTGCTTCAAACTGGATAGCCGAAGGCAATTCCTGGCGACTCATTGGTGGTAATTCAAGAAGGGTAAAAAAGCTCGAAAAATCGGGTATTGAAAAAAAAGCTTCTCGAGTAGCAATTTGGGCCTTATTTAAAATGCTGCCGATCACTCTGGCTACGTCTTGGTTGGAGAGCAAAAGGGTGTCCTTTTCTATGGTTCGGAAGGGTTTTTCGGTAAGAGTATGAACACCCATCTCTCCATAATTCTCGAGTTTAATTTTTTCTCCGAATCTCGACAATTCAACAATTTTAATAGCCGAAGTTCCGATATCTATCCCTAAAAATTTTTTTGAAATCCTTTTAAAAAACCAAGCCATTTTCGCTGTGATTTTCTTGTTAATTTCGGAGTTTATATATATATTTTCCTTGCCGAAATCAAGGCTCTTTCGCGAAGCGAAAGGTTCTTAGACTATACGAAGTATTCAAGGTTCTTGAGCGAAGCGAAAGGTTCTTATATTATATACTTAATAATAACACAATCTTAACTAAAAAGTAGATGTGGATAACTGAATATTTAAAACTAATCCAGAATTTTTTCCTTGATCTCTTTTTCCCGAAGTTCTGTTTTAGCTGCCAAAAAGAAGGTGGCTATCTTTGCCAAGATTGCCAAGGACTACTCGAAATTTTAGATAGCTATTTTTGCCTTTGTAAAGAAGCTATTAGATTGCCATTAGCTGGGAAATGCAAAAGGTGTAGCCACAAAAAACTTAATGGTTTATACTTCGCTGCCAGCTATCAAAACCCTTTAATTAAAAAACTAATTCATAACTTCAAATACGAGTCCTTCCTTAGGGGGCTTAGGGAAAATTTGGCTTCTTTAATCATAATCCATTTCCGATTGAGCGAGAAACACAAAACTGAATTTTCAGATTTTCTTTTAATTCCTGTGCCCCTGGATAGAAAGAGGTTGAAATGGCGAGGATTTAATCAGTCAGAAGAAATCGGGAAAGAGCTGGCGAAATCTTTGGAAATTCCTCTAATTACAGATGTTTTGCTAAAAATGAAAGCAACTTTGCCCCAGGTTGAGCTTTCTGATTTAGAAAGAGAAGAAAATATCAAAGGTTCATTTTTAGTGAAAAATAAAGAAAAAGTTGAAGGAAGAAAGGTATTGTTAATAGATGATGTTTTTACCACTGGCTCTACTTTAAATGAGGCCGCCCGGCTCCTGAAAGAGGCGGGCGCCAGCCAAGTCTGGGGTGTAGTCGTAGCTCGAGGATAAAATCCGAAGAGTTATTACACATCTCTTGACTAAATATCGGTCTTATGTTATAATTGTAACCAGAACGTTGAAAATAAACTGAATAATCTCACTCCAGTAAGCCGAGGAGGCGCACGATGAAGAAGTTCGAGTTGTGGCTGTGCGACCGCCCCTGGCTAATCTGGGGGAGTCGCATAGCAGTGTTGTGGCCGCTGTTCGTTTTCTGGGCTCTCGGTGTCTGGGGCCCGCTGGCAAAAGGCGTCCGCGAGGAAGCCAACTACCAGCGGACCCGTAACCCTGTTCTGGAAAGACAGAGGATGACAGCTCTCAGCCAAAAAGCTGACGAGCTACTCACCGGAGCCAGAAAGAGCGGGGTGGACTACGGTCCCAGGGAGTACTTCCGGGACCTGCGCACCCTCGAAAGCCAGTCTCGAAAGAACCACATTCCGCTGGGGCTAGCAGAGCCTCACATCGCGAGCTTGCAGTCGCTCATGCGTAAGAACTGCAAGCCAAATCCGCCTCAAATGCCATGGGCTGGCCCTAAAGAGCTGGCCAAGTGGCAAGCGGACCCGCGGAAGTTCGTGGAATCCGAGATCTCCATCGAGTCAGAGAATTACACCCACCTACGCAATCTCTCTGATGAAGACCTGGCCCAGAGCCGAGCAGAAGTGAAAAAGTTCGGCGCCCGAGGAGTCTCGATGTGGCTCTTCGGAATCTGGCTTCGAGGTGTACCCCTGATGTTTCTTCTCTACCTTCTTCGGATGGTGGAGAAACGAGGGATCCTCGAAACAGTCCTGGCGGACAAGCTGAGGTTCTGGAAGGCAGTCGTTGACTGGCCGGTCCACATGTTCTCCTATCCGGAGAATGTGGTCAAGGAAGTTATCGTAGAGGCAGAACTCCGACGACTTGGGGGCATCCTCAGGAAGCTGACGCTTTCTGAATACCTCCTAGTTAGACGAGTCTCTTCCTCTCGTGACTTCCGCGGAGAGGTCAGGCGACTGCAAGGCAACCTAGCTCCCAGCTATACCCGGAGCTTTCTGGTTGCCTTGCTGGGAACCCTGTTCCTGATGATGTTCCTGCCTTGGGCGAGAGCGGAAAAGCCTGCGGAGAAATCCAAAGGCAGACCAGCTATCTTCGCCCAACACGAGGCACGAGCAGGGCCGATTGTAACTTCCCAGAACCAGCATCCAACAGATGACTGGTCAGATGGAGAAGGAGTGGCAGCTGACCTTCCCGGTGAAATCACAATCCCCAGGCTAGACCTGTGGGCTGTGATACAACCGGTGGAAGCTAGACCGCCAAAACCTCTGCCTGGCAGCATCGACCATGTACCGGTCTTCTGCCTCGGTGTGAAGGGTTCTCGCATCACACATCGAGGAGAGAAAGCAAATGAAGATCTGGTACGTAGTGGTCGTTGCTGTGCTCGTCTCAATCTCAGCTGGCCAGGCCTTCGCCTCCAACCCAGCTGACGCAACTGCGGATTTCCGCTACTGCCCGGTGGAGTTCTACAAGGTCGCCTGGGATGACGGACCCTACTGGTTCCTGGCGATCGAGCCACTGGGCAACGATACCGCCCTCACCCTCTTTAACTGGAACTCGGAGGGTTGCGACGAGCAACTCTACGAGATGGCGCTCACCAAGCGCTACCCAGAGAAGGGGCTGGAAGTGGCGGCCATCGCGGATGCCAACAAGGGAGATCGGGACACTCTGCGTCTGATGCTCGACTGGTCGAACGACCGGTTCGGAATCGGCGCCGTCGTCCCGACCGACTCCCGCGACCCCCTCAAGGTGGGCGCCCGCTATACAACGGGAAAGCTCACCTGGTACCTTTCCGGTACCGAAGCATGCACTGACCCAATCAGGGTTGGTGTCAGCTACTGTGAGAAGGGAGCGAAGCTCGAACTGGCGAGGAGTGGTGAGACCTGGTTCTTCCGGGCCTCAAAGCCAGCCGGCAAGCTCATCCCGGAGTTGCGGATCAAGTTCACGGAAGAGGAATCTTTCGTCGGATTCGGTCTCGCATTCTGTCCGGGATAGCCGAGCAATCGGCAATGAACTGTTGATGTCAAAGCCCCTGGGCCTTCGTGGTCAGGGGCTTGCTTATTTATATTTAGATAATTTTTTAATAAAGGTGGGTGTGACTTGGTCTATATTTTTGGCGGCGGGAGTAGGATTCGAACCTACGGTACCATTGCTGGTACAACTGTTTTCAAGACAGCCCCGATCGTCCACTCCGGCATCCCGCCTTTACTGCGGTGGGTGCAGGATTCGAACCTGCGCGCCGGGTTTTTACCCCAGCCAGAGTTTAGCAAACTCTTGCCTTAAGCCACTCGGCCAACCCACCATAAGTATCTCTATTTTAGTTAATAAAATTCCTTCCGTCAATTGAAAAATAGAGGCATTTATGATATTTTTAAATATCATTAGCGCTCGTAGTTCAATGGATAGAACGGCGGCTTGCGGAGCCTCAAATAGAGGTTCGACTCCTCTCGAGCGCACATGGATCTTTCTACCCCTGTTGAGAAAATTCCCCGAATTGGTCCTTATTATCAAAAAAAGCTCAAAAGATTAGGTATTATAACTCTTCGCGACCTTTTGTATCACTTTCCTCATCGTTATGAGGATTTTTCAAATTTAATTCCTATTTCTCAAGTAAAATTAGGAGAAATGGTTTGTCTCCAGGGAGAAATTTTAACGATAGAAAATACAAGAACCTGGAAAAAAAGAATGATTTTAACCCAAGCCCTTTTAAAAGATAAAACCGGAGCAATAAAAATTATTTGGTTTAACCAGCCTTATATAATAAATGTATTAAAGAAAGGGGACCGGGCTTGCTTGGCTGGGAAAATTTTATTAGGGGCTCCAAGAAAAAAAGCTCTGCCTGAGCCCTATTTAGCCAGCCCGACTTATGAGAAATTAGGCAGGGCCCAAGAATTAACCCATGTCGGCCGCCTTGTTCCCGTCTATCCGGAAACTGAAAGATTATCATCAAGGTGGCTTCGTTACATTTTAAAACCGCTCTTGATAGCAATTAAAGATGAAATTTCAGATCCTTTGCCTGAAGAAATTAGAAAAAATGAAAAGTTTTTACCATTAAAAGAGGCCCTCAGGCAAATTCATTTCCCAACTTCAATAGATTTAGCAAAAAGAGCTCAAGCCCGTTTTTCTTTTGAAGAACTTTTTAATATTTCCCTTTTCGTTTTAAGGGAAAGAATAAAGCTCAGCAGAAGCCGGGCAATCAAAATTCCTCTCAATTCTGAACTTATTACAAAATTTGTCGCCTCTCTACCTTTTAAATTAACCGACAGCCAGAAGAAATCAGCTTGGCAGATTTTAAAGGATTTAGAGAGACCTCGGCCAATGAATCGACTTTTAGAGGGAGATGTTGGTTCGGGAAAAACAGTGGTGGCAACAATCGCCAGCCTCAACACAATTAAAGCGGGTTATCAGGTGGCTTTTATGGCACCGACTGAAATTTTAGCCAAGCAACACTTTCAGGAAGTTTCTAGGCTTTTGCAAGAGTTTAATTTAAATGTTGGCCTTCTGACGGGTAAGGAAGATAAATTCCGTTCAAAGAAACTAAAGAATGAAGTTGTTGAAATTTCCCGCCAGAAACTTCTCGAAAAATCAGAAGACGGCGAAATTAATCTTTTAATTGGTACCCATGCTTTGATTCAGGATAAAGTAAGGTTTGGAAATTTGGCTTTGGTAATTTTAGATGAACAACATCGCTTTGGGGTAGAACAAAGAGCAAAGCTCTGCCGACAAAAAGAATTTATCCCTCATTTATTATCAATGACCGCCACTCCCATCCCCCGGACCCTGGCCCTCACTCTTTATGGGGATCTTGACCTTTCTTTAATTACCGAGCTACCTAGAGGAAGAAAACGAATAATCACCAAGGTAATTTCGCCCGAGGAAAGAAAAGAGGCTTATGATTTTATCAGAAAACAGATTGAAGAAGGAAGGCAGGTTTTTGTTATTTGCCCAAGAATTGAACCAAGCGATAACAAAAAAATAACCAGCTGGACCGAAGCTAAAGCAGTAAAAGAAGAGTATGACAAACTTTCCAAATCTATCTTTCCCGACCTAAGAGTGGGAATGCTGCACGGAAGAATGAGCACAAAAGAAAAAGAAGCAATAATGAGAAAGTTTAAAAATGGTAAAATTGATATTTTAGTTTCGACTTCAGTTATTGAAGTGGGTATTGATGTGCCAAATGCAACAGTGATGATGGTCGAGGGAACAGAAAGATTTGGATTGGCTCAATTACATCAATTCCGAGGAAGGGTTGGAAGATCAGATTTTCAATCTTATTGCTTTTTATTGACTGATTCTCCTGCCAAAAAAACACGCCAAAGATTAAAAGCCCTTTTGAAGGCTAGAGACGGTTTTGAACTGTCTCAAAAAGATTTGGAAATCCGCGGTCCTGGCGCCATTGACGGAAAAAGACAATGGGGAATTCCAGATTTGGCCATGGAAGCTTTAAAAGATATGACTTTAGTTGAAAAAGCCAGGGGAGCAGCAAAAGAACTATTAACAGGAGACCCGGAATTAAAAAAATATCCTCTTTTAAAGGAAAGGGTTGACAAGTTTAGAGAGAGAATTCATCTTGAATAAAACCTAACTTTCTCGTTTTCTTTTGCGGACTTTCTCTGTCGGCCAGAAACCCATATATTTACCAAGCATCCATCTAGTTTGAGCGTCGAAGGCGGGTAGAGAAGTAAAAAATATCATAATCAGAGGCAGCAACAACCATTCAATGGCGAAAAAGAAATATTTAAAACGGCCGTATTCTGGTGGTCTCGGCGGCAATAAAATAATACTAAAATAAATAGAACCGACGAGTCCCATCATCGAAAAAGTCAAAATCCAGCTTACTATCTTTGGCAAATTATAAGAGATTAAGGTCTGAGAAAATCCCGGCCCGCCTAAAACTATCGGCAGCCATCCCAAACAAAAAATCATAATCGAGGCTGTCGCCCAAGACCAATGACCCTCAATCATATCTAAGGCGCGGATAATTTTATTTGAAAGAGGGATTTTTTTATTTTTTAAAAATCCGAAGAGAAAAAAAGCAATATCCCCCACTCCATAAGCCCAGCGTCTTTGCTGTTTGTAAATATTTACCATTGTCCGCCAAAAGCTTTTGGCAACATTAGCATCCATTGAAATTGGGTAAAAAATAGGCTGAACTCGGTAGTCTCCGTTATATTCCAAAAAACACTGCCAAAAAATTCTCGAGTCGTCGGAAACCACATTGGTTTGCTTAAAATCAACATCGACCAGAGCCTTAAAGGACATTGAGTGAGACGAAAAGGTTAATAATTTTTCCGGTCTTTCCTGGCACATCATCTGCCAAAAGGTCGCTGAAAAAGCAAAAATCCGGGAAAAAGTCGGCGCTTGCCACATATTATTAATGTACAAAGGAGTAGGTTGAAAACTATTTCTGGTAGGTTTTTCAGAGGTTAAATAATAGTAAGCCAGACAACTAAAATATTTAGAGAAAACACAGGTATCCATATCAAAGGAAGAAACAATAATATTTGCATAGGGAATTTTGAGGGGGTCAATAATCTTTTTTTTAACCTCTCTCCCCGCCCAGGCATCATTTGAACCATGGCCAGCAATCTCTCCAGCTAAATTGGCTGGGTGCCAGGTAACTAAAAATTTAAAAAATCTATTAGCGAACTCTTCTCGAATCTTTGTAGTAACTAAATTTAAGTGCTCTCTGTTCCTTTCTTCGGCTGCCAGGACAATAATCATTTTTTCTTTTGGGTAATCAGTTTTTTCAAGAGCTAAAATAGTATCTCGAACAATTTCTAAGGGCTCTTTGTATACTGGCAGGATAACTAAATGATAGATGTCTTTCCAGCTTTTAATTGGCAAAGGGACATTGCTAATATCTAAACTATTTAATTTATCTATCCAATCTGTTTTTTCATTTACTTTCATTCTTTGGTAGCTGCTTCTTAAGTGAAAAGAAAAATAAATCGTTCTAAAAAACCAATAAAGAGCGAAGACAATAATGAAAATCGAAATAGTAAAAGGTGCTTTCCAAGAAAGAATAAAAACCAAAATCAATGTCAGCCAAGACAAAAGTCCGGGCAGAATTTCAAAAAAACGAAAAAGAGCTCGATCTTTCGAGCTTTTTAAATCAGAAGCTTTGCCGATTTTAAGATATTGCCAATCCATTCTTAAAAATTAGATTAAGTAAAGATTCCAGACAATGTGGCCCCAAGGGGAATTGAACCCCTCTTTCAACCTTGAAAGGGTCGTGTCCTAACCGATAGACGATGGGGCCGCTAATTTAATAGTTTAACGGAGAAATTGAAAAAAAGCAAGCGATAATTTACAATAAAAAGATGATAATCTTAGCCATTGAAACTTCTTGTGATGATACTTGTGTTGCTGTGGTCAAAGTTAAAGGACAAAAAAGTCCTTCTTTTAAAATTGTGTCGAATATTGTTTCTTCGCAAGTAAGAATTCATAGAAAATGGGGTGGCGTCTATCCCACCCTGGCAAAAAGAGAACACCAGAAAAATTTGCCAATTGTTCTAAAAAAAGCCCTATTTTCAGCCAAAAATCCGAAAATGAATCTGATTGCTGTTACTGTGGGCCCGGGGTTAGAGCCTTGTTTATGGGTGGGAGTGAATTTTGCAAAGGAGATAGCTAAAAAACTCAACCTGCCAATTTTACCAGTTAACCATATTGAGGCCCATATTCTGTCCAACTTTCTAACCAAAAAGAATATTCCTTTACCGGCAGTTTGTTTAATTGTAAGTGGCGGCCACACCCAATTAATTTTGATGAGAAATTTCGCAAATTATAAAATCCTTGGCGAAACCAGAGATGATGCTGCCGGCGAATGTTTTGACAAGGTAGCCAGAATGTTAGGGTTGGGCTATCCAGGAGGACCCATCATCTCTAAAATCGCAAAAAAAGCAAAGGATAGAGATCCGTCCTCTATTAAATTGCCGAGGCCAATGATTTACCAAAAAAATTATGATTTTAGTTTCAGCGGTTTAAAAACAGCGGTTCTCTACGATTACAAAAACAGAACCCAAAAAGTTAGGAGGTCAAAAAAATATATTCAAGAAATGGCAACTGAAGTCCAGCAGGCAGTCATTGATGTCTTAATTTATAAAACTTTAAGGGCAACAAAAGAATACAGGGCCAAAGCCATAATTCTTGGTGGAGGTGTCACTGCCAACACAGAGTTACGAAAGCAATTCAAAGAAAAAATTGAAAGCGAATTTCCTAATATCCAATATCTAATACCTGATATCCAATTCTCTACTGATAATGCTACTATGGTAGCTATCGCGGCTTATTTCCACTGGTTAAGAGGAAGAAAAATAAAACCTGACAGTATTGTTGTCAATGCTAATTTGACGCTGTAGCTACAAATTGACTTTGTCAATTTTGAGGCCGCAGCTATAAATTGACGTTGTCAATTTTAAAGTTAAAATAAACTTATGGAACTCCCGAAGGTTTACGAGCCAAAAAAAGTTGAAAAACGTATTTATGACCTCTGGCTAAAGAGTGGTTTTTTAAATCCAGACAAACTGCCCTCCAGACATAAAAAACCATATTGCATTGTTATTCCGCCGCCAAATATTACTGGAGAGCTACATATGGGTCATACTTTGAATGCAATCACTCAAGACATTTTAATCCGTTGGAGACGACTTCAGGGAAAAAAAACCCTCTGGCTACCTGGCACTGACCACGCGGGAATCGCCACTCAGGTAATAGTTGAAAAACAGCTGAAAAAGGAAGGTTTGTCGCGTTTTGATTTGGGCCGAGAAAAATTTATTAAAAAGATCTGGCAGTGGCGAAACAAATACGGCAATATTATTTTGGAGCAATTCAAAAAAATGGGCTGCTCTTTAGACTGGTCGCGCACTCGTTTTACCATGGACAAAGATTATGCTGAAGCTGTTAAAGCAGCTTTTTTACATTACTATAAAAAGGGTTGGATTTACCAAGGCGAAAGAACTGTCAACTGGTGTACTCGCTGCTCAACCAGTCTTTCAGACTTAGAGGTTGTTTATAAAGAAGAGCCGGCAGAGCTTTATTTTATAAAATATGGTCCCATCACCATTGCCACGGTAAGGCCAGAGACGAAATTGGGAGATACGGCTATAGCTGTTAACCCGAGAGATTCTCGTTACAAAAGTTATATTGGCAAAATCCTTGAA
>Ga0315296_10002158_pt1 | contig 16903 bp, 19 predicted proteins | sample YL17G14_18_MG_FD_203921 | JGI IMG/M metagenome (GOLD analysis project Ga0315296, IMG submission 203921) | Sediment microbial communities from Yellowstone Lake, YNP, Wyoming, USA - YL17G14_18 | ecosystem: Environmental > Aquatic > Freshwater > Lake > Sediment | place: USA: Wyoming | collected... | reverse complement strand
TGACAGATGTATTCGAAGTTCACTTCCAAGAGCTGCTCAAGATCCGCGCAGGACCTAGAAAAGAGGATCCTGGGTCGTCACCAAAGGATGCGGAACAAAGTGCCCCTTCTAAGGCTGATCTTTCGCAGGTGCTGTTAAGTTAAGTTACCCAACAAGAGGTTATTCTTCCAAGACCCTTTTTGGTTCTACGAAACCATCCTTAAGGTTGGCTGAAACAAAAAACCTTCAATGCCGCTTGAATCTTTTTTTCTTCACAGTTTCATCATCAATTCTGTTTAGAAAAACTATTACTCTAATATCTGTATCATAAGCTTCAGGAGAATACCCATCTATTCTTCGCAAAACCATCTTGGCAATTCGCCGAACATTCTCCTTCACAGATTTTAGACCACTAATCGAATATGTTTTTGGAGAATGACTTTGGATTCTTGTCACTATTGCATCTGCCACCTTCTGCTCATCATCACCAGCTTGGACGAAGCTATTAGTTTGGTCAACATGCTGGAACAAGTTCCAAATTTCGGCTTTCATTTGTTCAGGAGTCAATCCCTTCTCTAGATACGTTGCTAACAATTTAGCAAAGATACCATTCTGAACAAATTGTGAAATGTGTAAGCCCTGAGTTCCATACTTCTTGACTATGGTGTTTCTCAAGTTTTTGCATTTCTCTGTATCTTTTTCAATACCACGTAAAGTCAATCCAAGTTGGAACAGAATACGAAGCCTTCCATCTTCAATGTTATCTTTGAATATTTTATATTCAGATGTTTTGCGCTGCTTCAGTGCAAGTTGAATTGTAGCCACATCTTCAACAAAAGCTACATCTCTATGCCTAAACTTGACGACGTACTCTTTTATCTTCTCTGCTGTCCACTTAATTGTTACTTCAGTTGCGGCTTTGACTGCGCCTTCAACAGCTGGGTTTGATGACATCGCCATATTCTTCCAAGAACGAGGCAATGCTCAATGGATTATCATCTATTATTACTGTGCTTCCAGGCAAAATTGCCATATTCGCTAATTGCACAGGTTCCTTTGTATATCTATCAAGTAACCTATCACCATTTTTTTCCAAAACAAAGACTCCGTCTGAACGGTACCCAAGTTCTTGAACCAACAAGATCTTACAATCTAATGGCATATCTCTTATTGACAATATTTCAGTCAAACCTTTCACTCCTCCATCCCTTGCAACCATATGTGTCCAAGCATGTATTTTATCTTACCTATTGCAACTTTATACCTTGTGAATCTTGCATTCACTTTAGCTATGACTCCGCGTGTTTTCCGTAATGCTTCAATGGTATTTAATCTCTTTGGTCTTCTTGCTCAACAAGGCTACTAAGACATTTGAGGATAGTGGTAGTTAAGCGCATGTGCCAATAGAGTTGCACCATCACTGGAAAAAGAGTCAAAAACTTTAAGAATCAAGAACCATATCTAGTAGATGTGGCGCATGGAAGGGGATTTGAACCCCCGATCAACCGCTTAGTAGGCGGCTACTCATATCCGTACTAAGCTATCCATGCTCCCTATCGTTTTACCGTGGCATTACGTCTGCCAAGTTCTTCAATGATGAGTTCAGAATTTTCTCGAAACCCATTTGGGATTCTTGCCGTTCAATCGCGTTCACTATTTCTTTCATTTCTTGTTCTCTGCAAAGTAGGTAATGCTCTTTTGCTATACGGTTGTATTCAACGAAGTCATGTGTTGGCACTTCTGGGTTTTCTATACAAACTTGGCAATCGCAAGGTATGCTGTGATTGTTATTTACAGTCGTTAGGTAGGTATCTTTGTTCTGCATTGTCATGTTTTTGGGGTCATAACGATTTGCAAATGGACTGATGTCTTGTTGTTCTTTTCGTCTATCCTCACGGTCTAGGTTAAAACCTGTTGAGACTATTGCAAAAGAGGAAAATGCTGCTGGAAAAGTCTGATTTCCCGCTTCGAGTAAGCCAAAGGCTTTTTTTTCGCTGTGCTGAGTTATGAGAGCAAGTTCCATGAGAAAGCTTTTGAATGCAACTCTCTCAAGAGCCAAATCGGTATTACAGAGGTCAAGGTTCTTGAACTTGAAAAGGGTTATTGATGCTTCGCTGTCAGCAACGTATTCTTTGATTGTCGCCATCATGTGTTCGTTTCTGAGTATGTTTGGCTTCATTGCGAAGTAGTCAACGCAGTCTCGTTTTTCATCGTCAAGAGCTGGAGCGAAAGCTCTGCTTTTTTCGTTCATAAGAATGGCTATTTCAAGCAAGTGGGAGTTTGTTATCAAAGGAACAGGAGGAACTAATACGTCAGTTCTGCATTTCAGTTCGAGTGTGAAAGTATCCCGCATTAACTTTGTGCGCATATTAGTATCGTTCTTGACACATGACCAAAAGTTTGTATGCTCTGCGTCTCTAAAAAGTTGTGTACTTGTAACTTCTTCACCTTTCTGTTTTGCATCGATCATCTTCTTTGTCTTGACCATGAAGTTTTTGACGTAAGTGTTGACGGCGCGAGGAACAAAAGGGGTATTGGCAATGCGTTCCATGTTGGTAGTGTAATAGAGATACTCCAATGCTGGGTCAATAACTAACACGTTTTCGCCTGACTGTGGTGGTGGAGTAGCCAATGTTTGGTCAACAATGTTTAGCGGAATTTTGCGTCTTATGTTAGAATAGACTGTTCTGCCTGCATCAAGCAGTCTTACAACTTGAACGGAAAGGTGTCGTGGAGAATATAGATTCTTTACTGTGGAGTAAACTTTGAGTTCGCCATCGCTCTTAAGTCGTGGTGCGAACACTGGGGTTGCGACTGTTTTGTTGTTTATCACCAAGTCCATAGACTCAGAAAACTTGCATTTTCGCTCTGGATAATGGGTAATCTGTATTTTGCTGTCGCTGCTCATTTTTCAATCTCCATTCTATCGCTAGCAATTCTCATAAAATTCTTCAAGCCATCCATAAAGGCAGATAGGTCTTCGCATCTAATCATAATGCCACCCTTCACAGTTTTTAGTCGTAACTCATCTTGCTCCTTCTCCTGTATGAAAACGAACTTGCCTTCCGCGTTCTCTAGCTTGATAAAATCGTAGACTTTGCTTCCGATAGGTACGGATAAGCGGTCAGTGGGGTGAACAAGCCTTCCGTTTTGATAGTAGATTGAACCACTACCTCGGTCACTTTTGTAGGCTTCTCGTATTGCAACCAAATACTCTAGGTGCTTGGTGACGGTTATTCTGTTCAGATTTGTTGCTTCCACGATTTCTGAAGACATGACTCCATTTTCATTTGCGGCGAGGATTTTTTTAATAACGGATCTTACGTAGTGCTCACGTTCAAGCGGTTTTAGTGCCTGCACTTCTTCGGCTGAGAGTATAACATTAGGTATTTTTATTTCCATTTTTCTCCCTCGTCATGATGCTGATTAGCTTGTATGTTCACGATAGTAGTTATACATCATGTATAACATCTCCGTACTGACAACTTCTAGCTATTCTAGCTCTCCCACTATTTATGTGTTGGGTATCTCATGGGCGTACCACAAGCTATAAATAGCAAAAGATATACTGTAGTATACCAGTGAACTGTGATGAACTGCAAATATTGCAACTCCGAAAACGTCACAAAGAAAGGCATACGACACAACAAGCAAACCTACAAGTGCAAGGATTGCGGTCACATTTTCGTAGACAATGGCAAATTTTCGAGAATGAGAAACGACAAAAGCATTGTCGTTGCAGCATTGAACTTCTACTATGATGGTCTGTCGCTTCGAAAGGCACAGAGAAACTTAGAACAAATCTTCGGTGAGAAAGTTTCTCAGGTCACAATTCTGAACTGGCTCAAGAAATACTCACGACTCGTAAAAGAGTACATGGTTTCTCAGGTTCCACAACTCTCAGGCTTGTGGCATGAAGACGAAACAATGCTTCAATGCAAAGGGCGAAGTATTTGGTTCTGGGAAATGATAGACGAAGACACAAAATTCATGGTCGCCTCTCACATTTCAGGAACAAGAAGTATGGAAGACACAATCGCAATCTTCCAGAAAGGATTCGACCAAAGCAAAGTAAGACCCAAAGCAATATTCGTAGACGGCTCTCATCTTTACAGTAGTGCCTTTAACCATGTGTTCTATACAATGCGAAAAGACACAAGACCTGAGTTAGTGCAGAGAGTTGGAATACGGGCAAGAGAAACAAACAACATAGTTGAAAGATTGCATGGAACGCTCAAAGACAGAACTAAGCCAATGAGAGGACTGAAATCTTTTGAATCAGCAAAACTGCTACTGGAAGGTTATGCGGTTCACTACAACTGTGTCAGACCTCACCAAAGTCTAAGCGGCAAAACCCCCGCTCAAGCTGCAAGGATGGAAGTGCCGAGCAACTGGAAGGGTCTGATAGATCAAGCAACCAAACAGGAAGCAGAGCTTCTTGTTAGGACTATGAAACAGAAAGAGGAAGAACAAGAGTTGAAGGTGATAAGTAAATGAAGAAAATCCTAGTCAGTCTCCCCGATGGAGTAGTTAAAACCCTAGATAACGAATTAATAGGCAAAATCGGACAAACCCGATCCGACACCCTTCGCACAATAATCATGAACTGGCTGTCTGAGCAAGGGTATCTCGTGAAAGGTGGAAAACGTGAAGACGAATAAAGTTAAGCGGAAACCTTCTGAGGAAATAGACCTTCTAGACACAATGCTTTCTAGCCTTGTCGAGTTACTAGAGGAAAAGGGCATCTTGACGCAAGCGGAATATGAAAAGCGAATCATGGAAAAAGTAAAAATCAAATAGGCAAAGACGTTAAAAGCCAAAAATAATCATTAGTCTATTCATGGATACTAATGTCATCTACTGTGGCGATTGCACAGAAGTAATGAGAAGATACATTCCAGACAACGCTATAGACCTAATCTATGCTGATCCGCCTTTCTTTTCAAACAAACCCTATGAGGTGATTTGGGGCAACGGTTACGAAAGACGCGCTTTTGATGATCGTTGGAAAGGTGGCATTGAAAATTACGTCGCATGGATGGAACCAAAACTCAGAGAGTGCCATAGAGTTCTGAAGGATACTGGGTCAATGTACCTGCATTGTGATTGGCATGCTGGTCATCGTCTTCAAGTATTGATGGATAAGATCTTCCATGAAAACTTGGTTAATGAGATTATATGGAAAAGAACTTCTGCACACACAGGAGAAGGAAAAGTCAGAAGTTATGGCACTGTTCATGATGTCATTCTTTTCTACTCAAAAAGCGATAATTACACTTTCATTCCGCAATACGTTCCATTGAACAAGGATTATGTGGAGAGATTCTATAGAAATGTTGACAAAGATGGAAGACGATATACGTCAAGCGATTTAACCGCAAGAGGCGTAAGACATGGAGAATCTGGAAAACCTTGGCATGGCATTGATCCAAGCAAGAATGGTAATCATTGGAAGACTACAATCAGTAAACTAGATGAATTGGAGAAACAAGGCAGAATCATGTTTCCGAAAAAAGTTGCTGGTATGCCTCGTTACAAACGTTATCTAGATGAAATGAAAGGACAACTTCTTCAAGATATATGGACAGATATTTCACCTGTCCAAGCTCATGCAAAAGAACGTTTGGGTTATCCGACACAAAAACCTGAACAACTACTTGAACGCATAATAGCTGTATCTTCAAACGCTATGGATATTATTCTTGACCCATTTTGTGGTTGTGGGACATCTATCATAGTTGCTCACAGACTTGGAAGAAGATGGATAGGTATTGATATTTCACCTACATCATGTAAGTTAATTGAAAAAAGGTTACGCAAACTTCATGCAAAATACGCCATAATCGGGTTACCTCAAACCGTGGAAGAACTTAAAGCTATTCAACCTTTTGACTTTCAGAACTGGGTGTTTGAGAAACTTCATGGTCGTGTCAATCCGCGCAAAGTTGGTGACTTCGGCATCGACGGCTGGGTGGAACTTGATGTTCCTACACAAGTAAAACAATCTGAGGATATTGGCAGAAATGTTGTTGATAATTTTGAAACAGCAATAAGAAGAATTGGAAAGAAAAACGGTGTTATCATTGCTTTCAGTTTTGGGAGTGGAGCCTATGCTGAGGTTGCAAGAGCACACAATGAAGAAGGTCTAGAAATCAAACTCAAGACAGTTGAAGAAATTCTAAAGGAAACCTAGAAATTATGGTTGACGAGCGAGCAAAAGAGAATATCGAATGGGTTTGTCCTTATTGCAAACAAAGGTATACTGCACCGCGAACGGCAGGCATATCTTCTAAATGCGAGAGTTGCGGAAAGGAATGGTACACTTCTGGTATCGAGGTAGAGAATAAGGAATCACAAAAGCTTTCAGAGGAATTCCAAAAACGTAGGAAAAAGGAAATCGAAGCTGATAGAGAACGCGAATAGACCCCTTCTCCCAAGTCTGACCTTTAAGAGGCAGCTTGGGTAACTTAACTTAACAGCACCTCTTTCGCAATGCCGATCGATCGTTCCAGTCGTTCGTTCTTGAGAAACTCAAAGGGCAAGCGCGCGCGAGGAACCTCGAAAACAGTTACGCCCTAGATTCTTATTCTTTTGAAGACCTTGACTGCTATTAGGAACATGCTTAGGCTTTCAATTGCGAGGAGCAGGATTTCGTAGGGAAGATAGCTGGTTTGCACCCCAAGCAGTCCAGCTCTGAATGTGTCGGCCGCGTAGGTCAGTGGATTTACAAGCCCCAACGCTCGTATAGGCGGTGGAGCATTTTCGAGCGGATAAAAGATTGAGCTTAGGAACAAAAGTGGTGGTGTGATGATGTTGAACACGACATTGAGTACTTCGTCGGTTTTTACAGCGATGGATATTACTATTGAAAGTGATCCGAACAGAAGAGAGCCCAGAATCCATGCAAGCAACATGTACAATATTCCTAATGTGTTGACTGTTGAAAAGGCGAGAAGTGGAGAAGCGAACAGCAAAACCAGAAAAGCCATAAGGAGTCCCTGGATGGCTATGGAAAATATCTTGCTTGTGATGTACTGGGTCTTTGTGAACGGCCAGACCAGGATTTGTTCGAACATACCGAATTTCTTGTCAAACCAGATTGATGCCCCAGCGGAGACTCCACCAATCAAGAATTGGCTCACGATTATTCCAGAAGCTAGGAAGAGAACATAACTTATGCTTTGTCCGCCTACAGACAAGCTAGGTATTGTGCCAGTGAAGGCGAAACCCAGGACGAAGATGTAGACCAACGGTGAAATGAGCATAGAAACCAAGAAGAGCGGTGACATGAGATAGCTCCCTCGAATATCCCGCACTATGAGTTTGAGCGTAGCGTTCACGCATCTCCCTCCTCACTTGATGTCAACCTTAGAAATGCTTCTTCGAGTGTTGACTCCTTCACGTCCAAGTTTAATATGTGCAGAGCTTTCTTTGTGATAACATCCATTAGAGATTGTAGAATGAGTGAGGGAGCGTCTGTAGATATTCTGAATGGTTCACCTGTTTCCTGGGGAGCCTGAACAGAGTGCACTCCTGCGATAGACATGATCGCTTGCGGCAAATCTTCGCCTTTCTCAGCTATTGTAAATTCAACGATTGATCCTCCGCCGAACTTTGCTCGCAAGTTCTGAATAGTGTCGCAGCTTAGGATTTTGCCGCGATTTATTATGGCAACTCTATCGCAAAGGTATTCGGCTTCCTCCATGATGTGCGTGGTGAAGAAGACGGTCAGTCCGTCTTTTGCGCGTTTTTTTATGTAGTCCAGTAGTGTTCTTCGCATTTGAGGGTCGAGTCCAGTAGTCGGTTCATCCAAGAAAAGTAGCTGCATATCATGCATGAATTCTCTTGCAACTTGCAGGCGCTTTCTCTGCCCGATTGAAAGTTCAGGGCCTTTGCTCTTCAAACATTCTTTGAGACCGAAGAGTTCAGTTAGAAATTGAATTCTGTCTTTCCGCTGTTCTTTGGGGATGTCCCAGAGAAAGCCGCAGCTGTTGAGATTCTGCTCAACGGTCATGAACATCTCTAAACTCGGCTGTTGCTGCACCACTCCGATCTTCTGTCTGATTCTTGATGATTCTGAAGTCACGTCATGACCTAGGACCTCAATGTTTCCTCGGTCAGGTGGAATCAGAGTCGTTAGCACTTTTATAGTGGTTGTCTTTCCAGCACCATTCGGTCCCAAGAAACCGAAAATCTCCCCCTTCCGTACAGCAAAAGATACATTGTCAACAGCCACCTTTTTGCCATAAGTCTTAACGAGATCATTAACGGAAATCGCGAAATCGGAGTCCAAAAGAGTCCCCTTCAGTTATCTGTTTGGGACAGTATCGAACTGTTCGGTTCTTATTATTTGTGGGAAAAACCTGCAGGTTCGACCTACAATGGTCGAGAGCCACCGCGCTAAGAGCGCGCGATTGATCATACCTTCTACATAAATACTAGAATCTTGAAGATGGAGTAGAGACGAATCTTGACGGAAGGCGATGTTTCTGTCATTGGACCCGAATACCATCCTGGTGGTCCCATGGGAAGACAAAGCGGCTCCTGCAAGCGAGAGACCTTTATCAAAAAATTCTCCTTGCACTTTTGTTTGGACATTTCTCTTTGCACTTCTCTTGTTCTGATTTCTAATGTACAATATGGCCCGCTATAATTGCTAATGCTCGATCTTTGCAGCGATTTCTTGTAATACTTTTGTGAACTGATGATTCGGTTTTTGGGAAGCCAAGAAGCATCCTCCTTCAGCATTATGTATGTCACATGAACAGGCTATGACTCCAACTATCGGTGATTGGATTGATTCAAGATCTGTTAATTTACTTCCGAGATTTCTTGAGCGAATGAATTCAAGGGGTACTTGGTTTGCTATGATCCGTGTTTTCTTCCCGAAGAGTTCGTAAAGTTCATTTATCATCAGTTGAGTTCCTTCTACGTCAGACTTGTTTGGAGTTGCGACCACAAAAACAACATCGGCGCTAACAACAGCGTTTATTGAGGAGTATTGAAGACCTGGACTGGTGTCAAATATTACGTAATCAAAACCTAATTCCTTAAGTAGAGAATTCTTGAGTGAAAGTATTCTGCCTAAAGCCTTCATCTCCCACTTTCTGTCTTTGGAGATCATCTCTCTGATGGCTTCAGTTGAAGGATTTGCCAAACCAACGAATATCTTTCCATTCGCCACGTAGTTGGAGCTGCAGTCCGTTAGAACTCTGTCTATTGCGCAGGCTCCGTTCATGTAATCGTTCAACCAATATTCAGGTTTGCAGGTTTCGAATATTGCTTGAAGGCTTGGAGCACGGAAATCTAGATCGAGTAAACAAATCTTTTTGCCTTTATTAGCAAGTGTTGTTGCCAGATTTACTGAGAGTAATGTCTTTCCTGTTCCGCCTTTGTAAGAGTGAAACGCTATGATCAGTTTTTTTCCCTCCGCCAGCATTACCTGGATCAGGTTCAAAGGGTCGACGACCTACGAGTCGTCCTCTCAGCCGGACCGGTCCAGCTCCCCTTGAAAAGCCTAATTTTTCGATCATTAGCTGATTGCCAACTACTATATTTGACACTTATGAAGTTACAATTCTGATACATGATATCTTCTTTAGAGAGCGCGCACACACGCGCAAAAAGAGTATTAAGAAAGTGCGTCTTATTTTTGATACCATCAATTGGTTCAACCAGTCGGTATGGTGAGAGGCTTGCTGTGCTTTAAGAACCTTGAAGACTGCCCATTCCACTCAGTAGATGAGAAATATAACACAGTCTTTGTCTTAATCCCATTCGAAGAGCGATTTGCCGAAATCTACCTGAAAGGAATCAAGGATGGTCTTCCAACTGGCTGGAATTGTAACAGATCGGACGAAAGATGGGATATCCCTGAAGCGGTATGCAAAATATGCAAATCAATACAAGAAGCAACTTTGATTATAGCAGACATCACAGGCAGAAACCCTAACGTTTTCTTGGAACTTGGGTTGTCTTTTGGGTTGGAAAAGAAATTCATTCTTATGACTCAAAACATCCACGACTTGCCTTTCGATATAAGGACGTTCAACGCAATAGAATACGACTCACATAATCTAGATGACTTGCATAGAAAGCTTAGAGAAGCAATCAGTCAATTGAACCCAATTCCGAGGGTATCTAAGGAAGCAATCGTTTTCGATAAAAATCTAGATAAGGCAATGGATATACTAGAGTACCAAGCTCCCCACGTCGAACAATCTGGACCGGCAATGGAAATCCTCATTGGCTCAAAGAACAATGAACAGGATTGGCTGCCTGCCAGTGAAGAGAACAGAAACATGCTCCGATGTGCCCCCTCTTTCTTGTTCAAAGAAATAAAAAGCAGACATGACTATTACGATTTTGAGCCGCGTGAGAATTGTTTCTTAAGGATTCTGAGAGATGGTTTCATCATTTCAAAATTTCCTTCTGCACAATGGGATAGCGGAACAGAAATGAGTGCGCGCACAATTTACATTCATGAACTGGTCAGCTACATCGCCGAGCTTTTCTTTTTTGCGTGTCGCATTATGAAACAGAAGGGAATAAGAGATAGTCAAAGAATGAAAATCGAGCTCCTAAACGTCAAAGGACATCCTGTAAAATTCGACTATAGGTCTTGGCCTTCCCATTGGGATTATGATTTTGCTGAGAGTTTTATTTCACTAGAAGAGGATTTCAATCCCGGCAATGAATGGAAAAGTCTACTTGGCACCCTAGCTCGAATCTATCGGGTAATCTGTGAACACGCAACAATAACTGATATTGCCGACGAAACAATCAAGACGAATCTGCTAAAAATATCGGGGCAGATTGATGAACTACGTACAACCTACAGCAACTCCGGGGTCAAGGCTTTGAATTTGGATGAGGTTTTTGAAGGTTTCTAGGTATAACGTGTATTCATTTCCTGAAGAAGTCGGAAGGTTTAAACTCGCGCTCGCTGAAGAAATCTGTTGATGTTTGACAAAACATTACGCCCTAAACCAATAACTGAAGCTGAATTTAGGCCACTTATGGAAAGAAATTGGCGTCCAATTGAAATTGCAAATGACGCACTTCCGACTTGGATGAAAGCAATTCCAGAACGCCAAAGGGTTCACGTCTACGGAAGTGGCTCTCCCTTGGGGGAATACAACGAGCAATATCAGGAGACTGTGATGGGTGGATTAGATGTGTTTAGGGATTCGCGAAACCATCCAGAAGGCGTGAATTGGAACAAAGATCATTATGTCATTATCAGAGACACCGTTAACGATGGTGCTCTATTGATATATGGCCCATTCAGAGATCATGAACATTGGATCAATGAAATACCGAAACGACTTAAGAATGTTGAAATTCTAACGTTTGATAGATAAGCCCATGCCTATGCTCACTATTTGGGTTTAGCGCGCGCTCGGTTGAACTAGGAAAAAGAGCTCGCGGGACAGAAAAAGAGGGGCCTGCGGGCGATGTCGCCAATTCTTTCTGCTTAAGGCTTTTGGTGCGAACGTTTGATGGTGGTTTTTCTGTAAGTGCGAACCGATCAAGCAAGGCTGAGCTTCTTGCCCTATCATACTTACTTTCCAAATTTTCCAAGGGCTCTTTGAAAGACTCTTTGAGGGCTGATTTCTTCCATGACTCTCGACTTAAGATGTAGCTAGTCTGACCTTCCGGAGGATTCCAATGTGGCAAATCATATTCTTCAAGCATACTCACTGGGTTATCAATTTGTCAAGATTTTGAAAGTTGCCTACTGATTTCTCTCGATATTTGTCTCGCTGTTGACGCAAATAGACCTCGTATGCTACATAGAAAGCAATCACTACTGCGATAATCTGGGCTGAAATTCCAAGCATAGTGGACAGATAATCTGCTGCCATCCTTTCAGACGATGCACCTCCCCAATAAGAGGTAATCATTATTCCTCGATTTGCTTCACGTTCTTTTGGGTTAGGGGATAAAACTTTACCCCAACCGACAGAATTTCCCGTGTATAGAGAAACATCTCCACATATCACAAGTTTTTTATTCAAAACCCGCGTTATTCCTTAGTGGTAATTATGGGCTGGCTTGAGAAAATAATCGCGGGTTTAAAAGGGGAACTGGAGTACGATCTGACTTTTGTTCCTTCGATTCCGGCACCAGACGTGGGTATAGATGGGATCGGTCAAGCCGTTGAGGCCGATTCTTGCTACATCGAGCTTTACCTGGAGTCACTCAGGCTCGCGAGAGCTCGCAAATTTGCTACTCGTTTCCATGCCGTCGCGTATTCCTTCGTGACACTTTCTCGTGAAGGGGAGGAGCGTGCGCAGCTCGCTGCGGTCTCAAAGCCCAAGAATCTTGCAGAACTTGATAAGGACTCGCTAGACCACGTTATTACCATATCCAAGCAGATGATGGGTGCGACCCCATTTCGGGGTGGCCCTGTGTCGATAGAGTTGGGCTTATTTTCGGTCAAGAGCGGAAACGTGTTAACCCCACTTTTGGACTACGTCACACGCGTCTCCTCGACTGCCGGAATAAGCTTCGTGGGAGCAATTAGGCCGTTCCTACCTCTAATCACTGAAGGAATGGACTTGATAGCTGGTCAGCAACAAGACACTGCACTCGAGGTGGGAGTCGAAATAGGTCTTACTCTGAACAGCGGCTGCGTGATGGCAATCATCGACCGTCCGAAGGGATCGATCGATATTAAGAAACTCTCTATGGATAAAGATCGTAGACTACTGTTGGATGGAAAGATTCTTGACTGTGGCTACGCAGTGTTCTCGTTTCGACCGACGACGGAGAAGTCAGACTTCGGCGAAATCCCCGAGCTTAAAGAGCGGTATGCAGCGTTTATATCGGCAATCAACAAAGGAAAGAAAAAGGATGCACAGGATGCTCTAGGGGCGTTTCGACTCGCCACTATAGCGTCACCCGATCTGATTAACTCGGATGCAGACAAGTTGGTTGAGAAGGCTAGTCAGAAGTACAAGAAAGCGTTCCCTCCTGGAGGGGTTGCTACCTTTGGAACCAAAGGAGTGCAAGTCGAGAGCCTATCTGAGATTGGGCTCTACGACTGAGCACACAAGCTGGGTAGCGACGCAGCTAGCTTCTTTATGTCACGTCGCGTTTGTGATGGCCTGTAAAAGCCAGGGGCAGATTTCCAGTCCCTCTCAGTACCGTCCCCACTCGGAAGCTATATGTTTAGTCCCTCAGATTATCGCTCCAGCGCGTAGCAGTTTTCCTCGGCTGGGTGCCCCGCAGTCTCTACTAGCACAAGACGCGATATGGAGACAATCTTGCGGATTGATTAAACCAAACCCTATCCAGTGGGGTGTGTAATGAACAACTTTACTAGAAATCGACTCGACTTCTTCGGCCAAATGTTTCACATAGGCACAGAGTTCAATGCGAAAGTTGGGGACTTTTGGTCAGCAGTCCGCCCTAGACAGGATCTGGCCGACGAGATAGATGATAACAATCCATATGCAATAGGAGGCAAGCGGAGCTTCGTACCGGCCCTCGGCAAGATCGTATGGGAGCTGTCTGAAGCACTCGCTGTACAAATTCCGTTTTCCGCTCGTATCTATCAGCTGGACGACGGTCGGCGGATTGGCTATGTGCGGGTGCCCCATTATGACTACGATGAGGGCGCCGCAGAAGAGTTCGCAAAATTGATTGCTCATTTCGAGAATGAGACCGAGGCGTTGGTTATCGATCAAGTCAATAACCCGGGCGGAAGTATGTTTCAAATGTATGCAATACTTTCCTGTCTGACCGATAGGCCTCTAACCCTCCCAAAGCACCAGCTATCCCTCAACGAAGATGATGCCGCGATGGCTTCTGACACAATAGAGTTAGCAGAGGCAGGGGAGGCAGTACCCTCTGATGAACGCCCGTCTCCGGCGTGGGTTGCTTACTCGCGCTTTGTGCTGTCGGAGATCGAGGCGGGGCGCCGGAGACTTACCAATCCAACTTACTTGTTTGGTGTGACGGAAATTCGGCCTAAACAGAATCACTACACGAAGAGGATTTTTGTTTTAATCAATGAACTTGACTTCTCCGCCGCAGAATTTTTTGCTGCGATTCTTCAGGACAACAAGAGAGCCAGGCTTTTTGGCTGTAAAACGGCTGGGGCTGGCGGTTGTGTTAGGCGACTCACAGATTTGCCCGGTATACAAAAATTCGGTATAGATTACATCGAAATCACGTGGACAATAGCATGGCGTACGAACGGTCAACCAATAGAGGGTAAGGGGGTACAGCCAGACGTCAGTTATAGCGTAACAGCAGAAGATTTTCGGTCTGGCTACTCTGGTTACCGACAGGCGCTTCTGACAACAATAGGCACAGAAATTCATTAACATTAAACCAGTAATGCAAAAACTGAAATACTAATGTAGGTCTGGGGTCATTTTCCGGCTTCCAAGGTTTTTTTATTTCGTTTTCATCTCAGAAACAGACTCAAGCGGCAATAGGAAAGTTATGTAAAATTCCTAACCTGACAATTATTGTTAAAATAAGCGGCGATTATGACCTACAAGCTCTGACATTTATGCGAGACATAGATGATATAGCAAAAAAAATGATCAGATAATGGAAATACTTGGGATCGCAAAGAATCGAGTCTTGTATTACCTCTGTGCGTTTGCGTCGAAGAATAGAAAAAAGGGGAGATTAGGAGCTTCTGTAGAGTGCAAATTCGCACTGTGGGGTTCAATTCCCGTCGGACCCGCCTTTGTTGATTATTAGTAACAGTTTGTTAGCAGAGTTATCTGAACTCTTCTCTGGATGCCACCTGTTTGAGTTTTAGAAGGATTATCCATTCTTGGTTGGATAAGGTTCTGAACCCAAAAGGGTTTAGGGACGGGCAGTTCCACCATGCTTTGGGTGCTTTTTACCGGTAAAGTTGGGTGGGGGTCCCACCCCCCACACTAAAGAGGACCCCTCCGAAGTGAAGAATCGGATAAATTTGGGATATGGCTTTTGCAACGTGGAAACAGAGAATTTACCATCGATTCTAGACCGATTTTGCCAAGAGTATCTCTAGCGCTCTCCTTCTGAGTTCTTCTGCTTGCGCCCCTATGATTTTGACATGCCCATCATTTAATGGATCAAAATAAGGAACCCCAAACATTTTTGACACTTCATTTGAAAATTTCGGGTCATTAAGGTGTGGATGATTGACGGCATGTCTCAGAGCCTTTTCCATTAGATTAATTTGAGCGGCTTCATCTTCCAAAACTTGGTAGAATTCTCTGTATCTTTCAACTGGGTTTGCAGATGCGGTTCCTTTTTGGAAATGTGCAACCTGTCTCCAAAACTTCGGATCTGTTGAGCTGAACGATTTTGTCAAATCAACGGACGGCTTTCCACTTGCACTTATGGAAAATGATGAAGAAATGGATGCAACTAATTCAATAAAAATTTCTTCCTTGCCATCTGGCCCTATTCTATGCCAACTTTGACATTTAGCGTTAATCTGTTGATTATGATAAAGTGATAGGAGCGCTAGGAACCTTTTTAGTCTATCATTAGCAACACCGCGAGCTTCAACTTCTGTCCCTGAAGTATTTACCTCTATTGCTATTACCGCATTATCTTGATTACGAATTAATTTAATGCCGTGGGGAATTGTCATATCTGCCAAATTAGTTGGCTTATCGAGTGCAAACTGAAAGAGATACTGACTTATGACATCGGACAATGGACCAACCAACCCCCCATATTTCTAGAAACAGAAAAAACAGATGGTAATAAGAATATTGGAAAATTCAAACCATCAATTGCGTATAGTCAACAGTCGGATGATGTTGCTTCTGAAACGTGTGAATCTGGCAACCAGAACTTGTCTTTTTTCACAACCACCTATCCATTATGCCGCACGCAAAACTGTAAGAAACAGGCTCAAGTTTATGATTGCTGGGATTTGGTTTCTTCTCTCTTTTGGACTGAACTATTTTGGTTTCAATTCCCCCCTAAACCTATTGACATACGAATCCCGTTCTGGATTACACTTGTTGTTGTTTTAATGTCGATTCCAATAGCGGCAATGTATATCGAATCAAAGCATAGTTCTCACGGTTTCTTTGCATCAACTCCAGAAGACCAGAACCAGCAAGCGTATTCACAATGAATCATTTTGGAGTTAAATGGATAATGCTTTATGGCGGTGGAAATTCCCTTCTTAGAATAGAACCTTACGCTTTTCATGACGGCGGCCCTTACTGTCCAGATTGCGATTATGAAATGGAAGCTGAGAGAAAAGGGTTGCTAAAAAGATACTATTGGAAATGTGACCGATGCGGTAAGTCATACAAATGCCCAAATAAGCATCCTTATGATGCTGGCAAAGTTGTTGAAAGATTGCTTGAATCTGAAATCAGAAGTGGAAGAGTGAAGTTAAGCCCTTAGCAGTATTAGGATTTTGACAAATTCCTCAAGTCGTTGTGTGACTTCAGACTTTCCGAATTCTTTCTATGAACTTCCGATGGAGTTTTCATTCTGTCTCCTTAGATGCGTTGAGAAGGCCGAATAGAAAAACAAGCTTTGTCCTATGTGGAAAACCAACGAATGATCGTTGTCTTTCTAAGATTCTTCATCATCCGTGTCTGCTTCAGTGTCATAGCATGTTTCATAGACAATGAAAAGACGACTTCGGAAACGTCATTCCCGCAGGGACATATGAACTCAAAATATGGGTCGCAGACCAAGCAGGGAACAGATCAACACCAATCCCCACATAATTAACGGTACCAGTCCAGTAAACTAAGAACACAATTTTCCGTAATGAGTCAAGCGACTAGTTGAAAACAAACCGAACCTTTCGTTTTATGCAAAGAAAACGAAGTAAGGGGTTCCTGTCTTTCCAGACATGTCGAGATATCTTGAATATCACTCCCGGCATCAGGAGGACTTGACGAAATCTCCTGCAGAAGGCCTGCAGAATTCT
>Ga0315296_10002157_pt1 | contig 16905 bp, 12 predicted proteins | sample YL17G14_18_MG_FD_203921 | JGI IMG/M metagenome (GOLD analysis project Ga0315296, IMG submission 203921) | Sediment microbial communities from Yellowstone Lake, YNP, Wyoming, USA - YL17G14_18 | ecosystem: Environmental > Aquatic > Freshwater > Lake > Sediment | place: USA: Wyoming | collected... | reverse complement strand
CTGGCCGCGGTGATCCTTCCCATCGGCAGCGTCATCGGCATGATGCTTCTGACGCGGGTCGCCCCGCGGGCCCGCAATTTCGAGGTCTATTCCGTCCCGGAGATCATCGGCTCTCGGTACGGTCAGGCCGCGAGAGTGCTGGCCGTGCTCGCCTTGGTGCTTGCGTACATGGTCATCGTCAGTTATCAGTTCAACGCGCTTGGAGCGGTCCTGAATGCGATCCTGACCGACAAGGCCGGCAATCCGCTGATCTCCGAGGGGATTGGGACAGTGATCGCGGCGGTCGCCATCGTCACCTACACGATTCTCGCCGGGCTGCTGAGCCTCGCCTATACGGACATCGTCACGGGAATCATCATCACGACGACGCTGATCGTCGCGCTGCCGGTCCTGTGGCTCAAGGCGGGCGGCTGGAGCGGCATGGAGGTCCATTTTGCCGCGATGGGCAAGCCTGGGCACATGCAGTTCTGGGGCGTCTACACCAAGGCCCAGCTCATCAACTACACCCTGCCGACGTTCCTGCTGATCATGGGCGACGCCAACCAGTATCAGCGGTTCTTCGCGAGCAAAACCGCCAAGGGGGCCAAGAGCGCGGTCACCTTCATGGTCTTCGCCGTGCTGGTGGTCGAGAGCCTGATCATCCTGGAGGCCTGGATCGCCTCCAGCCTGATGCCCAACGCCGCTGTCGGCAAATATGTCCTGATCTACGCCGCGAAGGACTACATGCCGATCGCCCTCGGCCTGTTCTTCATGATCACGATCGTCGGCATCATCATCTCGACGGCCGACTCCTTCCTCCTGATCCCGGCGACCTGTCTCATCCGCGATGTCTATCTGAACTACATCAATCCGAAGGCGCCGGAGAAAAGGACCGTGTTCCTCAGCCGGCTATTGGTCCTGGCCCTCGGCGTCGTTGCCTATCTCGTCTCGCTGTCCTTCGCCCGGTCCACGACGATCTTCCACAGGGCCATGTACGCCTACACGATTTACGGGGCGGCGATCACGCCCTGCCTGGCGGCGGCCCTGTTCTGGAAGCGCGCCACGACGGTCGGCGCTGTAGCATCCATCGTCGGGGGGACCGTGACGACCTTGACGTGGTCGAGTCTGAATTTTGGGGATAGCGGTCCGTTCAAGTGGCTGGGCGAGCTCGATGCCGTGTTGCCGGCGATCACCGTGTCTGTGCTTGGCCTGGTTGTCGGCAGTCTGCTGACTCAGAGAAGGCCGGCTGCATCTGAAGTCCGTGGCCTCCAGTCTCCAGCCTCCGAGTGACGCATGTTCGCCAGAGAGATCTACATTCAAAGGAGAGAGCGACTCAGGGCCCGGATCCAATCTGGGCTCATTCTCCTGCTTGGCAACGACGAATCGCCGATGAACTATGCGGCGAACACGTACCCATTCCGACAGGATAGCACATTCTTGTATTACTTTGGGCTCGACCAGCCGGGCCTCGCGGCTGTGATCGACGTCGAGGAAGGCACGGAGTGCGTCTTCGGCGACGATCCGACCGTGGAGGACATCGTCTGGACGGGACCTGTGCCGCTGCTGCGCGACAGGTGCGAGCTCGCCGGTGTGACACAGACGGCCCCGAGTGGCGAATTGAAGCAGGTCTTGGATAAGGCGGTCCAGCATGGAAGGACGATCCATTTCCCTCCCCAATACCGTGCAGAGAACGTTCTGAAGATCGATCAGTTGTGGAGCCCGGCGGCGTCCCCTGCGCCCTCCGTGAGTCTCATCAAGGCGGTTGTCGAACAGCGGTCGATCAAGGCACGTGAGGAGATCGAGCAGATCGAGGCGGCATTGGCCATCTCCCGGCAGATGCACATCATGGCGATGCGGATGGCCCGGCCGGGCAGGGTCGAGCGGGAAGTGGCCGGGACGATGGAGGACATCGCGCTATCCCACGGGGTGCGACTCGCTTATCCGGCCATCTTCTCAGTTCACGGCGAGACGATGCACAATCCCTATTATGACAACGTACTGCGGGCCGGCGATATCGTCGTCAATGATTCCGGGGCCGAGTCGCCTCTGCACTACGCCAGCGACATCACGCGGACCATTCCCGTTGGCGGCCGGTTCTCGCAACGGCAGCGAGAGGTCTATTCCATCGTGCTTGACGCGCAGGAAAAGGCCCTCGGCATGGCCAGGCCGGGCGTCGAGTGGCGCGAGGTTCACCGACAGGCCGCAGTCGCGTTGATGGAGGGGCTCAAGGGGCTTGGCCTGATCAGGGGCGATCCGGAGGAAGCCGTCGCGGCGGGGACGCACACGATGTTCTTCCCCTGTGGCGTCGGCCACATGATGGGACTGGACGTGCACGACATGGAGGCCCTCGGCGAGGAGTACGTCGGCTACACGGACACGATCCGGCGCAATCCGGAGTTCGGGTGGCGCTACCTGCGGCTGGCCAGGGCCATCGAGCCGGGCTTCGTCATCACCGTCGAGCCGGGCATCTACTTCATCCCGCAGCTCATCGATCAGTGGCGCGCCGAAGACAAGTGCGGCCGGTTCATCAACTACGACAAGGTCGAGAAGTATCGCGACTTCCACGGCGTCCGAATCGAGGACAACATCGTCATGACCGCCGACGGCTGCCGCGTCCTCGGCCGGCCGATTCCCAAAGCCATCGAAGAAGTCGAGGCGATGGCCTCGACGTGAGAGGTGCTATGCCCAGGACGAGAATCATCGCCACGCTGGGACCCGCCAGCGGCAGCTATACGATCTTGCGCAGGATGGTGACCGCCGGCCTGGATGTCGTGCGGCTGAATTTCTCACATGGGACTGACGAGGAGCATCTGGAGCGGCTGGAACTGATCCGCCGGATCAACAGGAAGTACCGGCGTGCGATCAAGATCATGCAGGACCTCGAGGGCTTTCGCATCCGCGTGGGACGATTCAAGGGCTCCGAGACCAGGGAACTGACAAACCACTCGACGGTCTGGCTGACGAACGAGACCGATGCGGGCGGCCCGAAGACGATTCCGTTCGACTACCGGGGGGACCTGAGCCGGATCAAGCCGGGACAGATGGTGTACATCGATGACGGCAACCTCGCTCTGCGCGTCAAAGAGGTCCGCGGCGGCAGTCTCAAAGCCGTCGTGATCGAAGGCGGCATCCTCAAGGAGAGAAAAGGCATCAACATGCCCGGGGCGGATCTGAGGTTCGGGAGTCTGACCGAGAAGGACAGGCGGGACATCCAGTTCGGCATCGAGCACGGCGTGGATTACATCGCGCTATCGTTCGTGCGCGACGCGAAGGACGTGCGGGAGGCCGCCGGGCTGATCAGGCCGGGCCTGCCCGACTGCAGGATCGTAGCAAAGGTCGAGAGCCGCCAGGCGATCCGAAACATCGACGCCATCATCGACGCTGCCGACGGCATCATGATCGCCCGGGGCGACATGGGCATTGCGATCCCCATTTACGAAGTGCCCATCGTGCAAAAGCAGATCATCAAAAAGTGCAACGCGGCAGGCAAGTTCGTCATCACGGCTACGCAGATGCTCGAACACATGACCGAGCACAGCCGGCCCACCCGGGCCGAGGCCACCGACGTCGCCAACGCCATCCTCGACGGCACAGACTTCGTCATGCTCTCGGCGGAGACCGCCGTCGGACGGTTCCCCTGTGAATCCGTCCGGATGATGAACGAGATCATCAAATTCACCGAGCAGGCCGCGCCAGACCTGTGCTGAGCATCGCGCCGGCGTCACGTGCATTGCCAATCCCGGCCCCGATCAGGTATACTCCAGCCGGATTCTTCACGGTGATAAGGAGTGTAGAAATGAGATTACGGATTCTGGCCCTTCTGGCTGTCGTGCTGGTTCTGGCGACTGGATGTGAACGGAAGGTGCAGCCGGGGGCGGAAAGCTCCACCGGCCGGCTGTTCGGTGTGACGTTCCAGACCATGAACAATCCGTTCTTCGTCGAGCTCAACGCCGGGCTCAAGCAGGTCGTCGAGGCCCACGGCGACCGGCTCGTCACGCTCGATGCCCAGTGGAACAGCCTCAAGCAGCGCAACGACATCTCCGACCTGATCCTCCAGAACGCCGCCGGCATCTTCATCAACCCGGTGAACTGGGAGGGCATCAAGGGCAGCCTGCTCCAGGCGAAGCCCAAGGGCGTCCCGTGCATCGTCGTGGACGCGCCGGTCAAGGACCTGGACCTCGTGGTCTGCCAGGTGGCGTCGGACAACGTCGAGGCGGGCCGGCTGGCGGCGCGGGCCCTGGCGCAGGCACGGCGGCCCGCGAAGATCGTCATTTTGCACCGGTCGGTGAACAAGGCCTGCATCGACCGCGTGGCCGGCTTCCGGGAGGAGGCGGCCAGGTACCCGGACCTGGAAATCCTTGACACGCAGGAGGGCCAGGGGACGACCGAGGGCGCCCGGCCGGTCATGCGCGATCTGTTGGGGCGATACCCCGACCTCAACGCCGTCTTCCCGATCAACGACCCCAGCGCCCTGGGCGCGGTCTCCGCACTGGAGTCGGCGGGCAGACTCGACAAGGTCACGATCGTCACCGTCGATGGCTCGGCCGAAGGCGTCGCGGCGATCAAGGCGGGCAAGCTCCTGTCCACCTCCGCACAGTTCCCGAGGGAGATCGGCCGGATCGCCGCCGAGAAGATGTATGAGCATCTCGACGGAAAATCGGTCGAGAAGGACATCAAGGTGCCCGTCAAGCTGATCACCAGGGACAACGCCGACTCCTTCCTGGCGGGGAAATAGCCGATGGATCCGGCCGCAACTGCTGAAAGACCAATGCTGACCCTGAGCGGCGTCACGAAGCGGTTCGGCGGCGTCCTCGCCTTGGACAACGTCGATTTCGACCTGCGCTGCGGTGAGATCCACGCCCTGCTCGGTGAAAACGGCGCGGGCAAGTCCACGCTCATCAAAATCCTGGGCGGCATCCACAGGCCCGACGCCGGGCGGCTCGTCATCGAGGGCCGGCCTGTTTCCATCCACAGCGTCGCCGACGCCAACCGCCTCGGCATCCGGATCATCCATCAGGAGCTGTCGCTGGCTCCGAACCTGTCGGTGGCGGAAAACATTTACCTCGGCCGGGAACCCGGCGGCCTGCTGGGTCTGCGCCGAGGCACAATGGTCCGCGACGCGCAGAGCCTCATCGCCCGTCTCGACCTGCACGACATCGGCGCCGTCGGAACCCGTGTGTCGGCATTGAGCGTCGCGCGTCAACAACTGGTCGAGATTGCCCGGGCGCTTTCGTGCCGGACCCGAATCCTGGTCCTCGATGAGCCAACGTCGGCGCTGTCGCAGGCGGAGACAGAGTCGCTGTTTACGACGCTGCGCCGGCTGCGAAGTGAGGACGTGGGAATCATCTACATCTCGCATCGTCTGGAGGAGATTCTGCGTCTGGCCGACCGCGTCACCGTCCTGCGGGATGGGCGAGCCGTCGCCACTCGTCGAGCCGCACAGACCGATCGGGCTGAGCTGATTCGCTGGATGGTCGGCCGGGACATCCGGGAGCATTTCCATCGCCCGCCCTACAAGCCCGGCGAAGTGGCGCTGCAGGTCCGTGGCCTGTCCAATCCGAAGGTGCGCGACGTGAGCTTCGAGCTCCATTACGGCCAAGTGCTCGGCCTGGCGGGACTTGTCGGTTCCGGCCGGTCCGAGCTGGCCAGAGTCTTGTATGGGATCGATCCGGTTCACAGCGGGACCATCGAGATCGACGGCCAAGCGGTTGTCATTCGCGGCCCTCAGGATGCGCGACGCCGCGGCCTGGTCATGGTCCCGGAGGACCGCAAACGCGAGGGACTGGTGATGACCGAGTCGCTGGCGTTCAACCTGGCCCTGCCGTGGTTGCAGGACTGGATCACCGCTTGCTTTCCGAATCGGCGCAAGCGCCGCGAGATCGTCGAGCGGGCGATCGCCGGCTTCGGTATTCGGGCCGGCCATCCGGAGCAGGGCGTCGAGACCCTCTCCGGCGGCAACCAGCAGAAGGCCCTCGTCGCCCGCTGGATGGAGCATCGCCCGAAGATCCTGATCTTGGACGAGCCGACCCGGGGCGTGGACGTGGGGGCGAGAGAGGAGATGTTCGCGATTCTCGGCCGGCTGGTGGAGTCGGGCATGGCCGTGCTGCTGATCTCATCGGACCTCGACGAGGTGATCCAGAGCTCGCATCGCGTCGCCGTGTACCGTGACGGCCGAATCCTCCGGATCGTGCCGGCCGAACAGACGAGCATCGAGCAGATCATGAGCGAGTTGACGGGAGGCCGCACGGATGAAGGCGATTAGACAACTGCTGCCGCTGCTCGTCGCCATGGCGGCCCTGCTCACGCTGTTCGGCCTGTGGGTGCCCAACTTCCTCCAGCCGGAGAATATGCTTGACCTCATCCAGCAAATCTCGGTCAACGCCATCCTCGCCTTCGGCATGACCCTGGTCATTCTCATCGGGGGCATCGATCTGTCCGTCGGGGCGCTGCTGGCCCTGGTCGGCACGACGACCGTCTACGTCCTGACGAGGAATCCGGGCGAGGCGCAGAATGCCCTTTGGCTGATTCTGGCGATACTCGCGGGCCTCGGCGTGGCGGCCACGTTCGGCGCATTCAACGGCCTGTGCGCCGCCAAAACGCCGATGCCGCCGTTCATCATCACGCTGAGCACGATGCTGGTGGCCCGCGGGGCCGCGCTGCGATTCAACGAGGGCCGGCCCATGCACATCCCCGACTACGAGGGCCTGTTCCTGGCGATCGGCAACGGCCGGCTCCTGGGCGTATTGCCGATCCCCGTTGTCCTGATGTTGATCGTATTCCTAGTCATGACGGTGCTGCTGCATCGCACGCGCTTCGGCCAGCACCTGTACGCCATCGGCGGCAATCGCGAGGCCGCCCGCTTCACCGGCATTCCCATCGCCGCCAACGAGATCTTCGTGTACATGCTTTGCTCGATCCTGGCCGGAGTCGCCGGGATGATCCACACGTCCCAGCTTTACTCGGCCGAGCCGGCCTCCGGCGTCATGTTCGAGCTCAACGCCATCGCCGCCGCGGTTGTCGGCGGCACCAGCTTCACCGGCGGTCGCGGCACCATGTACGGGACCCTGATCGGCGCCATCATCATCGGCATCCTCGACAAGGGCCTCAACCAGGCCGGCGTCCACTTCTCCTCGCAATACATCATCAAAGGCCTGGTCATCCTCGCCGCCGTCTACATCGACGTCCGCCGGCGATGAACTCAGGGGCCGGCGTTAGAGTCCAGGCGCCGCCTGTTCACCCGCCAGCTTGTCGAGCACCATGGCATATGCACCGTGCGATTGCAGACCGACCAGGCGCTGGGCTTCCCGGCCGTTCTTGAAGAACAGCACGGCGGGGATGCCCTGGATTCCGTATCGGTCGGCCAGTCGCGGCAGCTTGTCTACATTGATCTTGGCGATCACGGCCCGGCCCTCGTACTGCTTCGCGAGCTTCTCAATCGTCGGCGCCAGCCTCCGGCAGGGGCCGCAGGAATTCGAGTAGAAGTCCACGAGCGCGGGTTTGTCCGCACCGAGCACATGGCTGTCGAAATCCTCCACAGCGCCGATCTGCATGGCCGCATGCTCGCCGCCCGCCGCCTCGCTGATCGACCGTGATGCGCCGGAGGACCAGGCGAAGAGGCCGCCGATCACGGCGCCGATGAACGCCCCACGCCATGGATTGGCCGTCAGGGGACATGCGCCGCTGCTGCACTTGCCGAAATAACCCATGACTGCTCCCATGCCGCCGCCAATCAGCAGGCCGGCGAGCAACTGGATGAAGATCGCTTTGGTCATTGTTTTCTCCTGTCTTCGATCAATAGGACCCATGGGACGAATGGGACCGATAGGACCTATACTGCTTCGTACGCGAGATCACAGAATTGCGTCCAGCAACTCCAAGGCGTGCACGACCTGGGCGAGGCTGTCGCGATCGAGACTCGTGCAGATACGGCTCTCGCAAGCCTTCATCCGGCCGGCGATCCGCTGCTTTGTCCTCCTGCCCCTGGGAGTCAGGCAGACCATGATGCTCCGCCGGTCGTCCGGGCGGCCGTGTGTCTTCACGTAGCCGTCCACCACCAACGCATGAAGGACCCGGCTGCCCCGTGACGGCGACAGGGCCATCCGCTCGGCGAACTCGCAGCCCGCGATCTCCTGTCCGTCGTCCAGCACGATCAGCCCGTGGAACTGGCCCGGCGACAGGCCCAGTTCCTCCTGGATCTGCTCCTCGTTGCCTTGGCACTTCCGCTTGACCGCCAGAATCAGTTCAAACAGCCGCCTACCCATCGTTCCACCTGCCGTTCCTTATAATTGCCATCAGCATTAGTTGCCATTAGCAAATATACAAATCTACAGCCGACCCGTCAAGAGGGTTCGTAGATTCTCTTGTTCTTTTCTGCCGGGGTGTTCACAGGCAAGCGGGGAGTCTTTGGGCCTTGCTCAGGGCGGAGAGGGCGAAGATGAGCGGGTAAAGTTCTTCGAAGTACCAGAGCCGGGCGAAATACAGGCCGATGGGCGAGGCGGGCGTGGATCGGCCCTGATGTGTATTCGTAATGAGCCAGTCGGCGCCGCGGCGGACCGCCTCGATTGCGGATTTCGGATTTCGGATTTCGGATTGCAGGAGGACTGAGGCGAGTGCATCCACGGCTAAGGCCGTCTCTTCAATCGAGGAGGGGACCGCAGCGTCTCCGCCCCATCCTCCATCGGAGTTCTGTGCAGCCAACAGCCACTGAACAGCTCGTCCTTGCATGGTGTGGAGCGATTCCAGATCGAATCCGCAATCCGCAATCCGCAATCCGCAATTGGAAAGATGGGTTATCGCCCGACTTGTCCCGTACACGGGATTCTCGTGGTCCGGCGTGAGTTGGTTGCCGAACCATAACGGCGCCCAAGAGCAGTCGGCTCGCTGAGCCTTTGCCATGTATTGCAGGGCCTTTTGAATTGCCTTAGCGACCTGCTCTTGCAGAGGCGCCGGCAGGGCGTCGAGCCAGACGCTCATCGCGCCGATGGCGTGCGCGGTGATATCCGGCGTGCTCTTGTCGAAGGGCAGCTTGGTCCAGCCCCGGCAGAATGTGGGGATGCCGCCGTCGCTGTTCTGCAATCCCAGGAGCCACTCAATCCCGGCGGAGGCCGCGGCGGTGATTTCGGATTTCGGATTTCGGATTTCGGATTCACTGACGCCCGGCGACAGTGTGTGCAAGGCGATCAATGCTCCGGCCGTGTCATCGCCATCGGGCACCGCGCCGGATAGATTCGACCACCCCCAGCCGCCCGGAGCGGCGTGCGTGTACGGATGCTCGTCTCTGTACTGACAGGACAGGAGCCAGGTCGCAAGGGCTCCGAAATCTGAATTTCGAATTTGAAATCTCAAATCTTCAGACAGGGCGTTTATCGCCAGCGTCGTGACCCATGTGGCGAGGTTCGTATCGATGGGCCAGCTTCCATCCTCGCGAATCGAGGCGACCAGGAACTCCACGCCTTTGCGCGTCACCCCGTGGTCCGCGTGCCCGGAGGCGGCCAGACTCATGACGACGAATGACGTCAGCGGCGCCGCTTCGAGGAACCCGCCGTCTGCGGGCTGAAGTCTTGTCAGGACCCTGAGACTCTTTTGGCGGGAAAGATGCCGCACGAGTCTTGCGAGTGGATTACCCGGCTTGAGATGCTCATACCGCGCCTGCCCGATGGCAATCAAGGCGGGCAAGGCGTAGCTGACCACGGGCAGCCGGAGCCATTTGTACAGGCGATGCGGAAGCACGGCCAACTCAAATGGCAGCGGCCTGACCAGCCGCCACGCGTCGCTGCCTGTCCCCAGCCGGCCGGCCAGTGCAGCCATCGTCAGGATCGGCACGGAGAATGTCCGGTCCTTGCCATACTGCTGCTCCACCGCCTTTGCCAAAGCCTGCGGGTCAAGAGTGCCCGCTTTGCCACGCAGCCATGATTCTGCCTTGTGAACTGCCGGGGCAAATTTCGAGTTGCCAGGGGTGGCAGCGTCAAGCGCAGCTTGGCGATGGCCTCCCACGAATACGGCAGAACCATCGCCAAGGCCTTCGGCCTTGACGCTGCCACCCGCTGAATTCTGCAATCCGCAATCGACCGCCAGAGCGGAGTAACACAGCAGCGTCGTGCTCAGGTTACTCGGGCTCTGCACGGTGTCGCCCCAGCCGCCGTCGGCGTTCTGATTGTCGCAAAGCCAGTGCAGCCCATGCTCGATGAGCGACCGGTGTTTCTCGCCATCGACGGTGGCCAGGGCAAAGACGGCTGTCGCCGTCGATAGGGCACTGCTCGACAGGTGGCCTTCCCAGAAGCCGTGCGGATTCCTGGCTGCCAGCAGCCTCTCCCGCAAAGCAGCGATTGTGACTTGCAGAGCATCTTTATCGATTGCCGATGTCATTTCGCAAGGCAGCCTAACGAGAGCAGACCATAGTATGTATATTCGCAGTCCACAACGTCATCGGCCCAGTGGCCCCGGAAGCCGCCCTCGGCAGTCCACAAACTGTCGAGGTAGTCCAGGTGCTTTTCCCTCATGTCATCCGCCGCAGCGCCGACGAGAGATAACGAGTGCAGGGCAGTGGCGGTCGAGAGCAGATCGGGAATTGCAGGGGCTCCGGGCAGGCGAATCGCCGTGAATCCGCCTTGCGGGTGCGCCTGCTCCTGCAGCCGGCGGACAGCAGATTCGGGGACGGGCCGATTCAAATAATGAAGGACGCAAATGGCGGCGGCGGTTGCGGCCGTGGCACTTGCTGTCATCGAAGCCTCATTCGTGTAGCCGCCATCGGGCATCTGGAGAGACTGGACAGAGGCGGCCATGCCGTCCGGATCGGGGCAGGCGATACCAAGGTCCTGATAGGCCCCCAGGGCGAGAAAACTCCCATAGGCACTGCTTCGTTTCGCAGGGGCGGCCGCATTGAACCCGCCGTCTTCCGCTCTGTACGGCTGCAAACGCTCCGCCATGTCCTCGCGTGTCCGGGCATCCATGACTTGCCCGCGAGCGTCGGCCATGTCTGTTCTGCATCGAGCCAGGCAGGCAAGATGAACGAAATCCAGCGACTCGCCTGTGCCGAAGCGGGCCAGGTAATCGGCGACATGCTCGTACGGGATATCGGCGTTCAGCGCCAGCGACGCCTCCAGCCCAAAGACGGTATAGTACAGGTCGCTTCGCCCGTCCCTGCCCTGAAATCCGCCGTCCGGGGCAAGCTGCCGGTGGAGAAAGGCCCGCACCATATCTACGGAGTCGCCGAGAGCGTCACTCGCTCTGCCGACCGTCCGGAGCATGTCAGACCTGATCGTCATCGCTGCTGTTTCCGGTTCCATTCTGTGTTATTCTAGCGGGCGGCTCCTGCGACACGGGAATCGTTGTCTGTCCCGTCATCTCCTCCGGCTCGCCGCCGGCGACCTGGAGAGCGACGATAACTTGCCTTGCCTCGTGCCGCAAGACCGGCAGTCGCAGCCCGAAGATCAATGCTCCTGCGATGCACGCCAAACCGCCGAATGCCACGGTCCCCGGTGCTCCGAGTCGATGCGCCAGCGCGCCGGCCAGGAGAGAGCCGAAGGGCGCCATGCCCATGAACATCATCGAGTATACGGCCATGACCCGGCCGCGCAGCTTGTCCGGGACCAGCGACTGGATCAACGTGTTCGACGAGGCCAACCCGATCATCATGCAGAACCCGGCAGGCAGAAGCAGGGCCACCGACAGCCAGAACGTGCGGGACAGTGAGAACAGGATCAGGCTCAGGCCGAAGCCCATCGCAGCGAACGCGACCCAGTGCCCCAGGCCGCGAATGCCTTTTTTGGCCGCCAGGACCAAAGCGCCCGCCAGCGCGCCGAATCCCGCCGCACCCATCAGCAGGCCGAGCCCCTTTGGGCCTCCGTGCAGAATCTGGTCAGCGAAAATCGGCATGAGCACGGCGTAGGGCATGCCCATGAGGCTGACGAGGCCGAGCATCAGCAGCAGGGCGCGCACTGGCTTGGTGTGCCGGACGTAGCGGAACCCTTCGATGATGCTGGCAATCGCCGAGCCGTTCGGCGATGTGTGGACGTAGATGGTGATCCGCATCAGCAGCAGCCCCACGATTACCGCTATGTAGCTGACCCCATTGGCGAGGAAGCACCAGCCCTCACCGACGCTCGCGATCAGTATGCCGGCCACGGCGGGCCCGACCATGCGGGCGCCGTTGATCATCGAGGAATTCAGAGCAATGGCGTTGATCAAATCCTCCCGGCCGACCATGTCCATGACGAACGCCTGTCGTGTCGGAATGTCAAGGGCGTTGACGATGCCGAGCATGGCGGCAAGGGTGAATATGTGCCAGACGTGCACGAAACCCATGAGTGTCAGGGCGGACAGGATAAAAGCCAGGAGCATCGCGGACGTCTGTGTGATGATGAGGATACGGTGGCGATTGTACCGGTCGGCGATAGAGCCGCCGACGGGAGCCAGCAGGAAGACCGGAATCTGGCTGGCAAATCCGACAAAGCCCAGCAGCACGGCCGAGCCCGTCAGGCGATAGATGAGCCATGACTGTGCGACCATCTGCATCCAGGTGCCGATGAGCGAGATGAGCTGGCCGCCGAAAAAGAGTTGGTAATTGCGATGGCGAAAGGCCCGCAATGCGAATGGCAGTCTCGATGGCCGTGCATTCTGGTCGCCGCGAAGTGCCCCTGCCCGGCCCACGTTATTGAGACCGTCGGTCGCCACGTCTGCTGCCCTACTCCCGGCCCGGAGCGCGTTGAGCGGGACTCTGTTCCGACGGATCCGGACGGTCATCGCAGCAGCCCATGATCTCGAAGTCATCGAACATCTTTCCGATCACGCGACGAAGCAGACCTTTGAGGCCGGCGTTCTTGAGGGCGATGCAGCTTGCGATGGCCTGCGATTTCGATGCCTCCATCAGGCGCCAGGCGGAAGTTTCGACGTGGGCGGAGCCGATCAATTGGCGTGCCCGCTCGCGGTCCGCATCTGTCGCCGCACTGTCCCACAGTCGCTCGATCTGTTTCCTGTCCTGCTCGTTTGCATTTTCGTACGCCAGAGCCAGGAGAATCGAGGGCCGCCTGCCGGCGAAGATCTCCTCGCTGTGCGGGGAATGCAGGTCGTCCAAGTCGTCGCGAATCTGGTAAGCGATGCCGAGCGACTCGCTGTACTGCCTCAGGACGGCAGCGATCTGCTCGTCGCAGCCGGCGAGGATCGCGCCGAGGTTCAGCGCCACTTCGAAGGCGGGGGCCGTCTTCATGCGGAAGATGTCGAGTACCTCTTTGACTGTCATCGGCCCGGGCCTGCGCATCCAGGCGAGCTCGCTGCCCTGGCCCAGGCACAAATTGCGATGTCCGCGGGCAGCGGCCTGCAGGAGTTTGACCTTTTGCACATCGGGCACGTCTACCTCGGCCAGGAGTCTGTAGCCTTCGCCAAGCAGCAGGTCACCGACGTTCAGCGCGATTGGCACGCCGTATTCGGCGTGAAGTGTCCTCCGGTCGTACCGCTCCGCGTCCCCGTCCTCGATGTCGTCGTGGATCAGGGACGCCTTGTGGAAGCACTCGACGGCGATTACCACTTTTCGCAGGTCCTCATCACTGACGCGAGAGTCATCCGTGCAAAAGGCGCGGTACGTGCAGACGGTGAGAAATGGCCGCCAGCGTTTTCCCGCCCGCGTCATCCAGTCAAGTGCCACCTGCTCCGTCGCATTTGTAGTGACGCCGTCAGGCGTTTGAGTAGCATGGGCGTCCCGCCCATGGTTAAGAATCACGGGCAAGATGCCCGTGCTACGTGATGTCCCTACGGGCACGCTGCAAACGAGCGACGAGGCGAAAGCCTCGCGGGAGAACCATGAATCGACCTGCCGGCGCAACGCGTCGAGGTCCAGCCGGCGCGTCTGGTCGTCGGTAGTCTGGTAGATGGCTTCCCACACCCAATCAAGGTCCACGCTCGTATTGGCGCAGCCGTCCTGGAGCAGTGGGATCGCAATCCCCGGAACGGCGCCGGCCTCCATGTAGGGGAACACTCTTTCGAGCACCGAGAGGCAGCTCACGCCGACGACGCCCTCGACGCGGCCGGTTTCGATGAGGGACATCACTACCGGCGAGCCCTCCGCGACGAGCACGGCGTACCCGAGCCGCTCGGCCTGTTCCTTCAAGTCGCTGATCACGCATCGGCCGCAATGCTCGCACAACAGGCCGATCTCGTCGAAGCTCGCCGGACAGCCATCGACGCTGCGCAGGCACTTGGGAAGCAGCAGCAGACGCTTCTCGTAGGGGATGGCCGCCACGGTCTCCCGCCAGACCTCATTGTCCAGAAGGACCGCCGCGAAGTCCGTGTATTTCGGGTCCATGCCTGCCTTCTCGAGCACGGTGCGCGTATGGGCCCGCAATTCATCGAGGGTCAGAGGCGGGACCGGCCGCTCCCGCTCGACATAGGCGCGGATCGCCTCCAGCAACTGGTCACGCGCGTGCTTGCTCTGCGGAATATTGTCCTGAGGCGGCCTCATGGGCTTGGCCGTCATGACACGGTCATCAGGCATACGCCGATATCTCCTCGAGTATGGACTGCAAACTCATACAATTTCGGATTTCGCATCGCAGATCGTGGATTTGGGTCGCGGCGATGATCCGCAAGCCGCAGTCCCACGTCCACAATCGCGAAGCTGTTTCCCCAACTTTCTGAACGCCCGCCGCCAGGTCACGATTTCTCCCCGGCCCAGCACCTGCATCACGGCCCGCTTGAGCCATGATACCCCGCCGGCCCGCTGGTTGTCCCAGATCAGACGCGGGACCATCTCGAAATTCAGCTCGTAGCACGTGCGGTACAGCTCCAAATGCTCGCGCGTCATGCTGTCGAGGGAGAACCTGTGCCCGGCGGTGATCTCCTCCTGCGACACAGGCTCATAGAATACGGGAAAGACGACCGCGCGTCTACGGCGCAGGTCATTCACAAGCTCCAGCGTTGCGTTCACGTCCGCGGGCGTCTCTCCGGGCAGGCCCAGGACGATGCTGAAGACCGGGAAGAATCCGCAACGATTCATGCGGTCGGCGGCCTCGCGGATCATCTGTCCCCAATCGGCCGGATCGAAGGGCGCGATCTTGCCCGGGCTGTTGGCCGCCACCAAGTGGCCGTTGGCGCTCTCCGCACCCATATTGACCCACAGGTAATCGCTTCTGCGCTCCCAGGTCAGCAGGCGCCGGATCTCCTTGAGCTGCTCGTCGTTCAGTTGGAGAACCGAAGTCACGTTCGCGTGGTCGATCTGCATGAACGACAGGCCCTCGATCTCCCGCATGCGCGACAGGAGGTTGCGGAGCCTCTCGAAGTCCGGCCGTGCCCCCTGGGCGCCGTAGCGGAAGAAATCTTCACTGCCGCTGACGACCGCCTTGAGGCCGCCCGCCACATTGGTCTGGAGGTCGGCGAGAATCGTCTCTTCGTCCAGATGCACCATCTTCTGGCGTGCCATCGCGCAGAATTTGCACCCGCGCCCGCAGCCGCGTGACAACTCGATGATCCCCAGCAGCGACGGCCCGCGGATCGGCTGGATCCGACCGGCGCCGGTGTCGTTAGTAGCGACGCGGTCAGGCGTTCGTGTCGCGGCCATCTTGGCCGCGTCTCCCGCAGGCTGGAACCCCGCGACACGTTCCTTGGATGCTCTTACGGGCACACTACAAACTTTTCCATTCAACAGATCGGAGAAAAGCTGCGGGCCCGTTGACTCGAAATAGCCTTGGAAGACCACGTCGATATCGACATCGGGGCTCTTGTCCTCATGCGCGAGCCATTGCCAGGCGCCGGCGCCGCCCACGACGATTTTGAAGCTGTACTTGCGCTTGAGAGCCGTGAGTTGTTCGAGCGTCTTTCGCGTCCAATACTTCGTGTACAACTCGCCGGACCAGAAGCTCGCCGTAGTGGTATTGCTCATGCCCATGCCCAGCGGGTCGCTGGAGCTGAACCCGACAACTTTTACCCAGGGGCCCATCAGGTCGGCCAATCGCTCCGGCGTCGTGCAGATGACGTCGCCTTCCTTCAAAGCCGTGTACTTCAGCAGCGCCGATTCGACCCGCCGCAATCCCAGCGGGGCTGCCTTTGCTGAGCCGCGACGATCCGTGGGCATGGGCGGCGCGAGGAACCGGCGCATGAACACTTCCGGCAGGTGGGTTGTCTGCATTGTGGCGAACATGCCCTCGAAGAGGATTCGGTAATTGGCGCTGAGCGTCCTGTCGGCGACGACGAGGACGGCTGGCCGTGGGGATTTGTCACCCATCGTGGCCCCCGTCCTTCCTGTCGGCGTCGGCAGGCCGGCCCGACGATTGTCCTGAATGCCCCTGGGATTTCGCGTTGATCCGCTGAAGCTCGGCGGGCGTCAGAGAAGTCAGCACATCCTCGGGGATGCCCAGCTCGCGTCGTAAGCTCTCCAATGTGGGACAGGACCGGGCGGGGGATTGCCCGTCCGCCTGCTTCGCGAATCGCTTGCGCCCGGCGCCGTGCTGGCGAATCCTTTCAAGGAGGTCGCCCGATTGCGGATTGATGATTTCGGATTGCGGATTACCATCGTGACTTGCATCCGCAGTCCCGGCGGGGACCTCATCGCCGTTGATGTGCGCATCTGCGTATTTCGGGAAAATGATCGCCTTGTTGGGACACATGCGGGCACACGCGGGACAATTCGTCTTGCAGCCGGAGGGCTTTTGGACCTCGACGCGACCCTCATCCGACAACGCATACACGCCGAAAAGACAGAAATTCAAACATTCTCTGCAATTGCGGCACCGGTCGTAATCGATCACCGGGAACCAGGGAACCCAGGGCGATTGATGATTGATAATTGATGATTGATTATTGGCGGAAAGAACGGACTCTTCTCCAATCATCAATAATCCATCATCCTTAATCAATTCCGCGATGATTTCCTCCGGCGATTGCGTTCTCATGTTGAAGATTCGAGCTTGGCCATCCGGCAGGGGGGCTCCCGCCGCGTGG
>Ga0315296_10002156_pt1 | contig 16915 bp, 14 predicted proteins | sample YL17G14_18_MG_FD_203921 | JGI IMG/M metagenome (GOLD analysis project Ga0315296, IMG submission 203921) | Sediment microbial communities from Yellowstone Lake, YNP, Wyoming, USA - YL17G14_18 | ecosystem: Environmental > Aquatic > Freshwater > Lake > Sediment | place: USA: Wyoming | collected... | reverse complement strand
CATTGGATAAAATGGCTAAGACTTCAGGCTCTGGAGCGGTTGATCTCAAAATGGCACTTTTAGCCGGGCTCTTGGCTGGTGCAACTCCCAAAGAGGCCAAATACATCATGCGAACCGTTACTGGAAATTTGCGTTTAGGCATTGCTGACATGACGGTTCTCGACGCTTTGGCCATAGCCTATGGTGGCGGAAAAGAAGCCCGAGAACTCGTAGAGCGAGCTTACAACATTTCCTCAGACCTTGGAAGAGTTGCAAAAAACGTGGCTGAAAAAGGATTGAAAGGAATTAAGAAGTTTCAAGTTTTAGTAGGTGAACCCATAAGACCCATGCTAGCCGAAAGGCTGTCCTCACCAGAGGAAATTTTAGAAAAACTTGGCGGAAGATGCATAGCCGAATACAAATACGATGGCGAAAGGATACAAATCCACAAGAGAGGCGATGAAGTTGTTCTCTTCTCTAGACGCTTGGAAAATATTTCCAGTCAATACCCAGACGCCATTGGACTTGTCCAAAAACATGTGAAAGTAAAAAACGCCATCCTAGAAGCTGAATGCGTCGCCGTAGATACTCACACTGGTGAAATGAAGCCTTTCCAAGAGTTGATGCATCGCCGACGCAAGTATGGAATCCAAAGAGCCATGGAAGAGTATCCAGTCTCTTTATTCATGTTTGACGCCCTTTACGTTGATGATAAAGATCTTACTTTAGAAGCCTACCCAGTTAGACGAAAAGCACTTGAAGAAGCCATAAAAGAAAGCGAAAGCCTAAACATTGCCAAATACTTGATCACAAGTGATGCGAAAGAACTTGAAAAATTCTTTCTAGAAGCCATAGAAAATGGCTGTGAAGGCTTAGTATGTAAATCTATTGCGGAAGATTCAGTTTATCAAGCTGGAGCTAGAGGTTGGCTATGGATAAAATACAAGCGAGATTATAAAAGCGAGATAACAGACACTGTTGATTTAGTTGTCGTCGGAGCCTTCCACGGTAGAGGTAAACGTGCAGGTACCTACGGAGCGTTACTTTTAGCTGCATATAATCTTGACGCAGATATTTTTGAAACAGTCACAAAGTGTGGGACAGGCTTTACAGATGAGGATTTAGCGAAACTGCCAAGGATGATGCAGAAACATGTTATTCCGCATAGGCATCCAAGGGTTAATTCAATGCTTGAAGCTGACGTTTGGTTTGAGCCAGTCGTGGTGCTTGAAATTTTAGGAGCTGAAATAACGTTAAGCCCAATTCACACATGCGCTATGGATGCCATCCGAAAGGGAAGCGGGTTGGCAATTCGTTTTCCACGTTTCACTGGAAACTATAGGCTTGACAAAGCGGCGGAAGATGCGACGACTGTGAGCGAGATCGTGGAAATGTATCAGAAGCAGTTAAAGAAGATCAGCGAAAGCTAGCGTTAACTTTTTCAAACATGAAGGTTTCAGAACGCATTGGGCCTTCAATCATATAGTTCTCTCAGCCAGGTTCCTTCCGACCGATGTTTGCCCTTGTGCTTCACAAGAGTTGCGGTTTCGAAGTTTTCAAACAGTCCCACCTGAAGCGTTTAGAACAACCGTTTAACCCATTGGATATTGTCGAAATCCTTGTCGTTCGAGTATATCTCTTTCATTTTCAGTCGTTTCATTTGTGCAGCGATCACAATGTCATCCCACATGGACCATGAAAGTTTCAACGCGGATTGCACACTTCTAGCTTCTTCGAAATCAAGCACGGTTGTCTCAACCTTATCTAAAGAGGTTAGACGCTTCAAGAATGATAAAAAGATGGGTATGGCCTCATGCTTTTTCTTCCACTTAAGGTAACTGCATACCTGCGTGATGATCAGAGTAGAGGTTGCGCATTTTTCGCCATCTTGTATATTTTCAAGTATTTTTTTGGCTTTTTGTCCATGAACAGGGTCAGCGGCTAAGTGGTAAACGAAAATATTTGAGTCCACGAAAGGCACTAGTTCTCCCTGCCTGGTGCCTCCTCAATCTCGTCTATTTCGATTTTGCCGAGCTGGACTATACCCCAAGTCTCGTTTACTGAGGCTCCTTTCGGCTTCATGATTATCGCGTCGCCTGAAACATCAATGGTTAGGGAGTCGCCTTCCTTAAGACCCAGCAACCGCCTCAATTTAAGGGGAAGAGTTATCCTGCCTTTGTTCCCAATTCTTGTTTCCACTTTCTATACCCACCTACTAGTGGGAAAGAACCTTTATAAAAACTTTCCCATTCATCCAATGTTGCATGTTAAATTATTGTTAGTGTGGCTGCCTAGGGTGGCAAGGGTTAATTCAATGCTTGAAGCTGACGTTTGGTTTGAGCCAGTCGTGGTGCTTGAAATTTTAGGAGCGGAAATAACATTAAGTCCAGTTCATGTGTGTGCAATGGATGCGATTCGCAAGGGGAACGGGCTGGCTATTAGATTTCCGAGATTTTCAGGGGTTTCATGGACTTGACAATGCAGTAGAGAATTGAACGAGGAGGAACTAACCAAATCGAGTTTCCACCTTTGAAAAAGAAACGCCTGCCCTGATTTTGGTATTAGGTTAAATTCTATGAGATGAGTCTTACCGCGGTATGAAACTTCCATAAAGCTTATCCAAATCCTAAACCCACAATTAATAAAGTGTGAAGGTATGAAAAGCAGAAGCCTTATCTTGATATTCTTTGTTTTAACTGCACTTGCTGTGCTATTTTCCCTAGTAAACTATTCAAACTTGACGCCATCGCGGAATACGGAGGGAGCGCGCGCTGCGTATTTTACGAAAGTAAAACATCCGGCAACGGCTTACGAAGGGAAGAATTGCACTTTTAGCTTTACGGTATACAACAAGAATTGTACTACAAATGGGGAAGGCAACGCCTACTTCTATTTCATGTTTTACCTTGATGGTGATGTGTGGTGGAGCGAATATAACAATACAGACTATCAAATTTGGCAGTGCAATACGGGAAGCTCGGTCACACGAGGTTATCTTGTTCCTTCATGGGGCACCATAAAACCCGTTGTTCATGATCTGAGAATTGAGCTATACTGGTATGACAGAAATGTGTCTCAACTTCAGGATGTTGCATCCTTTTCTATATCAGTCGCAGTACATGTTGAACCTGGTAGTCTGATTATTTCTAGTTACGTATTCGTTTTCGTAATAGTATTGCTCTTTCTAGGATTTTACATGCTAATAAATGGACCTATTGAAATTTTTTCATCGCCTCAAAATGTCACCTCTGTCTCTAGTGAGCAGTCGGTCAGAACGGTTAGCTTCTTGTCCAAATTGTGCAGTCGTCCCTTTGTGTGTTTTTACCTATTCGTTCTTGCCTCGTGGCAAATGATTGGTGTGCTTTTTTACACATTTTCTTTTCCGAAACAGCTTCTTCCATCCGTACAATTGATAGTTCAGATTACCTACATCGTTATACTTGTCTTATTAATTGGAAAGAAAAACTCAAGTTTTAAAGGGTATGATTTTTTGTGGCCTGAAGAAGCTTCGAAATATGTGGCCGTTAGCCTATTACTTGCAGTATGGTATAGCTTTGCAACCATTTTTATACCCGGGCTTTTTTCAGGCTACGATATTTTTCCTTCTTTGTCTTCCACTGAGGTTTTCTTAGCGATTTTGTTAGCGCTGGTTGCCAGCTTTACAAGTGAAACAATATTCCGTGGGTACATTCAGAGCAAACTCACAGAATTGAGCGGATTCCCACTCGCGTTGCTTGCAACTTCTATAATGTTTACGTTGTATACGCTTCCACTTTTACCGTTTGATCTGTCTCGCTTCTTCTTTGAAGTCTTATCCTTTTTCGTTTTAGGCATTTTTCTCGGAATCTTGTTCTACAGAACCAAGACTTTGTTGTGTCCCATAATTTTTTATTTTGCCGTCTCAATCCTTAAACCCTTGACGGCTGTTAAGCCTTTGACCTCGGAATTTTCAGAGTTGTTTCTAGAGTTTATTGCTCTTGCTATATCGTTGCTCCTGTTGAGCGTTCTTACGGTGAAAAAGAAGCAAGAAACATCAGATGATCAAGATATGTTAGCGCGCGCGCTATGATGGAAAATTACTGGATAGGCATTTCTGGAGGAAGTCTGCTTCGAATACTGTGGGGTGGGTTATTTCTAAACTTCGTTCTGTATTTTTTGTTGGCATTCGCCCTTGAATGCCTATTTAGATGGTTAAGAGGTTGATAAGTCATAACCTGGGAATTGCTTTGGAGAAGTTGGTGATGCCGTTCGAACGCTACATATTCTCCATAGAAAGCCTTACAATGCGAACTTGCTGACATCCCACCTAGTCCTGGCGCCAATTTAATAGTCACTTGTGCTCGTAGGTTCGCGTATGTTCAAACTAGATAGCTTTTTCGATGTCAAAGCAAGATTAATGAAGGACCATTTTCTACATATAACGTAGATGACGGAGGCAGAGCTTAAGCTTGCGTAAAGCGTTATTCTTTCTAGGCCTAACCATTTTGCTAGTAGGCTTTGTTTTTCTGGCTATTGGTTCAATCAGAAATGTGAGGTTAGAGCTTATAAAAAATACGACTGAAAGTTGGAATATTTCCGAGAACCTGACGGAGGGGAATACTTACGTTTTGGACATTAGGTCTAGCAATTTATGGAGAGATGATTATACAGAGGGCGGTTATGAAGAACCGCAACCAGTTGACATGGTAATAATTTCACCTGACGGAGGTGAAACTAAACTTCAAGCTTTCTTCCTGGCTAGACTTCCAGCACCCCCGTACAAGAGCACTCTTCCTATAATTGTCTACGTAGAATATGGAACTGTGGATTCCGATAGTTTAGATGTGGATGAATCTTATCCGCAGGTTCGTTTCACTACAAAACAAGGAGGCTACTACACGGCGAGTGTGATAGAGGAAACACTCAACTGGACAACAGGACCGCCTAAAGAAATAATTTTCTACAGAGAAGTTTTTCAAAATCAGAACTCTTATACAATTCTCCTTCAAAACAGTGGAGTAGTGTGCCTCTTCACGGGCATCATCATCTCTGTATGGGGTGTCAGAGCCACTAAGAAAAAAAGAATTAGGGAAAAGAAGAAAGTTAAGAAACAGTCCAAGAACTAAAAAGTGAGTTTTCAATAGTTGAACCTCAAGGTCGATACGAGCTAGAGGGTTATCTCGGCGCCTTCTTTGCCTTCTGCTTCAGCTCGGGATCGCCACCATCTGATCGTAACGAAAATTCCTAACGCTAGAACTATAATTTCGACTATGACGACGCTAAATGCAACCTGGAACCAAAGTTCAGTCCATATACCTGGCGGCCCGTCAGCGGTTACTAATCCATCAATGTCTTGGTGTTGAATCTGAAAAGCTGTGGTAGTCTGGAGTGTGCTCTGTCCTTGGCTTGGGCCCGTTATCCTTATGGATGTGTTGGTGGTTGGATTAACGCAAGTGAAGTTTATGGTCGCGACGACGCCAGATCCGCTTGCACTTATGCCCCCTACAAAGATAGCGTCGTAGATAGCAGTGATCTTGCCTAAATTATTGTTCACGTTGTTAATCAATAAGATCGTTGAATTGGTGAAACTCTTGAAGAACGGTCCCTCGTATATGCCGTATCTGGTTCCCGTTAGCACATCTCTCCAGCCATTCGGGTCTCCGGTTGTTACCTTGAGCACGCTGGAATTAAATGCCAAGTTGATGCGACAGCTGATTAAGTCGGATACGTCGGAGACTGTCACATTGACTATAATGCTCTGCCCGGTTTGAAGGCTTGAATTGTAAAGTTTCGTTATCGACACGGTTGGACCGGATGAAGGAAGTAGCAAATATGCCGCAGTCGGTGCGATTATGGCAACGATCAGAAGTAATAGCAGTTTTCCCTTCAAGCTTGTTCACCCTGATTTTTATTAATTAAATCGCACGTATTTTAATCCTTAATCAATTTTATAAGATTGTCGGTCTTAACTTGATGTTGGCTTAGATGATGCATCGTTACTCTGAATAAAATGGGATATCAAAAGTGCGTAAGCACGGGCTAGGCCGTATTGAAATATTGAGGATTATAATATAGTAATAGCTTCATCTTTTACATTTAATGCATCTTTTTAACATTTTTTAGGTTATTGCCATATCTTCGTAAAGTAAACACTCCTTAAGTTCTTGACATTTACAATAATGACATTCAGGTTATTTAGACGAACATGTAAAATCTTCTACAGAATTACTCAAATACAACATGACGTTGTCTAAATATCTCCAAAACTCTTTCTCTAACGTCATCCAGTCTTCCTCGGACCTAAGCCTCCTAATAAGAAAATATCCTCCCAGAAACATCGTTGTTAATACTATTGGTGTGAGAGAATGTTTTTTTTCCCCTCCACAAAGTTCAAGCTTTACGAAGAAGTCATCTGGTTTTCCTTCAATTGTCACACTTACATGTCCTTCTAGCCTAAAATACGGCGAGCCTTCTGCAAGGATCTGGTAGCCTGTGGGTGTTTCTCCTTTTATTGCTTCAAAATCCCTTTCCTTGAAAAAGTTTCCTATTTGACTGGTTAGTAGCGGTAAATCAACATTTTTGTTTGTCCATCTTTTTTCCATTTTTAATCTATTTATAGTTATTTTCCTGTGATTTAAAGGATTATCGGATTTCTTCCATGGTTCTTAGCTTATGAATTGCGGGATGTCATATTCTAGACTGACATTTTCATTCGTACTATTTCTTCCAGCATTCCTCTTTCACGGAAATAATCAATCAAATAATTTTTAACCTCGCTGTAGCTTACGTTTCTGCCAACGTATACAAGGTTTAGTTCGCCTCGTGCGGGTTTACTTCTGAGCTTAGGTATTATTTTATCGGAAGCGATGTTGAATCGTTTTATTATCTTAACTTTGAAGCGTTCCAAACCGTGCTTAGAGCATCTCATCTCTACTAATACGCTAACCAACGTTAGCCGCACACCCATTATCGAATAACTCTTTTTTCTCCCACTAATAAATACTTTCTGAAACATTTGTTCAGCAAGCCTAATCGCACACAAAGGAGCTTTAAGAATTGTTAGGTTCACTTGTACATTCCATATTCTTTGATTCGATGCTTCTTTTGGCGACTTCGTATAAAGAAAGCTTCAATTAACATATCTTCACTGTTGCTTTAAATATTGTTTCATTTGACTTGTGGTTGTTGTGAAACTGATTCGAGACAGCGCGCGCTGGTCCTAACATGCATTTTATTGTCTTGGGACCAAACTAATAAGTTTGTTCGTGAGAATATGACTGAACGAGGAAATTCGCGATGAAAGACATTTTTGAAGAGATTGGAAACTATATGCAAGTGAGGGACTTCGTCATTTGTTTTTTGTTGACAGCAATTTTTCTTTTTTTGTCGTTTGTTGCACATGTTAGATGGTCGACGATAGAAATTCTAGATAATTTAGGAGAACCACATGTGATTCATATTTTGTATTACGGTGTTCCCTTCGAGATGATAGGAGTGTTTAATCCCTTCAACATGGACGAAAGTTACTATTTAAATCAAGCTGGGGAGGGTCTAGTCAGAATGCGTTGGGACGGTTTTTTCCTAAACTTTGTTCTGTTCTTTTTGTTGGCATTTATTGTCGTATACCTATTCAGAAGGTTAAGAAGTTGACGGATCACAACTTGGGAATTGTTTTGAAGAAGATGTTTATGCCTGTCGGAAGCTACATGTTCCTTTAGAGCCAGTTTCAATGGAATTTCAAATAATTTCGATAGTCACCTTCGTCATAATTAGACGCACAATATCTACAAAGCAAAGCAGAAAAATGAGGTTAAGCCGACATTTAAATGAAAAGAACAAATGAAGCTTAAGCATAATAGAGAAATCTTGAGATGATAGAACTTGTATTTAATGGATCGTGTGGCATGCGACTAGGTGTCCGTTCCCTATATCTTTAAGCTCGGGTTCTTGTCTGGAGCATATTTCCATGGCTTTGGGGCATCTTGGATGGAATCTGCAACCTGCTGGCGGGTTGACGGGACTTGGCACTTCTCCTGAAAGCATAGGTCGCCTTTTTTTAACTGTTGGATCGGGAATTGGAATTGAGGCGAATAGGGCTTGAGCGTAGGGGTGAAGTGGATTCTTGTATAGCTCTTCTGTCTGTGCTAGTTCTACTATTTTTCCAAGATACATAACTGCAACTCGTTGAGCTATGCATTCAACAATGCTTAGGTCATGACTAACGAAGATGTAGGTTAGGTTAAAGTCTTTCTGCAGGTCCTGAAACAGGTTAAGCAGTTGGGCACGTACGGAAACGTCGACCGACGATGTTGGTTCGTCAAGAACTACAAAATCCGGATTGGTTACAAGCGCCCTTGCCACAGCAATTCTTTGTCTTTGTCCAACGCTGAATTCATGGGGATACCTGTAGAGATGTCTTTCCGTGAGGCCTACTTTGTGAAGGATTTCTAAAACTCTTTTTCTTGCGGTCGATCCTTTTGCGATTCCTTGCACTATTAGGGGTTCGGCAACAATGTCCTTTACAAGCATTCGAGGATCCAGTGATGTTGTTGGATCTTGATGAACTATCTGCATCTTTCTTCTCATCAGTAGAAGCTTGCTTCCACCAAACTTTGTTAGGTCATACTTTTTCCTAAGTTCTCTCAATCTCTTGGAATCTCCTGATTTCTCGAGCTTGTCTATTTCGTCAATGGCATCCGCTGGGACGTTTAAGTATATGTTGCCTGCTGTAGAGTCGACTAGTCGAAGGATTGTTTTAACAAAGGTTGTTTTGCCGCATCCGGATTCGCCCACCAGGCCGAAACATTCTCCTTTAAGTATTTTTAAGTTGACTCCGTCCACTGCTTTTACTTCAGCCACTTTTCTTCTCAAAATTCCTTTAAACACAGGATAGTATTTTTTGAGTTTTCTTGTTTCTATCAGAACGCTCATTTCATTCACCTAGGCTTTTGGATAAAGAAAACATTCAACAAAGTGGTCCTTTTTGATTTCCACCATTTTCGGCTTAACCTTGCGACATGTTTCCATCGTATAAGGGCATCTGTCGTTGAATCTGCAACCTTTTGGAGGGTTGATTAGGCTCGGCACAATGCCCCCTATGGACTTGAAGGGTTGTTCGGGCCTCGGAATGGATTCTAGTAGAGCTTTTGTGTAGGGATGGAGCGGATTTTGGAAAATCTCCAATACGTCACCGAGCTCCACGACTGATCCTGCATACATGACGGCTACACGGTCGCACATTTCGGCTACAATACCCATATCGTGAGTTATGTAAGCAATTGTTGAGGATAGCTTCTCCTTTAGTTCCCTTATCAATTGGAGGATTTGAAGTTGAACTGTTACATCAAGGTTTGTTGTGGGTTCATCCGCTATCAAAAGGTCAGGATTGCATGCAAGCGCAATTGCTATTACTACGCGTTGCGCCATGCCTCCGCTGAGTTCATGTGGATACATATCTACTACTCTTTCTGGGTCGGGTATTTTCATGAGCCTTAGCATCTCGATGGCTTCTTTCTTAGCTTCCTCCTTTACTATTCGCTTGTATCCGTTTAATATTGGAATTCTTCGCATAATCGCTATTCTGAGCGATCTTGGGTTCTGCAACAGTGTTTGAAGCGCGTTTTTGTAGAACTTTTTGAGGAACCCTTTTTTTCCGCTTTGGATCTCTTTGTCCAGGAGATCAATTGCTCTTTTTATTAATTCTTTTATTCTGTGGTGCAGAAGAACTTCAACTATTTGATTTCCAGCCGTATAGACTGGGTTTAGTGCTGATCTCGGGTCTTGGAAGACCATTGATATGTTTCGTCCTCTTATTCTTCTCAGCAAAGTTTCTTTTTGGGTTAGCATTTCTACAGGTTTTCCTTTTTCCACGAAAACGACTTTTCCGCTCTCTATTCTTCCAGGTGGGGGAACTAAGACCAGAACTGAAAGCCCTGTGACGGACTTTCCACATCCGGTTTCACCGACTATGCCGAGTGTCTCTCCTTTCTTGATATTCAGGTCAACTCCATCTAAGGCTTCAACAACTCCTTCATAAGTGTAGAAGTTCACATGAAGGTCTTCGACCTTAAGTATGTCCTCTGTCATTTCTATCTCCTTCTAAGTGTTGGATCTAGCACATCTCTAAATGCATCGCCCAACAAATTCCATCCGAGGACGAAGAAAAATATGACTATGCCTGGTATTGTGAACGTGTACCAGTATTGCCACGGGTTCTGAAAACCAGCCCAAATCCAGTTTCTCGCGAAGGATATCATTTGTCCCCAGTCGGCATAACCCGCTGGGGCGCCAATGCCTAGGAAGCTTAACGCCGCGGCTGTTAGGACAGTTCCTCCTATGCCTAATGATGCCATGATTATGACTGGATATATCGAGTTTGGAAGAATGTGTCTGGCAATGATCCTTAGGTCAGAGCATCCGACGGCCTTGGCGGCTTCAACATATGCCTCTTGCTTAACTCTAAACGTTTCTCCTCGGATAACTCTGCAGTAGCCTGGCCATCCGATTAGGGCTAGGGCGATGAGAACCTTGTCCAATTGGCTAAGTTCCATGTTTATAGTCCAAATGCGCGTTCCAAGGACCCATGTATACAAAGCTATGAAAAGCAAAACGGCGACGAGGGTGGATACAAGCACCCATCTGCCTTGGATTTTCAAGAAATGCCCTACAATTGTAGGGCCCACTGACAACGCGATTAGAAGGAGTACAAATCCAAAATCCATGGGCCACACTCGGGGTAGAGCAATAACTAACGCCATTGAAAGAATCAGACCTGGAAAAGCTAGAACTACGTCAGTAAATCGCATCATTATCTCGTCGATAACGCCCCCATAATACCCAGATATGCTTCCGATTAAGATGCCCAGTATAACTGCAATCGCTTCTACCAAAACCCCTATGCGAAAAGCTGTCCTTGTTCCCCAGATAATTCCGTAAAGCAAGTCATACTGCATCTCTGAAGTCCCAAGGAGATGAATAGTCCATCCCGCTTTTTGTGCGATAGGATCGAGGACGGGTGTGCCTGGTGGTTTCGGAATTGAGCTATAACCGTCGTGCCACATCATGTAAGGATCACGGGTGACTGGAGGGGCTATGACTTCCGCAAAGATGGCGATTAAAGCAAAGAATAGAATTATGGCTATACCAGCTGTTGAGAGTGGGCTCTTGCGTATTCTTTTCAAAGTGAACCTGATTTCTTTGATTGCGGGATCCAGCCCAGCTCTAATCTCTTTAAGTCTGCTGTATTTTACACTCATGTTTATCCCAGCCTTATTTGAGGATCAACGTATGCGTACAAAACGTCCACTATGAGATTCGCTACTACGTAGATTATGCCCGAAAAAAGAGCAAAACCCAATACCGCGGGAATATCAGGAACACCGCCTCCTCCTCCCGCAGCCATTGCTGCCCATCTTCCGATCCCATCGATGTTGAAAACGGTTTCTGTTATTGTTACACCAGTTAGCATACCTGCTGTTAGAAGCCCTGCAACAGTCATGACAGGTATTAGGGCATTTCTTCTTGCATGTTTGTTTACAACTTCCTTGTTGCTTAAGCCCTTTGCTTTTGCTGCAATGACGTAACCTTTGCCAAGGGCTTCTAACATGCTTGAACGCATCACTCTTACAATGAGGGCTATTTGGATTGTAACAAGGACTATTGTTGGGAGCACTATGTGCCTCAGTGCATCTATGCTTATCCAAGCCTGGCCATTCAATAATCCGTCAATAACAAGTAGGCCTGTATAAGAAACCCATTTACCTGACAAATAAATGTAATTAAATGTTTGTGTCCCCATTCTTTCGGTTGGGAACCAGCCTAGACCTGCGAAGAATATTGCGATCAGCATTATGCCCAGCCAAAAGCTTGGTAGGGATGCGCCAACTATTGCTAGGGTTCTGGTAACATGGTCAACGATCTTGTCCCGGTGGACGGCGGATTGAATGCCCAGAAATATGCCTACTAATACAGTGATAGGGATAGACCACATGACCAACTCAATTGTGGCGGGTAGTTTTCGGAGAATAGCCGATAGGACGGGTGCTCTTGCTACGTGTGAGAAGCCAAGATTGCCTTGAAGGACTTGTCCCATCCACTCTGTGTATTGTGTTAATACGGATGCATTGAGATGATATTGTGCGATTACTTGCTCAATTTGTTGCATCTGTTTTTCGCTTCTCACGTACATGGTGGCTCTCTGTTCAGGTGTAAACAGTTGTGTAACCGAAAATATGAGTATGGTGACGCCTAATAAGGTCGGAATCATCAGTATAACTCTTCTTCCAATAAAATCCAGTAAACCCATTTCTTCACCTTTCTAAGTTAGAGAGACATCAGACCAATTTATAAATTTGTCGATTTAGGCTTAGTCGTTTTAATTTCATGATATTTTGGTTGTTTGGATTTTAGAATTTGTTGCAATTTTTTTGCGTTTTGATTGTGTGGGAATTTGTGCCATAACGATTACATGGAACTTTATTCCATAACGATTAAATACCAGATTCTTTATATATTAACTTGCTTTATTCGAAAGCAAGTAAAGATAAAAAGGAGAAAGGAAAATGACTAATAAAACAGCTAAAACGCTAAGTCTAAGTCTGATAATTGCTTTAATGTTCAGTGCGCTAATTCCAATAACTCTAGTAAATGCTGCAGGTATACCAAATCCTACTAGCATAACCTATGTGACAATCGGTGGACCCGAAACTGTTGACCCGCATTGGGCTTACGACACTGCCAGCGCAGAGGTTATTCAAAACATCTATGAACCACTATTGATGTACGGCCCTGCAGGAGTTGACCCTGCATTAGGTTACAAGGCGATGGCTGCTGACTGGTGGCCAGGATACGGTGTCGGGGATAACACAATTGTCCCTATAAAGCCTGGATACAACGAAACATACGGAACTGGATGGAAACAAGCTGCAGAAACTTGGCTCTTTAAGATAAGAAAAGGCATGAAATGGCAAGATTGGGCAACATATGGAAATGTGACACCTTATGATGTCGAGTACTCCTTTAAGAGAGGCCTGTTGTTCGATCACACCAATGGTCCAATGTGGATGATCTACGAGCCACTGCTGGACAAGGAATACTCTTATGACTATGACCTTGATGGAGACGGTAACGTGAACGCTACCGAATATGTAGCGTTACGCAATGATATAGATTGGGCTATCAATAGCAACAGCACTCACGTGTGGTTTAACCTTCCAGTCGGCTATGGCCCGTTCCAGCAAGTCTTGGTCATGTCATGGTCATATGTAATGTGCGCGCAATGGTGCAAAGACCAAGGACTATGGAAGGGAAACATCGCGAATTACACCGACTTCAAGAGAACCTGGGACCTACCAGAGCCTGGCCCACTAATGAATCCCGCAAAAGCGATGGGAAGTGGACCATACACACTCACAGCAATGAACGAAGATCCCAACGTTGGCTGGTACGTTCTGACGAAATTCAATGACTACTGGCAAGGGTGGTCCCCCACACCCCACGTAACGCAAGCCACTGTGAAGAACGTCGCCGAATGGGCGAACAGGAAGGCGCAGTTCTTCTCGACAGACCCAACATTGCAGGCGGACTTGTGTGTTGTTCCAAGGTCAAATTGTCCAGAGCTTCACATTGGCGGCAATAAGAATGGCCCGACTTTGCCAGGCATAAAGCTTATTCAGCCAGCTCTTCCAAGCCAGACGATGGATTGTTTCGCCTACAACTTCAACGTTACAGTGGGCAGTCCATACATGCCTAAAGTTGGAGGTGTGAATAAGCCTGAATTGTTCAGCGATAGGAACATGAGACTAGCGCTGTCCTACCTGTTCAACGCAACCCAATACATAAACGATGTGTTTCTAGGAGAAGCCACACAATCAAGTACTTTCATGCCCCCGGGCACTACGTACTATAACTACACAAAGCCTAAGTACGGCCTTAACGTAACGAAGGCTCAAAACTACTTGAATCTAGTGCTGGGTGGCGACGTCATAGCACAAGGACTCACTTTGAAGTTGGCCTATAATATAGGTAACACGGCGAGACAGACACTTTGCACAATGATGGCGTACGGCCTCATAAACTCTATAACGTGGGGACCCCATGCAGATCTTGACATCTCTGCTATTGGAGTTCCGTGGGCTACATACCTTCCTGAATTGAGGGCAAAGAAGCTCTGCATATTCAGCATAGGATGGCTGGCTGACTTCCCAGATGCTCATAACTGGGCATCTCCATTCATGAGTCCTACAGGAACATACTGCTCGCGCCAACGCGTCAAATTCGGTCTAAACCCAACAACGATGAACTGGGCTCCTGACGCCAGTTACGGTGCCCCACCATACACGAACGCCAAAGGAGAATGGGTCACCGCAATCAACAACACATACGTTGCCCACTTGATCTCGTTGGGTGTGCAAGAATCAAACCCTGCTACTAGACAGATGATCTACAATGAATTGCAGGACATCTACTACGCAGACATCGTACAGCTGCCAACTGTTACAGCATTGCGCCGCCACTACGAAAGATCGTGGGTCAACGGATGGGGCGGAACATACAACGAGAACCCAATATGTCCAGGCAACTACTTCTATTACATGTGGAAGGGGACAATACTACCAATCTACGGAGTAGACATGTCAGCCGTAGGCTCGATAACAAACACAACAAAGGTCTACCCGATAATACAAAATTACGAGGGCGAAATGAGAGTGAAGGGCAAGGGCGCAACGATCAACTACACCCTACACGTAACATATGTAGGCCCAATGGAAGGGCCAACCATTTGGGTAGCGATCTACCTTACAAGGCATACTATAAACATAACCTACTACATAATGACAATCATTGTCACGATAGGCCCTGGCGAACATGCAACAATAAATATTACATGGTACGAACCGGAAACCATAACGGTTGAGTTTTGGACGATAGACCTCGAAGTATCTCCAATGGGCACGGCTGGAGGCATAGTGTACGACACGGACCTAACTAACAACCAAGTCAACAGCCCGTACAAAGTTAGAGTAATATCAATGCCAGGCGACATTGAAGGGAACGGCAAAATTGACGAAGACGACTTATGGTACTTCTGTGCAGCATTCATACACTACTACCAAGCTGGCTTTGCGGATCCAAAATGCGACTTTGACGGCAACGAGAAACTAGACGAGGATGATCTGTGGTTCTTCTGTGCAGAATTCCTAAACTACTACAAGTATCCACTGCAGTATCCATAATAAATAGGAGGAAACAAAAATGAAAGGAAAAACTCTATTGTGCCTCGTAATGCTGCTATCAATGGCCTTAACTTTAATGCCCGCATTAGTTGCAGCTGAACCAACGCCATACATGGAAGTCCTATTCCAAGCTACAGGAAATAACTCGCGCGTAATTACGTCCTGTACGCCACCAGTGACAGGAATCAAAGTAGACCTGAAAATACACGATGTAGTTGATATGTGGGGCTGGTCAGCCGTAGTCACATGGAACGGAGCAATCTTAACCTGCACATCAAAGGGACCAGTAGGCCCAGCCAACGCTAATGACACTACAGTGCTAGGAGTCATTCAGAATGGTACGATTCCCAAGTTGGCAGCTTCAACAACAACGGAAGCATCATACAACGGCACAGGAATCAGCTACACCCTAACCTTCACGGCAATAGCCCATGGAATAACCGCAATCAACCTGACCGACGTAAACTGGATCGACCTTGCAACCAAAACTAAACACTGGATTGGCGCAGTTAACGGTACCTTCGAGTGCAGAGCATACGTAGGTCCACCGACACCACCAGTAGCAAGCTTCACACCACTAGAATGCTCACAATTCCGCCTAGACAAGACGACAGGCAACGTGACAGTTGACTTCGACGCCAGTGCCTCAACAGGAAGCTACGACTCATTACCCATGCCAGGCACCAGCAACTCAATCATAGAGTACAGATGGGACTTCAACGGCGACAGCGTAATAGACTACGTATCCTCAGCGATGGTCACTGTTGCTCTATCCGTTACAAACATGTCGGACTACTTCTTTGCAAACGACACCTACTTCATGGGCTGGAGTTGCAACGTCACATGGGACCCAACAAAATGTGACTATATGGGCTCTGCCAAAGGTCCATTCCCAGCCGTAGAGGGTACGCATCTGGAATGGGAAGGTCCTCCAGGCTGTGTAAAGACTTGCGTCTTCGGAACTACAGAACTAGTGAATGTAACGGATCCACGCGTGCAAGGCGGCGGAATAATAGCATACATATACTTCAAGCCAAAGACTGAATGCTATACTTGCGCAGTTACCATTGACAACAGCTTCATCGCCACTTGGAAGTACCAGGGCGGATTCCCGAAGGTTCATAAGACTCCATATACACCTCAATTCGCAGCAGCATACACCTATACAGCACCAGACCCGCATGCATCATGGACATACACCGCAATGAACACAACTATGCCTGTAACCCTTACAGTATACGCACCTGACTGCGACCCATCTGAGACACACCATGACTTCGTGAGCACAGATTCGGTAACGAACGTAATTCACATCCTACCAGCAAGCCTAGGTCCAGACATTGACGTGGGCACTCAAAGGAACGGAATAGGTGATTTTGGGCACTTCTTAAAAGGCTGCGACAAGGACACAGGCGTCGAGTATCCACCGATGGGCACGCCACCGTTCCAGAAGTGGACTGGAATGAGCGACTCATTCGGACCACAGGAACTGGTGACAATCTGCGCAAAGGTAAGCTACAATGACGAACCAGTTGAAAACAAGCTGGTCGCATTCGAAGTATGGGACAACCACAACAATACGGTTGTATACAGAGAAGCTGCAACAGACGAAAACGGTACTGCATGCGTAAGCTTCAGAATTCCATGGATGGGCGCAGGTGCTGAAGGCGAGTTCGGCGCATGGTTGCTCATAGCCACAGTTGACATAGCTGAACATGTTGTCA
>Ga0315296_10002155_pt1 | contig 16921 bp, 17 predicted proteins | sample YL17G14_18_MG_FD_203921 | JGI IMG/M metagenome (GOLD analysis project Ga0315296, IMG submission 203921) | Sediment microbial communities from Yellowstone Lake, YNP, Wyoming, USA - YL17G14_18 | ecosystem: Environmental > Aquatic > Freshwater > Lake > Sediment | place: USA: Wyoming | collected... | reverse complement strand
ACCGACGATGTAGTCAGAGCTGTTTTCGATGCGCTTTGTTGATCCAATCTTCCTATTCTTCTGAGAATTGTTGTCTATCTGGTTCTTGTAGAAGACGAGACCCAGTTCTATTGCCCCCAGCATCCTTTCTGCGTCGCTCAGCTTGCGCTCAGATATGGCATCAAAGAACGCGAGAGTATCTTCTTGGGTCTTCTTCAGAGCAAACATGTCTAGTCTTCATCTTCCTCGCTTACAATGCCTCTTTCAGATATTCTGATTGGCACCTCTCCCTCCGGAAGGAACGGGCTCACTGTGAGACGGGCTATTCGCACATTGTCCTTTCCCTTACGGATAAAGATGCGTGTGTGACTCATGTGACCCAAGATATGTCCTCCAGCGGGTATAACCATTCTAGTAAAGAAGACATCTGGCTGCGCCATTACTTGATTCGTGATCACTGCACAGGCGTTGAATGCTCTAGCTAACCTGAGAAGCTTGTGAAGATGTTTGTTAAGCATTTGTTGCCTTGATACTAACATTTCACGGCCGAGATACTCGCTTCTGAAGTGCGCTGTCAAGCTGTCAATAATGATGAGTCTTATATTGTTTTCTTTTATCACTTCATCACAGTTCTCAAGCAGCATCATCTGGTGGCCGGACGTATACGCTTCGGCGAAAACTATCTTCCTCAAAGCTTCCTCGGGATCAAGACCGAATTGAGGAGCAATTTGAACGATTCTTTCAGTTCGGAATGTGTTCTCAGTATCAATGTAAAGAGCACCCCCGTCAAGCCCCCCTTTTTCCAGCGGAAGCTGGACCGTGACACAGAGCTGTTGACACAACTGGGATTTCCCGGTGCCGAATTCTCCATAAAACTCAGTCAAAGACTGCGTTTCAATACCGCCGCCAAGAAGCCTATCCATAGCGCCGCAGCCTGTTGTTAGTTTCCTGACATTGCTTCTAAGCCTGATAAGCTCATCTCCTCTGACAAAAGTAATAGCTATTGACTTCCGAGCAGCATCTATCACCTTCTCAGCTGTCGGCTCACCAATACCTGCATCTTTGATCTCTTGAACAGTGGCAGTCGCAATAGCTTCAATGGTTCTGAAACCCATTTCGCGAAGCTTTGAAGCTATTGCAGGGCCCACCCCCGGCAGATCCTCTAAGGTCTTATATTTTGCCTTATAATAGTCAAGCTGATCAGAGGTCATTTTTCTACATTCCAAGAAACGGTCTCAGCATTCTTTTTAATCTAACTACCAAAGAACGCACGAATTCTACACGTTCCTCAGATCAAGCCCACTGCGCACTGATTGCTTGATCACTCCCGTCCGCGCGAATCGTCTAAATCCACCTTAACTACAAGGTGGCCTCTATAGCCACAATCTTCACAAACATAGGCAACGGGAAGCATTCCCCAACCCAAGCTGCCTCCAGGATGAATCCTCGATTTTCCGCAACGGGGACACACCATTTTCCCAGCTGCTTCTCGTCTTGATCTTCTCAGCATACTTAGGGTTTCTCTTAGCCTCTGCATCCCTTACTGAACCTCTATGTTATCCTCAGGAAATCCCAAGTTTATTAGGATCTCCCTGACCATTTCTCTGTGATCTCCCTGAAGGAGAATTCTCTGGTCTTTTGCTGTTCCACCGCACGCGCACTTCGCCTTCAGCGTAGTAGCTAGCTGAGTTAGCTTGTTCTTCTTAGAATCAATACCGTCGATAACTGTGTTCTTCTTACCGTATTTCCGAATCTCTAAACGTATCCTTATTCTCTGAGATTCCTTCTCGATCTCTCCACAGACACAAAGGTCCTTAGGCAATCCACAGATAGGACAGATTTCTGCCATTATGGAATCCTTAGTTTCCTCCCGCAGACTGTGTAATTGGTTGGATTATTTAAGTCTTGGGTTCGGGTGTCAAGCTCTTGTAGAACTACTGGAAGTGCCTCTGGAGAAGTGAAAAAGCTTCCAGAGAATCCTTAGAATCAAGCACTATAACTGTATTAGTCGAACATGAGATGAACTCAACAATGTTCACGTTCCTCCCAGCAAGCAACTGAGTTATGAAAGCCACGAACCCCGGTGTTCGCTCAACATCAGATGGACTTGTCAGGATAAGCGCCACAAGATCGCTCGTAACCTCAAAATCCTCTTTTAGCTTACCTAGATCTTTCATCTCCGTTTGATCCACGATATAGACATGGCTGTCCGTCAAATGAGCTGTCACCAAATAGGGAATCGGCAGTTCGGCGTGTGATATTATGACAGCAATCTTGTCTTGTAGCCTAACCTTGGTCTGCTGCAGCAACTTTATGACTTTTTCCTCTTGAAGACCCTTTCTAGATGCGAGATCTTCGCGAGAACGCAGCAGAGCAGCCTTTATTGCCTCATGGCTACCGCTGCCAATCTCTCTCTGCAATGCTCTTGCCAAAGCCGAGTAATTAACTATGTTCAACCTAAGAGCGTCGACCAAGAAAGGGCGCTTCTCAAGAATATCTTTCACAAGTTGCGCGGCCGACGATGTCTCATATGAAACACGATCCCCCATGTTTGTGCAAGATGTGTCGCAAAATATATAAGGCTATTGCATTTCCTATGTTTGAACCTCAAGGAGGATGTCCAAGCTCATGGTTAGAAGCTTGCTAAGCGACTTTGATCTCAGCAACGAACAGATACTGAAGATCCTCGATCTATCAGAAGACATGAAAACAAACCCATCAAACTACAGCAAATCCCTAGAAGGAAAAACGCTAATCATGCTTTTTGAACTCGATTCTCTCCGAACAAGAGTATCTTTCGAGACTGGCATGACTCAATTGGGGGGTCATGCGATCTTCTACGATATTGCTGGAGGCAGCTTCACTCGAGGAGAGACTCTGGTTGACGGCGTGAGAGTTCTCAGCAGATACTGCGACTGCATCATGGCTCGTGTCTCCAAGCAGGAGGATATAGAAAAAATCGCGGCCGCCTCATCAATTCCAGTTATAAATGCCATGACGAGGAAATATCATCCTTGCCAGACCATTGCAGATCTTCTTACGATTAATCAAAACAAAGGCAGACTAGAGGGCTTGAAAATCGCATACGTTGGCGATGGAGGATGCAACACGGCGAACTCAACAATCATAGGATGCAGCAAAGTCGGGATGAATGTCACCATTGTCTGTCCAAAGCAGCCGAAATACAGCCCCGATTCTTCTATTCTGAACAAGGCACGAAAACAAATATCGAGCCAAATCATAATCTCCCACGACCCGGCTGAAGGAGTGAAGGACGCAGACGTTATCTACACTGACACATGGATCAGCGCTGGAATGGAAAAAGAGAAGGAAGAAAGAATCCAGGTCTTTGCGGCGTATCAGGTGAACTCAAACCTTGTGAAGAAGGCAAAGAAAGACTGCATTGTCATGCATTGCCTCCCCGCGCACAGAGGCTATGAGATAACCGACGAGGTCATGGATGCTCCTTATTCAGTAGTCTACGATGAAGCTGAGAACAGAATGCATACAGAGAAAGCGATAGTATACTGGCTACTTCATTGACCGAAGGGCTCCAAAGCAATCCCTGACGCCTCTTTCAATAGTCCGATCGATCAGTATTCGATCCTTTTCCTCACACCCGGTGGGGAGAAACCCTCTTAATCACGTGTGATGAATGACTCAAAGGAGCTCTGGCAGATGTCTCACACATCAGAACTGTTGGATATTGCACGTCTGTCTCTACCTTTTCCTCCTCACGTCATAGTTGGATATAGTAAGGTGCAACAGGTATTCACTAGCGGTGACCTTGCCAGAGTCTGCAACATATCTCCCTCAACTGCCAAGTTCTATTTGAAGAAAATGGTGGGACTCAAGATGGTGACTAAGATACCCAATAAGAAAAAATACCAGAAATATGCAAATGCCAGGATATTCTCAGACTGGCTAAAGGATCTCATCAGGATCGTTATCGTACCTTTGGAGCGCGGGGAGATTGAGCTTCCGAAGCCCAAAGAAAGCAAAAACTGAACCCTTGATTCTATGCCCAAGCACGCATGAACCTTCCTCAAAGTCCTCTTGATCTGATAGCCTCAAAACAAACCGACATACATTCTATTAACATCACACAACGAGAAACACTGTTTTAAGCTCAGTCCTCGAACTAGATGCGACGATGTCTCTTAGAGACCTGGCCAGAAAAGGTAAAACGATTGGTAGGACCTATCGAAGAATGCTTACGGCGAAAGAAGTAAGAAGAATGAGGAAAAGAGGCTATGATGCTGAGCGGGAAGTCGTGCACATGCTGCGAGAGGCGGGGTTCGATGCCATTAGAATACCGGTGAGTGCACCTAGCAATGAACCTCTGCCAGACGTATTCGCAGTAAAGGAAGACAGAATATTTGCGTTTGAAGTCAAGAGCCAGGTGAGCTACGCGTATTTCAAGAAGAAGCAGGTAGACAAACTGCTTCAATTCTTGGATATTCACAGGCTTTATCCACACAGAATACCTGTGCTAGCTGCTAAATTCAAGTGGGGAGGATGGTCACTGCTTATTGCTTCCAAGTCGCAAGACTATTCAATTAAAAGAGGGGAGGGACTAACCTTCGAGGATTTCTTAAGAGAATGCCTGAAATGAGGCGTTTTCTGTATCATCGGATAGATGGACAACTTTTTATGAGGCTGGTTCGAAACCTAGTTGTGAAAGCGAGATGTCGCAGGAATTAAACTATCAACAAGTGCGGAGAACATGCTCAAGAGACTTCGGTTGCAGGACCACAGACGAGTTTCCACCTCTTGAAGGTATAATAGGGCAAGACCGTGCAGTGAAAGCACTTCTTTTCGGACTCAACATCGAAGAGCTTGGCTTCAACATTTACGTTTCAGGATATCCCGGCACGGGAAGAGAGACTGCGTCAGTGAGTTTTTTAGAGGAGATAGCAGCGAAGAAACCCACCCCTTCAGACTGGTGCTATGTCTACAACTTCGATGATTCATATCGCCCAAGAGCCATCGAGCTTCCGTCAGGTAAAGGAAAAGAGTTCAAAGAAGATATGCGAGTCTTCGTAGAGAATGCAAGGAAAGCTTTAACAAGGGCTTTTGAAAGCGATGACTATGAACAAAGAAGGGACGCCATACTTACGAACGTACAGAGCGAGAGAACAGAAGTAACCCAAAAGATCGACTTAGCAGCAACCCAACATGGGTTTCTTCTTCAGAGGACGCAGGTCGGCATTATGATTGTTCCCGTGTACAACGGCAAACCACTAAAAGAAGAGGATTTTGAGAAGCTTCCAGAAGCTAGGAAGAAAGATATACAGGAAAAGAAACATGAGCTTGAAGAGGAGCTAAGGAGCAGTGGTAGGCTCCTCAGGGAGCTGGAAAGAAAGGCGGATTCACAGATCGAGGCCTTGAACCGAGATGTGGCGCTGTATGCGATGGAGAATCTGATTAATGGATTAGTCGAAAAGTACGGTCATCTCGAGAAAGTGAAAGAACACTTGGAGGAAGCCCGCGACGACATTACGAAGAACTTAAGCATTTTCCTTGAGCAACAGGAGGAAAAGCCAAAGGTCCAACTACCCTTTGTGCAACCCACGGCTCAGCAGATGAGACGATATGAAGTGAACTCGGTCGTCGACAATTCGAAGACAAAGGGGGCTCCAGTCATCGTCGAGTTAAATCCTACGTATGCTAATCTCTTCGGAAGCATTGAGAAAGAAGCTCAGTTCGGAGCCCTTGTCACAGATTTCACTCTCATCCGAGGAGGATCTTTGCACAAGACCAACGGAGGCTATCTTGTCATCCAGGCTGAAGACCTCTTAGCAGCTCCCTTGTCATGGGAGACGCTCAAAAGGTCTCTAATGAACGAACGCATATTGGTGGAAGATATTGTTGAAAGACTTGGATTGATGAGTACAAAGTCCCTGAGGCCTGAACCTATACCACTTAAGGTGAAGGTTGTTCTCATTGGAAATCCGATGCTTTATTACGCTTTGTATCAATTGGATCGCGACTTCAATGAACTCTTCAAAGTGAAAGCTGACTTCGATGTTGTAATGGACTGGAACGAAAAGAATCTGAAGGACTATGCGTCTTTTGTGTGCACACTCTCCAGGAAGGAGAAGCTGTTGCCTCTAGATGGTTCGGCCATGGCTGAGATCATTGAATACAGCTCACGCCTTGCCGAAGATCAGACCAAGCTGTCAACACGTTTCTCACAAGTATCAGATCTCATAAGAGAAGCAGGTTTTTATGCCAAGCAGAAAGGCAGGGAATACATTGAAGGGGAGCAAGTACAACAGGCATTGGGGGAAAAGCTCTACAGATCAAATCTAATTCAAGAAAGAATAAAAGAAATGATCGCAAGAGGCCAGCTATTCATCGACACTGATGGAGAAAAAGTGGGCCAGGTCAACGGGCTAGCTGTGGTAGGGCTTGGAGACTTCGAGTTCGGGCAGCCCTCCCGCATTACTGCTACGGTAGCACTAGGGAAGGAAGAGGTCATAGACATAGAACGTGAATCTGAGCTTGGAGGGAAAACACATACAAAGGGAATTCTTATCCTTGGCGGCTATATCTCTGAGAAATATGCCCAGAATGCCCCCCTCAGCCTATCAACTCGGCTTGTATTTGAGCAGAGCTACGGAGGAATTGACGGAGACAGCGCCTCCAGTGCAGAGCTCTACGCCCTTCTATCAGCTATATCGGAGCTGCCCATCAAACAATACTTGGCTGTCACTGGCTCAGTGAACCAAAAGGGCGAAGTCCAGCCTATTGGAGGCGTTAACTACAAGATAGAGGGCTTTTTCGAGGTGTGCAAAGCCAAGGGCTTGACTGGCAAGCAAGGAATCGTAATACCTTACAGCAACATACAGAACCTTATGCTTAAGCAAGAAGTAGTCAACGCCCTGAAGGATGGTCTCTTCCATATCTATGCTGTAAAGACCATAGACGAAGGCATCGAAATACTGACTGGAACAAAAGCAGGTACCAAGAAATCGGACGGGTCATATGACGAAGGCACAGTAAACGACTTGGCCCAGAGAAGACTTCAGAAGATGGCTGCAAAACTCAAAGAGTACTCAACATAGCGAAGGAACAAGCTTGAGCCGCTATTACGATATCATCATTATCGGCGGAGGACCAGCAGGACTAGCAGCATCCGTCTACTGCTCCAGAGCCGGGCTCACAACCCTTCTCTTGGAGAAGCGGCGACTGGGAGGTCGAGCCCTCGATGCACAGATCCTAGAGAACTACCCAGGATTCCCTGAAGGCATTTCAGGGCAAGAACTCATGGCTCGCTTCATTCAGCAGGCAAGGAAATTCGGGACAGAACTGAAAGAAGGAGAGGCCACAGTCTCTGTGATGCTTCAACAGGAAGAAAAGATGGTTCTAACAAGAACCGAGATGTATACAAGCCCGGCAGTCATTGTAGCCACTGGGGTTGACCGAAAAAACCTGGTCATACCAGGAGAAGACAAGTTCAGAGGAAGAGGGGTCAGTACATGTGCGATATGCGACGGACCTCTCTTCAAGAACCGAGAAGTAGCTGTCATCGGTGGTAAGGAAGCTCTCGAAGACGCCCTGAACTTAGTCGGCATATGCAAGAAGGTTCTATTCATCCCTGTTGAGGAAGGCCTCATGCTGCAGGCGCTTAGAGCTGAAGGCATCGAAGTACTACATGACATTCAAGTGAAAAGCATAGAAGGGGACAGCATTGTCAAGGCACTGAAGGTCGCTGAACTCACAACAGGCAGAGAGCTCACGATTCCTTTAGATGGTGTGTTCATAGATCTAGGCGCTACTTTGGACGTGATGAAAGATGCGGGTGTTGAACTCAGCGAAAAAGGCTTCATTGATGTTGATAAGGAGAAAAGAACAAACATTGAGGGAGTTTTCGCAGCTGGAGAGTGCACAGGCACTGGGATGCAGATCATCACATCGGCCGGTGATGGCGCATCAGCAGGCATCACGGCAACGAAATATGTCAGAGCCAAGAAACGTTCTCCCAAAGCATGAGGACTGCAGAACCCGATCGTCTTATCTAGATGGATCATTGCCATAGGCCTGCCATATGAAGTTCTCCAGAGAAACTAGGAATCAATGAGTCACCCTAGAATACCGATCGATAATCTCCCATTTCGCTCCTGAACTATAGATACAGCGACTATGAGCGCAAAACCATATCTTTTTCCAGAGAACAAACATGTTCTCTGTGAACAAGAATTGGCAGCTTATGAAATAGAAGCAATAGACGCCAGAGAGATTCTAGATTCAAGAGGAAACCCAACAATCGAAGTTCAAGTTCGCACAAAGGGTGGCGCATCAGCGAGAGCCTCGGTTCCGAGCGGCAGATCTGTGGGCACATACGAAGCGGTTGAACTCAGGGACGGAGGAGAACGGTATCACGGTATGGGCGTACTCAAGGCAGTTGCCAATGTCAAAAAGATAATCCAAAGAAAGTTGAAAGGAGCTGATGTCAGGAACCAGGAATCAATAGACGAGGTAATGCTTCAAACAGATGGCACAGACAACAAATCAGTTCTGGGCTCAAATGCGATATTGGGTGTATCAATCGCATGTGCAAAAGCGGCCTCTATGGCAGAGGAAAAGCCCTTCTATGCCTACATAGGTGGAGTGGATGCAAGACTTCTCCCAGTCCCTTTCATGAACATAATCAATGGCGGCAAGCACGCCGGGAATCCTTTGGATTTCCAGGAACACATGCTGATACCGCTAGGCGCCAAGAGCTTTTCAGAAAGCCTCCGAATAGGAGCAGAGGTCTATCAAGAGCTTCGGTCAATTCTTGAGAAAACATATGGCCGTAATGCTGTCAATGTGGGGGACGAAGGGGGCTTTACACCTCCGATCAGAGAGTCCTCAGAAGCATTCAGTATGATCATGAAGGCGGTGGAAGCTGCAGGATATACAAAAGAATGCTTTCTAGGCCTTGACGTAGCCGCTTCCTCGTTATGCAAAGGGAAAAACAAGTACTCTATCGGGGGAAAACTGCTTAGCAAAGAAGAGCTGATTCGGAGATGCGAGAGCCTTTCTAACGAATTTCCAGTGATCTCCATCGAGGATCCCTTGGAGGAAGATGATTTCGAAGGATTCGCTCATATGACAAAAGAGATGGGTATTCAGATAGTTGGAGACGACATTTTCGCAACCAACATCAAAAGACTGAAGATAGGTATCGAAAAAAGAGCGGCGAACTCGTTGCTGTGGAAAGTAAATCAGGTCGGTACACTTACAGAAGCGCTAAGGACGGCGGATATGGCCAAGAGGAACGGGTATTCTGTTCAAGTCTCTCATAGATCTGGGGATACTGAGGACACTTTTGTGGCTGATCTTTCAGTGTCAATCTCAGCAGGGCAAATCAAAACCGGCGCACCTTGCAGAGGCGAGAGAACGGCCAAATACAATAGGCTCCTACAGATAGAGGAAGAGCTAGGCAGTCGAGCAGTGTTTTCAAACAAACTCAGCTACACAAAAGCCCGTTAATGAGCAAATATCGTATATCTGAGTCATGCCACTATCAACTTCAGGGGATGTTTGAAATTGAAAAATGAGTTGAAGAAGAAACTGAAATCGGGGAAAAGGACTCTAGGAGTCTGGATCACGGTTGAAAGTCCAATCGTCTCAGAGTTACTGTCAGGCCTTGGCTTCGATTGGTTCGTGTTCGATCTTGAACATAGCCCTTTGGAGATTCTGCTCGCTCAGACCTTGATGCAAGCAACAAAAGGATCAACAACTCCCATCGTCCGGGTTGCGTGGAATGACCCTGTTCAAGTGAAACGAGCACTTGACATAGGAGCTTACGGAGTTGTTATCCCTTGGGTGAACAACAAGGAGGATGCCAAGAAGGCTGTTGAGGCCTGTAGATATCCACCCCAGGGAATCAGAGGATGCGGCCCTCGTAGATGCTCCTTATTCGACCCTGAGTACCTAAAAACGGCGAATGAGGAGATTCTTGTCATAGCTCAGATAGAGACAAGAGAAGCCGTTCAGAATCTTGAAGAAATCTGCTCGGTAGAAGGAATCGATGTTCTATTCGTAGGTCCGTCCGACCTTTCAGCATCCTACGGATACATCGGCAAACCAGAGGTCCTTGATGTCCAGAAAGCAATTGCCCGAGTGCTAGAAGTTGCGAAGAACAACGGTCTAGCAGCAGGAATCTATACTGGAGGAGGCAAAACGCTAGTCGATCGATGCAAGGAAGGATTCCAGTTCATCGCAGTCGGTGGAGACTTGGCTCTCCTCAGGCGCGGAGCTGAGGAAACTCTAAATCCTCTCAGAACCTTGATCGCCTAGCCGCACCGGGAGCGTCGATACAGAAAGGTTACTCATATTCTATGGTTGCTGGGGGCTTTGGCGTAATATCAAAATAGACCCCGGCCACTTTCGGGCATGCCTTAAGAATCTTGTCGGATACCTCCAGTAGAACGCTCCAAGGGACTTCTGCAACTTCAGCAGTCATGAAGTCCCTAGTCTTTACTGCTCGAAGGGCTATCAGGTAATTGCCAGATTCCCTACTCTTGATGTGGAACAGGCTATGAGTGAGTTCTGGGCGATGACTCTGTATTGTGCTCTGAACTCGCCGAAGTAGGTCATGTTCAATTTCTGTGACGCCGCCTTCCCTTTCTGCTGGTGTTATGACTGATATATTCCCGTATACTCTATTCTTCCCAGCCATGCCAGTGCCTTTCTGGTGCAAGAATTGCATCCGTAACTCCAGACTTCTATGCCCCTGGATGGATGCAATAGTAGTTCTCACCGTCTGGTCCGCCTTGTGTTTGAAGTCGTTCTCAAGTATGGCTGCAAGATACTGGTCTGCTCCAACATCTTTAAGGTCCTCTTCAACGATGGCTGTGGCTTTCTTGACCTCGTCAAGCTTCTCTTCGTTGATCTCGCCGACAACTCTAATAGAGAGACCCGGACCCGGGAAAGGTTGTCTCTCAGAAATTTCTTCGGGTATGCCCAGTAAACGGGAGACTTCTCTGACTTGGAACTTGTACAGAGAAACCAAAGGCTCAACAACTTCAAAGCCAAACCGATCTAAAGGGTTTATCCCGATCTGCTCTAGGACATTATGCTGTGTTTTCACTCCCTGCGCGGTTTCGAGCACATCCGCCTTTATAGTTCCCTGAACAAGGTATTTGCATTTCTCTCTCCTCACTGCTTCACTCAGTACGTTGTAAAAGGTGTCTCTGAATGCTTTTCTCTTTTCCTCAGCATCCTTAAGTCCCATAAGAGACCCCATGAATCTTTTCTTCTCATCTAGCACCTTGACAGGAAGACTCAGAGGAGGCGACGAGAGAATCTGCTTGACCCTCTTTGTTTCACCTATTCTCATGAAGTTATCATCTATGAAGAAGCAGACAAGGTTAGCTCCGATGGCCTTATGTGTTAAGACCGCAGATGTTGTGCTGTCAACTCCTCCCGATACAGCTACTAAGGCTTTGGCAGGTCCTATGATTCTCTTTATCCCCTTGATCTTTTCCTGCAAGAAAGCCTTAGCATCAAAGATCTCGGACATCTGCATCGCCTAGGACAGCCCATTGCATGAGCGCAAAGTATCAGGCAACTCCTGGGATGGTTTGACCTTCCTCAATAAGAGGCTTGGCCATCTCCCAAGCATCCTCGCCATTCATGTAATATCCTGACATTCTCCTTGTGCTCCTGAAACCCAGTTTACTATAAAGGTTAATAGCAGGATCATTTGATACCCTCACTTCCAAGAAGCACTCGGTTGCCTCGTACTCCTCAGCTGCATTCTTGAGAGCTTGGAAAACGAGATCTGTTGCCAACCCCCTCCGCCGATAAGGATGCACTACTGCTATTGAGACAATATGGCACAGCTTGGCAAGATGTAGACTCTTCAGTTTTGAGAAGGTTCTTTCAATGCGGCACATTATGTAGCCTTGAACGGAATTATCAGCCACAGCTACCAAGAAGGTCTTCGGAAATCTTGCAAATAGGTCGAGATAAAAGTAAGTGCTGTAGTTCTCCGGGAGGCATGTTACATTTATCTCCATGACTCTGTCTAGGTCTTCTCGTCTGAAGACTCGGATCTCAAAGCTCTTTGAACCCAGATGTGACACCTTCTGACTTTGCTTTTTACACATTGGATTGCGTCACTATAAAAACCTAACAGTCAGCCGATCCGCTCAGTCAAAGGCCAATAGGGAGGTTAAAATAGTGGTCTCGACAGATCATGGTCAAAAAGGTGAAGTCGTTTTGGAAGGTGCTCCCCCATACATTCTGGATCCTGAACTTGAACGCGCAATAGAATCAGAGTTCACAGTGGAAGACAGATACATAGAGTATGAAACGTTTGCTTTCATAGTTTCTCCAAGGCAGAGAAGCTATGAGCCCTATGCTGTGAAAGAATCCTTCCAAAGAATAGTCAAAGTTTTCAGGGCGAAGGACTATCTGCCTTTCCTCCGAAGAGAGAAAGGGCGCCTTATGATAAGAGTATTCAAAAAGAGTCCTAGGGGAAAAACGAGTTACAGGCTGAACCTCCTCCTTTTGGCGCTGACCATTTGCACGGTCTCCTATGACGGATACCTCAGAAGCAACATACCCATTCTTACCAAGGAACTGATGCCAGGGACCCCCGTATATGTGAACGCATTGCTTTTTCTTGCAAGCATCCTAGGCATCTTTGGATTGCATGAGCTTTCACACAAGTTCTCGTCAACCCTAAGAGGCTCTGAGGCTTCCATGCCTTATTTCATCCCTGCTCCACCCGGCATGGGAGGGACCTTTGGCGCTGTCATCACGCAGAAGGAGCCTCCAGCAAACCGCGATGCTCTGTTTGACGTAGGTCTGAGTGGTCCTCTTGCTGGGTTTCTGGCCACGATCATAGTATCAATCATAGGAATCTCAATCTCTTTCACCGTGCCTGTCAGCAAGTTCGCTGAGTGGAGAATAAAGTATCCAGAAGTGGATTTCGTGGGAATACCCAGCCCCCCTCTGATCGAGTTTCTCATATTGCTCATAAAGCCCACCCCTCCAGGCTACAGCCTCATTTTCCATCCTGTTGCCTTTGCGGCTTGGGTAGGATGCCTCATAACCTTCCTGAACCTTATTCCTTCTTGGCAGTTAGATGGCGGTCATGTCGTCAAAGCACTCCTAGGAGAAAGATTGCACAGAATCCTCAGTGTTATAGGCCTAGCTGTGATGTTTCTGTTGGGCTACTATACTATGGCCATCCTTCTAGCCCTCCTCATGTTCAGAACAAGAGCCGAGACGACATTGCTCGATGATGTTTCTCCATTAAGTCTAGGAAGAAAAATAATGTCAATGCTCTACGTAGCCATGATTGGTCTGACCCTAGTCATTCTGAACCCCATAGCACTCTAAGCTTCAGAAATAGGAAGAATCGACGAACCGTCAGGTGCTACAACAACCTTAGTTGTGCCTGTGAAATCACTCGCCGCAGAGCTCAAAGCATCATTCGCTGTCCTGCCCGTCTTGAAACCCAAGGACCGAACCAAGTAGTCTGGAAGTACGGAGATAAGCGTTAGCTTTCGGCCTTCAATGGCAGCTCTCAAACGCAATGCCAGTTCACCTCCCAAAGACCATTGCTCTGCCAAACCTTTTTCCATGCTTTTCAGATCCCTGTGCTGTCTCATGTAGCTGTAGAACATCGGATCACCCAGGCCCTCTGAACACTCAGCTATCATGAAAATCTGTCCTTCGGGTTGGCAGAAATGTGCAAGGTTGCATACTGCAATGCTTGCACGAGACAAGGTCCGGTCATATGGATAGCCACCTGAGCTGACCATCGCAATGTCTGCTTGTCTGCTCATAGGAACCCCAAAGGTGTGCTCTGCAACACTCAGCGCCATCCTTTGGGAGGCCTCAGGATTCCCGGAGAAAGCTCTTACGGGCCTGCCAGCAGGATCAGAAACAATGCTGATGGCGAAATCAAGTTTCAATAGCTGAGAAACCTCTTTCGATTCTTGGGACAACGGTTCAACTTGAGGCGAAGTGGGCTTCTGCTTCCGGTTCAAAGTATTTCTCATGCTTGATGCAATACTACTCAGACTTGACAATCCCGGGAACACGACAGAGTTGAATCCGCTGTAACCTGTGAGTAGGTCTGGCTTGACTTCGCTAATGACGACTCTGATATCCGCTTCTACAAAATCTCTATTCAGAAGAATAGAAGTACCAGCTGTGGTACGGCCTATTTCTTTCATGTTCTCATTTCTCCATGTATGCTCGAGTATGCGGATTTTGAAGTCGCCAAATGGCTTGAGCTGATCCCATAGGTTGGTCCTGATGCTTCCAGCAGTCCCAGGGGAAATGATAAGGGCAATGTCTTCTGGAGGGATCTGGGCTTCGAAAAGCTCCCTCAGTACTCTTTCCACAACGAACCCAGCGTGGCTGGAAGGCAGATCCCCCTCTAGCGAGACTGCTACCATCTTACCCTTTGTGGCCATATCCCGGAGTCTTAGGCACTCGACGGGAGTCTGAATAGATTCTAAAAGGAGTTTCTCAGGATCCCTGCTTACGTCTGCTTGAATGACCGGAAGATCTAGCAAGTTCTTCATGGGAACCGACACATGAACCTCAGTCTTGCCGTATGGCAGCCAGCACTCGACCATCTCAGCTAAGCTCTCTTCTCACCCTTCTTATTTCCTTAGCGGAACTAGAAGGACAGATGATCAATGCTAAAGATTATTAGTTGCTCTGCACAGCAAAGAACTGGGTGTAGACATTGGACTGGAGAGACGAAAAGGAAACTCTGAAAGAAGAACTCTGCAGGATTCTCGTTAGAATAGGAGCCCTCAAATTCGGGACGTTCACTCTCTCCACAGGACATCTGAGCCCATACTATATCGACCTCAGGCTCATACCTAGCTTCCCAGACGTTTTCGTGAGGATCTGTTCTATCTATGTCAGAATGATTGAGGAAGAAATAAGCATAGACTCCTTTGACAGAATTGCAGGCATTCCGATAAGCGCAATCCCGTATGCTTCAAACATCAGCCTCAGTGTCCGAAAGCCACTGGTTCTTGTGAGAAAAGAACCGACAGACGGCAGACACAGAAGCGTCGAAGGTATATTGAAGCCGGGCGACCGTGTTCTGCCAATCGACGACGTAATCACTACAGGTGATAACCTCAGCAACACAGCAAAGGTTCTGAGACATGAGGGAGCGCTTGTTGAGAAAGCCCTTGTATTGGTTGACAGAGAGGAAAAAGGCATAGAGAAACTAAGAGATGAAGGCGTAAACGTGTACAGCCTACTGACAGTCTCCGAGGCGGCGAGGATACTGTCCCGACTGAGCATCCTCTCAAAAGACGAGTACAGAGCAATACTACTTCAGATAAGAAAGTAGTGAATAGCCGCATCCCCCTAGAAGAATGTGCAGCACCTGGTGATCTCCTGAGACCCGTGCGAGACCGTCAGTAGAAAACACGACCCAGTCATTTGGTAACTAGGTCATACGATCGATTCAAGAGAGAACAGACAGCAACAAAACCCCCGTGTCACAGCCTTCCTCACTGAGAGCCAGACTGATATCTTCTCAAAGCCTTCCTGTATGAGACCATGATATTTGCACTTCCATCGGTGATCAAAGGTTCATCATGCCCAGCTAGCACAGAATCTACCTTCAGCTCGGTCAACCGCTTCAACGAACTAACCATTTCTCTAAGACTTCCGCTTTCACCATAATAGGCTCCATAAAGACCACTTGGGAATACAGTGTCACCTGAGAATAGGATCTGCTTCTCTCTTGCATACAGGCAAATCCCACCTGGAGTATGCCCGGGAGTATGAACGACCTCAAGTGGGAAAAGTTCCGTCTCGACTATATCTCCATCTTCAACTTTGACCATCTTCGGCCCAAGATACCCCGCAATGTACATGGCGTCTAGGGGATGCAGATAGACTTTGGGCGAAGCCTCTTCAAGAATCTCGAAGAGACCTCCAACATGGTCATGGTGAGCGTGAGTGATTATGACTTTGGCGATATTCTTGGGACTTATGCGCAGAGCATGGAGCCCAGGGATAAGGGAATTAGGTCCACTTCCAACTCCTGTGTCAATGAGTGTAGGTTTCTGAAGTCCCAGAACATAAACATTGGATGTCAGCCCTAAGCCCTGTATTAGGTATATTCCTCTGAGTCGCTCGATGTTTCCTCCTAGGTCTTTCGTCATCAACTAAATCTCAAGAGGTTTCACAGGTCGACTTAAAAAACCTTGTTCACAACAACTAGCCACAGGCGATGACTCTAACAACGATTTTTCTATCAATATGTTCCTCAGGCTCCTCCACTGACTTCTTTTGCTCTGCACTGGCGCCTTGTTCTTTGTCACCGGGGCAGTTGTGCTTCTCTGGCAGCCGATGCTCGGCACAGAAGTATCCGCCGCATCTGTTGCACCTGAAAGGCATATAAACGGGACTCAGGCAGTAGTAACAAAAGGAGTTTGCAGGACCTACTATCTCCACTCTTTCAGGAGGCATATCGGTTCTAGCCACCAAGGCATAGAGCTTGGCAGCAAGATGCTTCACGACTTGATCACAGACATCAGGTGGGATGGACCTATTAGGAAGAAGAAAAAGGATTTCATCCCCCTTGACTCTTATGTGGACTTCAACACTGTGATTGCCTTCTCTTATATGCCCTCTCCACACACCCTCGCTGATCTCTCGAAGCCCGAATTCTCCTATCAGGACATCATGAAGCATCTTCAAACTCAGGCCAGCAAGAAGTAGGGAAAATAACATTCCAGACATGGCAATCGACCCTTCTTGGAAGTTACACTACACCTACAGTTATGCTCATGGCAAGCATCAGGAAACGTCACCTTTAAACTCTTCGAAAGTTGATAGCGTAGAGACTAGAGAATTTCGAAAAACCTCGGGTTTTATGCTGATCCCCCTAGTTAAGCTTAAAGATCAGGAAGACGAGGAGTATCCATGAACTCCTTCGACTCCTACC
>Ga0315296_10002154_pt1 | contig 16923 bp, 14 predicted proteins | sample YL17G14_18_MG_FD_203921 | JGI IMG/M metagenome (GOLD analysis project Ga0315296, IMG submission 203921) | Sediment microbial communities from Yellowstone Lake, YNP, Wyoming, USA - YL17G14_18 | ecosystem: Environmental > Aquatic > Freshwater > Lake > Sediment | place: USA: Wyoming | collected... | reverse complement strand
GAGAACCACGTTCATCATTACTCACCGTCTGCCCATTATACAGAACGCCGACATTATACTTATGCTCCAGGATGGGGAACTGGTGGAGAAGGGCACCCATAAGGAGCTGATTGCCAGGGGCGGCGTTTATAGAGACATTTACGAATCGCAACTCATGATAAATCAGGCGTCGGGAGAAGGTAAGGTAGAGGAGTAAATATGTTTCACGGAGGTGGGCCAGGCTACCACCAGCACCAACAGGGTAGCCGTTTCGATGCTGACGATGTCCTGGGCAAGGTATACGACAGCCGGGTTATAGGGCGGCTGCCCGGGTATCTGGCGCCCGTTAAAGGTTGGATTAGCCTGGGGGCAGGCGGCATGTTAATCCGCACGCTGGCTACCCTGGCTGCACCCTACCTGGTGGGTATCGCCACGGACCGTATCATTGGCAGGGACCTGAGCGGACTCGGTATTATCGTCATTATATACGTGGCGATTTCGCTGGCAACCTGGGGCGGGCAGTACCTGGAAAATATGTACCTGGCTTACGCCGGCCAGTCCATTATCTTCAGGATGCGCACCGAGATGTTCGACCACCTGCAACGGCTTTCCTTGAGTTTCTTCGACCGCCACAAGGTTGGCAAGCTCATGTCCCGGGTGCAGAACGACGTGTCACAAATACAGGAACTCGTCACCCAGGGTATTTTAACTCTTCTCACCAGTTTACTGACGCTGGTGGGCATCGCCATTATCATGATTACGATGAACTGGCGGCTGGCTTTATACACACTGGCTGTCATACCCTTCATGGTCATTATGACCGTCGTCTGGCAGAAGTACGCCCGCCAGGCGTTTATCAGGGTGCGGCGGGCTATCGCCACGGTCAACTCCCAGCTCCAGGAAGATATGTCTGGGGTTAGGGTCGTCCAGAGCCTTTCGCGCGAAGAGGAAAACATGGAGCAGTTTGACGAGGTGAATAAGGCTCACCTTGACGCCAATGTTACCGCCGTGAAGTGGGAGGCTCTGATGATGCCCATGGTAAATATCATCACGGGCGTCTCCTTTGCCATTGTCATCATCGTGGGTGGTTTCCAGGTGCTGGATGGCGTCATGAGTATCGGCGTTCTCATGAGCTTTTTACTTTACGTCCAGCGTTTCTTCGACCCCGTTCTGGAGCTTTCCATGCAGTATACGGAGCTCCAGCGGGCGATGGCTTCCGGGGCGCGTATTTTCGAGTTGCTCGATGTTGCGCCGGATATTCAGGACCAAGCCGGTGCCATCGAGTTGCCTCCGGCTAAGGGTGAGATTAACTTCCAGCACGTGAGCTTCGGCTATGAGCCCAATAAAGATGTTCTTCACGATATTAACCTGACCGTCAGACCCGGGGAGACAGTGGCCATAGCGGGGCAGACAGGGTCGGGGAAAAGCAGCCTGGTAAGCCTCACTGCACGCTTCTACGAGGTGGAAAAGGGTGCGGTGACCGTGGATGGCTATGACGTGCGTTCCGTGACCCAGCAGTCATTGAGGAAGCAGATTGGTATTGTGCCCCAGGACCCCATCCTCTTTTCTGGCAGTATCGAGGAGAATATACGGTACGGGAAACTCGATGCCAGCCGTGAAAAGGTTATCGAAGTTGCTAAAATGGTCGGTGCGCATAATTTCATCAGCCGACTGGAAAAGGGCTACGATACTGCGGTAGGGCAGAGGGGGGTCAATCTCAGCGCCGGCCAGCGCCAGCTTATCTGCCTGGCACGGGCCATACTGGCCGACCCGCGTATCCTGATACTTGATGAAGCCACCTCCAGCGTGGATACGAATACGGAGCGTATTATGCAGAGGGCATTGCGCAAACTGACCAGAGGGCGCACCTGCCTTACCATCGCTCACCGGCTTTCCACGGTGACCGGCGCCGACCGCATAATCGTCCTGGAGCAGGGCAGAATCGCCGAGGAAGGCTCTCACAAGGAACTCATGGCCAGGCAGGGACTGTACTATAAGATGTATCAGACGCTAAGCTCACCGGAGCTGGTAGCTTAGATTTCTTAACAAAAAGTCTCACTTACCCCCTTTGAATTATATTTTCTTGAGGAATCTGAATAAATATACCATTCCGTCGAAAGACGGAATCCAGGTTGACCCGGTGAGTATCTATTACGTCTATTTATTAACAAGTAAACGTAACGGGACGCTGTATGTAGGCGTTACTAATGACCTGATATGCCGGGTCTATGAGCATAAAAACGACTTTGTCAAGGGGTTCACCAGCAAATACGGTGTTCACAGGCTGGTATATTTTGAGCAGTGTGAGAATTACGAGTCTGCAGTTCAAAGGGAGAAGCAAATAAAGGAATGGAAAAGGAAGTGGAAGCTGGAACTGATAGAAAAGGTGAATCCTGAGTGGAAAGACTTATACGAGGAGTTCGTGTCTCCTATTTAATGCGATATTTCTGGATTCCGATTTTCATCGGAATGGTAATGCTGGGTGGGGGGGATTTTTCGGTACACTAAAAGACTCTGCCGAAGCTTTGTCGGCAAATTCCACCCAGTTCGTGTTTTTGTCGTCCTTTATCGGTGGGCTGCTGATATATATAACACATTTCTTTTCTGTCATTTTTAACCTCGTCATCGAAAAAACGCAACAATTATCATCACCATATTCAATTCTTCGTGATGACATTGACCTGACACTGGGCCGATGGTACAATGTGCAATTGAGAAAATATTTGTGTTTGAAGGGAATGTAAAATGATTGGTGGATACATGGGGAAACTGCTGTGGGTAGACCTCTCCACAGGGAAGATTAAAGATGAAACTCCTGATGAAAGCCTCTATCGGAACTATATCGGGGGTTACGGCATCGGGTCGAGAATTCTTTACGACCGTATGAAGGCCGGTTTAGACCCGCTCGGTCCGGAAAACATTCTTGGCATGATTACCGGCCCGCTCACCGGCACTCCCGCCATCGGAGGTGCCCGCTATCAGGCAGTTGCCAAATCACCGCTTACCGGCGGGTGGGGAGATGCCAATTCCGGAGGTCACTTCGGTCCTCATCTTAAGTTTGCCGGGTATGACGGAGTGTTCTTCACCGGTATTTCCGAAAAACCGGTTTACCTGCTTATTGATAATGGTAAAGCCGAATTAAAAGATGCTTCTCACCTCTGGGGTAGGGACACCTATGAGACCGAGGAAAAGCTGCAGGCCGAACACGGGAATACCTCACGGGTAATCTGCATCGGCCCGGCCGGGGAGAAGCTATCGCTCGTTGCCAGTATTATTACCCATAAGGGAGACGCCGCCGCACGGGGCGGCCTGGGGGCCGTGATGGGTTCCAAGAAGCTTAAGGCTGTGGTTGCTAAAGGAGTAAAAAAAGTACCCATCGCTGATACAGAAACGGCTAACAGGCTAAGACAGGAACACATCGAGGATTTAAAAGAATTTATTAAGCACTTTCACAAGTACGGCACCGGTGGGCACGGTGATATGTCCGCCCACAGCGGCGATTCGCCGGTGAAAAACTGGGGAGGCGTTGGGGTTATCGATACGCCTGATGTCTCCGGTCTCCACAAGGATGTGGTCATATCCAACCTTGATAAGAGAATCGGGTGCTGGGGTTGTCCGGCTGCCTGTAAAGGCAGTTTGAAAAAGGGTATCGAATACCCGTACCCGGCCGGAAATCACCGGCTGGAGTATGAGACCATCGGCGCCTTGGGAGTAAACTGCGCTAACACCAATGTAGAGTCCATCAATATGGCGAGTCACCTCTGCAACGCTTACGGGATGGATACCATCTCCGCCGGTACTATCATCGCCTTTGCCATGGAATGCTATGAGAATGGCATTATTACCAAGAAGGATACGGGCGGCATTGAGCTGAACTGGGGCAATCATCGGGCGCTCGTCGCTATGACGGAAAAGCTGGTAAAGCGTGAGGGCTTCGGCGATGTTCTGGCTGATGGTGTCATGAGGGCTGCCCAGAGAATCGGCAAAGGCTCCGAGCAGTATGCGGTACACGCCGGCGGCCAGGAGCTGGGCATGCACGACCCGCGGGTGCTGGGTCACCAGTTTGCCGGCATGCCCTCGGCGGCCATGTACTGGATGAATTCCACCCCGGGCCGCCATACCCAGGCTTTTGGTAAAAACAGTTTTATCAGTCACCTCAATAATGCCATGGGCACCTGTATGATATTATTCCAGTGGCGGTCTGCCCGCGGTCCGTATACTCAAAGAATGATGAAGGCTGTGACCGGTCTGGACCGTTCCATGGAGGAACTGCTTCAGTGCGGCGAGAGGATTGGTGTTATGAGACACCTTTTCAATCTTCGTGAAGGCCTTAATCCTCTGCAACACTTCATACATGGCAGAATAATCGGTCGGCCGCCCTTGAAGGAGGGTCCCCTCGCCGGCGTTACCTCGGACCTCGAGGCGGAAGCATGGTGGCACCTTGGTGCCCTCGATTGGGACCGGATAACGACCAAGCCGAGCAGAAATAAGCTGCTGGAACTCGGACTGGATGATATTGCCGCGGAGCTCTGGCCGCCGGACAAAATGCCCAGAATGGGGCCTGGAGGTCCTGGAGGGCCTCGATAGCAGTTTGAACAAAAATGAGGGAATCGCACTATGTTTAAATGTATAATACCGATGTATGGCCTCCCGCGCGAGATAACGGAGCTGCGGGAGGTTGAGGTTGAGTTGAAGGATGGCGCCAGCATGTCGGAAGTCATAGCCGCACTCAGAGAAAAAGTCCCATCGCTGGAGGGGCCGGTAATTCGTACCGGGGAAGACCAATTAGTTGAACAGTATAAATTCAACATCAACGGACATTTCTACTTTGCCGGCATGGACTTCCAGCTTCACAAGGGTGACCGTATCGCTTTGCTGGTGCCCATGACCGGTGGATGAAAAGCTAAAGGCTGGCGGGCAAAAAATAATAACCCTAAGCCTGTACTGATAACCTGGTAACATTATGGACTGACCGGAAAAAATTAATGGAGCTGCCGCCAGCCAGAAGAGAATATATGAATAATTTGACTTGACAAGCTTGAAATAGCGATGTATATTTTTGTCAACTAAGGATTTTTTAAATAGACTGAACAACTACACAGAAAAGGGGGATAATAGGAGTTTTTAAATGACGGCCAATTTTACTTTTTATCGGTTTTTACAGGTTGTTCAGGTAAAGGGGGTGATATATGATTGGGTAAGGAGTCTAAATGGAGTATTCAGACTATATTAAAGGAGGCATGATAACACTGTGAAGAAATTCTTACTACTTACTCTGTCAATTGTATTAATAGCCGGTATGGCTCTGGTGAGCTGTGCCAAGGAAGAGGCTCCCGCACCGGCACCTGCTCCTGCCCCGGCACCAGCCAAACCGGCGCCAGCAGCCCCGGCACCGGCAGCCCCAGCCCCGGCACCAGCCGCACCAGCCCCTGCGCCTGCACCCTCGGCCCCGACACCGACTGACGCCCGGTTGCCTAACATCGGCGATTTAGCCAAGCCGACAGGCGGTAAAGAAGGCGGGCGTCTCCAGTTGCAGGGAGGGCTCAATGTTAACAACATCGGTGACCCCACCGGCACCGCCGGCCCCAGTGACGCTGGCTACTCCTTCCCGGTTGTCGAGCCCCTGGTCAGAATCGATAAAAACAACAACATACAACCCTGGCTGGCAGAAGAAATTATTCCGGCCGCAGATGGCTCATCGCTCACCCTGAAACTGCGCAAGGGCATCAGCTTCACCGACGGTACGCCCTTCAATGCCGAGGCCGCCAAGTATAACATCGATAACGGCATCAACAGCAAGCTGTGGCCTAACATGAGAAAAGTCAAAGAGTGCGTCATCGTCGATCCTTATACCATCAGATTGGACTTCGTAAACGGCAAATGGGACTGGACCGCGGTCAAGAGTCTTGCCGGGTTCTGGAGTGTCATGATGTTCTCCCCGACCTTTCTCAAGACCCAAACCGCCGAATACAAAATGACCCACGTGGTCGGCACCGGCCCCTTCATCCTCAAACAGTACGCCCGCGACCAGAAACTTGTCTATGACCGCAATGATAACTACTGGAGAGGCAAGCCTTACCTTAATGGCATTGACTGGCACATTATTCCTCAAACGGAGGTTGCCCTCCTGTCATATAAAGCCGGAGAACTGCACACCATCGGCGTTCAGGCAAAGGATGCCGGGGGCCTTCTTAAAGGGGGTTTTGAAATCACCAAAACCACCGATATGGTTTTCAACATGTGCATATTGCCTTCAAGTGCAACTCCAAGCTCTCCCCTTGCCGATATCAGGGTCCGCCGCGCGGTCGAGTATGCTATTGATAAGCAGGAGCTGGTCGATGCGCTTACCTATGGCTACGGTGCAGCCACCAACCAGGAATTCTGTGTTCCGCCATATATGAATACAAATACCGTTGGCTATCCGTATAATTTAGCCAAGGCCAAGCAGCTCCTTACTGAAGCCGGTTATCCTAACGGCCTTAAGATTACGGCGTATCAGGTAGATGTCATGCCTGATGACCTCGGGCTAGCGTTGCAGGGCCAGCTCAAGAAAGCCGGTATCGACTTTAAGATTGAGAAGGTCGGTTATATCAAATTTGTAATGATGATCCAGGGCGGTGAAGGCTGGGAAGGGTATGTGTTCTCCTACGGTTTCCCGGGCACCACGGTTGACCCGGCCGCCACTCTTGGGAACGGCCCGCTCAATGCTGTTAGGGGACCGGATGGCAAATGGACGCGTACCACCTGGCTCAGTTGCGACCAGCCCACGGAACTCAGCGATCTGTTTGAGAAGTCAAACTCAGAAAGGGATAGTGCCAAGAGGACAGCAATAATCCAGGAAATCTCCAAGAAAATGACTGATGATTACTGCATGTGGACCTTCATGTACTATAATCCTGGTCTCACCTCGAAATCTCCTAAACTCAAAGGCGATACTATCGGACAGTATAAAGAGTTCTATGCGTATGCTTTCGCCTGGTTAGAGAAGTAAGACCTTCAGATAAAGCGGCCGAATGGGCCGAAGATAGGAGATGCGGGTCGTGGTAAGAACCACGACCCGCATTGTTTTTAGCTCTGTCCGAAAATGTCATTCTGAAGGAGTCCCGACATAATCGGGACGGCTGAAGAATCCGTTGTCCACATCAAAGGATGCGAATTCTTCCCCCGATTACATCGGGGTCAGAATGACACCGGTCAGTGAGTTCACGGAGCGTTAGAAACGCCACGTTAGAACATGATGATATTACGCAGCACCGCCCCACCCTCAAGTGACTTTATCGCGTCGTTAATCTTTTCCAGGGGAAAGTGGCCGGCGATGAGCTCGTCCAGTTTTAATTGCCCAGCCCTGTAAAGCTCGGCATAGCGGGCAACATCTATATCCAGACGGGTCGAGCCCATCATGGAACCAGTGAGGATTTTCTCACTGCCGATGAATTCCCCGGCCGTGAAGGCATCCAGTTTGCCCATGGCGATGCCGATGACCACCATCATTCCCCGCCTCCCCAGCATATTGAAACCCGTGCGCAGGGCTTCCATGCTTCCCACCGTCAGGAATCCGTAATCAGCCCCTCTGCCGTTGGTCATTTTCCGCACGGCATCGACGGGGTCTTTTTCTTTGGCGGTGTTGACGGTATGTGTCGCCCCGAACTTCCTGGACATCTCCAGCTTATCATCGCGGATATCCACGGCGATAATAGGATAGGCTCCGGCGTGTACCGCCGCCTGGATAATATTCATGCCCACGCCCCCGACTCCTATGTCTATAACGCTGCTCATTGGTTTCACCTGAGCGCGGTTATGCACCGCCCCGAAACCGGTTATGACGCCGCAGGCCAGGAGGCAGGCGCGGTCCATCGGCAAATCATTGGGTATTTTAGCCAGGTTGTATTGAGAGACCACGGTGTACTCGGCAAATCCGCCGACCGGTCCGGACATCGTCCCCAGGCGCACCCCTTTCTTGTTGATGTGATGCCCACCCTTGGCCATCATGGCTCTCATATCTATGCCCGTGCACATGTGGCGGAGCCCGATGTTGCAGTAGTAGCAGTGCCCGCAGCCGGCGCTCACGGCTGACGCTACAACGTGGTCGCCGACGGCTACCTGTGTGACGCCTTCCCCTATCTCTTCGACGTAGCCGGCCACTTCGTGTCCCGCTATACCGGGCAGCTTGCCGGGCAGCTCTCCTTTAACAGCGTGAAGGTCGCTATGGCAGACGGCCACCGCACCGACGCGGACTTTTACCTCCCCTTTCTCCGGCTTGTCCAGGTCTACCTCTTCTATAACCAGCGGTTTACCAGCTTCATAACAGATTGCTGCTTTCATGGCGACCTCCTCGTTTTAATTTTTTTTGTTCTATTTCTCGACATCATTCCATAATAAAAAAGATGGTATCCGATGGTTCGATTGATTAGTGTTAAACCCTGATACAGGCTACGAAATGCCCGTTTCCTATATCCCGCAAAGGCGGCCTGGCGGCGCTGCATTCCGGAATAGCCATGGAGCAGCGCGGGTGGAAATGACACCCTGGCGGCGGGTTGACGGGGCTGGGCACCTCCCCCTTCAAAACTATGCGCATACGGGTCTTTTCCGCAATGGGGTCAGGTATCGGTATCGCCGAAAGTAAAGCTCTGGTGTAAGGATGCAGAGGGTTTTCGTAAAGCTCTTCCGAAGTGGTTAGTTCCATAATGCGCCCCAGGTACATCACGGCCACGCGGTCGCTGATGTGCTGCACCACGGCGAGGTCGTGGGCGATAAAGAGATAGGTGAGGCCCAGCCTCCCCTGCAGTTCCTCAAGCAGGTTGATTATCTGAGCCTGGATTGATACGTCCAGAGCTGAAATAGGTTCGTCACAGATAACCAGTGCCGGACTGCAGGCCAGGGCACGCGCCACGCCGATACGTTGCCGCTGACCGCCGCTGAACTCGTGGGGAACGCGGTCCCTCATGCTGGGGTCAAGCCCGACGAGATGGAAAAGTTCTGTCACTCTATCTTCAAGTTCACTTCCGGCCGCCATGTTATGCACTTTTAAAGGGTCCCCCACGATACTGCCGGCAGTCTGCCGGGGGTTGAGAGAGCCAAATGGGTCTTGAAAGATAGCGCCCATCTGTGAGCGAAGTGGTTTGACTTTGCGTTCCGGTATCGTGGAGATATCGTTCCCGGCAAAAAAGATATTCCCGGATGTGGGATTGTACAGGCGAAGGATGCAGCGGCCGGTGGTGGTTTTGCCGCAGCCGCTTTCTCCCACCAGCCCGAGAGTCTCATGTTTCTTTATCTCGAAACTGATATCGTCCACGGCTTTCACATCGGCAACGTGGTGCCGTAAGAGTCCTCTGGTGATAGGGAAATACATTTTAAGATTCTTTACTTCTACCATTAGGTTATTCTGTGGTGCGTTCATTACTTCTCCCGTATATCAACGTAGCATGATATATAATGCTGGTCACCCACAGCACGGAGCGCCGGCCAGGGTTCCTTCTGGCATCTTTCGACTTTATAGGTACATCTGGGGAGAAAGGCGCAGGTTGGAGGCATATTGATAAGGTCAGGCGGCATACCATCAATCGGTATCAGTTTTCTGGTACCGTGTCTCTCACCCAGCCTGGGTACGCTGTGCAGTAGTCCGATGGTATAAGGATGGCGCGGATGACCGAATATATCTTCAGAAAGGCCGGACTCAATAATGCGGCCGGCATACATTACATAAATTCTCTGTGCGTACCTGGCGACCACTCCTAAATTATGAGTAACGATAACCAAGGCCGTATTTTGTCGGGTGACAAGATCCTTCATTAGCTCTAGGAGCTGCGCCTGTGTGGTTACATCCACTGCCGTCGTTGGCTCATCGGCAAAGATAATCATGGGATTGCAGGACAACGCCATGGCAATCATCACCCGCTGCCGCATACCGCCGCTGAACTGGTGGGGGTAATCATCAATCCGGGTGGCCGCATCCGGCACGCCCACCATCTTGAGCAGTTCGATAGCTCTTCCCCGGGCGGCCAGCCTGTCCATATTGAGGTGTAATTCCAGGGACTCGGTTATTTGACGGCAAATTGTCAATACCGGGTTCAGCGAGGTCATCGGCTCCTGGAAAATCATCGTCATTTTACCGCCGCGGATGGCTCTCATTTCCGGGCCGTTTGACTTGTATTTCCGCAAGTCCTGGCCATCGAGCATAATTTTGCCATCTATTATTTCGCCCGGCGATTGTATCAGTTGCATTAAAGAAAGGATACTAACAGACTTGCCGCAGCCGCTTTCTCCCACCAGCCCGATAATCTCGCCCTGGTTGACATTGAAAGAAACGCCGTCAGCAGCCTTAACAAGGCCGTATTCGGTTTTAAAGTAGGTCTTGAGGTTTTCTACATCCAATAAGCTTGCCATATTACCATCCTCTGTTTTAATGGGGCAGCATTTTTTATAACACGCCCCTTAGCTTCGGGTCGATGGCATCTCTGATACCATCGCCGACCATGTTAAAACCGAACACCAGCAGCATGATGGCTACACCGGGGGCAAGAGAAAGCAGCGGATTATCCAACAGGAACCTTTGACCGTCCATTACCATGCCTCCCCAGGAAGGATTAGGAGCCGGGACGCCGATGCCCAGGAAGCTCAAACCCGCTTCGCCCAGGACGACGCCGCCTATACCCATCGTAAGACCCACGATTAAGGGGGGGAAGGCATTAGGGAAGATTTGTGTCAACATGATGCGCCAGTTGCTCATGCCGATAGCCCGCCCTGCCAAGACATAATCATTCTGTTTGACGCTTAACGCCTGGCCGCACATCATACGGCACATGCCGGCGATACCGCCGAAGCCAAGGGCAAAAATCACTACCGGGATGCCCCTTCCGCCCAGACCGGCGATAAGCAGCACCAGGATAATACCGGGTAAAGCCATCAACGCATCGGTCACTCTCATGATAAGCGTAAATACCCAGCCACCGAAGTGCGCTGCCGCCAGGCCCATGAGTATGCCTATTATCGCTGAAGAAAATATCGCGGCAAAAGCTATTTCCAGAGAAATACGGGTCCCGTAAATGATGCGGCTAAGGATATCCCGGCCAAGCTGGTCGGTACCCAGCCAGTGCTCCCAGGAGGGTGATTGTAACTTGCCGCGTAATTCATTTTGTATCGGGTCGTAGGGTGCTAATAGTGGAGCAAAAATAGCGGTAAGAATGATGATTACTGCGATAATAAAACCTATCAAATAAAGCCTGCGCCCGAAGAATACTCTCGCGAACCTCTTCCACTCGCTGCGGCGCGGGGGCGCGGCCGTTATGCCCATAGCATCAAGACTCGGGGGTGTGACTATTGCTTTATCCGGCATACTGGCCTCCTCATGCGTATCTGATCCTGGGGTCCAGCCAGCCCCAGGCAATATCAACTATTAAATTGGAAAAGATGACGATACCGCCGAATATAAGAGTGGCTGCCTGGACAATCTGGTAGTCATAATCGAAAATCGCTGTGGTCATCAATCTGCCCATGCCCGGTATACTGAACACTGTTTCGATGAACACTGAACCGCCCAGGATGGCACCTACAGTGCCGCCGAGAACGGTAACTACCGGAATCATGGCATTTTTTATCTGATGCCTGATGACGATTACCCTCTCGCGTAAGCCTTTGGCCCAGGCGGTACGAACGTAGTCCGCCCGCATGACCTCGAGCATGCAGGAGCGGGTCAGGCGGGCCATACCTGCGATACCGCCTAATGCCACGGATGCAACCGGTAATATTATATGTCTGATATTATCCCAGAAGTCCTCGAAGGGATTAACCCATCCGAAGAAAGGAAACCAGCCCAGCTTATAACTAAATATATAAATTAGCAGGATACCAAACCAGAAAGTTGGCACGGTCATCCCTATGTTGGCGATTGTGGTAATGGTATTATCCAGCCAGCTACCCCGCCTTAAGGCGCAGTAAATGCCGAATAAAATACCCCCAAATGTGGTTATGACAAAGAGAATAAAGCCGATATAAGCTGTCCGTGGAAGGCGTTCCGCAATAAGCGCTCCGACATCCTGCCCAATTCCGATGGATTTACCCAGTTTACCTTGGAAAACGTCGGTTATCCAATCCCAATACTGCACAGGTAAAGACCTGTCCAATCCATATTCATGCATTAATCTATCATGCTCTTCAGGACCCATAGTGCTTACTTGTGCACTCCCTCTTAAGTTGCCCATAAATACCATCAAAGGGTCTCCGGGCAGCAGGCGTACGAATAGGAACACCATCATGGTGACAAGGAGGAGAATAATTAAACCGATTATTAACCGTCGTATAATATAGGCCGTCATGTTTGCTCTCCCTTAACTAGTGTTAAACTCACCAAAACAGGCACATTTTACACCATAGAATATTTATCAGTTATCGTTCCTGTGCGTGTCTCAAACTTAAGATACTACGAGCATGTATTTAAAAAACTGCTCATTTTCTGGCTCAGGCATCTAAAGTTGGTGTGAGAGCTGTTCGTCATCGTCTTTATGGTGCTATTTAGATGAGTCCTCCGGGGTTAACTCTTAATAAATACGATTTGGCAGAGTTTAGCACGAATTTTAATGTATGTCAATCGCCCTCTCCGGTTATCATAAGATGACCCCGTGGGCGCGATTCCAGAATAACATAAATATTTTTTTTGGATTTTTTAAGATGGGTGACAATATCACACATGTGTTGACGAAGATACCGGAATTTAGACTGTCGGGACGTTTGACAGACTGTAAAAAATGGTGTTAAACTCAGCGGAAACCGTATCGAAAATTTATATCTATTTTCAATGAGGTCAAGAAAGGAGAGTTTCCCGTGGCAGATAATATATATGAAGTACTCGGTCCCTGGGCTGAAGCTGACCCCGTACCTTCAAGGGGGATTAATACCAGGGTAACTGCTCTGGCGGGTAAAAAAATCGGCTTATACCGTAACGGTAAACGTGCCGCCGAGCCGACCCTGAAAGTGGTTGAGGATAGATTAAAGAAAAGGTACCCCACGGCTACGTTTACCTCGTTCTTTAATATGAGGGCGAACGAAGCCATCGTTGAACAGGATGTAAAAGGGCAATTTGAAGACTGGCTCAAGGGGGTGGATGCGGTTATCGCCGCGTATGGCGACTGAGGGGCTTGTACCAAGTACCTTGTGTACGATGCCGTATCCATAGAGGACAGAAAAAAGCCGATTGCTGTTCTGGTGAACAAAGGTTTCGCCAATGACGCCGAATCAGCCTCCCGGGGCAAGGGAATGCCGGTATTAAGGGTCATACCGACCTCCGTACCCTGTGAAGGTAGCATCATGGAGGATATTGAAGACGGAGTTGACGGAGCTCTGGATGCGATTATCGCCGCGCTGACAAAGCCGCTTACCGCCGAGGAAAAGTCCCCTAAACCTAAGGAAGCGGAAAAACCCGCCAGGATTATCTTTAAGGGCAGCCTGGAAGAAGTCAACCGCTTTTTCTACCAGAGGGGCTGGACCGACGGCCTCCCCATCATACCGCCCACCGAAGAGGCCGTTGCTGAAATGCTCACGGGCATCGACCTGCCTCCCGACCATTTACTGGGTAAACTACAGTCCCGGTTGGGCAAGGCCACCATAGAGAAGATTGCCATCAATGCCGTCATGGCTGGCGCTCTGCCGACCTACCTGCCGGTCTTGATAGCCGGAACCATAGACCTGCTGGAATCGGAGCCGGGTTTCATGGGCTATACCACCTTCGGCTTCAGTACGGGCTCGTGGGCGCCGTTCTGGATTATCAACGGCCCCATACGCAACCAGATAAATGCCAACAACAGCTCCGGCGCTTTCAGCCCGGGCAATATCGCCAATGCCGCCATCGGGCGTGCCATGGGATTGATAATAAAGAACATCGGCGGCGTGCGTAAAGGTATAGAGGACATGGGCGTCATGGGCAATCCCATGAAATACAGCATGGTCATTGCCGAAAACGAGGAGGATAGCCCCTGGGAGCCGCTGCATGTCGAACACGGCTTTAAAAAAGAAGATAGCACGATATCTCTTGCCTTCCCCCAGACCTATTTGCAGCACTGGCCTTATAGTGCCGATGCTCAGGGCATACTGCGTTCCGTAGTTGATAATATACCCCGCGGTATGCGCTATACGCTGGTTTTCACCCCGCCCCACGCTAAAAACCTGGCTAGGGAAGGCTTTACCAAGGAAAAAGTAAAAAAATACATTGCGGATAATAAGCTTGTGCCCATGTCCCGGGTGATGGCGGCGGGTATGGGTGGACCCCGGCCGCCGGGAGCGCCGCCCGGCCCGATGCCCAAGGAAGGTGACAAGATACCCCTGATAAGAGACCCCGGGTTAATCCGGGTGATTGTCGGCGGCGGTCCGGGCGCTTTCATCGCCCACATCGTCGGCGGCGGGGCTACCCCCGGCAGGAAGGAAATTCAGAAGATAGAGCTGCCGAAGAACTGGGACAAGCTGGTGGCCAAGTACAAGAACGTGGTTCCGACGCATGCCAAGTATTAAAGAAGATTGTTATCATTAAGGAAAAAGGGGCGTAGATTACCGCTCACCCTGGTTCCACTGAGTCACCACGAAGTGAGCTCGTCGAAGGGTGAGACCTCGTGGTTCGACAGGCTCACCACGAGCGGTTTTTAAGTTAGGGCTAAACACGCAGGAGGGGCTGGACATGGAATTCAAAGGTAAAATTGCCCTGGTGACCGGAGCGGGGGGGAGTGGCAGCGGACAGGGCAGGGCTTTTGCCCTGGCTTTTGCCGCGGAAGGAGCGGATGTCGCCGTTAATGATATTGACCTGCCAAAAACCGAGGCAACCGCCAGAGAGGTAAGAGCATTAGGGCGCCGCTCGATAGCCATCAAGGCTGATGTATCCGTTGAGGATGAGGTCAATAAAATGGTGGACAGGGTGGTCAAAGAGCTGGGGGGAATCGATATCCTCATCAATAACGCCGGATTCGGTTATCCCATCCTGGTGGAGGATATGACCGCCGAACAGTGGCGCCGCACCATCGGCGTCAACCTGGACGGCACTTTTTTCTGCTCCAAAGCGGTCATACCAACCATGAAAAGCCGTGGCGGGGGCAGGATAATCAATATCGCCTCCCCGGCCGGCAAGGCCATGACCGTCAACGGGTGCGCCGGCTATACCTCGGCCAAAGCCGGGGTCATGGGCTTCACACGGCACCTTGCCTTTGAAGTCGGACCTTATAAAATAACGGTCAATTCTGTCTGCCCGGGCATGGTCATGGGGGGTGAGCATATGCCGCCGCCCGAGGTGCTTCAGAAAATGAAAGATGGCGCTCTGCTGGGGGATATCACCACCGCTCAGGATACGGCTAACGTTGTGCTTTTCCTGGCATCGGATAAAGCGCGGATGATTACCGGCACCAACGTGGATGCTTATGCCATCGCCCCCGGCGGCAAAGAGCACTGGGACAACTTTGTGAAAAGGCGTAAAGAGGCCCTGGCTAGGAAGAAGTAAGCTCAAAATAAATGACTGAGCGTGTTTAACCGATACATTGTCATTGCGAGGAAGTCCCGACGAAGTCGGGAGAACGTGGCAATCTCTAACTTCGATAATTAGAGATTGCTTCGCCCCGATTGCATCGGGGCTCGCAATGACAGGGTGTCATGTTAATGTTTAAATACAGTATTGTACTAGAATATTATAAAGCAAGGAGGTAATTATTATGAGTGCAGAAAAAGCCAGCGCCTTTTATGAGGTGCTCAGCCCCTGGGCGGCGGCCGACCCCATTCCTTTGAAAGGTCTATCGCCCCGGTTGGACAAACTGGACGGTAAGAAAATCGGCCTGTTATGCAATAACAAGCGTGCCTCACCCCTTATCCTGAACGTCACTGAAAAACTCTTGAAGGAGAAATTCCCCACCGCCGCCATAAGCTGGTTTAATTCTCGTTCGTTCTCGGTGTCCTCTCTTGAGAAGGACAGAGAAGGGGAGTTTAACGACTGGATAAAGGGGGTGGATGCGGTTGTCGCCGCCGTCGGCGACTGAGGGGCATGTACCAAGTACCTTGTGTACGATGCCATCTATATCGAAGGGAAGAACAAACCTACAGCCACATTCGTCTTTGAACACTTCGCCAATGACGCCATGTCGGCGGCTTCCAGCAAAGGCATGCCCGTTGTTAGAATTATCCCGGAGGCTATCGTTTCCGAGTGCACCGTCGTCGAAACCATTGAAGCGGCTATCACCGCAGTGTTCGATAATATGGTCGCCGCATTGACCAGACCGCTCACTGCCGACGAAAAGTCGCCCAAGCGGAGAGAGCCGGAAAATCCGCCGAGAATCGTTTTCAAGGGCAATCTGGAAGAGGTCAACCAGTTCTTCTACCAGAGAGGCTGGACCGATGGCCTCCCCATTATCCCCCCGACCGAGGAAGCGGTCGCCGAAATGCTCACTGGCACCGACCTGCCGGCTGACCATCTTGTTGAGAAGCTGGAGCCGCGCCTGGGTAAAGCCACGGTGGAGAGAATCGCTATCAATGCGGTCATGGCCGGCTGTCTGCCGACCTATATGCCGCTGCTGATAGCCGGCGTGCAGGCGCTGGCAGCAAATCCTGTCTGCGGCATGATGGCCGCCAGCACCGGCTCGTTTGCGCCTTTCTGGCTCGTTAACGGGCCGATAGCTAAAGATATTAACGTTCGCTCTACCTACGGCGCTACCAATCCGGGAGATATCGCCAACGCCACTATCGGGCGCGCTATGGGCTTGATTACCAAGAACATACGCGGCATACGCAAGCAAATCGAAGACATGGGCGTGCTCGGCAACCCCGGCAAATACAGCTGGGTGACCGCCGAGAACGAAGAAAATAGCCCCTGGGAACCTTTCCACGTCGACCGCGGCTTTAAGAAAGAGGACAGCACCATTAGCCTCATGTTCCCCCAGTCCTTCCAGCAGATGATGCCCTTCGGCACGGATGATAAGGGTATTCTGG
>Ga0315296_10002153_pt1 | contig 16932 bp, 15 predicted proteins | sample YL17G14_18_MG_FD_203921 | JGI IMG/M metagenome (GOLD analysis project Ga0315296, IMG submission 203921) | Sediment microbial communities from Yellowstone Lake, YNP, Wyoming, USA - YL17G14_18 | ecosystem: Environmental > Aquatic > Freshwater > Lake > Sediment | place: USA: Wyoming | collected... | reverse complement strand
GGAAGCTCCTCAAGAAAGGGCTGACGGTAACTCGCATTGCAGAGCTGTTCGACACCACGAGGCAGACCGTACACAGATGGCTGAAACGAGCCAGACACGTCGGCAGAGAGTACTACAAGGACAAACCAAGAGAACCGAAACCAGGCAAGGTAACAGACGAGGTTGAATTATCCATCCTGGCTCTGAGGAACACGATGAAGTGGGGAACCGCAAGGATACAGCAGGGCCTCCTCAGGCTTCCAAGCTTCATCCAGGAGGCGGTACGCTGCGTGCAGGGGATCCACCTGTCCAGGGAATCCATAAACAACGTCCTCGCGAGGCACGGCCTGAACGGGTACCCACGCGACTACAAGCGATGGAGGTTCTTCAGGGCAAAGGAGCCCGACGAGCTGTGGCAACTCGACTTCAAGGGCCCGTTCACAGTGCAGGGCAGGAAATACTGGTTCCTCGTATGCATCGACGATTACAGCAGGTTCCTGGTGATAGCTGAGCAGTTTGACCATGAGCCGAGAACCGAGGAGGTGACGGCTCTGCTGGAGAGGCAGAGGAGGCATCCGAAGGCGATTCTGTCCGATCACGGAAGCCAGTTCAGGGAGCAGTGGGAGAAGTGGTGCAGGCGGAACGGCGTCGAGCCGCATTTCGCTCATCCATCTTATCCTCAGGACAAGGGCAAGGTGGAGAGGTGCATTCAAAACCTGAACCGGGAGTTTGTCAACCACCTCAGGGAGTTTCCTGGATGGCTCAAAGGCAGACTCCAGGAATACAGGGAGTGGTTCAACAACTCACGGTTCCACAGAGGCATAAAGGCATTACCAGCAGACCTCTACGAGTGTAACGTTAGAAACTTGACATGACAGCATGAGTAATTTTATATAATACCTCCCATCACCTATGGAAGATTTAATGGAGGGTAGCAATGGAGCCAATTGACATCTTCTTTAAATATCCCGCTCCAATTTTAAGCTGGGCCCTCCCTATCATAGGAGCCTTGTTAACCCCGTTATTCGGGAAGATCAATGACAAGCTCCGCGACTATATGGCAGTCGCCTTCTCCTTCTCAGCCGTCATCTCCGCTGCTTCAATGATACCTGGGCTTCTCTCAGGCAGCTACCCCGGAGATGTTAAAATGTTAACGTGGATGAGATTCCCAGGCGGGGGAGCCCTCGAAGTCGGCGTACTGGTCGACCCCTTAAGCATAATAGTCGCTAATGTTGTCGCATTCATCTCATTCCTCATAGTCGTCTATTCGTTGGGGTACATGCACGGCGACCCTTGTCTAACCAGATACTGGTTCTTCTTCCAGTTCTTCATCGGAAGCATGCTTCTCCTCGTCCTCTCAGACAACATGATTCAGATGCTCATCGGATGGGAAGGCGTAGGAATGTGCAGCTACGGCCTCATAGGGTTTTACTACCGTGACCCCAAAGAGAGATGGCTCGGCGGTCCCCCACCCACACCGATGTACTCGCCCTCCCACGCAGGTATGAAGGCCTTCGTAGTGACAGGTGTCGGAGACGTACTCATCCTTGCCGCTATTTTCATCATCTACAATTATGCCCACACATTCAACTTTATCGAACTCATACAGGAATCCGGGACATGGCTAGCCGAGATCGCGAAAACACCTTACCTTCTCTCATTAACGGCGATCCTGTTCTTAGGCGGACCCATAGGAAAGTCAGCTCAGTTCCCACTTCATGAATGGCTGCCTGAAGCAATGGCAGGTCCGACATCCGTCTCAGCCCTCATCCATGCGGCCACCATGGTGAAAGCCGGTGTATACCTTGTGGCAAGGGTGTCCCCAATCTTCTTCATAGGCCGCTGGGCCTTAGAACACCCGATAATCGAAGCTCAGACCTTCTTCATCGCCATCGCCTTTGTAGGCGCCTTCACTGCTTTCCTAGCAGCCTCTCAGGCCATGGTAAGCCTTGAGCTGAAGAAGATCCTAGCCTACTCAACAGTCAGCCAGATCGGCTACATGATGCTTGGACTAGGCATATCAGGACTCACAGAAGAAACATTCGTTCTAGGAATGACATCAGGAATATTCCACCTAGTCAGCCACGCGCTCTTCAAAGCCGCCCTCTTCCTCTGCGCCGGCTCAGTGATACACGCCATCGAATCCATATACATAACCGACATGGGCGGGCTCAAGAAATGGATGCCACTAACCCATGGATTCATGCTTCTAGCGACACTGTCTCTCTCCGGTATCCCACCATTCTCAGGATTCTGGAGCAAAGATGCAGTCTTCGTCGCAGCCTTATCAGCGGGAAACCCATTATCATTAGCCTTCCTCACCCTGGGAGCAGTCAGCGCTGCGATGACATTCTTCTACAGCCTCAGAATGATCTCACTCACCTTCTATGGCGAGCCAAGCCACCACATAGAAGAAATGGAGCACGAAGGACATCACATCCACGAGATGAAACCCGTCATGTGGATACCCTACGGCATACTCGTAATAATAATGGTAGGAGTCGGACTACTCGGCCTCATCGGACTGTTTGTACCTTCACTCTCCCCTGAACTATTCATTGAAAGCAAATTCGAGCTCATGCTGGAACGTACATTCGAGGAAATGCACCTAGCTGTACCCGTAGCCCATGTTGCCACAGGAACGAAGCTCTTCGCCGTCGGAATATCAGGAATCATGCTCACCATAGGGGGAATAGCAGGCTGGTTCCTGTACCTTGCCCGGAAGGCCAATCCCAAGGACATCGTTGAAAAGTCCTCTCTGCTCAGAGGCATCCATAAGTTCCTGTGGAACAGATGGTATCTGAACCCGATGTACTACAAGGTTTTCGTCGATGGGCTGCTAAGCCTAAAAGAAGGCATCTTCAAGTACGTCGAGAAAGGAGTTATAGATAAGATAAGCGGAGCGGTGAGCGGATTCAGCATATGGCTCGGAACAGCCATCTTCTTCAAGTACGTCGAGAAAGGAGTTATAGATAAGATAAGCGGAGCGGTGAGCGGATTCAGCATATGGCTCGGAACAGCCATCTTCGGCACCTTGGAAACCAAAGTCATCGACCAAGGCCTAAACGTCGGGATTCCTAAGGCCGCAGAAAGAATATATGACCAGGCTAAGAAGACACAGACAGGAATCCTATCCTACAATGTGCTTTATATCATCTTGGCATTGTTAGTGTTGATCTTGGTATTCATGTTTGGAGGTAAGTAGAATGGATTTTACACTTGCTCAAGTCCTAATAGTGCCCTTGGTGTTCACACCAATAGCTTACGTGGCAGGCAGAAAACTCGGCAAGCAGACAGGATGGATAACCGCCCTACCTCTGGCTTACACTTTGGTGCTGTTGCTCCTCGTAGCCTATGGCATAAGAAACGGAGGCTCCATCACTGAGACATACCTATGGGTTCCCCTTTCAAACCTAAACCTCACCTTCGGCTTGAAGGCTGATGGCCTCAGCATATGGATGGCTATGACCATAAACATACTTTGCCTCTTGGTCGGAGTCTATTCAATAAGGTACATGGAACACAGATTCCACGAAGAAGGACATGAAGCCTCTCCGAACGACTATGCCGCGTACTATGCGCTGTACCTTCTATACGCGGTTGGAATGCTCGGCACAGTCCTTGCAACAAATATGATCCAGTTCTATCTCTTCTACGAACTCATGCTTGTGCCCTCTTGGGCTCTAATAAACAACTATGGCTACGGCGAACGGGAACGAATAGGAATGATGTATTTCCTATGGACCCATGTTGGCGCAGTAATACTGCTAGCAGGACTGCTTACCTCAGCTTGGATAACCGGAAGCTTCGAAATCTCCTCTCTGAACGCTGTGGTCTCCAGCCCCATGGCTAACTGGATAGCCTTTGCCATCCTCATAGGATTCTTTGTGAAAATGGCTGTTTTCGGTTTACACATTTGGCTACCCTATGCCCACGCTGAGGCCCCAACGCCGATAAGCGCTCTTCTGAGCCCCGCAATGATTGGAATAGGCGCTTACGCAGCTACAAGACTAGTCGTCATCCCTATGAACGATGTTTTCAGCCGCTTCAGCTTCATATTCGCCGTCTGGGCCCTAATCACCATGGTATACGGGGGACTTATGGCCTTAGCTCAGGATGATGTGAAAAGATTCCTTGCATACTCCAGTGTAAGCCAAATGGGCTACATATTCCTCGGTCTTGCCAGTGCAACACCCTTCGGAGTGGCTGGTGCTATCTTCCACTACGTCAGCCATGGTCTAGGGAAGGGCATCTTGTTCCTTACCGCAGGCATTCTCATCACACAAACAGAGACCAGAAGCATCAAGAAACTCGGAGGCCTAGCAGCCAAAATGCCTCTTACAGCTACCCTCTGCTTACTGGGTTTCTTCACTATATCCGGTGTTCCACCAACAATAGGCTTCATGTCAAAATGGGTTATCTTCTCAGGAGTCTTCACAGGAGCCCTAGAAGCAGCATCTGTCAATATGCTCATCATAGCCGTCGCATCGATTATAATGACCGTGCTAACAGTAGGATACTCCCTGTGGACGGTACGACGCATATTCTTCGGACCACTGCCAGAACATTTAAGAGAAGTCAAAGAGGCACCACCCATAATGACAATACCGCTGCTCATCCTCGCAATATGCTCTGTAATAATCGGAATTTACCCCAAACTCATCACAGACTACCTCTTCCCAGCAGTCCAAAGCCTCTTTCCCTAAACCAAACGTTTTCCGCTCATACCCCTGTTCTACGTGATACGCTTTCTAGAAAGCCAAGCCTATCACTTAGTGAATCTATCCGATGCTTGATGTAGCACTGATTCTACCACTATCTTTTAACGTGTTCCTCCAAGTATAATACGGGCTGGATTGAAGCATCTCCTAGACGACCCAGAGAACATCAGCGCAATTGACAGAAGCGGAATGCTGAAGACTCAAATATCTATGCCAGAGGCTTGCGCGAACGCCATAGAGCTAACAAGAGCATTCCTAGAACGAGCTGATGTTCAAGCACGCCTTCAGAATCGACCAAGCTGTCTTGTCGTGGCAGGGATGGGCGGTTCAGCCATAGGTGGAGAGATCCTCCAAGACTGGATTCTAGACTCTTCGCCTATGCCTGTCTACATCTCGAGAAATTACTCCTTGCCAGCTTTCCCGGATAGCAGAAGCCTTGTAATAGCCATCAGCTATTCCGGCGATACTGAGGAAACCCTCAGTGCATTTGCTGAAGCTCAGTCTCGCCGACTCAGGACCTTGAGCATCACCTCAGGCGGTCGTCTCCAGCGGCTGAGTCTTGAATACCAAGTTCCCACTCTTGTAATTCCAAGCGGAATGGTTCCAAGGGCAGCCCTTCCCTATCTGTTCATTCCTCTGATACTAACATACAGGACGCTTATCAAGAAACCTGGTTTTGAAGAAGAACTCATGGAGATGCTCTCTGTCATAGAAAAGACTAGGCTCGAAGTGTCTCCACAGGTTCCTGTCAAAAGGAATCCAGCCAAACAGCTGGCTCTGAAGCTATTCCACACAGTCCCCATCATATATGCTTCATCTGGTTACACAGGCGTCGCCTTTAGAATGAAGACCCTGTTCAATGAGAACAGCAAGATGCCTTCGTACACCGCGACGCTGCCGGAGGCCTTCCACAATGACGTCATGGGCTATGAGGCCCCAAAGACCCTGTTGAAACCTTTCTCGGTATTGCTTCTGAGAGATCCCTGTGAAGATCCAAGAATTAAGGCGAGAATAAACATTGCCAAAAGAATAATGGAGCCAACAACAAAGTTCGTTCATGAAATCTGGGTTCAGGGACAAACGCGATTAGCAAAGATCCTCTCTATTCTATATCTCGGAGATGTTACTAGCACATATGTCGCTATCCTCAATGGAGTTGATCCATCATCTACTGAAACGATTTCGAAGATCAAGGCAGCATCCGCCAGCTAGATAGCCAAAGAAAAAAGAGTCCAAAGGTGAAAAAAGGGTAGGTCTAGAATAGCATGGTCGTCGAAGTGGACGATACCTGTAGATGAAAACAGGCGTTATGCAGGTTGGGGCGACCTGGTCGGGGGAGTCATCATCCTTTTGATGCGAGTTGAGACAGGTGAGGTCTTCGTTGGAGAAATACCTGTTCTAATCTTTCAGGGTAGACTTTTCAAACAGAAACTCTACTTGGACAGAGCCGTGGAGATAGTCCTTAAAGGATTCGAAGAGCTCCGCGTGGAAGTTGATGAAGATATTCGCGTCTGTACGGGCTATGTCCTTTCAAGGGTAAGAGAGACCCTTCATAACAGAGGATACAAGGTGATACCATCCCGAATCGTTGGCGAGACACAGCGGGCAGCTGAAGAAGCCTTCGTGAAAAGCCTTGTAGAAGTAGGTATTGCCCAAGACCTCCATGACGCAGGAAAGCGCAGGTTCACATCGCTTCTCAGATGGGTGCTTGAGGACCTTCAGAACAGAGAGAAATTCGTGAAAACCGGATGGCCTGCATGGGAGAGAAAGCTCAAAAGGAGTGGAAGCATTGGAACCAGTTCGTAGAGAAAGAAGACTAGACATCGCCATACCCGGCTCCTTGGTATCAGATGTTCCTCAACAAATAGAAAGAACATCGACTGTGGGACTGATTGGCAGAGCTGCAGCAGTCTTCAGGGTTGATGAAGTAACCATCTACCGAGACCCAAATGCCGATGACGAGGATGTATCATTCATAGAACTTATTCTCAGATATCTTGATGCTCCTCAATACCTTCGCAAGAAGCTTTTTCCTTTGAATCCAAATCTCAGATACGCTGGCATCCTACATCCATTAAGAACACCATATCATCCGACGAAGAACAAGATAAGAGATCTCAGCATCGGTGACTTCAGAGAGGGCATAGTTCTAAGGTCCTCAGAGCACTACGCAGAGATCGATGTAGGTGTTGAACATGCTCTTGAGGTGGAATCAAGGCGAGCTGCTCCGGGAAGCAGAGTAACCATAGAAGTGTGGGCAACCGAACCTAGGCTTATGGGAAGAATAGTCGATAAGGGTGATGTCCCTCTTTACTGGGGTTATAGTGTTAGAACTTGTGGAAGCTTGAGAGATGTTTTCTTCAGCCAGCACTTCGATCTCTCTATAGCAACTTCACGTATTGGGAAGCCTCTTCTAGATGTTCTAGATGATGTTCACCAGAAATGGAACGCCGCTGGAAAGGTGCTCGTCGCCTTCGGATCTCCAAAAATGGGGCTCAGAGAAATAGCTGAAAATGAAGGACTGGAAGTGGAGAAGTGCTTTGATTTTGTGGTGAACACTGTGCCTTCTCAGGGATCGAAGACGATCAGAACCGAGGAAGCGATCTATAGTTCCTTGTCCGTTTTCAATCTACTTATGCCAGACTGAAGCGAGGGCTCACTGAGGGCTTTCCAGTCACATCTCTTTCAACGAATCCTTTAAATCAAGCCCTGTAGCTAATTTATCGCTAGTTGGGATAAGGTCGTAGCCGGAATGGGTCGAAGAAAACACTCACCAAAGCATGGATCGATGTCTTACTCTCCTAGAAAACGCGCGAAAAGAATAGTTGGAAGAATAGTCTATTGGCCCGACTTGGAAAAGGGGCCTCAGCTTGACGGTTTCGCAGGTTACAAGGCAGGAATGACGCACATCTTTTCGATTGAGAATAAGGATCGTTCACCGGATTTCGGCAAGGAGGTCTTCTCATCTGTAACAATCTTAGATACTCCGCCAATGTTGATATGCGGATTAAGGGCCTACTCTGAGGAAAACGGAGAACTCAAGCCTCTTACAGAGGCATGGATGAAGGAACCTCCGAGAGACCTGAGCAGAGTCATGGGTCATATGCCTAGCGCAGGCCCGGAAGAAAATCTCAGTCGGATTAGTTCCAGTCTTGAAAGAATCGCGGACTTCAGACTGCTCTCTTCGACCCAGCCAAACGAAGCTGGTGTGTCCAAAAAGAAACCCGAACTCATGGAGATCAAAGTCGCTGGAGGGTCAAAGGACCAACAACTGGAGTTCGCAAAGAATATCCTTGGAAAAACTGTCAGCATCTCAGATGTGTTTAGGCCCGGTGAGTTGATAGACATCGTTGGCGTTACCAAGGGAAAGGGCATTCAAGGATCCATAAAACGATGGGGTGTCAAGATCCGTCCAAGGAAAACAAGAAAGCACAGAAGAACCGTGGGAACGCTAGGGCCCTGGAATCCAGCAAGGGTATTGAGGCAAGTCCCCAGACCGGGGCAGATGGGCTTCCATCAAAGAACGGAATACAACAAGAGGATCCTGCGAATTGGGTCCGACGGCAAGGCGATTACACCTCCTGGAGGGTTTAACCGATACGGCATAGTTCAGGGACAGTATGTGATACTTGAAGGAAGTGTTATGGGGCCTCAGAAACGGCTGATCAGGCTAAGGAAGGCTGCTAGAAGGACAGAAGCAGTGGAACCTCTGGGAAACATAACATATGTGCATACACAGGGAATGAGAGGCGAAGGGCGTGTCTAAGAGGACTGCTCAAGTATTGGGGCTAAGTGGAGAAGCCGTAGGTGAGATAGAGCTACCCCAGGTTTTCAACACGCCTCTGAGGCCAGATGTGATAAAGAAGGCTGTTATCACCATTCAATCTCACAGATACCAACCCCAAGGGAGAGACCCCTACGCAGGTAAGAGAACTACCGCTGAGTCTATGGGAGTCGGCCACGGCATAGCACGATTAGCTCGTCTGAAAGGAGGCCGCAGAGCCGCATTCGTAGTTGGAACCGTAGGAGGACATACTGCTTTTCCACCTAGAGTCGACAAGAATCTCAAGCTGAAAATGAACAGGAAGGAGAACCGACTGGCTATCCTTTCAGGCATAGCCGCAACCGCTGACAAACAACTTGTTCTGGAGCGTGGACATTCCGTTGAATCTGTTAAAGAACTGCCTCTGATAATCGAAGATGCCGTTCAGGGACTCGGGAAAACCAAAGAAGTCAAAGAACTCATGATTAAGACCGGTGTCTGGCAAGACATACTCAGAACTTCAGAGAAGAAGATACGTGCCGGCAAAGGGAAAATGAGAAGCAGACGTGTCAAGAGACGGATAGGACCTCTAATCGTCGTATCGGAGGATCTTGGGCTATCCAAGGCAGCCGGCGCCCTGCCCGGGGTCGATGTCGTCGAAGTGAAAAGCCTCAACGCTGAGCTTCTAGCACCTGGCGCTCATCCAGGCAGGCTTACTCTGTGGACACAGTCTGCGATATCAATGCTTGATGAACTATTCAAGGTGAAAGAAGAATGAGGCCGGAACAGGTGGTTCTCTACCCGCTTATGACAGAGAAAGCAATCGATCTAATAGAAAAGGAAAACAAGCTGATCTTTGTCGTGAACAGAAATGCTGGCAAAAGAGACATCGCAACCGCAGTCGAAGAACTCTACAAAGTTGAAGTCGAAAAGGTGCAGACAATGATAACGAGGACAGGCTTAAAACGAGCCTACGTCAGACTATCGCCTGCCCACAACGCCTCTGATCTGGCAATCAAGCTTGGAATACTGTGAGGTGGCCTAGATGGGAAAGAGAATATATGTTCAAAGACGTGGAAAAGGTTCCCAACTCTTCAGAGCTGCTTCTCAGAAGAGAATCGCCCCTCTGATCTATCCATCAGAATCCGATGAGGCAGTGTACGGAATCGTTGAAGACTTGCTTCACGAGCCTGGGAGAGGGGCTCCTATCGCGCACATTCGACTGGAGAACGGAGACAGCTACTACAATGTCGCTGTGGAAGGCCTACATATAGGTCAGAGAATAGGCTTCGGGCCTAATGTGCCCCTACACACTGGAAACGTTCTGCTCCTACGTGATATACCTTCAGGCACAGCTATCTGCAACCTAGAGCGCAAGCCCGGCGACGGAGGAAAGCTTGTTCGATCCTCAGGTACATCATCCACAATTGTAAGTCATGGGCAAGAGATGACGAGCCTAAGACTTCCGTCAAGGAAGAATATAGACTTGAGAAACATGTGCCGAGCTACAATAGGCCTCGTGGGAGCCAGCGGCAGGTTGGAGAAACCCTTCATGATTGCTGGCGAGAGGTGGGCTAAACTCCGAGCTAAGGGACACAGATATCCGAATGTGAAAGGAATATCCATGATCGCTTCTTCCCACCCACATGGAGGAGGAAGACACCGACGTTCACTCAAACCAACCTCAGTCTCCAGAAATGCTCCGCCGGGGCAAAAGGTCGGGCTCATAGCTCCGAAGTGGAGCGGCCGGAAAAAGAAGCAAAGAGGGTCAAGATAAACAAGCTAGGTCTAGACACGGAACAACTCCTTCTCTCATACACAACAGGAAAACAAAAGCATATACCAGTATTTCTCAGACTTCATATGGCCTACGCTATTGCAGAGCACACTCTTTTCCTGCTCCCAGACATCAAATCCTGTTCAAAGCCCAGGTTCGGCTACACTCTTGTCTCTTGCAGAGCACCTCCAATATGCTAAGACCAGCCGTGACGAGTCATGTAAAGCCAAAATCTACGCATGTGCCACATGCGGCTCTGTAGAAACCCTCAAAGAAATTATCTAATCCGTATCAAAACACGGGGATAGTCGACCAGAACGGGCACCTGTTAAGCAAATTAATGAAAATCACTTGGAGGGTTTCTACAGAGCCCGATGTGCAAAGAGTTTAAATAGCTTTACCGAGTTTCACTCACGTTAGACATGCCGAGAGAATTCCACTTCAGAGGCTTCTCACTAGCGGAGCTAAAGTCAATGCCTATGGATGATTTCATAAACCTCCTACCTTCAAGAGTGAGAAGAAGCCTCAAGAGAGGCTTAACGCCACAGCAGCGAAGGCTTCTTGAAAGACTGAGAGCAACAAAGATAGGGGAAGCCGAGATCATAAAAACCCATGTAAGGGATATCATAATACTGCCCGAAATGGTAGGAAAATCCCTGCTTGTCTACAACGGCAAAGAATTCATAGAAGTCAAAATAACAGAGAAAATGATAGGACACTACCTAGGAGAGTTCTCATCCACAAACAGGCCTGTAAGACACGGAAAACCTGGCATAGGCGCATCCCGAAGCTCAATGTACATCCCGCTTAAATGACCAAGAAAAACACACCTCACGAGGCGAGATCCATGTCTGTTCTATTGATAGAAAAGGAACTCAACCACGCCTAGACATAACAAGCCCCTTAGCCAGCCTGAATAACAGGCTTCAGAATTCCTAGACCGTACACATACTACCGCAAGTAATCTAACACAGACACAAGAAGACTCCTAGAATCCGGTCCAACTCGATGAGAGCACTAGAGGCTGCTTGATAACGGACACCTATCAAATCAGACGATCGGCTCTTTCGATGCCTGGAAAGGAAGCTTATGACGAGTACATGGCCATAAGGCAGTCGAACTGGCGCAATCAGGTCACCAGGGAGTCACTGGAAAAAATGCGGGAGTTTGATCCAGTCAGCATGATCCACATGATGTCGCCGATGGCGTTGCTGTTAATCCCTGTGGAAAAGGACAGCTTCTTCCCTCTCGACTTGGTAAAGGCACTCTACGAAAAGGCTCGGGAGCCCAAAGCTATCTCTGCCCTGCCTATTAAGCACTTTGAGGCATACAGCGAGCCCTGGCTATCGAGAGCAGCTAATGAGGCAATCAACTGGTTTAGACAGCATCTCTGAGTAACACATGTGTTGAATGTAGATGGGACGAAGAAGCTCAGATCGAGTTTCTAAGAGCTTTCCCTTCACCTCCTTTTTCCATCGGCGATCCCTTCAAAACCTCTTGCAGTGTTTTAGGACATCCATTGGGGTTCAAGGATTCGCAATGTGGCTGAATATTCTTGTTCTTGTTTGGAGAAGAAAGACTCGGAACTCTTCCCAGCATCTGGAGAATGCTCAGCTGTGTTCGCTTCCTAAGATGCCTTTCGTATTGACAGATTATTGTAGAGGAAATGGAACATCAGCTATTTGGGTTTGGGAGCATAATCTTAACCTTGGTCAGCATTGATCTTCTTGGGTCGGACAGGATGGTTGAAGAGCATTGGAGTAGATCATTAGCTAAAGCAGTGACATACCGAGTTCTGATCCTCATATTGGATTTTAGTGTGATCTACTTGCTAACTGGAAAGCTTGAAACAGCTTTAGGATTTATGTTCATCAGCAATATTTACACAACCGTAGCCTACTACCTGCATGAAAGAATCTGGAACAGAACAGATTGGGGAAAGAAGAAATAGGTCACTGACACTGGAACTGCCAACTCTCTCAACTTGCATGAAATGCCTTTTCTTGCTTCTTCCAGTTTTTTTTGAAGGTTCGGGTGGGGCGTCTTCCTCCTATCTAGAAGTTTTTCGAGTCCTCTTGAGCGCTGAGTCGTTGGGAAGGCGGAGGACATCGATAATCTATTGTCTATTCTGAACAACAAACGCTACTCAAGAAGACGTAGAACTACTGCAGATCTGAAAAGAGGATCTAAAACCATTCTTGCCATCTTAGGGACAGGCCAGCGCGCGAATTCCAGCGAGAATCACGATGGTCCAAAGGAAGTGAGATAAGAAGAGGAGCCGTGATTTCATTGCTGGGATGATATGTTTAGGCGTCGTGGAGTGGTTAGAGAGTGGCTCTCCGAGGTAGTTGAGAAGTTTCGGGAAGAGGGGGCGGTCAGTCCAGATAGGGCGATGACTGCTCAGGAGCTGGGTCTTCCGCCTGGCTTCCAAGAGGCGATGAAGAGGCGCCTTGGCCGTTCAGGTATTTTTGTCGAGGTGAATGGCAGGTACTATCTGTCAGAGGAACGATTGAAAGAGATAGGAGGATTAGGATATAGAGAAGGAGGAATGAGAGGTTCGCGAAAGAGGATGGTTACGTTAAGAATGGTTCAGATGATTACGACCGTTCTCTTTGTGACTCTTCTACTTGTAAACCTCTTTGTTCAAAGCTGGGAGATAAGAGTGATATCATCTGTTTTCATGGTTGCATGGCTGGTGATATCTGTCCTGCAGATCTACTATCTAAGCAGAGCTCGGAGAAGAATGTCTCCTTCTCCGTAGGAATCTAGGGTTGGTGAAGACATAGCATAGCTGGGTGAAGCCGAAGAAATAACTGATGCTTTGAAACATGTGCAGCGTTCTTATGTCACTATAGACCGATCCACCTAGTATAAGGCCCAATCTTGAGGAACGTGGAGTAGTGTTACTAGTTGATATCGAGTGAACTAGAGTGTGATCCGCCGAACCCTCTGTGGTCGTGGCCTAGTCTTCTATTGATGTTCGCGATCGATTGATACAGATGTAAGATCCAAAGTCATCGAGGTGTTCCAGCCGGATAATCCCGCTTATGGAGGTGTTTGTCTCATAGCTCTGGAGGACAGGGTGAGTTGGGTTAAGGTTTGTTTACTTCAAAGCGAAGGAGAAAAGCTTCGATTTCTGGATTTCGTACAAAGGAAGCATCTATCATGACGAAATGTGTGACCTACCAAGCTAAGTTTATTCTTCCGATATGCTTAAGAATGTAAGGAGATTCGTGGGATGAAAGGTGATATCAGGTGCAGTCGGTGACGGTGACTTCTAAGGGTCAGGTCACAATCCCGGCTCGGCTGAGGAAGGAGCTGGGAATCTTAGAGGGTGAACGCCTCTTGGTTGTTCGTGAAGGGAATGCAATCAAGATGACCCCAGTGCAGAAGCTGTCTCAGCTTGCGGGCGTGGATCGGGAGGTTTTCAAGGGTAAAACCCCTTCTAAGGACATTGAGAGACTGAGGCAGGAGTGGACAAAGGAGTTTGAGAGAAAGAGTCAGGGAAACCTAGGATTGTCCTAGACACGAAGCCACCAATAAGGTTCTTTGCTGAAGAGAATGGCTGGAGAGAAGTCCAAGAGATCGTTCAGGAGATAGAGGCTGGAAGGATTGATGCTGCCATAAGCGTAGTCACACTGACAGAGATCTACTACAAGTACCTGCAAGAAGGAAGGCCTGACGTTGCTCAGGCTCGAACAGATAGCCTCAGATTCGCCAGATATCTCAGGAAACTCGAGATAGACGAAGAAGCAGCCGTCCAAGCCGGCAGCCTCAAAGGAAGACACAGCATCTCGATTGCAGACGCCTTCATAGCCGCCTCGGCTATAGCCGAAGGTTCAACTATCATAAGCGACGACCCTGATTACAAGAAAATAGTTGAAGTCAAATCAGAAAGCGAGAAAGAATTCCTCTCCCATCACCAAGAGAATCATCGAGAATAAGCTCGACGTTTCCTCAGAGGGGAAGATCAACATCACTCGTCTGCGTCAGGGACCAACTAATCGCTTTTCTAGGCACGATGCAGTCCAGACCTTTGCCCCAACTGTCTTGTCGATCTCACTTAGCTCTTTTTCTGAATGCTGATCTGTGGGAGTCCATATTTCTCTGGCTCGCGCAGTGGAAAGGTTTCAAAGACCAGATTGATCAAGATAGTACCGGCTTGTGATAAGCCCATCCTCTACACGATCTTCGTAGATCATCAGAGACCGCCTATCAAATTTCCCTCTAATGAAGGCCCTGCCGACTGCGGTAAAAGCTTTAGATTCAGCTTTCTGTTCGATATACTTGAGACGACTCCAGAAGGTATTGCAGAGATGGTATCAGACACCGAAGCTATCATCCTTGATGTTTCGGAGACTCTATAAAAAAGATGTCCATCACACAACATCTGAGATCCTTTCGGACGATTGATGTCATTAAAGGTTCATCCCAGCTCCTCAACTTTCTTCTTCTATTGGATCGATCGGCCAGTAATCCAAGCGAAAGATTCCGCTGTTATCTTGCTTCAAATGATCGAAGGATTTCAAAGAGCGTGGGATCGATCGACATAGTTATCAACGATAAAAGACAGCCCAGACACCACAAACACAAGTACACTAAATATCCGATGGACTCACATCGTTGAAGTGAGAATGTGAAAAAATGGAACAAAAGCCAGATTATAACGAATTAAGTCCAGAGGAAAAGAAGCACCTAGAGCAATATCTCGGATGCAAAAACGGAGAGTCCGAAAAGATTATCGCGTCGGTTGTCCGAACTATCACTTTGCGATTAGATCAAAGAACGGTTGAAAAGCTCGGTCAAATCGCTCTAGAAAAGGAGCAATCCATTTCCGACACTATCTTAGAGGCTATTCAATTTTTTTTAATCTTTTTCTAAGAATTCTTTGAGGTAATTATCTCGGTAATAGAACCAACTCACTTCGAGGACTTCTAATTTTGAGTCCGACAGTTTTCAACTTGTCTCTATGTTTGACTAGGAAATCCTCTGTTTCATCAACGGTCTCCTTTGAGAGTGAAACAGTCCTTGACATTGTGCAAATATCACATTAAGCGTTCATATATACGTTTTGCACAAAAAAAAGGGAGGAAAGAGGGTCAGCTAGTCGAGATGAATGTCGCCGAGGGGCACAAGCTGCCAAGTGTTTTCCTCACGTCTACTTAGTTTAATAACCTGTTTATGGACCTGCATCTAAGGCGGTGCCTCCTTTCGACCTGCGCTGGGGGGCGCACTTTGAAGGCGGGTGCCGCCAAACTCCAAACTCATATCTCGGTTTTTCGATCGATCGATGAAGTGTTGTAAAAGAGTAGAAGGTGGAGCAGGAAATGGTTACGAGATTCGTTAAAGTCAGCAATCACGTACCACTTCTTGAGAAGTGCATAAATTGCTCAGGAAGCGGGAATTCTATGATAACTACAATTCCGTGTCCTATCTGCAAAGGTTCTGGAAAGGTTAGACCTGAAGTAAATGAACAATTGAAACAGGGTATCCTTATGAAAAAGCAAAGGAGGCAAAAGTGATGGCAAACTACTCTGGAAGTAAAAGGGAATCAATAGATTCTTTCGTAAAAGAACATGGACTCAATATACTGGAAGCTGTAGGTATAGGTGAACAAACAGAGAAAGAACCAAGTAAGTTCAGGGAGGTCGGTCTCAAATTGCTGATCGATTCATGCATCGATCGACGGTTGAACCAGCAGACTCCTATAGGTATAAGCGCCTCCACACACACGACCCCCATACAGATTCCCCAGGATGGACGGGCACCCAGTATCGCAAACGGCCGCCTCTCAATAAATGAAACAGACTCGCGTATCCAAGCAAAAACGAGAGGACAGAAGCAGAATTGCCAGCTCAGTTCAAGTCTAGCTCGTCCTTTTCCCCATAGCCTCATTTACCCTGTTCTGCGCGATCTCGATAGCCGCATCTCGAGGCACAATCTGCCTCTTCTCTGTGTTTCCTAGAACTAACTTAACGTTTCTGACTATTCTCTCCTCGACTCTCTTGAACATCGTCTGAACGTTTTCACCAACATATTCGCTATATGAAGATATCACTCCCCCCGCGTTTGCTATAACATCAGGCACAACTAAAATGCCCTTCTCATGCAGCCTCTTTTCAATCTCATACCCGGCTGGGATATTCGCTGCTTCCACAATCAACTTGGCCTCTACTCTCTCAACATTATGGGCATCGATGACATCAGGGATTGACGCTGGAACTAGAATGTCCACAGAAAGCTCGAAAAGCTCCCGGTTTCTAAGAACCTGCCCAGGCTTGTACTGAATAACCGTGCCAGTCTCTTCCTTGATTTCCATGAGTCTCTCATATTCCAAGCCCTCCGCGTTGAATATGCATCCCTTGCTGTCACTTACCGCGACTATCTTCACCTCCGCTTCCTCGAGATATTTCGCAAGGAAGGAGCCCACATTTCCGAAGCCATCAATAGCTACAGACGCATTTTTGAGCTTGAGATGAAGATGATCTACTGCCACCTTGATCGCATGAAGCACACCGTAACCCGTTGATCCATACTCATGCGGAATACCACACTTCTCCCCCGGAGCCACGCACATTGTCGCCGGTTTTCCTGTGCACGAATCGAAAGACCCATTCTCCAGCGCATACACAGCCATCTCCTCTTCGCCGGTGTTGATGTCAGGCGCAGCGATGTACTGGCTAGGAGACAGA